>ERZ779622.278-NODE-278-length-33415-cov-5.644844_pt1 | contig 33415 bp, 27 predicted proteins | sample MGYA00514188_ERZ779622 | MGnify/ENA primary metagenome ERZ779622 (study PRJEB29562, sample SAMEA4376702) | mouse gut metagenome | isolation source: Cecum | study: EMG produced TPA metagenomics assembly of the A DSS colitis mouse model was used to assess the... | reverse complement strand
CCTCGCCTTTCTCTCCTCCACAAGGGCGTCGATGGCGGGCCTGCCGATGGAGCGGATCGCTGTCAGCGCGTAGCGGATGCTGCCGTTCGATACGGAAAACCCGGCTTCCCCCTCGTTGATATCCGGCGACAGGATCTGGATACCCATATTTCGGCAGACCAGAATATACTCCGCCACCTTCCCCGCGTTATTGATGACCGAAGTCAAAAGCGCCGCCATAAATTCCACCGGATAGTAATACTTTAACCACGCCGTCTGATAGGCGACCACCGCGTAACACGCCGCATGGGACTTGTTGAAGGCATACTTGGCGAAATCCGTCATATCGTCGTATATCTTCTTCGCCGCCTGCTCCGGAATCCCTCTCGACACGCAGCCCGGCACATTCTCCTCCGCATTGCCGTAGATAAAGTTCTTCCTCTCCTGCTCCATCACATACTGCTTCTTCTTGCTCATGGCACGGCGCACCAGATCGCTCCTGCCCAGCGTATAGCCGCCCAGGTCCCGCACGATCTGCATCACCTGCTCCTGGTACACGATACAGCCGTAGGTCGGCGCAAGGATAGGCTCCAGCTCCGGACAGGTATAGCTGACTGCCGCTTTGCTGTTTTTCCCCTTTACATACCGGGGAATAAACTCCATGGGCCCCGGACGGAACAGAGATATCCCGGCTATAATATCCTCAAAATTCTGAGGCTTCAATTCCTTCATAAAGTTTCGCATCCCGCCGCTCTCCAGCTGGAATACCCCCTCCGTCCTGCCGGTGCTGATGGCGGCAAACACTTTATCGTCGTTGAATTCCATGTGATCCATGTCCGGCGCATCGCTGCCCCCCTCGGCGATCATCCTGCAGGCATTCTGGATCACCCCCAGGTTTCTGAGCCCCAGAAAGTCCATCTTGAGAAGTCCCAGCTCCTCTATCGTCGTCATCGTAAACTCCGTCACGATAGATCCGTCCTGGGCTCTGGCCAGGGGCACAAAATTCTCCGCCGGCTCCTTGCAGATCACCACCCCCGCCGCATGCATGGACATATTCCTCGGAAGTCCCTCCAGCCTCCTGCACATATCGATCAGCCGTCTCACCTGCTCATCGCTCTCATAGAGTTGTTTGAACTCCGGGTTGATCGTCATCGTCCTGTCGATCGTGATATTCAGCTCTCTCGGAACCATCTTGGCGATGGAATCCACAAAGGCGTAGGGCAGCTCCATCACACGGCCCACGTCGCGGATCACCGCCTTCGCAGCCATGGTCCCGAAGGTGACGATCTGAACCACTCTGTCCTCGCCGTATTTCTCCCGCACATAATCGATCACATCCTGTCTTCCCTCATCCCCGAAGTCCACATCGATATCCGGCATGGAGACCCGCTCCGGATTTAAGAAACGCTCAAACAAAAGCCCGTACTTGATCGGATCGATGTCCGTGATCCGAAGGCAGTAGGAGACGATGCTGCCTGCCGCGGAGCCCCTGCCCGGACCGACAGGGATGTCATGTTCTCTGGCGTAATTGATATAATCCCAGACGATCAGGAAATAGTCCACATAGCCCATATCCCGGATCACCTCCAGCTCATAGGAAAGCCGCTCCGTCAGTCCCTCCCCTCCTCCGGGGTAGCGCGCCTTCAGTCCCTTCTCGCAGAGATGATTCAGATAGGTCCAGGAGTCGAACCCTTCCGGCACTTCGTACTTCGGCAGTTTTGTCACGCCGAATTCGATCTCCACGCGGCATCTGTCCGCGATCCTCTGGGTATTTTCCACCGCCTCCCAGGCATAGGGAAACAGTCCCTTCATCTCCTCCTCGCTCTTGACATAATACTGCCCGCCCTCATAGCGCATTCTGTTCTCATCGGAGAGTTTCTTTCCGGTCTGAAGACAGAGCAGGATGTCGTGGGGTTCTACATCCTCCGCGTAGGTGTAATGCACGTCGTTCGTACAGACCAGAGGAATCTCCAGTTTCCGGGACATATTTATCAGAGCCGCGTTCACCGTGGACTGTGCCGGAATGCCGTGGTCCTGCAGTTCCAGAAAATAGTTGCCCTTGCCGAAGCACTCCTCATATTTCAGCGCCGCCTTCTCCGCCTCCTCCACCATTCCCTTTTGAATATAGCGGGGCACTTCCCCCGCAAGGCAGGCGGAGAGCGCGATGATCCCCTCATGGAACTCCCTCAGGACCTCCATATCCACCCTGGGTCTGTAGTAGTACCCCTCCGTATGGCCGCGGCTCACGATCTTCATCAGGTTCTCATACCCTTTATTGTTCTCCGCCAGGAGCACCAGATGGTAATATCTGTCCTCTCCCCCGGTTATCTCCCTGTCAAACCTGGAATTCGGCGCCACATACACCTCGCAGCCGAGGATCGGATTGATCCCCTCCTCCTTACAGGCGCGGTAAAAGTCTATCACGCCGTACATCACGCCGTGATCTGTTATCGCCGCGGAATCCATGCCCAACTCCTTCAGCCGCTTCACATATTCTTTTATTTTGTTGGAACCGTCCAACAGGCTGTACTCCGTGTGGACATGCAAGTGTGCAAACGCCATATTGATCACCTTTCCGTCATGCTATTCATCCGTTTCATCGTAGCCTTCCTCTATTTCATCATAAGGTTCCCCTTCCGGAAAGATATATTCATATTCCTTTCCGTATAGAGTGAGTTCGACAGGGTACTCTCCGTAAGGCTCGGGAACATCCTTCTCCGGACTGTGATTCCAAAGTTTCTCACGCTCACCCATCGCCAGTATTTTTACATCTTCCAACGCTTCTTCCAGGGTTGTCTCCTCCGGTCCTATCTGATATCCACCATATGTAGTCCAAAGGACTCTATACTCCTCTTCACTCACTGATATGCCGTTGACGGAATAATCATCTCCTCCTGCATATCTTGCACTCGGTTCTTCCAGATGCGCAAGCAGAGTAAAATTCCCTTCTAAATCCGGCAGATAAGCTTCTATAACCACATATCTTACCTGAGAAGAATCCAAAGCCGGATTACCGTCCTGGTCCCTGTATTGCTTCAACAGCAGCCATTCGCCGGATGGCTCATAGGAAACAGTCGAATTATGCGGAACTTCAAACAGCTTCTGCAGGCACCCGCGTGCGGGATCATACGCCACCCCCATCCTGCTGTAGGAATTGTCCAGAATGACCTCACGTGCCCCATCTCCGGTAATATCTCCAAGATACATTCCAAACGTATCTTCATCCACTCCCCGAAACTCGCCAAACGGCATCAGCCCCCCTTCCTGCCTGTCCTCCGGAAGTGTTCCTGTCAGATACCGGTAAAACGCCACATAACTATCCGGGATATAATCTATCTCAAGTTTTGCGGAATCAGCAGACCAGCTCCAGGACATCATATATCCCCTCTCAAAACAATTGAATTTAATATTTCCTGATTCCTCTATCTCCTCATATTCTCCATCCGCATATTCATCATCGGGATCTATATATTCCCCATATTCTTCCAGAAGTTCCCTTGTCACTTCCTGATAATCCCCTTCAAACATCATCCGGTCCGGAAGCATCGAGAAGTGCTCCTTCATTTTTTTGCTGTAACTGAAGATAAGCCTTGACAATTCCACATCTCTGACCTTCTCCATCTGTTCTTCCTCATCCCCCGGCAGCTCACAGTATTTTATAAAAAATTCATTTAAAATAACGTTTTTTGAATCTGTCACATAAATAGAATTGTTGCTGGCTTTGCTGCTCCGGACATATTTATCCCCCGACAATTTCTCCACGTCCCCCACGGTTTTCGGCATAGGAGTTTTCCGACCATCCACATATATCGTCTGCTCCCACGCCACCGGAGATGCTTCCGGCGTATAGGAATCTCCTCCGGCAGACAGCCCTTCAGCCGGCTTTTCCTCTGCCGGAGCAGCTTCTTCCTCGAATTCTCCCGTATCCGGCTCTTCGCCCTCCTCGTCGTCCTCCTCCTCATCTTCATCGTCGACATATTCCTCTTCCTCGGGCCAGCGATCCGCCTCTTCCCTCATATCGCCCAAAGAACCGCAGCCGGTCTGACACATTGCCGCCAACAGAATCCACGCTATAACCATCTTCTTTTTCATCTTTCTTTCCCCCACCCTTTTCTCGAGGCAGTGTCATCTGCCGCTGCAGAAAATTCGCCGCACGCCTTTACAGGCATGCGGCGTTTTCCATTCATCTGCCCATGCTTTTATTTTACAGATATTTCTTCAGATTTTCAACCTTATCTAATCTCTCCCACGGAAGATCCAGATCATTTCTGCCAAAATGTCCGTAAGCCGCCGTCTGTTTGTAGATCGGACGTCTGAGATCCAGCATTTTGATAATGCCTGCCGGTCTCAGATCGAAGTTCTCGCGAATAATATCCACCAGCTTCTCATCAGAAATCTTTCCGGTGCCGTCCGTGTCCACCATAACCGATGTAGGCTGCGCCACACCGATGGCATAGGAGAGCTGTATCTCACACTTGTCGGCAAGTCCCGCTGCCACAATATTCTTCGCCACATACCTCGCCGCATAAGCCGCGCTGCGATCCACCTTCGTGCAATCCTTGCCGGAGAAGGCGCCGCCGCCGTGGCGCGCGTATCCGCCGTAGGTATCCACGATGATCTTCCTGCCTGTCAGGCCGGCGTCCCCGTGAGGCCCGCCGATCACGAAACGGCCCGTGGGATTGATGAAGAATTTCGTATCCGCATCGATCATTTCCGCCGGGAGCACCGGATCGAACACATACTTTTTGATATCCTCGTGGATCTGCTCCTGAGTCACATCCGCGTCATGCTGGGTGGAAAGTACGACCGCTTCCAGCCTCACAGGCTTTCCCGCTTCATCATACTCTACAGAAACCTGGCTCTTGCCGTCCGGTCTTAAATATTTTAACGTCCCGTCCTTCCGAACTTTTGTGAGCTGTTTCACCAGCTTGTGTGCCAGATCGACAGGGTACGGCATGTAATCGTCTGTCTCATTGGTGGCATAGCCGAACATCATGCCCTGGTCGCCCGCGCCGATGGCCTCCAACTCCTCATCGCTCATCTTATTTTCCTTTGCCTCCAGCGCCTTGTCCACGCCCATGGCGATATCGGAAGACTGCTCGTCGATGGCTACCAGCACCGCGCAGGTGTTGGCGTCGAAACCGTAGTCGGATTTATCATAACCGATCTCCCTTACCGTCTCACGCACCACCTTCTGCATATCCACATAAGCTTTTGTGGTGATCTCTCCCGTCACCAGCACAAAACCGGTACAGGCCGCCGTCTCGCAGGCCACACGGCTCATCGGATCCTGCTCCATGCAGGCATCCAGAATCGCGTCGGAGATCGCATCGCACACTTTGTCAGGATGCCCCTCTGTCACGGATTCCGATGTAAACAATCTTTTCTCCATTTCTTTTTCCTCCTGTTAAAATTAGGAATCTCTCAACGATTTTGGAACCCTGATATAACAAAAAACCGCCTCAACAATGAAGCGGACTAAGGTTACCCTCAAATCCTCTTATTGTTCGATCATTCATTCGCTCAGGTTGGCACATTCCGTATCCGGGGTTGACGTGGCTTCGCAGGTCCTATGTAACTCCACCACTCTGAATAAGAGATATTCTCTGTGAAATTTTCTACATAGATACGATATCATCTGGCCGGCGGTTTGTCAACAAAAAAATCTTCTCTTTATACCTTCCAAAAGCCATATAAAGCAAAGAGCAGCACAAGCAGACACACAATCCAAAATATTACCCTGCGGCTTTTGTCTTCCCTCTCAATCAGCTGCATCTCCCGAAGCGCCCTATCCTGCAGTCTCCAGGTGTTCATCCTCCTCTCATAGGCAGGATACAGCGCCATCCGGAGTTTTTGCAGACTGCCCTGATACATATAGTTTTCCTCTCCGTCATCTCCAAAGCCATAGGCATCCCAGAAATACTGGCGTATGACGTAGTCATCGGAGAGCTGCCGCTCCATATCCTCGCTGAGAAATTCTACAAATCCCGGGTGCCACTGGATCTCCTGGAACTCTTTTGATCTCAGATAGTATTTCCACCACATCCTCACCTCCGGATTCACACATTCCTCTTTTACCATTTTCCAACTTTCCAGAAAAAATGTGACCTTCTTCCCTCTCTCTTCCCTCAGTTCCTCAAAACAGGCCGCCAGCTCACCCTGATCGAACCTCTCACCGCCGGATGATTCCCTTTCCCTGTCCTCCTCACCACTCCACCGGAAACTGTCATGGCTGTCCTTATGATGTGCGGCGGATTCCACATACCGCAGCGCCATCCGGTATGCCTCATAGAGCCTCATAAACTCCTCCGGCTGCTCCTCCGGGTGGATCTCTCTGGAACGGGCGGCATATGCTTTTTTGATCAGCCTTTTATCTTTGACAGGCGAAATACCCAGTATTTCCCAAATATCCATCCTTATCTCCCATCTCAGTTCCTTTTGTCTCCGGAAAAATTGTCTGCCGCTCCTGCTAAGCTATATTATAATCCACATCCGAACTATGCACAATAACCGGCTGAATTTATTACCCCTCTTTTCTCTTTAAAAATTTTATGCTATAATGTCCACAAAAGCAGTGAACAGTGCAAAAACTGATAAAATTTTCACTGTGCTAATAATCGAGAAAGGGAGGAACGTTCCATGAAAAAGCTTAGATCCGAAGAGCTGATTCCCGGAATGATCACCGCAGAAGACATCTACAATTACAACGACCAGCTGATTCTCCCCAAAGGACTCATCCTCACCGAGAAGGCCATCTCCAAACTGCAGTTTTACGCTATCTATCAGGTGCGCATAGAGGACGAGATGGCGAATGCCGATGCGCTGTCCAAACCGGAAGAATCCTCCATCGGAAATATTCCCGAGCCGGAACCGATCCCGGAAGATATCCCTTCGATGATCTCTTCCGAACCAGCCTCCGTCTCCGAAAAACAGGACGAAACGTCCAAAGAGCAAAAGGCGCCGAGATACCCTGCCATCACCGTAGCACCTGCGTCTGAGACCTTTGAGAAGAACAGGAGCTTCTCGGTCCCTGTCGCCTCCTACCAGGAAAAAATAAAATCCAGCCAGGATTTCCAGCAATTTAAACAGGCGTTTGAGGACGAGGTTGAGGATTTCAAATCCAAGATCAACGAAGTGGTTCTGAAAAATGCCCCTTTGGATGTGAATCTGCTTCTGGATGACGCTCTGAACGTCATCTCTCAGGGAAAGGGTTCCTACAGTATTTTTGATATGCTGCAGTCCATGCGTGAAAACGACGATACGACCTACACCCACTGTCTGAACGTAGGGCTGTTCTGCAATGTCTTCGCGGGCTGGTTAAAACTTCCCGAGGAGGAGACCAGAATCGCGACACTGTGCGGTCTTCTGCACGACATCGGAAAATTGAGAGTTCCCGACAATCTTTTGAAAAAAGCGGAACCTTACACGGAAGAAGAAAAGATCGCCATCAAGGAACATACGCGGGAAGGATATCTTCTCGTCAAAAACCTGGATATCGACAGCCACATTAAAAACGCGATCCTGACACATCACGAAAGATGTGACGGGAGCGGTTATCCTTTCGGGCTCGCCGGTTTCCGCATCGATCCTTTTGCCAAGATGGTGGCCATCGCGGACGTCTACGATACCAGGACATCCCACCGCCCCCACCATATCGCCATGACCCCGTTCCGGGCCATCGAGATGATGCAGAAGGAAGCAATGCAGAAATACGACGTCCGGCTTATCATGATCTTTCTGGAAAACGTGATGAACACCTTTATCGGTCATCGCGTTCTGCTGAGCACCGGGGAAAAGGGCGAGGTGATTTTTATCAACAAGAGTAATATCACACGTCCCACCGTAAAGTGCGGCAACCACTTTATCGATCTGGACAAGGAAAAGGATATACAGGTCGTCATGGTACTTTGAATCACATATTACATAAAACGCAAAAACAGGGCTGTCACACGAAAGTGACAGCCCAATTATTTTTCGAAAAAATTTTCTCTTATCCGATCTTTAATTTAAATTTCTGCAGCTCCCTCTCGGAATCCACCCGCTCCATTATCGCGCCAAGACTCTGCAGTTTTATATGGAAGTCCTCATAGCCTCGCTCGATATACTTTATATCGTCCACGGTGGTGACCCCCTCCGCCGCCAGGCCGGCCAACACCAGTGCGGCCCCAGCCCGGAGATCGGGTGCCACAATGCCGGCTCCCGTATATTTTTGCACACCGCTGATAAACGCAGTATTTCCTTCCACCTTGATATCGGCTCCCATACGGGTCATCTCATCCACATATTTGAAGCGATTCTCGAAAATACTCTCTGTCACGATACTCGCCCCTCTGGCCAGCGCCAGCGCAACCACCATCTGCGGCTGCATATCGGTGGGGAATCCGGGGTAGGGAAGAGTCTTCACCTGTGTGTGCGTCAGAGGCTTGCTCGACACGACACGCACCGCGTCATCAGACTCCTCGATCTCACAGCCGATCTCCACCAGCTTTGCGCTGATCGACTCCAAATGCTTCGGAATCACATTTTTCACCATGATATCGCCCTTGGTGATAGCCGCGGCAAACATAAAGGTTCCCGCCTCGATCTGATCCGGAATAATAGCGTATTCCGTGCCGTGGAGCTTTCCTGTTCCCCTGATGCGGATCACGTCCGTACCGGCGCCCTTGATATTGGCCCCCATACTGTTTAAGAAGTTTGCCACATCCACCACGTGAGGCTCTTTCGCGGCATTCTCAATGATCGTCTTTCCCTCCGCCATCACTGCGGACATCATCACATTGATCGTCGCACCAACGGAAACCACGTCCATATAGATATGGCTCCCGGTCAGTTTCTCCGCCTCGGTGATGATCAGACCATGTTCAATTTTCACCTCCGCCCCCAGCGCTTTCCAGCCTTTGATGTGCTGGTCTATGGGCCTGCTGCCGATATTGCAGCCCCCCGGGAGCGCCACTCTGGCATTTCTGTATTTTCCCAACAGCGCCCCTATCAGATAGTAGGACGCCCTGATCTTCTTTACATAATCATCCGCAATAACAAGATTAGATATCTGTGAACCGTTTATTTTTACGGTATGCCTGTCAACTCTTTCTACAATAGCTCCAATACTCTTTATCGCCTGCAGCAGGATATTCGTATCCCGCACATCAGGCATATTTTCTATCAAAACGGTCTCATCCGTCATGGTCGCTGCCGCCAGGATCGCCAGTGCAGCGTTCTTCGCGCCGCCGATCTCCACCTCGCCCACCAGAGGATTTCCACCTTTAATCACATACTGTTCCATAAATCAACCTCTGATTTTCATTTAACATCCTTGATTAGTTTACCACTTTTATCCCGATTTGTAAACTTTTATAAGAAAATCCGTTTAATTCAGATAATTTAACGGGTTCACAGCGCTGCCGCCTATGCGGATCTCAAAGTGCACATGAGGTCCCGTGCTGACTCCCGTATTCCCGGAGAGCGCGATCTTCTGCCCCTGGGATACCTTCTGTCCCGAAGACACAAGAACCTTGCTGAGGTGGCCGTATCTGGTCTCCTTGCCGTCGGGATGCTGGATATAGACCACATAGCCGTAGCCGCTGCCCCAGCCGGCCTTCGTCACAACGCCGCCGCAGGAAGCCATGACCGCCGTGCCGGTGGGCGTCGCCCAGTCGATGCCCTTGTGGTTCGTGCTGGCGCCCCTCTTCGGCGCTTTTCGGCCGCCAAATCCGGAGGACATGCGTCCCCCCGAGATCGGTTTAATATACGTGGGCGGAATCTTCGTCCCCCGCTCCACGACTTTCGCCACCGCCTCCATATCCACATCTTCCTTGATGATCTCGGTCTCCGTCACCGTGTCGTTCCGGTAGGAAACAAGCGCAACGACCCGTCTGTGCCCCGCGGAGGGCTGCTGCCTCGTCACCTGTTCCGTCGTATACCAGTCGTCGTTGTCTATATAAACGACATCCGCGTCATAATCTTCCTCATAGTACAGCTCTTCCTGCCGCTCCACGGAAAGTTCCGGTTCCGGCACGGAGATGATCAGCTCATCCCCCACCCGTATCACGGAATTCTCGTTCTCCAGTGTCCCGTTCATCGCCACCACGTCTTCGATGGTCATATTGTGTTCTTCCGCAATTTCTCCCAGAGTGTCGCCGGCTACCACTTCATATATTTTATTCGTCTCCTGGTCTTTTGTTACCTCCTCTATGGCAGTTTCCAGCCCGGAAAGATGACTTTCCGGCATGTAGGACTCCACCACTTCCACCGTATCCCCGAAATTCATATGGATCAGTCCGCGGTTGTATTCCGAAAGATCTCTCTCCTCCTCGATGTTGACAGCCTCCGCCGCCTCCTGAAAGACCCCGAAAATCCCGGAACTCAAAAGACTTGACGCGTCAGCCCTGGCCCTCTCCTCCTGGGATTCCTCCTCTTTGGCCTCCGTCTCGCTGTACACTCTGGTTGTCAGAACGTTTAACTCTCTGCCCAGATCCTGTATCATCTCCACGCCGTAACTGTCCGTTGAATCATATTTATTCACCGCCGCCTGCAAGAGCTGCTGTACCTCGTCCATACTGGAAAGATTCACCGTAAAATTATTGATCTTCACGGTATAGGCGTGCTGCATGGTCTCCTCCCTGCCGTTCTTCATAACCCCCTGCATCATACCGACAACTTCCTCTTCTCTGCTCACTTCCCCAAACAAAACTTCTCTTCCCTCCAGGGAGAGCTCCGTCTTCACAAATACCAGCTCATCACTTTCTTCCGCTAACCTGTATCTGGCCTTCGTCATACAGCTCTCTGCCGTCCCGGCATCCGCCACCTGTCCCACCGGCACGCCGTTCAGGTACACATCAAACATGTTATCCCCGGTGCGCTCGAAAAGTCTGAGGCTCGGCAGGAAAAGGGCCCCAAAAAACAGCATCAGGACCGATGTTTTAAAGTACGCATATTTTATCTTTTTCATCAAATTCACTCTCATGTTTTTCACACAGTCTCGTTTGTAACAATTTTGTAATAAGTTTCATTTTAACAGTATTTTTACAGCTTGTAAAGGTAATACATCTACATTTTTCCCAGAAACTATGTTAAACTATTCCCATGAAACAGACAATTTTTCATATCGACGTGAACTCCGCCTACCTCAGCTGGAGTGCTCTTGAAAGACTAAAACAGGGGGATGAGACCGATCTGCGCACGATCCCTTCCATCATCGGCGGCGATTCGGCAACGCGCCACGGCGTCGTACTGGCCAAATCCATCCCGGCGAAGGCTTACGGTGTCCGCACCGGGGAGCCTGTCAGTGATGCCCTGAAAAAGTGCCCGTTTCTAGTGTCCTGTCCCCCCGACCACAACCTGTACTCCGAAAAAAGCCGCCTTCTGATGCAGCATCTCGCGGATATCTGCCCGGACATCGAGCAGGTCAGCGTGGACGAGTGCTATATGGATTTTACCTCCGTCTCCTCCCACTACAAAGATCCGGTATCCGCCGCCCGGCAGATCAAAGACGGCATCCGTGAGACTTTCGGATTCACCGTCAATATCGGTATCTCCGACAAAAAAGTTCTGGCCAAAATGGCTTCCGATTTCAAAAAGCCGGATCTTGTCCACACACTGTTCCGGTCGGAGATTCAAGCAAAGCTGTGGCCCCTTCCGCTCTCCTCCCTGTTTATGTGCGGGAGATCCAGCGTGGATGCTCTGCACAATCTGGGCATTCTTACGATAGGAGATCTCGCCAGGACGGATCCAGAGATCATTGTCCCGCATTTAAAGAGCCACGGCAAAATGCTCTGGGAATACGCCAACGGCATAGACGATTCCACGGTCGCGCCGATCCCCTCGGAGGCGAAAGGGATCGGAAATTCCACCACGCTATCCAGGGACGCTCTGACCATGACCGATATCCGGAAGTGCCTGCTCTCTCTGTCCGAATCCGTTGGTTCCAGGCTGCGGAAAGCCCACAAAAGGGCCGCCATGGTCAGTGTGGAGATCAAATACAGCTCTTTTCGGACTGCCTCCCATCAGACCACGCTCGGCGAATCCACCAACGACGCGGGCTCCATCTACCGGACGGCCTGCCAACTCGCCGCTGAGCTCTGGAACGGCGATCCTGTGCGGCTTCTCGGCGTCCGTACTTCCAAGCTGGAGGATGAGGACGCCCCCACGCAGCTCTCCCTGTTTGATCTTGGGGATGAGACTCCGCTCTCCGAAAAGCAAAAGAGCCTCAACGAGGCTCTCGATAAGATCCGCTCCAAATACGGAAAAAATGCCGTTGTGCGGGGTACTCTTCTGAAATAACAGATCATTTCTTTTTTACGCTGTAGCCGAAAGTTCCCAGCTTTTTCCCCAGGGAATAGTAAGTTCCGTGGGAATATACGATGGGGTTCGCATCTTCCAGATGAAATTTCTGCCCGGAATCCATATGGGTCTCGTCCACATGCACCGCAAGCACTTCGGCCTGATACATCACGTGGGAGCCCAGATCCTTCCGCTCCGTCACCCTGCACTCTATATTGACAGGACTCTCCTTTATCATGGGGGCTCTCACGATATCCGCTTTCTCCCTCGTCAGATGCATCTCCTTCCACTTATCAACGTCTCTTCCGCTCTTCACGCCGCAGTAGTCCGTGGCGCGGACAAGCTCTTCGGTCGTCAGATTCACTACAAACTCTCCGGTCTCCTCTATCATATGATAAGAATACCGCTCCGGTCTGACCGAGATCGAAAGCATCGGCGGATTGGAACAGGTGGTGCCTGTCCAGGCGATCGTCAGAATATTATCTTTTCCGCTTTCCTCCGCACAGCTCACCATCACCACCGGCAGCGGATAGAGCATATTGCCCGGTTTCCAGGTTATCTTCGCCATATTGTCATCCCCCGTCTCACAAATAGCCCAAAATTCTCAGCACCTCTATCGCCACATTGGCGAGCACACCGACCAATGTCAGAACCCCTATCACAGCCAGACCCCGGGAAGCGTTCTTTTCTCCCATCGCATTCTTGATTTCCTCCGTCTGTTTCGGAAGTTCCGCCTCGATGACAGCCTGTACATTCCGGTACACCTTCACGGCTTCCTTGTGGTTAAAATCCTCCGTCCCGCGCACCAGTTCCTCCAGGGCAGTCTTCTGGGATTCCATCAGTTCCTGCATACGGCCATTCTGCTCTTCGATCAGTTCACGCTGCTTATCCACAATTTCTGAGAGCTGGTCCCTCTGCTCTTTCGAAAATTCCGCAAGTTGTATCTTCAATCCCGCCAGAATATTCTTTATCTCATCGAACGTTTCCTCCGACCTGGTGGATGTACCTTCCTCCTTCTTCTGCACTTCCTCTATCTTGTGCAGGCTCGCCGCAAGCAGCTCTCTCACTTTCTCCACATTCTCTATATTCTGCAGACTGCACTGTCTCATCTCCTGTATTGCCATCTCGTACTCGGAAATCCTCAATGCCATTCTCTCCTTCTCCTCCGCTTCCGCCATGGCATTCGCTCTGATCATTTCCTGTGCATTTTTTCTCTGCGCAAATTTATCGATAAACCCGTCCATACTTTTCCCTCCGCGACTGTCTGTTTCGGTAACAGTATAGCATTCTTTTGCTTTTTTGGCAATGAGGCAGGCGTTTACAAAACGACGCGTCAGTCATTAGTAAAGTTTACATGCCCCTCCATTTTGCCCTCTTTTATAAGTTGTGCATATTGTATATTTTCTTTTTTTATCAACTTCCCTCTTTGGAAATATTTACCTATTGTTTACAATTTATTCATGGTTTATTCATATTTTAGTTGTATACTGGAAACAGTTAGAGATTGGTGAATATGTAATGAGTTTCATTACACACATAGATAAATTTTTTCATAATAGCCCGGGTGCCGAAAGGTATCCGGGCACTCCTCATTTTACTGTGGAGGAATCCAGCAAAAAAGTCCTGTGAGCGCCACAGGACTTTTTAGCAGCCGTTATTATACTTCTGCATCTCTTCGTTTAACATCATCATCTGCGTATCCAACATGGACACGATCTTGGAACATTCCACCAGATCATTTTTCAGATGTTCCGGCGCATTTCCCTCGAACTTATAGTTCATCTTGTGCTCCAGGCTCGCCCAGAAATCCATCGCGACCGTCCGTATCTGGATCTCCACCTTGGTATCCAGTATTCTGTCGGATAGATATACCGGGACTGTCACGATCATATGATAACTTTTATAGCCGCTCTTCTTTGGTTTCGTTATGTAATCTTTAACGGATATCACTCGGATATCCTGCTGATTTCGTATAATATCCGCCAATCGGTATATATCTGATGTAAAGGAACATATGATCCGGATTCCGGCTATGTCGTTTACATATTTTACCATATTGTCCAACGTAGATTCGTAACCGTGCTTCTTCAATTTTTTTACAATGCTCTCCGATGTCTTCAGCCGGGCTTTTATATGCTCTATCGGGTTATAGCAATGCACATGTTGGAATTCTTCATTTAATATTTCCAGTTTTGTCTCGATCTGTTTCAGGGCCGATGTGTAAATCAGCATTAGCTCTGTCCAATTATCGACATCATCCGGCCTGTCAAGTTCTATATCCATACTGTTACCGCCTTACTGCCTGAATATATTGCAGTGACGCTCGATTTTGCTTCGCTGCTCGTTACTTATGCACATTATACCATATTTTTCGCTTCGTGTGCATATTTTATAAAAATTTTCGTTTCATTTAACATTTTTCGACGTTTTCGACAACATGCCTTTTTCGCACACGCACTGTAAAATATATGCCCGGTTTTACCCTTTTAGAACAGGCGGGAAGCCTGAGCCAGACTTCCCACAGTTGTACTTTTTCAGAAATATGATATTTTTCCGTCAGTCGTTTCGCGTGTATTTTAACGTAAGGAGAACTTCTTCCTCCGAGCCCTGATCCCCAAACGTAAAACTGATCTCACCGGATTTTACATCGGGCTGCATCTTTTTCTCGTATTCGCCCTCGGAATATTCAAAACCGACATACATATCAATGCTCTCGCCCGGCGCCGTGGTTTCTGTATGGTAATTCCTCCGTTCCTTCAGTAAGGCGCCATTGACCGTAACTTTGTCCGTATAGAAATGCGCTGTGCCGTCCGTATTGTTTTCGATATGGAGCAGGAAATAGTCTTTATCGCTCACGGTCTGCTCCGGAACGGTGACCACGATGCCGTCTGCGTTGTAAAGTTCCTGCGCTTCGATCGAGATTTCATCGGATGTGGCAGTTACAACTTTTTCCTCTATTTTCCTCTCCATCTCACTGATCCGAAATGTGGCAGAGAACGGATACGGCTCTGTTCCATCCTCAAAGTTGGCGGTGGCATGTACGGTAAGTTCCGAATAATTATCGATATTTGTGCCCAGAACCAATGTCTGCGGGAAACTTTGAAAAGCATTCGGATCTATGGTAAAGGTGTCTGCTCCCCGCCCGTGCGCTTCCCAGTTTTCTGCCTCCACACCATCCAGAAGAACTTCCTGATAAGTAAATCCCACAGATTTGGACTCTTTTATGTGGTGGGAGATAACCAGGGTAATCTCTGTTTTATCCTCTTCTATAGACGTGATCCACCCTTCTATAAATGAAAAATCTGTTGCCTCCGGTTTTTCAATGGTTTCCGTACCGGAATTCTCTTCCGGAGCGTCCGGTTTTGCAGTTTCATCCGCTCCTGCACCTATGGTTTCCAAATCATCAGCCTCTGTCGTCTCTGCACCCGTCTCCGCTGCTTCCTCCTGCTCTTCGGCGCTTCCGCAGGCAGCCGTTATAAGCGTCGGCACCAACAGTGCCAGCGCAAGAAATTTCTTTGATCTCTTCATATTATTATTCCTTTCGTTTCAAATATAATGAATATAGTTTTAAATAATTTGAAAATTCATGAAAAAGGCAGAGGATTTATCCCCTACCCCCCACGATACAGGTGCATGATAGAATACATATTGAAATCCTTCCGGATATTGATGTTTGTATAAAAATACGTCATATCACTGTCTGCTTTCCCGCTGATTTTTACAGTATACGTTATCCGTAAGGGAAATGCAATAGTCTGAGTATTGATGGAAAGAATAAAGCTGCCGCCCCACGGATCCTGTTCCGTAAGGCGGCAGCCATTTTATCTCAGATATGTTGTTTCTTTTTTTATTTCCACATTACTGTGCATCCTGCACATCCTGAACGCCCTGCAGTTCCGCCGCCGGGTCCGCCCCTGCCGCAACGTTCTGCATCGCGATCTGGATCGCTGTCTCCACTTCGCTGTTGCTCAGTTTACGATTTCCCACCGCATTGCTCACATAGCTGTTCACCTCGTCGATGGACTGCTGCTGCAATTCGCCGTCCACGGTGCCTGTGTAGGAGATCTCTTTGGATACCGGAGCGCCCTGCAGTTTGTTCACCCAGTACTGCTGGCCTTCGCCGTTCGCCATATACTCCACAAACTTCATAGCCGCTTCCTTCTCCTTGCAGTCTCTGTTGACCGCCATCATCACGTCAACACCCGCCGTGCCGCAGATCTTCCCGTCATCCACAACGGAGGGGAATACGCACATGCCGATCACATCGTTGTTGTTCGCGATCTCCGTCCCCTCTATCTCGCTGTTGGTCGGAGATGTGGGGCCGAGGTGCCAGGAACCTGTCAGGAAGAATACGGATTTTCTTGCAAAGAAATACTGGTCGCGGGCATCGGGATAAGTCGCAACGCCCAGCGCGCCCTCCTCAAAGATGCCGTCGTTGAACATCTGCTGCCATGCCGTCATCGTATCCACAAAACACTGATCCGTCCAGGAGCGCTCCCCTCTGTCTGCCTCGTAAACGGCGCCCTCCTCAAACTCGTTGGAAAGCTGTACAAAGATATCGCTGTTGATCCAGTCGTCCGCAGCGCCGACCGCCACGCAGACATAGCCCTTTGCTTTCGCCTTCTCCGCCGCGTCCTTTAGTTCCTCATAAGTCCTCGGCACGCTCTCAATGCCGCACTCGTCCATCAGTGTCTTATTGTACAGCAGGTCTGTCATGCCCGCCACTAAAAGAGGCATACCTACCACGCTGCCGTCCTCCGTGCTGCACTGTTCCACCGCGTTCTCGCTGATGATATCTGACCAGCCGCTCCAGTTAGCGTCCGCTAACGCCCTCATCTCCTCCGCGAACGGAGCGTACTGCTCCTTCATCGGTCCGGTCGTCAGGCCGAACAGATCGGGACCTGTGCCGGATGCCATCGCAACCTGCAGTTTCTCAAAATAGTCGTCCTGCTCTGTTCTCGTGTAATCGATCTTGATGCCCGGGTTTGCCTCTTCAAACGCCGCGATCATCTCCTCCGACTGGTCCGTCGTGGGAAGCCAGGACCAGAATGTCAACGTCACTTCATCCCCGCCCGCTTCGCTCTCAGCCGGCGCTTCCGTCTGCGCCTCATCACCTGCCTCCTGTGCCGGAGTTTCCGCTGTCTCCCCGGACGGTGCGTCGGAGCCGCAGCCCGCCAGACAGCCGACAGTCATCATAGCCGCAGCCATGACGGCAACTATCTTTTTAAAGTTTTTCATGATAAATCCCTCCTGTAATTTTTGTAACTTCATCATAAAATATTTTGTATATTCCGTTCACTCTAACTTTTTGCGCATTATTGAAATTTTTTGCAATGGGACGATGCCGCCTGCCGGCTCACCCTTTCACCCACATATAATCCTCCAGTGCCAGCCCTCTCACTTCCAGGGTGAGAGGCATTTTTGCCTCCTTCTTTGTGGATAAAACGGATATCCCCGACAGAGTTTTCACTTCCGCCTTCCCTTCATCCATAATTTTTCCGTCCGTCAGAAGATATACTTTTTTATCGGTTTTATAATAATAGAAAGTCATCCCGCCCCGGGGAGACTCCAAGGTACAGAGTTTTTCTTCCCCGTGGTACAGATCCGCCCGACCGTCCGCCTGCACGCTCTTCCAGGTAAACCTTTCCGTACGGACACCGCTGCTGTCTCTGCTTCCATATGTACTGCCATCCCCAAAGGCACAGGTATTACCGGTCAGCCTCATCACATCCCCGTGCCCCCTCAGCGCCCCGTCCTTTATCTCCGCCGGCGAGCAGTCATAGAACTCCGGCAGAAAAACCAGCTCCTCGCCGAACAGTTCCGCACCCTCCGCGATCACGACGTTCTGCACACTCACCGGAGTAAAACAGCCGCCGATACCGATCCTTTCCAATGCTCTCGAAGCCCCTGCCGCCAGGCTATCCGCAAAATCCATACTCAGGTCGTCATCCAGCGTGACTCTGAAGCGATCCCGCTTCCTCTCCACGCCGATCAGATGGGGCACATCGAACCGGTATCCCGCCGGCAGCTCCATACTGCCAAGCCGCGCTGCGATCCCGCCGCGACGGCGGATCACGCTCATCTTCCGAAGGCCGCTGTGCATCTCCAGGGCGATATAATTCTTCTCATCCCGATAAAGCGGATACAGCATATATCTCGCTCCCGCATGGGACATTCCGGCGCTGCACCAGATCTCCATCCTGTAGAAATCCTTTGCCTCCGCAAAAAACACCTTCTCCTTCGCCGCTATCTCTCTCCCGGCAAAAAAGCTCTTCCCCGGCACATCCCTCTCCTCAAAGGACGGCCCCGGACAGAACATCCTGTCCTGAAAATACAGCAGCGGATCGATCCGCATATTCCGTTGTTCCGTTCCCTGCCTGAGTCCCTCCTCGATATCGCGCCCGTGGTAGACGATCCAGTCCTCAAACAGATTCGGCGCTTTCGCCACCGTATTGTGCCCGGTTCCCTCCACCACGTCGTTCTTCTTTAAAAGGGGCGTCCACGTATACTCATCGGGATATTTCCTCCACTCCATATCCCACAGACTCCCTTTTATCTCCGCCACCGCGGTTCCCACAAAATAGTAGATGTTTTCAAAGGCGTTGGCGGAATACAGCACCCAGCATTTATCTCCGTGGAAAACAGGACTTGCCCCCTCGATCGTATACCAGTCCCTGCCGTCGCCGAAGCGATTTTCGGCATAGATCTCCTGAGGCAGAGAGGGCAGCACCACCGGCTTCGGATCCCCCGCAAACTCTTCCGGCAATACCATCTTATCGAGCAGAATACAGGTGCCAGCCACCTTCTCCTCCAGTCCCAGCCAGTCGTTCACGGAATAAAACATGTACAGCTCCCCGCCCCGCTTCAGCGGGTGGGAATCGATACTGAACTTCTCAAAAAAAGTCTTTCTGTAGACAAAAGGCCCAAGCGGATCCTCCGACACCGCCAGCTTCAGGTGCTGTTCATGGCAGTCCTCTTCTTCCATCGGAATATTGGAATAATACATATAGAACATCCCGTTCAGATAGATCACCGACGGCGCCCAGTAGTGATGGCACTCTTTCTCACTTATCGCAAATCCCCGGAAATCCCAGTGCACCATATCCTCCGATACGCTCACCTTCACCCCCGCCTCGTCCGTGGCGTAGCAGTAATACCTGCCGCACCACCTCATGATAAACGGATCCGGATTCGTATGCCGCCTCCCGTCCGAAAACGGGACCGGATTGCAAAATTTTTCTCTCATAATTTCCGTTCCTTTCCTCTGTTACCCTTTCACAGAGCCAGCCGTGATGCCGCTCACCAGGAACTTCTGGCTCACCAGATACACCAGGATCGACGGAAGTGTCAAAAGCATCATGACCGCGTAGATCCTCGCCACATCCGTAGGACTCTGGTAGGTGCTGGACATAAAATACTGCGCCGCCAATGTGACCGTATAGTTGTCCTGCTCCCTAAGCACGAGCAGCGGCACCAGATAATCGTTCCAGGAATAGATAAAGGTGAGCACCAGCACATTGGCGATGATCGGCACGCACAGCGGGATCATGAACTCATACCAGATCCGCATCATGGACGCCCCGTCCATCCTCGCGCTCTCCAGAAGCTCATCCGGGATCGTGTCAAAATAATTTTTTATCATCAGAAGCATCATGGGCGCGTTGAAGGCGATAAGCGGCATGATCACTCCGACATGTTTATCCAGAAAACCAAGCGACTTGATCGCCGCAAACAGAGGGCTCGTCACCGCAGCCACCGGCACGGCGAGGCATGCCAGAATCATCCCATATATGATCTTTTTCCCGACAAAATCCATCTTGGAGAACGCGAACGCCGCAAGCGTCGTGATCAGCGTCACCGCCACAGCCGTGGTGATCGCTATGAACATGCTGTTTCCGACCACGCGGAAATAGCTGATCTTCTCATAGGTCAGCACATATTTATAGTTGTCAAACCCGTTCAGATGAAAGGACTTGACTAACGCGACGCCGATCGGGTACAGCCAGATCACACCGCACAGAATTAAAACAAAATAAGCTGCCGGAGCTCCCTTCCAGTTCTTCTTCATCTCCCTAGTCCTCCTTTCCGAATTTCACCTGCAGAAACGACATGATCATGGCTATGATCAGGATCGAGACGCCGATGGCGGCGGCTTCCCCCGCCTTGAAATCTTTGAACGCTTTCTCATACAGGTAGACATTCATCACTGTCGAGGACCTGCCGGGTCCGCCGTTGGTGAGCAGCTTCACGATATCAAAAGTCTTTAAGGAACCCACGATACCGAGGATGATCAGCACATTGGTCGTCCCTTTTACCATGGGGAATGTGACGGACGTCAATGTCCTCCAGAAACCTGCCCCGTCGATTTTCGCCGCCTCGTACACATCGTCCGGCAGGCTCATCAGGCTCGCGTAGTAGGTGATCATGGAAAATCCCATCCACTGAAAAATATTGACGATGATGACCGACAACAGCGCGTACCGCTTATCCCCCAGCCAGCTCACCGCAAACATATCGAGATGTATCGCATGCAAAAACTGATTCAACGCGCCGTTTGTGGGATCCATGATAATGCGGAAGATCGCCGTTATGATGGATGTCGCCATGGCGATCGGCATAAAATAGACCGCCTTGAACAGATTGGACCCCGGCAGCTTTTTCTTTAACAGGACCGCCAGGAAAAACCCTACCGCCGCCTGCACAAAGACCGTGCCGAAGAAAAAGATGACATTGTTTGTGACCGACTTCCAGAACGTCGCGTCCTTGAACAGTTTGATATAGTTTTTCATTCCCACAAAGTTCATCTCCGGCGACATGCCGTTCCAGTCGGTAAAACTTGTCATAAAGGTCCGTATGATACAGTAGTACACGACCGCGAACGACAGAAGCATGAGGGGCAGTATGTACAGATATGCCGCCCAGTTGTTTTTCTTTCCCAGTTTCTTCATTACTCTCCTCCTATTCCAGTTCCACAGAATCCCTCTCAGCGCATCCTTTACCCAACTCAATCCGCAGCTGCTCTGCATCTGCAAATTGAGTTATGCGCTTCCCGGGATTCTGCTGTTTTCCAGATTAATTTATAAAATAATCATAAATTATAACTGGAGAAAGAAAGATAATAAAATTTTGATAATTACTCTAAATTTTTGCGACAAACTCCCCGGGTTTCATACCTGTGATCTCCTTGAACACCTTAAAGAAATAATTGTAATTGCGGAAGCCCGAACGCTCCACGATCTCCTTCATCGGCACCTCTCCCCGGATCAGCAGGCTCTCGGCTTTGCTCACGCGTTGTCTGTTCAGGTATTCCACAAAGCGCATCCCCGTCTCCTGCTTAAAGGCGCGGCTTAAATGGGTGTAGCTGCTGTCCAGCTGTGCCGCACACATCTCCAGGGAAATATCCTCCCGATAATTTTTTCCGACAAATTCGATGACCTGGTTGATCAGGGGAGAATACCGATACTTTTTCTTTTCTTCCAGGATCCTCTCGCGATTCATAAAATCCATGATATCCTCCCGAAGCAACTCAAATATCTCATACCCCTTGATCCGCTCCGACAGCTTTTTGCATTCCGCCGCCTCCTCCGGACACAGCAGACGCATCAGTTCCAGGCAGCATTCCGTCACCCTTTTATGCGGCAGCCTCTCCTTCTCCATGAAGTCAAAAAACTCGTTCAAGGTGGACATCTCCGCCACACCCTGTCTTTTCTTCTCGAACTCCATCTGCTTCCACAGCGCCGCCGGTATCTCTCCGTTTCCGTATGTTATCTTTCTGGCGAGAGGCGCGGAGATCAGCCTGTTTCCGCCCAGATACAGTTTGTCCTCCAGGATCTCATCCAGCTCCTCGGATTCCGCCAGCGCGTTCCCCAGCCCCGTATGTACAATGCCCATGGCGATCGTCGAGGTCAGATCCAGTATCCTGATGATCTGCTTTTGCAGCCTGGTGGTCAGCTTTTTCATGATATTCATCATATATAACGTACTGTTGACCTCCTGAAAACACAGAAGGACCAGCAGATGAAACTTCTTCGTCTGACAGATGACGAACGGATACTCCGTCCCCAGGATCTGCGCGAGAATATCCATGATCGTGCTGCACACATCCCGCTTGAACTCCTCGGGATTCACCCTCTCCGAAAACCGGTAATCCGGCGAGATGGCGAGAGAAGCATAATTGCCGGCGCCGAACTGGATCTTCTGCTCCCTGACCATCTTCTCAATGCCTTCTTTCGTGTAGTCCTTCCTGTCATAGATACAGTACCCGGTCCGCCTGCACACCGCCTTCTCCTCCGGTACGATATGGTATTTCTCCCTCACCTGCTCGAGCACCTGCAGGAGGCTTTTCTCCGTCAGCTCATGCTTCAGCAGATAATTTGCCGCTCCGTTCACAAGACTCCCGCGCACATAGTCGAAATTGTCAAAGCCGCTGATCACGATGACCGGCAGATATTCATGAATGACATGGATGATGCGCAAAAGATCCACCCCGTTCATCTCCGGCATCTGCATATCGCACAGCAGGATATCGATCTCATTGCAGCGAAGCCACTCCACGGCGGATTTCCCGTCCGCAAAATCCGCCGCCACTTCATACTGCTCGTTGCCCTGTATCAGTTTCTTGATCATGTTTCTGCTGATCAGCTCATCGTCAATGATCGCCAGTTTGATCTTCTCCATAGCCTATTCTCCCTCTCCCTTTATGACCGGCAGCGTAAAGATAGCCCTCGTGTACTCTCCGACTTCGCTCTCATACCGCAGGCCGTACTTATCTCCGAAAAACAGCCGGATCCTCTCCATTACGTTCGGAATACCGATGCCGTTAAAATGCTTCTGCCTCTCCGTTTTTTCCCGCATAATCCTCTTAATCTGCTCCTCCGTCATCCCGCTGCCGTTGTCCTCGATCGTCAGAATCAGTTTTTCGTCCTCTATATAAGAGTGGATCAGGATCCTCTCCTGCCTGGACAGGCTGCCCGCCAGCCCATGGTTGATCGCGTTCTCCAGGATCGGCTGCAGGATAAAACGCAGTACCAGCAGATTTTCGGTTTCCTCCGCGATATCTTCCTGCACCTCGCAGTCAAATTTCCCGCTGTACTCCACGATCCGCAGATAATTCTGCACATAGCTCAGCTCGTTTTTCAGAAGGATCATATCCTCCTCCTGATGCATCACGTTCTGCAGCATGGAATTTAACGATTGCACAAGCGGCACGATATTGTCAGCGTGCTGTATCTTCGCCATCCATGTCACATTGTTTAAGACATTCGATACAAAATGGGGATTGATCTGCGCCTCCAGAAAGGAAATCTCCACAAGCCTTTTTTCCTTCTCCTCCTCGGCTATCCTTTTTACCAGCGTGTCAATACGGGATACCATGTGATTGAAAGTCTCCCCCATCTGAGCGATCTCATCCTTCCCCCGCACTTCGTACACCACATCCAGATTGCCCGAGGACACCAGGTGCATACTGTCCCGCAGATTGGTGATCTCTGAAGTGATTCTGGAGATCAGAAAGGCGATGGCGATGACCGACGCCAGGATAATAATGACCATCAGGATCCCCGTCATAAACGTCGTCCTGCGCAGGCTTCCCAGATAGAAATCTGTCGGCAGGGCCATCGTAAACGTCCATCCGATATTCGCCGCCTCGAACTTGTTGTAGATAAATCCTCTCTCCGGCTTTTCCACATCGATCAGTTCCTCTCCGCAGTTGGAAAAGATGATGGACTGATTCCGGTTTACCACCTGAAAATGACTCCCCTCCGGCAGATTTGCCGCAAAGATCTGCTCGATCACGCCATAGTCGAAATAGAGTACCGCATAACCGATCACATTTCTGTCTCTATCCAGAATCCCCCGCACCGCAGGCACCACATAATCGCTGGAGATCGTGGATTTACTTGCCTCCGCATGGATCGGATCCATCATAACCATCTTTGTCTTTAACGTCTCCTGATCCAGCTTGCAGATCTCCTCATAGAGCTCCCGCTGATTCTGCGCCAGATGAAACGTATCGAATATGCAGTCCTCATCCACCACGATCGTGATGCCCACAATATAGTACTTGTGTCCGTTCATACCGGCAATATAATCGTAAATGGTCCTCTTGTTCTCCAGATATTCCAGATTCCACTGTCCGTCGGGACGCCTCCCCAACCCCTTCAATTTCCGCACGGGATTGATAATATTCTTCTCATTCAGAGAGATCATCGTCAGCATATACGACGTATCCGTCAACATATAGTCAAACGCACTGTACGCATCCCGCATCGTGCTCTCCGAGATATCCGTCAGATACTGATCTGTCATTTTACTGCTCGCATGATACCAGATGCCGGTGATCAGAATCCCGCTCGCCACCACGACCGTCAGAACCACCAGTATCATTCTGTCTCTTATCTTCATAATTATTTTCCCCCATGTTATAGAGTATAACATCGGGAAAGCAATAATTTTATATAGAAATTTGACTTATACTCTGTTTTTTTGCGTTTTTCTTTCCATATGAAACAATGTCTGAATCTTTTTCCACTATACATATAAAGGAGGAACAGAGCATGAAAAAGAAGACACTGCTCATTTCGCTGACGTGCATCGCACTGCTCACAGGCATCACAGTCTTTTTTGCCGCAGGCGGCGGCAGAAGACTGCATCCCGGAAAACCGTTTGAAGACCTGAACGCATCCGACATCGCGTGGACGACAGTACAGCTGACGCCGCCAGATAAGACGATCCAGATCGTCGAGACGGACGAACTCGCCGCCCTTCTGAGAGATGTGGCCATCTATGAAAAAGATAATTCCTACAGAGATTACTGTGGGCAGGCAGCCACCTTTTCCCTGACGATGGCGGACGGCAGCTATACAAGGATCATGGCATACAACCCATTCCTCGTGATCGACGGCGTGGGGTACAGAACCGAATATGAGCCCTGTGAGTCCCTGAATCAATATGCCAACGAACTGCTGAATGACGAAAATTCTGTCTTTATATCTGAAGAGCCGCCCTCCCTGACCATCGTGAGCGACCAGACGGCCTGCGGAGCACTGCGCGGCACTTACTCGTGGCAGAAAAGAAATATCGACGGAACTGCCGCAATGACGGAGGCCGACAGCCCGCACCCGCTCGACTGTAAAGATCTGCTGCCCCTGCTTGAGACAACAGAAGGGACGGCAACGCTGAGATTTTCATGGGAGCCCGGCGCCGTAAGCGTCCGATGCTGGAGCGATGAACACTGGGAGAACACCACCGCGGAGAGCGAAGATGTAGATGTCGACGAAAATGTGATGACTCTGAAACCGGGCGCTTATATCTATGAGATAACGGCCGAATGGAATACAAATAACGATTACGGCGGAACCGCAAGCTATTCGGCATACCTGAAAACCATTGAGTGAAATACTCTGCTGAAATAAACTTGCGGCTTTCCTGCATTTCCTGTATAGTATAGACAGTTATAAATATTATACAATCATCTTGCGTCACACAGGAAAGGAATAAACTCCATGTTCAGACTCTGGGGAAAAATTTTTAAAGATAACCATATGCTTCAGGATACCGTCGTAGAGAATGACGCCCCGGATACCAGAACGCACAAAATATTTTCCGCGCTGGAGGAGATATGTTATAAATTTGATCTGGGAAAACCGATCTGGCTCGAATCCAATGTGACGGAGTTCAAACGCCATAAAAAGACCCGGTTCTCTCAGGATAATTTTGTGGAGAGCGTTGATTTTGACTATCTGGAGATTCATATCATTGAGGAAGATTAAAAAACTGCAACTCTCTCAGTTTCTGAAAATGCTTCTCCGCTCAAAGCTTTCTTGGATTGCGCAGCAGGGCACCATACCACCCGGCACGGTGCCCCGCAACATACTTCACTATACTTTCACATTATTCCTCATATCCGTTCGGATTGCTGCTCTGCCATCTCCAGGAGTCCTCGCACATCTCTTTGATTCCTCTCTCGGCTACCCAGCCAAGTTCCGCCTTCGCCTTTGCCGCATCCGCGTAACAGGCCGCGATATCGCCGGCGCGCCTCGGTTTTATCTGGTAGGGGATCTTCACGCCGGTCGCCGCCTCAAAGTTTTTCACGATATCCAGCACGGAATACCCCTGTCCCGTTCCCAGATTGTAAACACAAAGTCCCGCCTTCTCCTCGATCTTCTTAAGCGCCTTCACATGTCCGATCGCCAGATCCACCACATGAATATAATCCCTGACGCCAGTGCCGTCGTGCGTATCGTAATCATTTCCGAAAATGCCCAGCTCTTTCAGCTTGCCCACCGCCACCTGCGTCACATAGGGCATCAGATTGTTCGGAATGCCGTTGGGATTCTCGCCGATGGTCCCGCTCTTGTGAGCTCCGATCGGGTTGAAATAGCGAAGCAGGATCACATTCCACTCGGGATCCGCCTTCTGGATATCCGTCAGCACCTGCTCCAGCATGGATTTCGTCCAACCGTAAGGATTGGTGCACTGGCCCTTCGGGCATTCCTCGGTGATAGGGATAAACGCGGGATCGCCGTATACAGTCGCGGAGGAAGAGAATATGATATTTTTGCAGTTATGTTTTCTCATCACATCCACCAGCGTCAAAGTTCCCGCGATATTATTCTGATAATACTCCCAGGGCTTCTGCACGGATTCTCCCACCGCTTTCAATCCCGCAAAATGGATACAGGACTCCAGTTTTTCTTTTTCAAAAATTTCCTCCAGCGCCTCCCGGTCCAGAATATCCGCCTTATAAAACTTCACCGGCTTGCCTGTGATCGTCTCCACCCTCTTCAGGGATTTCTCACTGGAGTTGGACAGATTGTCCACCACTACCACATCGTACCCCGCATTCTGCAGCTCCACCACTGTGTGGCTTCCGATATACCCCGCCCCGCCTGTCACTAAAATTGCCATAATCCATTTCCTCCTCTATTGATTTTTTATTATTTTATATTTACAACTCGATCCCATTTATCCTGCAAAGTTCTCTCGCCGTGTCCACGGAATCGATGCCCGTCATATTTTTGATCGGCGCAAACTCATACTCTCTTTTCACCTCATAGGGCAGACAGCTGTCCATCATATGCACCATATCCAGCACTAATGTTTCATATTTGTAGCCGTTGGGTTTGTCCGGTTCCACGAAATTGCCGTCGTCATCCATATGGGGAATCTTCTTCTCCACAATATGCAGCGGAAGCTCCCTGGAGATCGTCTGCTCCAACGCCTTCACCTGGAACAGGTAATTCAGGATCGCGCCGAAATTATAGGCCGGTTCTCCATTCTCATTTTTGGCGTGCATCAGCTCGTCCGTCAGATCGTAATACTCCACAATGGACGGCCTGCCGTCCTCCAGACACATGACTCCCACCTTCTCGTCCGGCGCATTTTTCTTCACCACCTTCGCCCCGCAGGAGCATCCCCTCGCGATCGTCGCGCCGACAAAGCAGGGATCCGCCATCCTCTGCAGCACATTGTCCACCGCGAACACATTCAGCCACTCGATCCCTCTGTTCTTCACGATCTCCAGGATCCTGCCGTTCGCCATGGAGGAGTACCAGCCGCCGTTTCCGTTGGGCGAATTGGCGATCTTGTCCGGACGCTCCATATACACTTTCCCCATGTAATCGGAAGCTGGCGCCATCTCCTGTCTGAAAAAATGGATATATCCGGGTTTATACCCGAAATAGTCGTGCTCCGCCAGAAATGCCACCGTTCTCTCGTGGTTCTTGTCGCTGGTCATGATGAACAGATGGATCCAGGCGTGCGCTTTCTGCACGACATCCAGCAGATTGGAGAGAATGCGCTCAAAAATATAGACCGGCTTTGTCAGGCCAATATCGTACATTCCCTTCGGTTCATTGGAACCCAGCCTCGTCCCCATGCCGCCCGCCAGAAGAACTGCTCCCACCTGTCCCTGTCGGATGGCCCGACAGCCAAGTTCCTCAAACCAGGCACGGCTTCTCTCTATCTCCGGCAGCTCCATGGCCGCAAGGGGCGTGATCACCCCTTTCCTCATCAGCTCATCTCTCTTTTCCAGATAGGAGAGCACCGTAAAATCCGTCAGCGCAATGTCCTCCAGCAGATTCTTTTTCTGGGTTTCGCTCAGAGAGTCATAATGTTCCAGGACATGAAGCTGTCCCACGGCCTCCAGTTTTTCATACGCCTTCCGGTATGTCATTCTCCATATACCTCTTCAATCAACTTCAATACATTTTCATACACTTCCGTTATCTCCGGCATCATCCCTACGGCCGCCTCGAAATCGTTGTCCTCCCCGCGCAGGTAATCGGTCTGTCTGCTGACAAGATCGTGCAGCTTTGAGAGCGCAAGGTTACCGGTAATTCCTTTCAGAGTGTGCGCCGCCTCAAAAGCTTTGTTCCACTCTTTTTCCTCTATCGATTTCACCAGCTTTTCATAGCTCGAATCCGCTTTAAATTTTTTTAAAAATTTGATCCACAGCTGCTCATTATTCATGAACCGCTGCATCGCTTCTTTCACATTTATACCGCCCTCTTCCAGTATACCTTTTCGTTCCCCTGCCATCTCCATATTTTTGATCCTTCTTTCCTTTATATTTTTTTCATCATATCATAATTTGTACCAGCTCTCAAGCAAAAATATACGCTCCGAATATCCATAATAACAATTTTTCTCAGGCATATTTTCTTTTCAAAAAACAGATACTTGATAGTGTAAATTGGAGCAAAAAAATTTACGCAAAAACGAAAAATGGAGGTGGACAACAATGGCAAATTTATCGGAACTGGAACTTCAGAATCTGAGACATCTGATCGGCGGCTACGATACGACAAAGTGCAAAATGCAGGACTACGCTTCCTCTACGCAGGACCCGCAGCTTCGGCAGTTCTTTGAACAGGGCGCAAAAGGAGCGCAGCAGAACAAAGAACAGCTCATGCAGTTTTTAAATTAATGTGAACAGTCAAGAAGGAGGTGTGCCCTATGCAGGACAAGGCAATGGTAAACGATACTCTCACCGGCATCAACGGTGAGCTTATAAGATTCGGGGAAATGATCCCCCAGACGGAGAACAGGGAACTGAAGCAGACTCTGAAACAGTTCAGAAACACCTGTGAGCAGTCACAGGAAGAGCTGTATCAGCTGGCCCGTGAGCGTTCTTATTATGTTCCCGCGGCGAAGGCGGATGAGGAACAGGTAAAACATGTGCGCAGTATCTTCTGCGGCTGCGGTATGCAGTAAACGTCTGTCTATTGATATCCCGGAAAAAACGGGCGCCTTCCGGGAAGCCTGTTTTCTCCGGGATTTTTTCAGGAATATCAAATTTTTGTTGCCCCCTGTCCTCCGGTATGGTATTATGTCATCGTATTGTATCTCGTAAAGAGAATAATAACAGGAGGAAACGTACCATGAAAAATGAAAAAACTTACGAACTGGTGCTCACGGCACTGTTCACCGCCATTATTGTCATAATGGCATTCACACCGCTGGGATATATCCCGCTTGTCGTCATCAACGCGACGATCATTCATATCCCGGTCATCCTGGGAGCGCTATTTTTAGGTCCAAAAAAAGGTGCATTTTTAGGATTTATATTCGGTTTGACAAGTTTCATCAACAACACATTCAAGGCGGCCACCGCCTCCGCGTTTGTTTTCTCACCGGTCCTCGCGGCTAATATTGCAGGTGTCTCCGGCATCTTTAAGAGCCTCTACATCTGCTTCATCCCGAGAATTTTAGTGGGAGTCATTCCCTATTTTGTTTACATCCTGATTCGCGGTCTGTTGAAGAGCGAACAGAAAGTATGGCGTGTTGTGGTGAATGCGGTCATATCCGTCATCTTCTTCTTTTCCATAAAGGCATTTATCGATAATCTGATGAGCGATGGAAGCGGCAGTATGCCCGGTCTTCTGGCCGGTGCGGCGGCGGCTGTTGCTCTGTTTGTGATACTGACGATGGTCTCCAGGAAGAAAACTTCCGCCAGCGTTGCCCTGGCTTACGCCGGGCTGACCGGAGCTTTTACCAACACTCTGTTTGTCATGAGCGGCATCTACATTTTATACAGAGATGCCTACGCGCAGGCCCTGGGAATCGCTGGAGATACCGTCATAGATGTGATCATGGGCATCGTCAGCTTTAACGGCATCGTGGAGGCAACTGTTGCCGCGATCCTGATCGCAGGTGTCGGCCTTGCCCTCATCCACGTAAAACCCGTAAAAGAACTGAAAACTCTCCCGCTTCCCCAAAAGGCGGTGCACTGAATACCAAAAAGCTCCATCTAATAACTGAGAAAGAGAGAAAATAAAAATGATTCTGGCGCTGGATATCGGAAACACCAATATAGTGATTGGGTGCATGGAAAACGAAAAATGCTGCTTTGTGGAGAGAGTATCCACAAACAGCTCCAAGACCGAACTGGAGTATGTGGTTGATTTCAAGACGCTGTTGGAGCTTTATCAGATTCCGATGAAGGACATCACAGGGTGCATCGTGGCCTCAGTGGTGCCCCCTCTCAACAATATCGTTATCTCGTCGCTGAAAAAACTTCTGCGGGTTCCTCCTCTTCTGGTGGGGCCCGGTGTGAAAACCGGATTAAATATCCTGATGGACAACCCGAGCCAGGTCGGCTCGGATCTGATCGTGGACGCCGTGGCAGGGCTCCACTATTACGGCGCTCCCATTATCATGATCGATATGGGAACCGCCACCACGGTCAGTGTGGTAGATCGGAATAAAAATTATATCGGCGGCATGATCCTGCCGGGTGTCCGCGTATCGCTTGACTCTCTGGTAAACCGCACCTCCCAGCTGCCGAGGATCAGTCTGGAACCTCCGAGAAAAATTATAGGGAAAAACACCATAGACTGCATGAAAAGCGGCATCATCATCGGACAGGCATCCTGTCTGGACGGCATAATCGAACACATCTGGGAGGAACTCGGGTACGAGACGAACGTTGTGGCCACCGGGGGACTGGCGGGATGCATCATCCCCTACTGTAAGAAAAAGATCGTCTATGACAATGAGCTCACTTTAAAAGGGCTTGACATCATCTATCGAAAAAACACCGAAAACCAAACGGCAGAAAGGCACGTAAAATGTTAGAGGGAAAACATATCATACTCGGAGTAACCGGCAGCATCGCCGCATATAAGATCGCTTCGCTCGCCAGTATGCTGAAAAAGCAAAAGGCACATGTCACCGTCATCATGACAAAAAACGCGACAAATTTCATCAACCCCATCACCTTCGAGGAGCTGACGGGCAACAAATGTCTCGTGGACACCTTTGACCGCAATTTTCAGCACAATGTGGAACATGTCTCCCTGGCCAGAACGGCCGATGTGTTTCTGATTGCCCCGGCCAGCGCCAATGTCATCGCAAAGGCGGCACACGGTATCGCCGACGATATGCTGACCACGACGTTTTTAGCCTGCGAGTGTCCGAAGATCGTCGCTCCCGCCATGAATACCAGAATGTACCGGAATCCTGTCACACAGGACAATATCCGGCTGCTGCGGCACTACGGAATGGAAGTAATTGATCCCGCCCGCGGCTATCTCGCCTGCGGCGATGTGGGCGACGGGAAAATGCCGGAGCCGGAACTTTTATTGGAGTATCTCGTCAAGGCTCTCTCCCCGAAAGATATGGCGGGCATAAAGCTCCTCGTGACGGCAGGTCCCACGCAGGAAGCGATCGATCCAGTGCGCTATATCAGCAACCACTCCACCGGGAAAATGGGGTACGCCATCGCCAGATCAGCCATGCTGCGCGGCGCCCAGGTGACGCTGGTGACCGGAAAGACTGATCTCACCCCTCCGATCCATGTGGATACGATAGCAATCACATCTGCCGCCGAGATGGCAGACGCCGTCAAAGAGCGGGCGGATGGGCAGGATATCATCATCAAGGCCGCCGCTGTGGCCGACTACCGTCCCAAATACACTTCGGATGAAAAACTCAAGAAAAAAGACGAGGAGATGAGCATCGCTCTGGAGCGCACGGAGGATATTCTGGGATTCCTCGGCGCCCACAAGAGAGAGGGCCAGTTTTTATGCGGTTTCTCCATGGAGACGGAAAACGTGGAAGAAAATTCCCGGGCGAAACTCCAAAAGAAAAATCTGGATCTCATTGTCGCCAACAACTTAAAACAGGCCGGCGCCGGCTTCGGCACCGACACCAATATTGTGACGCTCCTGTCAGAAAGGGCCGCCATAGAGCTTCCTGTTATGAGCAAGGAAGATGTGGCGGACCGGCTGTTGGACTATATTATGGAATCTTTCGTTTCACAGGAGAAACGGAAGTAAAACATGCTCATTACAAAGTTTTATCCAACCGCCTTGCCGCATCCTCTTTGACCAATTCCATCACCACCGCCATAAACGGAATGGCAAACAGCATTCCGAGAATACCAAAGAGCTTCCCGCCGACCAGCGCCGCAACCAGCGTGTAAAAAGGCGGGAGCCCCACGGATTTTCCGACAACCTTCGGATAAATGAACTGATTTTCTACAAACTGGACCACCAGATACACGATGGCACACCGGACCACCAGCCCAGGGTCATAGATCAGTGTGAGAAAAATACTGACCGCACAGGAGATGAATCCCCCGATATACGGAATGATCGCGCATACCGCGGTCAGCACGCCCACCAGGCTTCCGTAGGGCAATCGAAAGATCATAAACGCCGCGAACACCAGGATCCCCAGAATCACCGCCTCACAGCACTGCCCGGACAGGAAGTTCGCGAAGGACTCATAAAGCATCCTGCAAAACCGTAATACATTCTCAGCCCATGCCGGTTTCAGGTAGGCGCGCACCAGTTTGTTCGCGTGTCTGCACACCCTCTCCCTGTCAAGCGCCATATAGATGGATATAATGATCGCGAAAGCTGTCGTTATCACAACGCTGACCGTGGACGAGACCGCAATCGCCACATTGGAAAACAGAGTATCCACCCCCTTGGTGATTCCCTGCATGATCCGGTCAAAATTGATATCGGAAAAAAACTCTTCCATCCAGTCGGCGTCTATCTGGCGGGCGTCCAGATATGCGATCCACTGCGGAATATCATGTTCGATCTGCGCGTACAGGCTTTGGGAGGAGCGCATGATGTCCGGTACAAGCAACGTCAGGACAAGCACCAGCACATCCAGAATGCCCACCACCGTCATAAAAAAACTT
>ERZ779622.271-NODE-271-length-34115-cov-7.361392_pt1 | contig 34115 bp, 34 predicted proteins | sample MGYA00514188_ERZ779622 | MGnify/ENA primary metagenome ERZ779622 (study PRJEB29562, sample SAMEA4376702) | mouse gut metagenome | isolation source: Cecum | study: EMG produced TPA metagenomics assembly of the A DSS colitis mouse model was used to assess the... | reverse complement strand
GAAATAGCCAAAGAGATAAAAAAACCGCCGGGTACCGTAAAAAGTCGATTGTTTAAAGGAAGAAATCTCATCAAAAAAAGATTGGAGGAATTAGGGTATGGAAAACAATTACAATGAAAACAGCTTGAACGAGCTGATCCGGGCATCGATGGACTTAGAAGATAAACCTTCTTTCGAATTAAATGCTCTCTTAAAAGCCGAACTGTATCAAAAAGAAGCTGCGATGTCGGAAAAACAAGTTCATTCCATTTCTCTTTGGTATGTTCCGATGATTTTAAATTTTATATCATTTTTGCTTTTTGCAGTATTTGCCCTTTTGGTTATCCCAAATCCGTATATCGCTAAACTGCTTGCAGGCATTTGCCTGTATATGAGTACAGCGGGTATTTTTATCACGCTGCTGGGTGTAAAAAGAGCCCGTTTGAAAGAAGAAGTTACTGTTCATATTCAGAAAAGAGGTGTTGCAGCATGAATAAAAATGTAGGTAAAGTTCCTGTATATTTTGTAATTTTTATGGTGATGGCAGTTATCGTCCTGCGCTTTGCGCTGTTTTCTTTCAAAAGTGATGGCTTTAACGGTATATCCGTGATATTTCCATTCCTGATGACCGGTATCCTGCTATTTGCTCTGCTCATGTCCGGTTTTTTTGCTGCATGGGTGTATCAGGATTGTAAGCAAAGAAAGGATGACGGTATTCTCTGGGCAGTCATCACGTTTATTACCACTCCGTTTATCGGATTGCTTGTTTATTTTTTACGCCGCTCCGAAGTGAAACAAAGCTGTGCTGCCTGCGGGCATTTGGTTTCTTTAAAAGCGAAATTTTGTGAAGAATGTGGTTCTAAGATAGAACACAGGGAGGAAATGAAAGATATGGAAATGAAAAAAACACATCATATTAGTTACATTGTTATGGGCACAATCGCCCTGATCCTTATGCTTACTTGTCTTACCGGCTTTATCGTAAACGCCGTATCCGGAAACGGAATAAATTCCGATGTCACTTCTAACGATACGGTATGGAATATCGGCAGCATCAGCATGAATTATCAGATGATCAAAGACGGGGTATGGACATTGGATTTTAAGAGCGCCAGTGACGGGTTTATCGCACAGGAAGATATGATGATCAATAACGCGGAAACCAATATTTTATATGCCGATATTTCCTGCGGCACTGTTCCGGCTGATTCCGGTATTACATTATATCTGGTACAGGGCGGCATCGTAAAGTCCTTTGATGTTACAAACCTTTCCAAACCATTGGAATATTCGTTATATGAATTTGAAAATGGTGAAATTCATGTCCGTCTGCTGATTGAAGGAGTTGAGGACACAATTTCGAAAATCTATATCAAATAATGCAGAAAACCATATACGGCCGGATATAGCATGGCCGGCCGTATACGGTGAATGAAAAGATGGAATCAGTACGTTTTTTTATCCAATCCCATTCTGACAATAATGTCATTTATTTTCCGATATACAAGCTTTTCATCTATTGTTAACAGCTTCCGGTTCTCCATTGTAATCTGTCCGTTGATTATGACCGTATCTACTTCGGAGCCGTTGGCTGAGTAGGAAAGTCCTGCAATCAGATTATTCTTCGGCGTAAGCGCGGGCGTATTCAGATCTAAGATTGCCAGATCCGCCTTTTTGCCGACTTCGATAGAACCAATCTCATTTTCCAGTCCCAATGCTTTGGCGCCGTTTATCGTGGCAATACGAAATCCCTCTTTTGCACTGACGCACTGCGGCGTTTTGCCCGTTCCTTTATGAATAAGCGTAAGCAGACTGAGTTCATGGAACATATTGAGGCAGTTATTACTTGCCGCGCCATCCGTTCCGAGGCAGACGTTCACTCCTTTTTCCAACATCCTGGCAATCGGCGCAAAACCATTGCCGAGTTTCATATTGCTGGCCGGATTGGTTACAACGCTGACATTATGCGCTTTCAAAATATCTATATCATGATCCGTTACCTGCACGCAGTGCGCCGCTATCGCGGGAACATCGAAAATGCCGGTTCTTTCGGCCAGTTCGATCGGCGTACAGCCGTATTTTTCACGGATCTGTTCGATCTCGCTGACGCTTTCCGAAAGATGTACATGAATTCCCATATTATTTTTCTTCGCTTCATCCGAAACGATCTGCAGAAATGCATCGTCACATGTATAAGGGGCATGAGGTCCCAATAAAAAGGTCAGTCTGTCACAATCCTTTGCGGCATCTCTTTCTTCATAAGCCTGACGAAGGCGGGTCTGTCCCGCTTCATCATTCCCGCTGCCGATAAGACCGCGGCATATGACCGCACGCATACCGGACTCTTTTACGGCACGTGTCGTCTGATGAATGTTCATCTGCATATCGTTAAAACAGGTCGTTCCGCTCTTCATCATTTCGATGATCGCCAGACTGGCTCCCCAATAAGTATCTTCATCCGTCATCTGCTGCTCGATCGGGTCAATGGTCCCAAACAGCCAATCCATAAATGACAGATCATCCGCCACGTTCCGCATGAAAGACATGTAGGAATGCGTATGGCAGTTAACAAGCCCCGGCATTACCAGTTTATCCGTTCCGTCGATTACTTTATCCTCGGAGAATCCGGCAGGCTCCTGTCCGATTCCCGTAATCTTATCGCCTTCTATATAAAGGCTTGTTTCTTTGATGATGTCGTTTTCTCCATCCGGCACGATAACCAGTGCATTTTTAATAACAATTCCCATGTTCTTCTCCTTTTCCTATTATCTTTTTGCGGCAGTTATGCAACGCCCTATTGGGGCATTACCGTTTCACACATGTCTATTTATTTACAATATTTCTATCTTCCCCGTCTAAGAACACCTCAATATTTTTTACAACCTCTTCTACCAGGCAGGTTCTTGATTCTACGCTTGCCCACGACATATGCGGTGTAATGATCAGCTTGGTGCTGTCTTTTATCTGCGCAAGCGGATTGGATGGTTCCATCGGTTCCTTTTCCAAAACATCCAGTCCTGCTGCCGCGATCTTCCCTTCCGTAAGAGCCTGATACAAGTCCTGCGTATTGACGACCGGGCCTCTGGCCACATTGATCAAAACCGCGCTTTTTTTCATCTTTTCAAAAGCGTCTTTATTAATCAGATTCCTTGTCCTGTCACTGAGAGGGCAGTGCAGCGATAAGATATCGGATTCTCTTAACAGCGTTTCAAACTCCACCCTTTCATAATCGGTACAGGTGCTTTTCCCGGATGCCGAATAAAAGATCACTTTACAGCCGAAGGCTTCTGCCAGTTCCGCTACTCTGTGCCCGATGCTGCCCATCCCGACGATTCCCCATGTTTTTCCTGCCAGATCATGAAAGGTTCTGTCAAAATTGGAAAACCGGTCCTGTGCACTGTAAGCTCCCGATTTCACATAATCGTCATAGAATGCAATTTTCTCCGCCAGCATCATTGCCAGTAAAAGCGTATGCTGCGCCACCGCGGGCGTACAATAGTTGACAACATTCGCAACCCTGATCCCGCGCTTTTTACAATATGCCAGGTCTACGTTATCAAACCCTGTCGCAAACAGACAGATCAGCTTCACATCCGGCGCGTCTTTTAGCGTTTCTTCATTCATCGGGGCTTTGTTGGCAATGACAATGTCTGCGTCTTTTACTCTTTCTGCGGCATTATCCGCTACCGTATTCGGATAATAAGTTACTTCACCGAATTTCTCAAAACAGGAGACATCTACATCTGTCCCCACACTGTTCCGTTCCAGAACTGCCAGTTTCATCTGCTTTCCTCCCTGATCTGCCGCCGGACGCCGCAGGGCGGTCTTTCGGACGGCTCATTTTCATCACGATATTGTTATCATAACATAGAAGGATTTTCCTTTCAACCAAAGTTGTGTTAGGCGTTTGTGAAACTCTGAGACGGGCGGGCGGTGAAAAAGCTTCTGCTTCGAGGCGCGCTTTCGCTCCATTAAAAACGCAACGGTACTAAGAATTTTGAACCGCAGGCGGTCCAAAATCCAAGTGCCGGCGTTTTTAGAGGGCCCTTCAGCAGAAATCTTTTTCACCGCCCGCCCGTCTCAGAGTTTCGCAAACGCCTAAAAGTTGTGTCTGTCATTCCTGCTGCTATCCTGACGGCATATCAGGGAAATTTTCGTTACTTTTTCCAGCCGTAACTGACTAATAATCCGCGAAACTGCAGATAACGCAGATCATTTCTGTTTTCTTCCATGAAAGTCTGTATTTTCCGCTGTTTCCTGCAATATCCTTCGGCATCCTTCCTGTCCATACCATGATTTAGAAATCCCTGTATCTGCTGCTCTTCCTCTTCGGCAGACGCCGCTTTCCTCCATTGTTTCTCCGTTAGCAGATCGTCCACGGTCTCTGCATAATCCTCTTTTTCCGGATACACGAAACTGACCCTGTCGTTCATCCGTACGTCCACCGACAAAAGTCCCGCTTTTACCATCATGACAGGAAGCCGCATACCGACCGCATAATCCCTGTCCTGATATAACAATTCTTTCTGCCACATCTTTTGAAACCCGTTTCTGTCACAAAGCTCCCGGTAATCCATCCCGTCCACATAAAATCCATCGCTTTCAAACTCGCGGTTCACATCGATCACCGCTACCATACCGCCGCTCTTTGTAAGAGAGATCATTTTTTTCAGAAATTCCTCCGCATTGCCCGCATGCCGCATAGCAGCCTGACTGATCACCAGATCAAACTGTCTGCGGAACGGATGCGTCCGGAAATCGTCGCATATAAAAGTTCCCTGACAGGATGTCTCACGAAATGCTTTTCGGGCCGCTTCGATCATATTCTCGCTGAAATCAATTCCGGTATAAGAACTTCCTTCCGGCAAAAGCGGCAGTAAGAGCATGCCCATATACCCAAATCCGCATCCGCAGTCGAGTATCCGGACCGGTTCTTTTATTTTCCACACTTTATCTACCAGAAATTGCAGATAATCCTCATTCCAGAAAGATCTTCGGCATGCTTTCAGATAATCCAGCCTGGCATCCCAATAATCCTTTTCCCCGCTTTTGACAGGGATATATTCCTCGCCGGGCAGGGGGCGCAGTCCCAGCAGTTCGTCTACCGTCACCTGAAAGAAAGCCGCTATATCCGGCAGCATGGATATATCCGGCATACAGACATCATTTTCCCATTTGCTGACTGTCTGGACGGCTGTTCCCAATGCATCCGCCAGTTCCTTCTGGGCCATCTTTTTTCTCTTCCTAAGGTCGCCTATACGCAGCTGCAGCTTAGCCATTTATTTGTGTCCTCCCATATTTTTATTTCTATACTGATTCATGCTGATTCTATTGTAACGGGAAAAACCCGATAATCCAATCACTTATCGGGTAACTTTTGTTGCCAACAGGACATACTATTTGCTACAATCAGAAAAAGAATATAACGGAGGTGCAAGATGTATACTGCCAAAGAATCACGCTATGAAAAAATGAGCTATAACCGCTGCGGTGCAAGCGGATTGCTGCTGCCTGCCGTATCACTCGGTCTATGGCATAACTTCGGCTCTAATGCCAATTCGGATAACATGTCGGAACTGTGCAGGACAGCGTTCGATCTCGGGATTACCCACTTTGATCTCGCTAACAATTACGGCCCTGTTCCCGGCGCCGCGGAGGAGAATTTCGGCCGTATCCTGCAAAAAGATCTCGGCATTTACCGCGATGAACTGATTATTTCCACGAAAGCAGGATATGATATGTGGCCGGGACCTTACGGAAACTGGGGCAGTAAAAAATACCTGGTCGCCAGTCTGGATCAAAGCCTCAAAAGAATGGGCCTGGATTACGTGGACATTTATTATCACCACAGGCCGGACCCGGATACGCCTTTAGAAGAAACCGCCCGTGCTCTGGATAGCATAGTCAGAAGCGGCAAGGCATTATATGCGGGCATTTCCAATTATAATAAAGAACAGACCATTGCAATAGCCGGTCTTTTTAAGGAAATGGGCACGCCCTTTATCATCAATCAGCGAAATTACTCGATGTTTGTACGCGACATTGAGAAGGACGGCCTGAAAGACTATGCCGCAGATCACGGCATCGGCATTATTACCTTCTGTCCTTTGGCACAGGGACTTTTAACCGACCGCTATCTGAAAGGGATCCCCGAAGACAGCCGTATCAAAACAGATGGCAGATTCTTAAAAGAAGATGCCATCAATGAGGAAACGCTGCGCAAAATACGCGCTCTCAACGCAATTGCTGTGGAACGCGGCCAAAGCCTGGCACAAATGGCATTGGCATGGATCCTTCGCGATGGAGATATTACAAGCGTTTTAATCGGCGCATCAAAAGCTTCCCAGATTATCGACAACATAGGCATGCTTGACAATATGCATTTCAGCGGGGAAGAACTTGCGCGGATCGAACAGATCCTGGCCTGAAAAGAGACTATTCCCGACAGGCCGCCGACACCGGCCTATCGGGAATAAACCAATCGTTTCTCATAGTACAGATCAACAACCTGCGTCCCTTCTATCATCGCTTTTTGATTACCATACACGAATCCGTTTAATTCATAAAACCTGCGGGCAAAAGTATTGTCCTCCAACACCCACAGGCATATTTTCTCTTTCCCTTTCCTCTCCGCTTCGAGACAAAAATGCTCCAGTAACGCCCGTCCGATTCCCTGTCCCTTAAAAAAGGGATCCACATAAAATCCGTATAGCTCTATTGTCTTTGCTTCACTGCTCTCTGACGGTTCTTTTCCTCCGATGATCCCCTTCACAATACCATCGTCATATACAAGTATATTATCTAATAAGCGGCTGTTTCTTTGGTATTCCTGTATGATCGGAAGCACCTGCAGATCATGAAACGATCCGATATCATCTTGAAAAACAGATCTGTACGCCGTCCTTTTCCCGAAAACTTCTATCTCCGCTAACCGCGAAATATCGCTTTTCTTCGCATATCTTATCATTTCCATACTTTACTCCCTTTATGTCTGAACAGCCTGCTGCGATGACGGTGCGGCGAGAAACGTACAAAGACGATTCCCCGTCTGTAATCAGGGCACGCTCTGTCTTTATGCAGATAACATCTTTATTATATGGGAGGCTGATGTCTGGTACAATCCCCCGTCCGGATAGAATAGTCGCTTATGAAGGGATTTTCTTTTACAAACCTATTGCCAAACTCTGATAAAAGTAGTAGTATAGTTATTGACCACTAGTCATTAACTATAAAATATATAAAGGAGCACAGAGAAATTGGCCAGACCCGTTAAAAAATCCCCGGAACAATGGAAAAAAGAAATTCTGGACGCCGCACAGCATCTGTTTCTTGACAAAGGCTATGAGGAAACATCCGTTTCCGACATTATGAACCTGGCAGGCGGCGCCAAGGGAATGTTTTACCGCTTTTTTCAGAGCAAAGAAGAGATCATGTATGTCCTGGGAAATCAGATGTTTCTGGAAAACAATCCGTTTGAAGAGGTAAAAAAGCGCAGCGACCTGAACGGACTGCAGAAAATAAGATCATTATTGCTGCTGAACCAGTCAGACAGCCAAAGGAACGACTTAAACAGACAGGCCGTCCCTATTCTAAAAGACCCGCATATTCTCTCTGCTGCCGTAAAAGAAAACCGCCGCATTCTGACGCCTTTATGGCGGGACCTGTTAGAAGAGGGCATAAAAGATGGTTCTATCCAAACGAAATATGCCAAAGAACTGTCCGAACTCCTGCCGCTTATCAACTTCTGGTTCATGCCCTCGGTATTTCCGGCAACACAGGAAGAACTGCATCATAAATACAGCTTTGTCATGGAAGTGTTAACCCATATGGGACTGCCGATCTTAGATGATGTGACCGCGTCTTTTACAGAAAAAGTAATTAACGATATTTCCGCAAAAGGAGAAAATGAATGATGAACCAGAAATTATTTACCGGAAATTTCATACTTCTTATTTTAGGACAGTTGTCGTCCTTGTTTGGAAACTTTATCTTAAAGCTTGCCCTGTCCATGTATGTACTGGATGCAACCGGCTCTGCCGCCGTATTTGCGGGCATATTATCCGCCGCAGTTATTCCGACGATCATTCTCTCGCCGCTTGGCGGTATTCTGGCTGACAGAGCGGACAGGCGAAATGTCATGGTGGCGCTTGACGTCTTAACGGGATTATCCGTTTTAGGCGCAGCTCTTTTTTTAACCGAAAGGAATTCCATAACCGTGATCTGTGTGCTGCTTGTCATACTTTCTATTTTAGGCGCATTTGAAACCCCTACGGTACAGGCATGCATTCCGACTATGTTAGAAGGCGATAATATCATGAAGGGAAATGCCATCGTAAATCAAACGGCATCTTTTTCCTACCTGATCGCTCCAATGCTCGGCGGTGTACTGTATTCCATAATAGGTTTAAAACCGGTTATGTATGCAAGCGTTGTCTGTTTCTTCCTTACTGCATTATTTGAATGTTTTATCAAATTGCACTATAAACGGCCGCATAGCGCACAGGGCATCTTTTCTATTATCAGACAGGATCTGTCGGAAAGCGTACGATATATTTTTAAGGAGCAGACCTCCATTGCCAAAATGCTGCTCTTAACCGCCCTCTCCCGATTTTTTGTAATGGGCGTCATCATCGTCGGACTGCCCTTTATCATACGTGCCGTTCTGCATCTGGATGCAAAATATTATGGTGCCGCAGAAAGCGCATTGGCGGTCGCTGTCATTTTGGGCAGCACAGCCGCCGGACTTCTGACAGGAAAATTGAAAATACACAGATTATCCGTCGTTCTTGCTTTCCTCGGCATTTTTATGCTCCCGGCCGGAGCCGTCTTTTTTCTGCCAGTCAATGCTATGGTACAATACGCTGTCCTTGTTTTGTCATTTTGCTGCATCCAGACTGTCATCAGTATATTTTCTATTTTCGCCGTATCTTTAATACAACAAAGGACGCCCAACCACCTGATCGGTAAGATCATGGCCTATACATCTGCCATCACGTTGTGCGTCCAACCGGTCGGACAGATTGTGTACGGGTTTTATTTTGACAGATTTTCTCACGCAGTTTATCTTGTTCTGCTCCCGACCGGACTGATCGTCTGTGCCATCGGATTATCTTCTGCAAAATTTTTCAGGGACATGGCACAATCCGGCACAGAATAAGCCTTTCTCTACCGGTAGACGATCTGACGTATCGTCTCCGGCGAAAGGCCGTATTCTTCGGCCAGCTCTGAAATACTCTTCTTTTCCTGCCGGAACTTACTGCGGATCTCGCTGTTGCGCTGTACATAGAAAGTTCTTGCACCGGAACGGCTTCCCCAGTCCTGCCGTTCCTGCACCTTCGGAATATAGATCAGCTCTCCGGAAGAATATTTCTGTATTTCCTTTAACAGTTCATCCGGAAAAATATCTGACGCTTTACGATATTTCATATTTACATTCCTCCGAATCACTTACTGCTTCCATTTTCGACTATGCATTTGCCGCAAGAAAATCCTGCATGGAAGCATATTCACGGATCTTTATGCCATGCTGTGAAAGAATGCCGCGGATGATCTCTTCCAGTTTCCGGCTCCGCAGTGCAAGACCCGTCAGGCAGTCCGGCCTGAAAGAATCCAACAGATTTAATTCCTCCATCCGGAATTCCCGTGCAATCACGATCAGTTCATCCTGCAGATAGCAGGCATCTTTGTAAGCTTCTTCGACCATATTATTCTCACAGAAAAAATTGATCCTGCGCCATGTCAGACTCAGCTCCTGATACCAGTCGGCCAATTCCTGATACTGTATAGATAGTCCGGCTGTTTCTATCCCGTCCGCTTTTACCGTATCCGTCTTCGGACTTCTATCCAGTACGAACTTTTTAACGCTGCGGATCAGTTCATAGATGATCTTTTTGATCTCTCCTGCATGATCAGCGCACAGAAGCAGATGAGCATGTTCAAAAAAGGACTCCGGCACCAGGTCAAGCCCGGGACAATGGTAGATCCTGCTCTCCGGACAGTCCGTATAGGCCTGTCGCTCCGTAAAGATCGGAGAATCCGTATACGTATGATTCATAAACGCTACGGCTTTCGATAAGCATAAATGAATGAAACAGGCTTCCGAACGCACACGATATGCCTTTTCCTCAAACAACAGCATCCGGAACAGATTCACTGCCTCATCCAGCTGCTCCAGTGCTTTCCGATAAACAAAAACAGGATCGTTTAAATTCGTCTCCAATCGTTTTTGCAGTTCATAAAATCTCTCGGCCTCCTCCTTAGATGCCGCATATAATATTTCCGCATTGGCCAAAGTAATCGTCATTTCTTCCAGATCAGCCGATTTCTCCACGCGTTCCCATGACCTTGGATACAGATCATGTCCAACGCCATCTATGATAAATGTCTGTGACAGTCCATATCCTTTTTCCGTTTTTGGAATAAAATAATCAAAAACTTCCCCGTGACCATCGCCGCCCGTCGAATGCCCTTTTACTGCCGCTAACAGCGCAATATCATCTTTATATTCCGTTTGAATCCTCTCAATGACCCACCTTGTTAACAGATTCTGCTGTTCCATATTTTGAAATCCTCCCTTTTCTCAAATACTTTATGCTATAATCATAATCATAAACGGGGAAACAGAAAAGTGCCAAAAATTTTTTAAATTATTTTCCAGGGACTTTGTATGAATGCCGTGTGTATTACGGTCTGCTGCCGCACATGAAAAGAAAGGTGTGAAAAAAAGATGTCTGTTCAATTATATTACGAAGAAAAAGGGAACGGCGAACCGCTGATTCTGCTGCACGGCAATGGCGAAAGCCACGAATACTTTGTTCACCAGATAGAATACTTCAGCCAAAACTACCGGGTCATTGCCATTGACACACGCGGACATGGTAAGTCCATGCGCGGCGATACGCCTTTTACCATCCGCCAGTTCGCACTTGACCTGCATTGCTTTATGGAAGATCTCGGCATTCAAAAATCCAATATCCTCGGCTTTTCGGACGGCGGGAATATTGCCCTTATTTTTGCGCTGACATATCCCGAACAGGTAATGAAGCTGATCCTAAACGGCGCCAACTTATTCGGCCGGGGCATAAAACCGCATATACAGATACCGATCATCCTCGGGTATCGATTTGCCTCTCTTTTTGCAGACAAAAGTAAGGAGGCCGCAAAAAAAGCAGAAATGCTCTCTCTTATGGTAAATGACCCCGACATCCGCCCGCAGGAGCTTTCCAGAATAACCGCGAGAACGCTTGTGATTGCCGGAACAGGAGATATGATCAAAACAGCCCACACCAGGCTTATTTATGAAAATCTGCCGGATGCAGAACTGGTTTTCATCAGGGGAAATCATTTTATTGCCAATCGGAAGTTTGTGGAATTTAATAAAGAAGTGGAACGGTTCCTGCAGGAAGCAGGCGGCAGGCCTTAGCCTGCCAGTAACCTGAGAATTCCCTTGATCCAGCTTTTGAAAAAAAGCCAGTTGGAAGAAACATTTTCATCGATGATCCTTTCTACCGTCGGATAGTCGAATTGATAATCCTTTCCGATCACCTCTTCATATACCGAACCCATCGCGCGGCTGAACCCTATGGCGATTCTCCCGTGCGCCTCATCCCCGACGGCCACCTGCCGCCCGTAACATAGCGCACCGAAACAAAACTCGCCGAAATTGACTGCTCCCATACAGAAAATCCCTGCCGATATCGCGCCCATGGCAATCAGCCCTACCGCAAAAGACCCGAATGCAAACAATCCTGCGGCAACCGTTCCAAATGCCGCAAGTCCCGCCGAAAGTACGCCAAGTGAAAAGATCCCCGCTGAAAAAATACCGATGGAAACTACCCCCGTGGCTCTCACCCCGATCGCAAAAATTCCTTTGGCCGGCGTTTTCATGCTTGAACTGATATGCACAAGCGGAAGGCCTTTTATCGTTTTCCTGCTCTTATATTCGTAGACCGGCCTTCTCATCCTGACATAATAAACCGGCTCTTTTTCCGCATAATCACCGCCTGCTCCCGCAAGGGAACCTTCTTCCCTTTCTTCTATTCCATATGTGCTGTCTGTCTTTACGTTCATCTTATCCTTTAGCAGATAATCCGTACTGACGCCGAACAGCTCGCTGATCGCGACTATTTTCTCCAGCTCCGGCTGCGACTGGTCAGTCTCCCATTTTGAAACGGACTGTCTTGACACACCGAGGCTCTCGCCGAATGCTTCCTGCGAAAGACCTTTCTCCGAACGCAGTCTGTATATTTTTTCTCCAAGTGTCATATGCTTCTTTGTCCTTTCTTTCCTGATATATGTTTACGTCATGATTCAAATAACAGATCAGATTATGGATGATGCGCATCATGCCCGGCTCTGATTCGATGATCTTATTCTAATATATTTTACCGAAATTGGCTATCAACAACACTTGGAAATCTGTCAACCGACAGTTGCACCCGCCGAAATACAGGGTTTGCAGAGAGAAATTTCAAAGGGAATTTCCTTTTGGATTAGCTTGCACGAAAACGTTAAACAAGATAGAATATTGATAAACACATAATCTATTGGGAGGGTTACTCACATGAAAAAACAAGCTTTTAATCCTTATCTGCCATCCTGGGAATATATTCCGGATGGCGAACCCTACGTTTTTGACGGCAGGGTCTATGTCTACGGTTCTCATGATTTTTATAACGGCTATGTATTCTGCATGGGAGACTATGTCTGCTGGTCGGCGCCCGTAAACGATCTGTCGGACTGGCGTTACGAAGGGATCATCTATCCCCGTAATGAAGATCCTCTTAACCAGGACGGCAAAATGTGTCTGTACGCACCGGATGTTACGGTTGGTCCGGATGGCAGATATTATCTGTATTATGTATTGGATCATCTTTCTATCGTATCCGTGGCAGTATGCGACACTCCTGCCGGACGATATGAATTTTACGGGTATGTCCACTATGCGGACGGGACAAAATTAGGAGAAAAAGAAACGGACCAGCCCCAGTTTGACCCCGGTGTACTAACGGAAGGAGATCGTACCTATCTCTACACAGGCTTCTGCGGCAGAGGCGACAAGTCAAGAACAGGCGCTATGGCAACGGTACTCGGCCCGGACATGCTGACAATCATCGAAGAGCCGGTCTTTGTTGTACCCGGCTGCGAATACTGTGAAAAAACGGGATATGAAGGACATGCTTTCTTTGAAGCGCCTTCTATCAGAAAAATAGATGATACCTATTACTTCATCTATTCCTCCACCCCCATGCACGAATTATGCTACGCTTACAGCAAAGAACCGACAAAGGGATTTGTCTACGGCGGCGTGCTGGTAAGCAACTGTGATCTGCACATCGATACCTATAAACCGGCGGATCTGCCTATGGCTTATGGCGCGAATAACCACGGCAGCATTGTGGATATTAACGGAGAATGGTATATTTTCTATCATCGTCACACCAACGGAACATGGTACAGCCGGCAGGGGTGCGCCGAAAAAATTACGGTACAGTCCGATGGACGCATTCCACAGGTAGAAATCACTTCCTGCGGACTAAACGGAGGCCCCCTGGCCGGAAAAGGAGAATATCCCGCATATATTGCATGTCATCTGATGACAGATACCCCTTCCGTTTATGTAGGCGGAGATGCATTTCCAAAGATTATGCAGGATGGCCGGGACGGTGATGAAGAACCCGGATACATCGGCAACATAAAAGACTCTGCTACAGCAGGCTTCAAATATTTTGACTGCAAAAACATTCAGGAGATCAGGATTAAGACCAGAGCCTATGGAAGCGGCTTTTTTGAGATAAAAACTGCCTGGGACGGGGAACCTCTTGCCCGGATCAAAATAGCAAATTCCAATGTCTGGGAAACTTATGCGGCGCCCGTTTCCATTCCCGACGGAATACAGTCCATTTATCTGACTTACCGCGGCCCCGGTTGTGTCAGCCTTTTATCCTTTGAACTGATCTGAAACCGGAAAGGAGCAAATTATGCTGCAGGCGGAACTTAGAAAAAAAAGAACGATCACCAAAGTATACCGGCAGGAAAATATTCTTTATCTGGAATCGGAAGCCGGATTCACACGTATTATCCCGCAGGATACCGGGATCCTTCGGATATCCTATGCCAAAAACAATACATTTTCCGAAACACAGGGAGAAGAAGCTGCAGATCCGGATACCTCCTGCCAATGGACATGGCAGGAGGACGATTCGAAGATCCGGCTCTCTACCGAATCAATACAGGCCGAGATAGACAGGTATACCGGTTCTATCCGCTTTCTTCGCTCAGATGGCTCTTTGCTCCTTGCGGAACGGGACTATGAAAGTAAAAACGTGGAAGAATTTGACGTTTTTCAAACTCTTCTGAACGAAAATACTGAAATTGAGAAAGTACAGACACCTGACGGCATAAAACAGCGTATCCGTCAGGCAGACCGCACATGGACAGGAAAACGCTGTCATACCAGACTGTATCTTACCTTTGAGGAAAATGAGCGCCTCTACGGCCTGGGGCAGGCAGAAGAAGGCGTCTGGAATCTGCGCCATACAACCCAGTATCTGCATCCTGCCAACCTGAAAATACCGCTGCCTGTGCTTTTATCCGACAAAAACTGGGGAATCCTGCTCTCCACGCAGAGTCCGGCCGTTTTTAACGACACGCAGTACGGTTCCTATCTGCATACAGAAGCCGATTCCTACCTGGACTATTATTTTATTGCGGCCGAAACGCCCGGCGAAATAACCGCCGCCATCCGAAAGCTGACGGGACGCGCGGCTCTGCTTCCCAAATGGGCCTTTGGCTATATGCAGTCTAAAGAACGCTATGAAGACGCCCAAGACCTGTTGGCAGCGGCGGAAGAATTCCGCAGACGGAAGATCGGACTGGATACGCTTATTCTGGACTGGATGAGCTGGCCGGACGGCCTCTGGGGACAAAAAAGTTTTGATGCCTCCCGTTTTCCCGATCCGGACGGCATGATACACAAACTCCATAACATGGGGATTCATTTCATGATCTCGATATGGCCTACAATGGATGAAAAATGCGATAACTACCGGGAATTTCAGGAAAAAGGACTGCTTCTTGCAACAGGCGGAATTTATAACGCTTTTTCTCCCGAAGGACGCCGTCTTTATTGGGAACAGGTAAAAAAGGGATTGTTTGCGCATGGTGTGGACGCCTGGTGGTGCGATTCCAGCGAACCGCTGACACCGGAATGGAGCAGGGACATGAAACCGGAAGCCGGAGAAATGTACCGTGAGTATGTAGCGGCCGCAGCCGACTGTATGCCGCCTGACAAATCCGCCGCCTACGGCTTATACCATGCCAGAGCGCTTTACGAAGGACAAAGATCCTGCACGGAAGCCAGGAGAGTCGTCAACCTGACACGCAGCGGCTGGATGGGGAGTCAGAAATACGGGACCATCCTCTGGTCGGGCGATATTTCCGCAAGCTGGGAGACGCTGCGAAAACAGATTGTCGCAGGTCTTCAATTCTGCATCTGCGGCCTTCCTTACTGGACGCTTGATATCGGCGCTTTCTTTGTAAAGCGGGGAATTCCCTGGTTCTGGGACGGCGGCTATGACGCAGGATCAGAAGATGCCGGATACCGGGAACTTTATGTCCGCTGGTTTCAATACGGCGCCTTTTTACCTGTTTTCCGCAGCCACGGAACGGACTGCCCCAGAGAACCCTGGCAGTTTGGCTCATGCGGGGATCCTTTTTATGAGGCGCTCTGCGCAGCGATCCGCTTGAGATACCGCCTGCTGCCCTATATTTATTCTACCGCAGGCGCCGTATGGAAAGAAGACGCCATGATGATGCAGCCTCTGTTTTTTGAATTTCCTGCAGATACAAAGGCAGCCGATGTTTCCGACGAATTTATGCTCGGTCCCTCTCTTTTGGTCTGTCCGGTAACAAAGCCCATGCGTGATCCGCAGACCGGCGCCCCTGACAATACCAGAACCGTGTATCTGCCTTCCGGAAGCGGATGGTACGATCTCAAAAACGGGCACAGATACGAAGGCGGACAATACATTCAGGTATCTGTGCAAATAGACAGTATTCCCGTGTATGTCAAAGAGGGTTCTATCCTGCCTGTAACACAGCCGGGAGAAAACAGCGGCGATATGGAAGGACAGGATATCCTCCTCATGGTTTATGCCGGGAAAGACGCTTCCTATACGTTATACGAAGACGCCGGCGATGGCTACGGCTATGAAAAAGGAGAATACTGCCTGACTAACATCCGTTATGACGATGCCGCCGGAACGGTTCACTGGGACACGGAAGGAGATACCCGTTTCCGAAAAGGCAGCCTGTCGGCAGAAATCATAACGGGCAGTACGCACCGCGGACTCCCCGAATATTAAACAAACAGGGAGGGATATCCCCTCCCTTTTCTATTAAGCTGATCTTTTATCTATTTACCATGTCAGAGCAGTCTGCCATACTCACGGCACATTTTCCTTTAACAGGCCGCTTACCCTTTCACCAAATCCCTCCGGCAACGAATACTGCACATTATGTCCGCAGCCTTCTATGAGTTCAACACGAACGTCCGGAGCCGAAATATTCTCCGCATATTCTTTAATGGAATCAACCGGACATACCCAATCGCATGTCCCGGAAATAAAATAAACAGGCATTTCATATTTTAAATTGTTCTCATAGGCGTCAAAGGCAAATGTACGGTCAAACAACTGCCTGTTCAGTGCAAAATACTCATCCATATCGCCCAGCTGCTTGATAAACCACCGAAGATCGGACATTCCGAAATAAGGAGAAGTAACTGCCATCCACGTCGTTTTATCCGAAATGTCCACCGGATGATACGGCGATACCAGATTGCGGAGTTTCATCATATCCATATGATCTTCACTGTTTTGAAATGTCTCAAATGCCTTCACCAGTTCCGACGTATCGTCTCCGGCATCCGCAGCCTTGCGGAGGGCATCCTCATAACTGTAGATATCCGTTTTCTCCAGCGAAACGACCTGCGCCGTCCCTATATATGCAGACACTTTCTCCGGGTGTTCCAATACATATTCGCTCCCGAGAATTGTCCCATAGGAGTGTCCCAGAATGACCACCTGTTCTTTTTCGAATCGCTCAAGTGCATAATTTACCAGATCATCGAGATCTGCTTTCGCCTGTTCAAAACTTGCCAAAGCATTTTCGGAATCATTTTCTATATTATAAAAGTACGTTCTTCCGCAGCCTCTCTGATCCCATGCGATCACGGTATACTCTTCGATCAGTTCATCAGCAAAACCATATGTTATGTAAGTATCCGGAGAAGACGGGCCGCCATGAAGATAAATGATCACAGGATTCTCCTTATCCATGCCGCGCATCAGCACATACTGCTCCTGACCGCCTAGTGTCACATAAGCCGCCTCGTCCACCCCTTTCGTTATCATTCGGAAATGTTTTAAATAATTTGCATTCCTGCATGCGAAAATAAAAACGCATATGCCGATTATAAAAATACCCGAAGTTCCCACAATCCCTCTTATAATACGGATCGGAAGTTTTCGCCTGTGCTTTCCGAATATTTCATTTCTATGCTGCAGATGAATGCCGATATGACCGATTCCTAACAGGATGACTGCCGTAAGCAAAAAAGCATTGCAGCCATAGATCCCCAACAGAAAGAATGCACAGACCGGAAGCGCTGCACCCGCTACGGGCACACCCAGAAAACTGCTGTAAAAATCTTTCATTTCATGGCTGCTCCTAAAATATCTCAGCCAGTACAATTCATATAAAATCATGAAAATAAATGACAATATAAGCCAGATACTCCAATACGACCTTCTGATATTGAAATCCGAAAAAATGAGAACGCATGCGCATACAAGCATTTCTCCGGCTCTCTCCAAAACCAAAAGAACCTTATTTTCTTTTTGGCTGTATTCGTCATACCCATTGGGTTTATTCCTGATCCAGATGATATTCGGAACAAAAAGCATTACCAGGTAAACCAATCCAACATATGAAAATCCGAAATGAAACATCTTATCTGCCTCCTGTCAAAACATCCCTCTTGTATCAGCAATTCTAATACAAGCTTAAGGCCTTCTTTTGCTCTTTCCGGTTATTATAACATATATTCAGATGCGCTGGTACTTCTTTCCTACTCAATATTCAGGTGATCCGTCAGGCTGAAGTTTTCCGACTTCAGGTCACAATATCTTCTTCCTCTCTGCGCCGTAAATTTCAGGACACAATAATCGGGATCCGTCACTCCCTTTTTATAATACATGGTGTCCCCTGTCTGCCAGATCTCTTTTTTTAACTCTGCATCCTGCGAAACCTCCATAAGTCCGACCAGCATGATTCCTTCATAGCGGAAACGTCCTCTGTTATAAAAATACAGACTCGCTTTCGGATTTTGCAGATACTGCCGGGAACGCATAGCGGAAGTATTGCACGAAAAATAAAAGCAGTTTCCTTCTATTTTACGGGGCACAAATACCGCTTTGATATTCGGAAATCCTTCCTCGTCCACGGAGCCGATAAATGCTGTTTTCTGTTTCATGGCAAATTCCTTAATATACTCTTGTGTAATCATAACGATTCCTCCTGATTGTCTCCATCTTCTAACTGTGTCAGCGTGCCCAGGATGCGGACCAGATACCGTTCAAAGTCCTCTCTCTCCTCTTTTGAGAATCCCTGGTAAAAAAGATGATTCATCTTCTGCGATACCTTTTCATAATTCTCCTGCAAAGTCCTCGCATATTCCGTAAGAGATATGATGGTCTGACGGCGGTTATCCGGATTGACAGTTCTCTCCACGATCCCCTTCTGCACCATTCCATCCACCACGATCGAGACGGTATTCTTGGCAAGAGACGTCTGCCTGCTGATCTCACCGACACTCAAATGATCCTCTTTCCACAAAACAAATAGAATCCGTCCCTGACCGCCGCTAATCTCTATCCCGTTCTCTCTCAGCAGTTTTTCAAAAATCCGCTCCTGCCGCTGCTTGATCTGTGTAATATAAAACCCTCCCTTGGTCTCCAATGCACGCTCTCCTTTCCTGCATTTTTGATCACATTAGAACATTTCTATATAGAACAATTCTAGAGTACCATACAGTATGCAAAATGTCAAGATATGGCCGCATGATACATCCGGCAAATCAGGATTCCGTTTTCCCATGAAAGATGATTGTTCTGCAGATCTGTTTTTACGATTATTATGCATAACTTCCAAGGCTGTGATATAATGAGCAATAGTTAGAAGAACTTGCAGAATTAAGTTTCATAAAGTTATGCAATAAAATATGATATGAAATATGTTTTTATGAGGAAGTTGATTATGAGAAAAAGAACAATTACCATTTCGTTGATATGCATACTGTCAGCAACTATCATCATGATTGTAGTTGCTGCTGCCGGCGGCAGGAAACCATATAAAAATTTGGAGGCAGTTCAAATCATATCTGCTGCGGTTCAATTATCACCACCAGACATAACCGTTGAAATTACGGAAATTAAGGAATTAGTGGACTTACTAAAAGATGTTGTTATCTATAATGAGGATAATTCTTACACGGAGTATAGCGGACAGGGCGTTACCTTTACATTGGTCATGGCTGATGGAACACAGACAAGCATCATGGCATATAATCCGTTCCTTGTGATAGATGGTATTGGCTATAAAACAAAATATGAACCATGTGAAGCATTGAATCATTATGCAAATATGTTGCTTGAACAAACAGAAATTCCTCCTTTTACGGATAATACGCAGGAGATAACCTTTCAGGCAACAGTCATTGAGGCAGCAGATGAATTCATTATAGTAAAACCTGCGGATGATTCTTTGGAACTTAGCTCGTCAGATCAGTTTAGCATCCCTAACAAAGAGAAACTTGCGTTGCAAATTGGCGACACTGTAGAAATTGTTTTCAATGGAGACATATTAGAATCCTACCCTGCACAGTTGGGAGAGGTCTATCAAATTACATTGCTGGAACAGGCAAAGGCAGATGACAAGTGGGACAGGATACCCATGGTAAGAGTAGACAACAAATTGTACTATGATACCGGAAGAGAAAGTACCATCAGCGGACGTTGCGGCATTATGGATGGAGAAATCACATCGGAGGTTGATGGAACCGAAATTCCAATGGAAAATAACCAGTCCAACTTTGGAAGCGGATTTGGATACCAGTACGGAGCAGACGATACATTAGAGATTTATATGAATGAAAAATGGATTGTCTTTGAATACAGAGAAGAATCTAAATGAAAAATTAAGGAAAGAAGGCGCCGTTATGATATCTCTATCATAATACGGCGCCTCTGTTTGTTCGTATACAGAAATTTCCGGAATGTACTATCCGTTGGTTATTCCACCTTAGGAAGTTTATCGCGGCAGGCTGCCAGCTCTTCATCTGTGGGGATATAATCGTTCATCTCCCCATCATGGAATTTCTGATAAGCTACCATATCGAAATAACCGGTACCGGTAAGGCCGAAAACAATCGTTTTCTCTTCACCGGTCTCTTTACATTTAACCGCTTCGTCGATAGCTTTCCGGATCGCATGAGAACTTTCCGGTGCAGGCAGGATACCTTCTACTCGTGCAAAATATTCTGCTGCCTCGAATACTTCTGTCTGCTTCACACTGACTGCTTCCATCAAACCCTGATGATACAGTTCGGACAGCGTAGAGCTCATGCCGTGATAGCGGAGACCTCCTGCGTGATTGGCCGAAGGGATAAAACCGCTTCCCAGAGTATACATTTTAGAAAGCGGACATACCATTCCCGTATCGCAAAAATCGTATGCATACACACCGCGGGTAAAGCTCGGACAGGATGCCGGTTCAACTGCAATAATACGATAATCCGCTTCACCGCGGAGCTTTTCGCCCATAAACGGCGCGATCAGACCGCCCAGATTGGAACCGCCGCCGGCACATCCGATGATGATATCCGCTTTCACATGATATTTATCCAAAGCCGCTTTCGTCTCCAGACCGATGATCGACTGATGAAGCATCACCTGGTTAAGCACACTGCCAAGCACATAGCGATAACCGTCGCTCGATACGGCCTTTTCCACTGCCTCGGAAATAGCACAGCCGAGGCTTCCTGTCGTATCCGGATGCTCCGCAAGAATCTTCTTGCCCACCTCGGTCTCCATTGACGGCGACGGCGTTACCGATGCACCATAGGTACGCATCACTTCCCGCCGGAAAGGTTTCTGTTCATAGGAACATTTTACCATATATACCCTGCAGTCAAGACCAAAGTAGGAACATGCCATCGAAAGAGCTGTCCCCCATTGTCCTGCTCCGGTTTCGGTCGTTACGCCCTTTAATCCCTGCTTCTTTGCATAATATGCCTGCGCTATGGCAGAATTCAATTTATGGCTGCCGCTGGTGTTATTTCCCTCGAATTTGTAATAGATCTTCGCGGGAGTGTCAAGTTTTTCTTCCAGACAATAGGCGCGGACCAATGGGGCCGGACGGTACATCTTATAGAAATTGCGGATCTCTTCCGGAATTTCAAAAAACGGCGTTTTATCATCCAGTTCCTGCGCGATCAGTTCTTCACAGAAAACATCTGCAAGTTCTTCTGCTTTCATCGGCTGAAGTGTTTCGGGATTTAAAAGCGGCGCCGGTTTTTGTTTCATATCGGCACGCAGATTATACCATGTCCTCGGCATCTCGTTTTCACTTAAATAAATTTTATAGGGAATCTTTTCAGTGCTCATTGTATTTACCTCCATATGTTTTGAATGATACTGCTGCGGATTTATAGTTCATCATAATGTCGTATTTTTCTGCGCCCATCCGGCGCCAGCGTTTTGTCAGAAGCATTGTCCTTACCTCCTTATGCCATATACCACTTTTCTGTAAAACAAAAAACGTCCTTGACAGAAACAGACTCTCTGTCAAGGACGAACAGGTACTGATACAGTACGACACTATCCGCGGTGCCACCTTGCTTCACGATTTGACTCGTGCACTTAAACAGGATACCAACATATCCTCAGCATTTATACGCTTGCCTGCAGCGTCGCAGAATACTCTGAAAAAAGGATATCTGTCTGCCTTCGGCTGTTCTCTGCTGCCAAAGCAATTTCCTTTCCCATTTGACTGCGCCCTCAGCGGTCCATTTGACAACTTGTTTCCTGTCTGCTTCTCAGCATCGCAGACTCTCTGTATGGGCATCATTGCCGTTATCTCCGCGTCAACGGTTTGAAGTATTGAATTTTTATATACTGTACCATTACTCTTTGCATGTGTCAATAGTTTTGTAGAAAGTTATGCGGAAAAACCCGGATCCCCATCCCACGTCAAACGTGTAATGCCTGCCTGAAGCGTTATCTCCTTTTTCTCTCCGTTTGCATCTACTGTCACGTTCTGCTCTTTAGCGGATTCCAGAGAAGCCCGCACAAGCACGCCTTTTTCCCATTTCATGCCAAGCGTGATGCCGCCCCGCAGCAAAATGCCTTCCACGCTGCCATCCGCGAACTGTTTTGGCAGCGCCGGAAGCAGGCGGATATAGCCATTCCGGCATTGTACTAACATTTCTATCATCGCTGCCGCAGCTCCCAGATTGCCGTCAATCTGAAATATGAAGCCATCTCCCATAGGATGATTGTCCATCAGATTGGGAAAAGTGCTTCCCGCCAGCAACGCGCGGAAATTCTCATAAGCCTTGTCTCCATCCAGGAATTTGGCCCACAGACCAATGATCCATGCTCTCGACCACCCTGTATGCCCGCCGCCGGAAGAAAGTCTTCTCTCTAACGTGATCCGTGCAGCATGCATTAACTCCGGTGTGTCCTGCCATGTGATGCTGCTGCCGGGATATACGCCGTACAAATGCGAAATATGGCGATGACCCGGCTCGGCTTCCTCATAGTCCTCCAACCATTCCTGCAACTGCCCGTATCTGCCGATCTGCAATTTCGGAAGCCGGCTCATCATATTCTTTGCTCTGCGTATCAGTCCCAGATCTTTTCCCAAAACCCCGCAGGCTCCTATATATCCCTGCAGAAGCTCCCATAGGATCTCGATATCCATAGCAGGCCCCTCACAAAGACATCCTCGTATGCCATCGCTTCGTATATAGGTATTTTCCGGTGATACCGATGGAGAGGTCACGAGCCGCCCCTGCTCATCCTCTATCAGGAAATCTTCAAAAAAATCCACATTTTCCTGCAGTACCTCAAAGTATTCTTCCAGAAAATCCTGATCCTGCGTATACAGATAATGTTCATAAATATGGGTTGCAAGCCACGCTTCCCCCATAGGCCAGATACTGGCGGAAATGCAAATATCCTGCGGCGCCGTATCTCCATACAGATCGACATTATGGTGTGCCATCGAACCCCTGCAGCCATACATCTGCTTCGCCGTCTGTCTGCCGTTCTCCATAATCCTTTTTAAATGTGTAAAATAAGGCAGATGGCATTCCGGCAGATTTCCGCTTTCCGCAGGCCAGTAATTCATCTCCGTATTGATATTGATCGTAAACTTACTGTCCCAGGGCGGCATCAGTCTGTTATTCCAGATGCCCTGCAAATTGGCGGGAAGACACGTTCCCCTGCTTGCAGAAAGCAGAAGATAACGTCCGTACTGAAAATATAACGCAAACAGACCCGGATCTTCCTGATCTTCCCTGATCGCCTCCAGACGTCTGTCTGTGGGTTCTTCTTCTTTTCCCGTATCTTTTCCAAGCGTTAATGACAAACGTCCGAAAAGCGCCTTATATTCTGCCATATGATCGGCAAGACAGGCTTTCCATCCTTTGTCCGCCGCCTCTATGAGCTGTCTGCGACACGTTTCTTCATACGCTTTTTCACGAAAACTGGTAACAATGTTCAGATAAAGCGTTGCTTCCTTTGCCCCTTCCACAGACAGATACTCCCCGATAGAACGTAATGTCCCGCCTTCCTGACGGATCATCAGACATACCAGAAAAGAAATTCCTTCTCCCCCGTCTACGCGAAACCACATACTGTCTTCCCGTGCACAGACTTCATCCAGTCTGTTGTGACACCGTTCCAGTCTGCATACAAACTGCAGGCTGCCCGGCCCCTGTGCCTCCATGTGCAGGATCAATGCCTGATCCGGATAGGAGGCGATCATCTTCCGCTCATATCTTGTCTCTCCTATTTCATAAGAAACAACGGCCGCTCCATGATCCAGATCAAGTTCCCGCCGGTAGCTGCGGACCTCTCCTGCATCTTTAAAACGCAGATATAACTCTCCCGCCGTTTCATAAGAACGCTGGGAATTCGGCGTTCCGCACAATGCAAGTTCGGCAAGTTCTTCGGCCTCGGGAATCTTTCCCTCTCTGATCAGACTTCGTATCTTCGGCAGATTTTCATTCGCATCCGGATTGATACGGTTTACCGGCTTCCCGCTCCACACACTGTCTTCATTCAGCCAGATGGTCTCCTGTCCTACGGCGCCGCACATCATTGCGCCCAGTCTGCCGTTTCCTACAGGCAGCGCTTCTTCCCATTTCCCGGCCGGCTGCTCATACCATAATTTCATATTTTTATATCCTCCTGATTGATCGGATTTCTCATCTGCAGTGCTTTTATACCCGGATCTTTTTGATCCATTTTCCGCCTCTTAACCGGAAAATACACCAGAATGTTTTGGCGATCTGATCCGATTTCAGACAGACATAGATCCAAAACGCCGACCAGTGCAGCACGAATCCCGCCAAAAGTCCCAACGGTATCGATAATACCCATAGAAAAATATTATCGGCGAACATCAGCATCTTCGTATCTCCTCCGCCGCGCAATACCCCTTTTGTCATAATACTGTTCGTAGCCTGGAAAACAATGATCAGGCTGATCGCCTTCATCAATTGCGCCGCTACTCCCGCCGTTTCTTCGGATACGTTATATGAGGAAATAATCGGTCCGCTGACCGCCATAATAAATACAGCCGAAAGAAGTCCCAGACCGATGCCCAGATACAGGAACCCGCCGGCCTGCTTCTGCGCTTTCTCTCTGTCGCCTTCACCCAATGTCTGTCCCGTTACAATTGCGCCGGCCTGACACACGCCCTGTATCAGGACGGTGCTCATCTGCTGTGTGACGCTGGTGATTGCGTTGGCAGCCACAAACGTTACGCCCAGTCTGCCGATCACCATAGCTACGGTATTTCCGCCAATAGCCAGTATTCCGTCACTGATCAGAACCGGAATACTGATTCGTACGTACTCTCCGACCAGATCTCCTGTCTTCATCAGAAGATGCCGACAGCGGAATCCGATCCGTTTATCTGCAAACAGCAGGTATCCGCAGATCACTCCCGCTTCAAAGAGCCTGGCGATCAGCGTTCCAAGTGCAGCTCCGGCTACTTCCATACGCGGCATACCGAATTTTCCGAAAATAAAGGCATAATTTGCACATAAATTAACGATAAAAGCTCCAATAGAAACAAACAGCGGCATCTGAACCTGTCCCACGCTTCGCAGAACTATCGTACACACCAATGACAGTCCCAGAAAAAAACAGGTCACAATGGAATACCGGAAATAAATGATCCCCAGCCTGATAATTTCCTGCTCATCCGTATACATCCGCATGATACTTCCGGGACAGAACAACATACCCAGGGCAAAGATAAGAGCCAGTGAGACGGTAACCCGTATCATAATACAGACTGTCTTACGAAGCGCCAGTACCGCGCGCTCAGGTTCTTCCTTCTTCATTCCCCAATACCTGGCGATCAATACGGATGCGCCCATTCCGATCCCCATACAGAAGATATGGTAGATATTAATAAACTGATTTGCCAGCGATACCGCAGACAGCTCCGTTTCTCCCAGATTTCCCACCATGATCGTGTCCAGCATATTTACACCGATCGTAATCAGACTCTGCAGCGCTATGGGTGTTGCAAGAAATGCCACTCGTTTATAAAATTTACTGTCCAGCAAGACTGTTCCTCCTCGGGTCAATCGTATATACCATCCCTTCTTTACCGCTCCAAACTTTTTCCTCCTGCATCCACAGCACTTTTTCATCGATGTCTGCTGCTTTGGCCAATTGTTTTCTGTCAGGTACGGGCCATTCGTCTATATGTCCGATCAGCTTCCGGCGTTTCATATCTTCTGCAAACAACGGCGCTTTCCTGTCCGCCGGCAGAAACCGCAGCGTCAGCGCTTCAGGATCCACTTCCACGTCAAACCATCCTTCCATGCCGTTTAGATCAAAACCGTAAAACTCCTGCCACGCGCCAAGATGCAGGCATACCGGAGGCTCCGGAAATAAAATTCGAAGATAGCCGCCAAACAGTTTTACATACAGATTACCCTCTGCCATATTGTCTTTCGTCGGCAGCTTTATGGCCGCTTCTTTGCAATCATAAAACAAATTGCCCACAATCCTAGCATCCCGTGAAGTGCCGCCACGCTGCATTCCTCCCATTCGGAAAGACACCGGTTTGGAAAAATAACCTGCGCTGCGGCATCTGCCGATCAGATTGGAGACGATCCGCAGATGATCCGTTCCTTCTCCGTATATACCATATCCGTTTACCACATCATGTTCTTTCATCTTATACCAGCCGGAAGAACCGGGTTCATCGGGAATATCCGCTTCCTGAAAACGGCCTTCCACATTCCAGATCAGGTTATTGTCGATCAGATTTATGCCGTCCCGCGTACATTCGATAAAAATTGCCTCTCTCTGCTCTATGCCGTTTAGAAACAGATTGCTGGTGATACGGTTGTTTTCGTTACCGCAATCCAGCCAAAGATGATCCGCCCGCAGCGTATTGCGGAAAATATTGCGTCTGATAAGTCCGTCCACACTGTTGTGCAGCTTTATACCGCCCGCTTCCCAGGACAGTTCCATTTTCTGCCATCCGGTTCCTTCGATCAGGTTATCCTCTATTAACATATGCTGCGCAAACAGGCCGGCAATACCGCAGACGCCGGCGTCTTTAATCGTACAGCCTCTGATGATACTATATCCGATCTGCTGGTTCTCATCAATATCATGATGCCAGCATTCGTTGCCTACATCGATTCCTACGGCGTTGGACCAGTCGATCACACAATCTTCTATGATCCAGTGATGTCCACGGAAGCAGGAAAGCGCGCCTCTTTGAGGCACGGGAGCGCCGCCCGCCGCATGTGCAAATGTGATCCCTTTTACGCGGATATAAGACAGAAAGGGAATTTCCGGTGCAAAGCATTGCTCCCTGCAGGTAACCTCTATCTGATGCTCTGCAGGATCGTCATCATTCTCCAACCGGAAATGAACGGTCTGTCCATTGGCTTCCACCCAATAGCTTCCCGGCATATCAGACATCTGATGATAAAGCGCTGCCTGCTTAAGCGGCTTTCCGTCACAGAAGATCATCCCCCTGCGGTTCAGATAGGGTGTCATATCCGTCTTATCATATTCGATGAAAAGCCTGTCATGCAGAATATTAACGCAGCAAAAAGGATTGTAACCGCAAAACAGAGCCGGATCCAGACGATACTGCCATATCCTGCAATCTCTGTACTCTCCCGTATCTTCCGGTCCATGCGTAAGCCGCCAGTCCGTACTTTTTGCGAAATCTGTCACGATCTCAGACGCTTTTATCACTACCTCTTCTTTGTCAAAGGCCTCATAACTGATCATGCAGGCCGCATCCATACCTCCCTGCGCCGGCCGCACGCATTCCCGGTAAGTTCCGCCGTGGATAAGTATGCGGGTACCGGGTACAGCGGCCTTCGCCGCAGCCTGAATCGTCAGAAGCGGTCTCCCGGGACTGCCATCATTTTTATCATCCGCAAGCGGATGTTTCTGATCTACATGAAGCTCTTTGTCATATACCTGCTCTTTCTCCCAAAATGCAAATAAAGTCCCATCCGGAAGATATGCTGTTTTATCCATTTTACCTCCATTCCAGAGTGTCTGCCCTCTGCTCTGCTGCCGTTAAAAAACAGGAACCGGCAAAAGCCGATTCCTGTCTTTTCCTGGCTGTATTTGCGCCACTCTTGTTTCAATTATTCTGCTACCGCTAACTTAGCATCCAGTTCGATCTGATATTTTGCCACATCAGCTTCATACAGTTCCTGGAAACCGAAACCATCCATCTGTGTACACATCTCATCCCACATTGCATCGAATTCCGCATCATCTTTTGCAAAGATCATTCTCCAGGAATAATCACAAAGTGTATCGTTACACTGATTTCTGATAACCGAGATATCGGAAGAATCGCTCGGCAGTGATACGCTGACATTCGGACTGATCAGGAGCACATTGTTCTTCTTCATGTAGTCTACCGGCTCCTGCGCATCAAATTTTTCCTGCCACTCTCTCTTCATATCTGTCATCGTAGCTTCTTTATAGCTGCTCCAGTATTGACAGGTATAAGATTCTCCACTATTCGGGTTCGTACTGATTGCTGCAACGATCCACTGATTGATCGCGTTGTTACCGTCATTATAACCGCCGCCGCCGTACTCTTCGGGTACCGGAAGGTTATCCATCAGCGCGTTATCGTTCATCAGCGTAAATTTACCGTCGTCACCAACTGAATAATTAAATCCTTCTATTCCATCATGCTGGAATGTCAATCCTTCCGGACTTGCATACCAGTCAAGGAATTCCATGATTCTTTCGTATTTCTCGCCTTCTACCTGCGATCCTACTGCAAATACACGTGTACTTCCATAGTAGCTGTCTGCATCAGCATAGTAAATCTGATCTTTTACAGGTGTGAAAATAAATGCATTACCTGCTTTGAGTCTGTCCTGTGAATTCCAGAAACCTACCTGCCAGCTGTACCACATCAGATACACCTGTCCTGCAGACATCTTCGCAACTGCCGAGTTCCAGTCCTGTGTACCGGAATCGGGATCTACCAGTCCTCTTCTCTGCGCATCATTTAAGAAGTGCAGGATCTTATAGTAAGTAGCATTCTTATCCGTTAACGGAGTGAACGTATTATCTGCTTTTAAGATTGCTGAACCTTTAATTTTTTCTCCATACCAGGTAGTAAGCTGTACTACATTGGCAATACCAAGCATACCGTCGCCGCCATCCCAGTCTGCCCAAAGAGAGAACGGATAGGCCGGATCACCGTTTTCATTCGTCGGATGCGCTTTCATCATATCTTCCAGCACGTCCAGCAGTCCGTTTAAGTCTGCGATCTCCGGACATCCCAGTTCGGAATACAGATCCCAGCGAAGCATCGGACTGGAATAAATAACATCCTGTGTATAAGAAGTCGGAGAAGTATTGGTCATCTCAGACGGAATTCCGTATGTCTGCCCGCTGTTCCCCGGAAGTCCGTTATTAAGTACATCGATCTGATCTTTATACTGTATCAGATTCGGATAATTACCGATCTCTGCAGAAATATCTTTTACCAGTCCTGCATCAACACAGTCGGCAAAGTCCGATCTTTCCAGAACCAGAATATCTCCCAGATTACCGCTGCTGGCACGAGTCTGGAAAACCGCATCGCCTGCTACCTGAGGAGCAATAATACTCAGTTCCAGATTAAAACGGTCCTTTACGACCTTATCAAACCAACCGCTCTGCACGCCCTGATAATTTGCCGCCACATCATAGATCTCAATCTGCATCAGATCTCCTGCCGCTGCGCTGCCGCCTGCCGCTGATGAATCATCAGTCTGAGCATCCCCCGCTGCCGCATCCTGCGTGTCTGTGGTAGACTGGCTGTTATCTGCCGCTCCCGGAGTGTCTGTGCCCCCGCCGCAGCCGGTCAGCATGGAAATTGTCATAGAAGCTGCCAACAACACGGATAGTATTTTTTTCCTTTTCATTTTTTATCCTCCTTTTTGTTTTGGTTATAACAGTAAAACGTCAGCCTTTTACAGCGCCGATCATGATACCCTTTGTAAAGAACCGTTGGAAAATGGGGTACACCAGAATAATAGGCGTCACCACCACAATCGTTACCGTCATTCTGATAGATGTTGCCGTCTGGGCATGCGCCAGACTTGCCGCAAGGTTTACTCCCGAAGTACTGTTGTTGACAAGAGCCTTCAAAGAACTTGCCTGATTAATATACTGATACAGGGTAAACTGCAATGTGTATAATTTGCTGTCCGTCACCAGAAGCAGTGTATCCTGGAAAGCATTCCACTGTGCAACCGCTGCAAAAATTGCTATGGTTGCAAGAATCGGTTTAATGACCGGAACAATAATAGAGAAAAATACCCTGAGCGTTCCCGCCCCATCAATCTCCGCCGCATCCTGAAGTTCTTTCGGAACAGATTCCACGAAAGTTTTACATAGAATGATATAAAACGGCTGTACTGCCATCGGCAGAATATATCCCCAGAAATTATTCGTCAGATGCAGATTGCGCATTGTAATAAACCACGGAATGATACCGGCATTAAAATACATCGTTGCTGCCACAAACCGATACCATATTTTTCTCTTCCAAAGCGTTTCTCTGGTGAACATAAATCCCAAGAACGCGGCAATCACTACCGTAAACAGTGTTCCCACAAGCGTTCTTGCTATGGAAATCTCAAGCGCCCTGAACAGATCCGGAATCTGCATAACCTGTTTATAATTGTTAAAATGAAGTTCCTTGGGCCAAAACAGCACCTTTCCTCTCTGACTCAGGTCATTGGAACTGATCGTATTGATAAATATGTAATAAAAAGGATATACACACACAAAGGCAAATATCGTATAGATCACATATGTCAGCACACTGATGATCCTGTCTGCGGTACTGACTTTATATTTTAGAATCATAGAATCCCGTATTTAAGCCGTTTATCCATCAAAATGTAGGAATAATCACGGAATAAACGACATTTCTACACCCTTAAATACTTGATTTTACCCTTAACTGCATTTCCGGCTTTATCCTGTACATTCCCTCCGGATGAGTCCGAAATATCCTCTTCCAAAAAGAACTCTGCCATGTGCTTTGCAACCTTTAAGCAAAGTTTTCTCGGTAACAGTATCCCCAGTCAGGTCGATCAACGTCCTGTTTCCATAGATTACTTTATTCACAGACATTCAATCACCCCGCAATCGTTACCGTAGTACCTCCCGCAGAATTGGAACTTTCCACATAAGGAATTGCATCAACCGTGATCTGTGACAAATAGTTATACCCGGAATCCGGCAAAATGGTCTGCTGCTCTGTCGAGGGAGAAACTGTCTTGCTCTGGGATTTCACATCCTCCGTACCAGTCATAGACCCCTCTACATCCAAAATCGTAACGCCGCTCCTGATGTTACTTGGGATGAGCTTCGCTCGCTCCGTCTGATCAATCCCGACGGTGCCGGAACCATCGTGATATCCGATGGGAACCGTGTACGATTCATCTCTTGTGCTGATAACCCCGGCAACAGCCCCATGATTCAGCATAGATCCGGTAACTTGCTTCCCTCTGGCATAAGCTGTCTTCCCCTTCAGAATTTCCGCAGCATTGACAGTTGCGTCCGTAGAATCCACATCAAACGAACAAGTACCGACAATAGGCTCCCCGGCTTTATCATGGGCTGTTTCTCCGGCAAGAAGCTTTTCCGGCGTCACGGAATCGCCAGTAAGGTCTATCAGAGTTTTTCCTCCATAAACTACTTTATTATAACCCATTTCCCATATCCTTTCCGATGTATGCTGTCACTCCGTCCGACTCATTACTAACTTCGTAGAACGGCACTTCTCTAACAACTACATCTTCTTTCAGTACCCGGTTGCTGGTAGGGAGAACCTGTTGCTCAAACGCCTTCGGAACAACTTGGTACTCCCCACTATAAACATCATACTCCCTGGTAACAGATACTCTTCCATTCAGTCCACCGGCGCATGACAGTTTACCAGACAAAGACGCTTCTGCTGATACGGAACCAGACAAGGTCTCCAATGCTTGAATGTTCCCCATATCAATCCACCTCTTCTGTCAGTTTCATTGTCCCTTTCGTGATAAAAGTATCCACTTCGCCGGTAGCCTTTGTAAGCTGAATATCATAGACGTACTTACCAAACGGTAGCATCTTTGTGTCTGCCGAATCCAATATCAACTTCATTGTATCAATGGGAATATCCTTTACCAAAAGAGGTTCCTCGTCCTCATAGCCTCTTTTCATTGCAAACCGTACCGAATCACCTTCGTTCGGAACATATGGATTCCCGTCCGACTGTGTAATTGATATGAGTGCCATGAAAGTATCACCTCTGGTAAGGGTAATGGTAGTGCCCTGAACATTATAGCTCATTTACATCCCTCTTTTTCCAAATATAAACCGGCTATCACACCGACAACAACCGATACAATAGCGGCATAAAGCAAAAACGCCAGCCCTCCGCAATTAAGCAGAATAACCAGCGAAAATACCAAAGCCGCTATGAAAATCCAGCATGACAACACAATCAGCAGGCATGTTTTCATTACTTGCCCTCCGTCTTGTTATACTGAGCCGAACTGATTCCCAGAAGAACCCCCAGGAAAGTATCAACGGCCGTGATTGTCCCGACTACCTGCTCGCCGTAGGGCAGCCCCCAGATTCCAGCCAGCGCGAAATATAACGTACCTGCTGCCGGAAGCAGATACTGTGCGATCCATTTCAAAGTGTCATAGGTTTTGTTACTCATGCTCATGATTTTGTTCCTCCTCGTATTGTGATTTGTGTATAGGTAATCTGTTTACCTCGTTCATGATTCTTTTGGCGGAGCCGTTACCGCCCATCTTTTCATACGGCTTATAGAGATACTCGTAAAGATTTTCATACTCATCGGAGGTGATGTAACCCCGTTCAATGTACTCCATTCCCAGATACATGATCCTGTCATGTCCCAATCCTATAAGCATCTCAGTTTTTACATCTTTTTTCTCAAGCCGCTTAGTTATGTAGGCCCACAGCCCAGAAGACGCAAGAACTGAGCTAAAAATAGTTAGTAATATTTGAAACCATTGTTCCATGTCATACCTCCTGTAAAATATTTTGTGACGACCTATCAAATATAACCAGCTTCTTGTTTACGACAGTAACCGTTTTGTCGAATAGGTCTTCATAAAGCCCGATAAGATTTCGCCTCTGCTGTTTGGATAATAATTTATAGAAACTGCCCATCCAACCACGAAACATATTCTCTACACCATCGTAAGAGATTTCCCCGTTCTGTACTTTGACTGCCAGTTTCTTTAACTTTCTCCTCATAGTAGTAACCCTTTCAGGATTTATGCGTTTGATTATTTTTCCATCCTTGGTAAGTGTATATCTTACTTGCAGGAATTTGTAAGTGCTGGAAATCCTAACGATTCTGGTTTTCTTCTCGTTGATATGGATACCAAGCTCCTTTGCTATTTTTCGGATATTATCAAGCAAGTCACATACTTAATGTAGTTGTCAATTCGGTAAGGATAATAAATGCCTATGACTTGCGATAACTGATCTCCGATATTCACGGATTTACACATCCACTTCTCGCCAGTCAACTGTTCTTTCGGAATACTCCTATAATCCAGCTTATTGAATGTGTCATCCATACATCTGGCATACTCATCGTCAGTCATGTAAGATACATCAATCTTAAATCCGTCAAATATAAGTGTTAAAAGCCAGTCGATAAACTCGTCGTCATCGAACAGCTTCAACAATTCCCGCTTTGCAATCTCGTGAATAATATTGTCGTAGAATTTTGTGAAGTCGCCGAATAGAATCCATCCCTCATTCCCATACAGTCTATAGTATTTCCTAAGATGCACCACAAAGCGGTCTCTCTGATGTGAAATCCCGCGTCCTTTGATAGAAGCACCGTTATCATAAATGATATGTTTCTTGACTTCTGGTAACAGGATGTCGTCGCATAATACATGGCGGACGATTCGATCCTTAATTCGGATACTTGTGATAGGTCTTATACGGCCCCGTTCAGACAGCGTAAACTCCTCTGTTGGTCCATTTTGAAGAGTTCTGTCAAGAATTTCTTCTTGTATGGAAAAGATGTAGCGTAAGAAATTCATCATGAACTTCTGCGTTGTTTCTTTCCACTTGCTGCCTTTCACGGAAGCCTTATAAGCCTTGTACAAATTGTTGGCGTCAGACAAAATCTCTTCATACGTCATACCTATTCACCGTGATAGCAATATTTACCGTAGTAAATTGCGTCCAGCTTTACCATTTATCCTTGATGGAAAGGACAAC
>ERZ779622.270-NODE-270-length-34116-cov-8.518716_pt1 | contig 34116 bp, 31 predicted proteins | sample MGYA00514188_ERZ779622 | MGnify/ENA primary metagenome ERZ779622 (study PRJEB29562, sample SAMEA4376702) | mouse gut metagenome | isolation source: Cecum | study: EMG produced TPA metagenomics assembly of the A DSS colitis mouse model was used to assess the... | reverse complement strand
TTTTTGTGGTTGCTGGCTCCGAAAAGCCTTGATATTACAGTGTTCCTATTAAAACACAAGCATAGGCCTCTTGATGTGCAAAAAAAGCACCCACTTCATTTAAAGTAAGGTGGGTGCTTTTTCTGTCCTCAAAGATCGTTCTTCTTTTGACAACTAGTGTCATTTAAAAGTCATTTTTTAACAGCCCTCGTACAAAACCGAAAATAACCCCAAGTAAAAACCTAATCATGAATTGGCCATCTCCTTATCAGCTATGGTATGAAGTTTCTCTTGATAACCGGCAGTCAAAATCAATTCTCCGCGTTCATTACTTGCAATTCCGGCCCATTCCAAAACCGCTGCTAACACAAACACAGGGTCAAAAACAGATGCTCCGGTTTTTTTGTGGGCATAGTTGTAGCCAATAGCCCCGACAACTGTCGTTTCATCGCAATCCGGCTCCCCCAATTTGAAATTACGCCCGTTGCCTTTTCTTGCACGTCCTCCCAGGGAAACTAAAAGATTAACAATCACATCAAAGACTTCATACCGATATGGAGGAGTACCAGGAAGTTTATTGCAAAGAAATGAAATTCCATCTGGAGCAACGCTTATTTCACATGGCAGTCCCCGCGCAGTATGGACGATTGCTCGTCCTCTATTCTCTATAAGCATTTGCTTGATGATATCTGACGCTTTATTGCTATGCTTTGGAACAGACCAATTTGACATATCGATAACTTCCTCTCCTTCTTCTATTTGTGAAGTGTTATCCGATAGCTCTAATGCTGTCAAAAGATTCTCTAATCTCTTTTTCGCTGTTGGGTAGGAAATCCCAAGTTCTGCCTGCAAGGAACTCATATTACCTCGCTGTCTTAAAAAGGAAAAAAGAAATTCTACCTGTTCAGCAGTTAACAAATCAAAAGGACTTCGCTGAAAATCATTGTGCAGTTCCATCCCACAGTTCGAACAGCGTAAAACCGCAATTTTTAATGCTCCCCCGCAGGATGGGCATTCAGAAATTACTTTTGCCATATAATCACCCTCTTGAGCAAATAGTATCATAGAACAAACTATTTGTCAATATAGATATTAAATATTTTAAGTTCTAATTTGGCATAAGATGATACGCAAACTGAGCGAAACAGTAAAACATACAACCAATATAAAGTATGGAAAACTCTCTAATTATTTTATGTCTCTTAGGTTTGTTACATTTTTTTGAATATCAATTTCTACATATATTTTGGATAATTTTTGGTGCATTGCAAAGACAAGTTGAAAGTTTTAATTTTTCCTAACTTAACGGCTGACTTTCTGCCGAAATTCGCAAGAAATACCCATCCTGAAAAATTCGTGGGATTGGTTTTTAATACATGAGCCGGACAAGTTGAGATTCTAGGGCAGTCTGTGTTATCACTTAAAATGAAGAATTAACTTGTTTTTTCACACATAAGCAAGGCTTGTTGAATTTTCAAGACATCATTTGCTACTCGGCCTGTTTTTCTGTCCCGTTAAGTTAAGCGGGCATTTCTTTTTGGGGAAAAGGTCGTTTTGAGCCGCCAAAACGGCTTTTTTAAAAAACATGGCGACAGAGGAGGCGGGTAAGTAAAACCCACCCCCCCCATTTTTTCAGGCCGTTACGCAGGATTTTTGAAATGTCAAAAAAGGCACCGGGAAATTTACAATAAATTCAAAGTCGGTGATTGGCTTAATAAATCAGCATAAATAGGCCCCCACTGTTAAGGGCCAGACCGGGGAAATTTGACCCTTAGCGGCGGGGATTGGAGCTTAATTAAATGACATTGGCCGATGGCCGGGATTTTTTTGCTTACCCGAAGATGAGGGGCAGGACATTGAGGAAGATGGTAATAATGATGCCGTTGAAGAAGTCGATGAACAGCGACCCCACCAGAGGGACGATGAAGAAAGCCTGCGGCGCGGGGCCGTGGCGCTTGGTGATGGCCTGCATGTTGGCCATGGCGTTGGGGGTGGCGCCCATGCCGAAGCCGCAGAAGGCGGATGTCATGACGGCGGCCTCGTAGTCCCGGCCCATGGCGTTGAACACCACAAAGCGGGCGAAGAAGTACATCAGCACCACCTGGGCGGCCAGCATGACCACCATAGGGCCGGCCAGGGAGGCCAGCTCCCACAGCTTCAGGGACATGAGGGCGATGGCCAGGAAGATGGACAGGGACACATTGCCCCACATGTCGATGGCCTTGGCGGGCAGGACAATGCGCTTGGCGTCGCAGAAGTTGCGGATGATGGCGGCGATGACCATGGCGCCGATGTAGGTGGGGAAGGTGAACTGGATGTCCCGGCCAAAGACGGTAATATGGATGTTGTTAAAGGCGGCGGTGAGGATGGTGCCGATGCCGGAGGCCACGGCCAGCAGGATAAAGGCGTTGGTGAAGGAGTCGATGTCCATCCGTTCGGCCTTGGCCTTCTCAGCGGAGGACTGGCCGTCCATTTCCTCTATTTCCGCCGTATTCTCAGTGGAGGTCAGCCCTCTGCGGACGATGATGCTCCGGGCGGTGGGGCCGCCCATGAGGGAGCCGGCCACCAGACCGAAGGTAGCGGAGGCCATTGCCAGTACCTGGGAGCCGGCGATGCCCATTTTTTCCATGGTGTCGCCGTAGGAGCCGGCGGTGCCGTGTCCGCCCACCATGGGGATGGAGCCGGTGCACAGGCCCAGCCGGGGGTCCCACTGGAAGACCACGGCCAGCAAGGAGCTGATCAGGTCCTGGAGAATGACCATCACAATGGCGATGGCCAGGAAGGTGAACACCTTTTTGCCGCCCTTTTTCAGCAGGCGGAAGCAGGCGGTGTAGCCCACGCTGGTGAAAAACAGGGTCATGAAGTAGTTTTTCACGTTCTCGTCAAAGGACAGGGCCAGCACACCGGCCATGTACAGGCCAAGGTGGACGATGGCGAAGATCAGGCCGCCCACCACCGGGGCGGGGATGCAGCAGCGCTTCAAAAAGTCGATGCGGTCGGTGAGGAAGCGGCCCAGCACGAACAGGAGCATGGCGATGCCCGCCGTCTGGTACATGTTCAGGGTGTACTTTAACATGGTTCTCTCCTTCTTTCTCCTTGTGTTAGGACCGGGTGTTCCGCCGGCCGGTCCCGATTTTCGAAGAAATTCTATGGTCCCGCCGTCAAAAAGTTTCAAATTGTATCGGGAGAAAATAAAGTTCTCTTAAAATAACAAAGAATTTTATCCTGTTTTGTATGTTTTTCACAAAAAAGAGGCGCTCTCACCTAAAAAAACGCCGCCGGCAAAGCGGCGGCGAAAATCAGTCCTCCTCTACCAGGATATTCAGCCCGTCTAAAAATTTTTTCAGGCTGGCCTTGCCGCGGGGGCCTTTCCCTTGCTGAAAGGCCATTTCGGCCCGGACCTCATGGAAGGGGAAGAGGCGGGAGGCGTAGCGGAGAAAGTATTCGTTGTTGTAGTCCTCCAGCCCCAGGCTGGCGATGTGGCCCAGACCCCGCTCCACCGCCCGGCGGATGCGCTGTTCGGTAGACTTGGGCGGGCCTGGGAGCCGGGCGCACAGGGCGGACACCCCCGTCTGGGACACGTTGCTTCCCTCCTCCAGCAGAATCAGGCATAGGTCGGTGATGTCCTTGGACCCCTTCTCTCCCGCCATGCCCAGTTGGCTGAGAATGTGGGTCAGCTTGCGCCGGCGGAGCTGGGCCGGGTCGGGCCGGGAGGCGGGGGCCTCCCGGCCGGCAAAGACGCTTTGAATGGTTTTCAGGGCCCGCTCGTTTTCAATCTGACTCTTCACGTTGGAGATGATCTGGCGGACCTCGATGAGATTGATAGGCTTTTGGATAAAGAACTCCACCCCGGCGGTGTATGCCTTGGCGATCATCTCCTTGGCGGACACCTGGGAGATCATGATGAATTTAGCCCCGCAGCCCCGCTCCTTCAGCTCCCGGACGATCTGAATGCCGTCCTTGCCGGGCATGAGCAGGTCAATGAGAATCAGGTCGGGGTTCAGGGACAGAATCTGGTTCAGGTCGGGCGGGCCGTCGCCGGTGTCTCCGCAGAGACTGCCCAGGCCGCTGCCCTCCACGATGTCCTCCAGAACGCCGATGACCGAGATGTCGTCCTCAATGATGAATATTTTCATGTTGTTCCCCTCCTGTAACAGCGTTCAGCGGCAGCTCCACAAAAAACGTGGTGCCCGTCCCGGGTTCGGATTCCACCCGGAGTTCGCCTCCCAGCTCGTCCACAATGTACCGGACAGCTGGCAGGCCTACCCCTCGGTTGATATCCCCAGTGGCCTGGTTGAACTTGGTGGAATAGCCCACCTGGAACAGCATTTTCATGGCTCGGGGCGGGATGCCGGGGCCGTCGTCCGCCACGGTGAGCCGGAGGCGGTCCCCCTGTGGGGTCAGCTCCACCCGGACCTTTCCCTGGCCCCGGTCGGCCAGAATGGCCTCCGCCGCATTGGTGACCAGGTTTTTCAGTACCGACAGCAGCCGGTAGTGCTCCCGAATGGGAATGTCCCGGTCTAGGCGGCATTCCAGCCGGATGTCTCCCCGGTGCTCCTCCAGAAATTGCCGGGTGGATACCTCCAGGATGCTCAGCAGGTCGGACAGGCTCATGGACTGGTGGTCGTAGGCCTCGGCCACGTCCTCCTCCAGCCCACGGATAATGCGCAGGTTGTCCTTTTTCACCTCGTGGACATCCCGGGCGATGGACAGGGCCAGGGCGGTGAGCTCCTCCTGTCCCTCCAGCCGCTCGTAGAGCCGGTAAGCGTTGGACATGACCCCCTCGATGTCCTCGGCGTCCTTCTTTAGAAAGTACAGCTCGGTTTTCAGATTGGCCGTCATGAGAAAGAGCCGCCGGTAGCGCCGCTCGTGCTCGGAGCGGAGGAGGAGCTGCCGGTAGCCCTGTCCCGCCCACAGGATGGCGCAGGCGGTGAGGGAGCGCACCAGGGCCACCCCCGCCAGCGGCAGGACGGCGGGCAGAGTGGTAAAGCGGCTGGACAGCCACAGGTTGAGCAGGTTGGAGAGAAAGTCGTACAGCCACAGAGAGAGGGCCAGCCAGGGGGGAGAGGGAACCTGGCGCAGCCGGAAAGACAGGCGGAGGAGAGCGTCGTAGCACAGGTAGAACACCCCGCCGGGGTACTCGATGAGCAGGGCGCGGGTCAGGGACATGTCCCCCAGCAGGTCGAAGGCAATCCGGATGAACAGAACGCACAGCCCGGTGACCAGGCCGGTGTCGGGCCAGCGGCGGTCCCGTGTCAGGGCGATGAGTAAGACAGGATAGAGAATGGCGGCGGCGGACACCCGGAAGCCCTCCGCCCACAGGGACAGGTAGACCTGGCTGGTGAGGGCCACTACCACCCCGATGAGCAGCTGCCGCTGCCAGAGGGTCAGCCGCAGGTCGCGGTACTTTACCGGCTCCATGGAACACGCCTCCTCTCCAAGATCATTACCTCTATCATAAGGTATTTTGAGGCGGTTTGCAACAAAAAAGAGCACCCGGCCGGGCGCTCTTTTTTGATTTAATTAAGCCAGGGCCTTTTTGGCGGTGTCGGTAAGCTGGGCAAAGGCGGCCTTGTCGTTGACGGCCATTTCAGAGAGCATCTTGCGGTTGATAACGATGCCGGCCTTCTTCAGCCCGTTCATGAAGGTGGAGTAGTTCATGCCGTTCATCTTGCAGCCGGCGCTGATGCGGGTGATCCACAGCTGGCGGAAGTCGCGCTTCTTCAGCTTGCGGCCGGTGTAGGCGTAAACGCCGGACTTCATCACGGCCTGGTTGGCCATCTTGAAGTGCTTGGACTTGGAACCCCAGTAGCCCTTGGCCATCTTGAGAATCTTGTTTCTTCTCTTGCGCGTCATCATCGCGCCTTTCACTCTTGCCATTGTTCGTTCCCTCCCTCTGTCTTACTTGTACAGGATCATGCGCTTGACGGCGGCCTCGTTGGTCTTGTCAGCGATGGTGGTGCCGCGCAGGGCACGCTTCAGCTTGGTGGTCTTGCCGTGGCCGTTGAGCAGGTGACGCTTCTTGGTCATGGCCCGTTTGACCTTGCCTGTGCCGGTCAGAGAGAAACGCTTTTTGGCGCCGCTGTGGGTCTTGATTTTGATTTTCTTCGCCATAACAGTTTAATCTCCTTTACTTGTAGTTACTTTTTGTCCTTGACGGGCTTGGGAGAGAGGAATATGGACATATGCCGGCCCTCCAGTTTGGGGGACTTGTCCATCACGGCGGTCTCGCCGCACTCCTCAGCGAATTTGAGCAGCAGGTCCTGACCGATGTTGGTGTGGGCCATCTCCCGACCGCGGAAGCGGACGGTGACCTTGCACCGATTGCCCTCGGAGAGGAACTTCTGGGCGTTGCGCAACTTTACGTTAAAGTCGTTCACGTCGATGCTGGGAGACATGCGAATCTCCTTGATCTCCACCACCCGCTGGTTCTTGCGGGCTTCCTTCTCGCGCTTGGTCTGCTCGAACCGATACTTGCCGTAGTCCATAAGCTTACACACGGGGGGGACGGCAGTGGGGGAGATCTTGACCAGATCCAAATTGCGTTCCTCGGCCAGGCGCAAGGCCTCCTGGGAGGACATGATGCCCAGCTGCTCGCCGGAGTCAGAGATCAGGCGGACCTCTTTGTCTCGAATCTCTTCATTGGTTTGATGACCTGTATTAGCGATGGGAAGCACCTCCAGACAAAATGAAATGTGGGTTGCCGGTAAGGCCCCCACATCACAGCAAAACAACGCCGGCAATCCGGCACCGTTACTTCCATGTTGACCCTTTGGCGCTGGCCTGGGGTGAGGACGGGGGAACCGTACCTACTTTCTTGTGCACTGCGCATTATAGCATCAGGGAGAGAGGCTGTCAAGGGGAAATTCAGGAGTTTTCGGGGAAATTTTCCTAAAATCCGTCAGAATGATTTACATAACGATAAAACATAAAAGCGCTATCAAAAAGTTTTACACATTTTCCACAGGTTTGTCCACATGGGTGCGGAAAAAACCTGAGAATTTAGGGGCGGTGTAAGGGGAGCTCACCAAAACGGCCCAAAGATTTCTTTGGTTAAAGCGCGTGGAGGCAACATAACGCATTTAACCCAGAGAGATGTCCCGGGTGGCAAAAGCGTTCAGGTCCCAGCCGGCGGTGTGCCCCGCCTGAAACTCGTAAAATCCCTGACAGCCGATCATGGCGGCGTTGTCCCCGCAGTATTTCAGCTCCGGGAGGAACAGCCTGTCCCCGCTGGCGGCGCAGGCGGCCTGGAGGTCCGCCCGGACGCGGCTGTTGGCGGCCACCCCCCCGGCCACGGCGATTTTGCCGTAACCCGTCATTTTGGCGGCGGCTATTACACGGGGGACAAGACTGTCGCTCACCGCTCGGCCGAAGCTGGCGGCAAAGGCGGGCAGGTCCAGGGCCTCGCCCTTCTGCTGGGCGTTGTGGATCAGGTTGAGGCTGGCGGTTTTCAGCCCGGAGAAGGACATATCCAGCTCAGCTCCGGCCACGTGAGCCACGGGCAGAACATATTTGCTGTCGTCTCCCCCCTGCGCCAGCTTGTCCATAGGGCCCCCTCCCGGGTAGCCCAGCCCCAGCACCCGGGCTACCTTGTCGAAGCACTCCCCGGCGGCGTCGTCCCGGGTGCCCCCCAGGACGGACATCTCGGTATAGGACCGCACATCCACAATGGCGGTGGTTCCCCCGGAGACGCACAGACAGACGAAGGGGGGCGTCAAATCCAGATGGGCGATGTAGTTGGCGGCGATGTGGCCCCGCACGTGGTGGACGGGGATGAGGGGCAGCCCCAGAGCCAGGGCCGCCCCCTTGGCAAAGTTGACACCCACCAGCACCGCGCCAATGAGGCCGGGGGCGTAGGTGACGGCGATGGCGTCCAGATCGGACTTGGTCAGCCCGGCGTCGGACACCGCCTTGTCCGCCAGGCCGGCGACGGCCTCCACGTGCTTCCGGGAGGCAATCTCGGGCACCACGCCGCCGTAAATGGCATGCATCTCGATCTGGGAGGATACGCAGCCGGACAGCACCTCCCGTCCGTCCCTGACCACGGCGGCGGCGGTGTCGTCGCAGGAGGACTCAATGGCTAAAATGTTCACGCTTCTTCCTCCTTTTTAAACTCCCGGGTCATGATGACGGCGTCCTCCCGGGGGTGCTGGTAGTAGCCGGGGCGCAGGCCCGCCCACCGGAAGCCGTTTTTCTCGTAGAGGGCAATGGCCGCCGTGTTGGACTTGCGCACCTCCAGGGTGAGGAAGGCCAGGTTGATCTCACCGAACCGGCAGAACACGTCCAGCAGGGCGGAGGCCACCCCGTGCCGCCGGGCGTCGGGATGAACGGCGATGTTGTCAATATACCCCTCGTCCAGCACAGCGTGGAGCCCGGCGTAGCCCAGGACGTTGCCCTCCTCCTCGCTGTCCTGGGCCACGATGAAGCTGGCCTGGGGGTCGAACAGGGCGTCCTCCAGCAGGTTTTCGCTCCAGGGGTCGGAGAAGCACTCCCGCTCCAAAGCGGCGATCTGGGGAATATGGCCGCGGTCCATAGGGACGATCTCGTAATACATGGTAAATGCTCCTTTCGCGCCGCCGGGGCGCCGCCCCGGACCCCGCGCCTCGCCGGCGGGGCGTTTTTTTCTTAAAAGAAAAAGAACCAAAAAGAACTTTGGCGCAAAACTTCGTTTTGCTTCCAGGTTACAGAATACCAAAGAGGATAAATCCCACCGTGTTTGTCCCAAGATTGGCCCCCATGTGGACCAGCCAGGAGGGAAGAACGCTCCCGTCCCTGTCCAGCCAATTGAAGAGCAGTCCGGCGGCGGTCAGTCCGGCCACCATGAGGACGATCAGGACGGGCGAACCCCAATTGCTGGTGATAGAGACGTGGTACAGGGCAAAGGCCAGGGCGGAGAAGACGTAAGCCAGCCTCACATAGCCCAGGCGGTAAAGAATAAGGAAAGCGAACCCCCGAAAAAAGTATTCTTCCAGCAAAGAATTACAGAACGTAATATAGAGGGCGGCCAGGGGGAAGGTCTTAGGGGTAATACCCTCCTTCAAGGCCAGGTTTTCCGGGATAGCGGACAGATCCAGCCAGGGGGCAAGGAGGAGGTAGCCGCCCAGCAGGAGGAGGAACACAGCCGCCGCCAAGGGGACGGCCAGTCTCAGTGCTTTACAGCCCGGACGCCGGAAAGGCCGAAGGACCTCCCGATCCCCAGCGGCCCGGGCGTACAGAACTGCGGTGCCCCAAAAGACAGCGATTTTCAGGGCGGATTTCACCGGGTAGATCGGTCGAAGCGTCCCCTCTGCCCAGGCCATCACAAGACAGCCCGCCGTCACCAGCATGACGGTGAAGGCGGCCCGCTTTTTTGTGTCTGTCATCAGGCAATCCCTCCCAGCGCCCGCTTGGCCAGCCGGCCAAAGTGGCGGGCGGTGGTATAGACGGCGTAGCGGGTGGTGGTTTCCACGGGGTAGGGGTCCTCCCCCCAGTCCCCGGAGGCGGCGGGAGCGGGACCCTCATAAATCACATAGGGGGCCAGACGGCGCTCCAGAGACCGGACGGTAGGGCTGTCGGCCTCGGTCACCCCGGCCAGCCGATACCGGGACAGCAGCTCCTGCACAAAGGTGACGCAGGTATACGCCTTGGAGATGGCGGGCCGCAGGTGGACCAGGGAGGCCAGGGCGGCGGGGGTGTTGTAAATATACTCCTCCCGCTCGTTCCACAGCCGCTCCAGATAGTTGTGAAGGTAGGTAAGCTGTGACTCCGGCACCTCCACCCGGCAGATCTTCACCCGGGCCGTTCCGGCGAAGGACTGATACCGCAGGATGGACTCCACCACAAAGCCGCCGTACAGGGGGATAGCCCGGTGGAGGCGGGCGAAGGTGTACATCTTGCGGATATCCCGGCTGAGGGAGAGGGACACATGGTTGTACCGGTTCCGGGTTGCTTTTCGGATCAGGGAACCAATCCCCGTGGGAGTGGCGGAAAAGACGATATAGATTGCGTTATCCACGAATATCACCTCGCTTGCGGACTTGGTATCTGAAGGAAGAGCGGTCTGTCTCCAGTGTACCAGAGAAAAACCGCCTCCGCAACCGATTTGAGACAGTCGGTCGTTTTTGCGGGATAATCGGTCAGCGTCCGCAGGCCACCCCAGCCGCGAGCCCAGTGCGGCGGGTCGCGGTTGGAAGCGAGGAGCAAGGGAGCGGAATGAGGAATCCCCGACAGGGGGTTTCGAATAAAGCGGACTTTGCGACGAGCTAATGGGCCTCCGCCCAGGTCCTCCCGGCGTGGGTCTCGGCCAGGAGGGGGACGCTCAAAGCGGCCACGCCCTCCATCTCCTCCTCCACCAGCCTGCACACGGCCCCGGCCTCGGCCTCGGGGCACTCCACGATGAGCTCGTCATGGACCTGGAGGACCAGCCTGCCCTCCAGCCCCTCGGCCTGGAGCCGGTCCCGGACCCTTATCATGGCCAGCTTGATGATATCGGCGGCGGCGCCCTGGATGGGGGCGTTGAGGGCCACCCGCTCCCCGAAGGAGCGGGTGTTGAAGCTGGAGGACCTGATCTCGGGAATCCACCGCCGCCGCCCCAAGAGGGTAGACACATATCCGGTCTGTCTGGCCTGCTCCACCACCCCGTCCATATAGGCGCGCACCCCGGCGTAGTGGGCGAAGTAGCGCTCCATATACTCCTTGGCCTCCTGGACGGAGACGCCGATGTCCTGGGACAGGGAGAAGGGGGAAATTCCGTAGACGATGCCGAAGTTCACCGCCTTGGCGCTCCGCCGCATCTGGGGGGTGACTTCTTCCGCGGGTACGCCAAAGACCTGGGAGGCGGTGATGGTGTGGATATCCTCGCCGGATTGGAAGCCGTCGATCATGGCCTGGTCCCCGGCCATATGGGCCAGAAGGCGCAGCTCAATCTGGGAGTAGTCGGCGTCCACCAGCACCTTCCCCGCCGGGGCGGCAAACATCTTGCGCAGCTCAGCCCCCAGCTCGGTGCGCACGGGGATGTTCTGCAGATTGGGTTCGGTGGAGCTGAGCCGCCCGGTGGCGGTAACGGTGTTCTGGAAGGAGGTGTGGATGCGTCCGTCCGGGCCGGCGACCTTGCCCAGGCCGTCCACATAGGTGGATTTCAGCTTGGTGAGCTGGCGGTACTCCAGAATGCTGTCGATAATGGGGTGCTCGCCCCGGAGCTTGTCCAGCACGTCGGCGTTGGTGGAGTAGCCCGTCTTGGTCTTTTTCACCGGGGGCAGGCCCAGCTTGTCGAAGAGGATGCCCCCCAGCTGCTGGGTAGAATTGATATTGAAGGTGTCCTCCCCGGCCAGGGCGTAAATGGTCTTTTGCGCCTGGTCGATCCGTTCGGACAGCATGCCGCCAAACTCCACCAAAGCCCCCCGGTCGATGAGGAAGCCCTCGGCCTCCATCTCAGCCAGCACCGGGCACAGGGGCAGGTCCACCTTCTCATACAGCTCCCACATACCCAGCTCCCGCAGCCGCTTTTCCATAACCTCACGGAGCGCCCCGATCCAGGCGCAGTGGGACATGAGGGCGGCCAGAGGGGCCGTGGGGTTGGACAGAGGGCCGAAGGCCCCCTCGTCCAGGTAGGCGGAGGCCGGGCCGGCCTGGGTCTTGAAGTAGGTAAGCACCAGCTTTTCCAGCTCGTAGCCGCCGTCGGTGGGAGCCAGGAGGTAGGCGGCCACCTCGGTATCAAAGACGAAGCCGGCGGGGGTGATCCCCTCGGCCAGCAGGGCCCGGCACAGGTTTTTCAGACCGTGGACCGTCTTTTTGATGGCCGGATCGGAGAAAAAGCCCCGGAGGAAGTCGTTGTGGCAGTCCAGCCTGTCGGCGAAGAACAGGGCGGCGCAGCCGATGTTCTCTTCCTCCCGCCACTCCACGCACACCACGTCCAGCCCGGGCAGGGCCAGCACGTCCACGGCCTCCTTTGTCCGCCACAGCGCCAGCAGCTCCTCCATCCGCTCCCGGCTGTCCACGGTTTCGCTGGTGCAGGTCCCATCAAAGACGGGGGCCTCCTCCGCCGCCGCTGCCCCCTGGGGGGCGGCGAGGCGGTACTTGTCGATGAGCTTGGAGAACTCCAGATTCAGAAAGAGCTCATACAGCCTGCCGTTGTCCGGCTCCCGGCGCAGGTTGTCCTCGGGCCTGAAGCCGATAGGGGCGTCGGTGCGGATGGTGGCCAGATTGTAGGACAGCCGGGCGTCCGCCTCGCCCTCGGCGAGCTTTTTGAGGACGGCCGGCTTGGCGTCGATGTCGGGGAGCTTGTCATAAATGGCGTCGATGGTGCGGTACTGCAGAATGAGGGACATGGCGGTCTTTTCCCCCACGCCCTTCACGCCGGGGTAGTTGTCGGAGGAGTCCCCCATAAGGGCCTTCAGGTCGATGATGCTTTTGGGGTCGAAGCCGTACTCCTCCCGAAAGGAATCGGGGGTCACGTCCCGGGTGGTGGTGCGGCCCATGCGGGTGGACACCAGCTTGACGGTGGTGTGCTCCGTCACCAGCTGGAGGGAGTCCTTGTCTCCGGTGACGATGGCGGTCTCCCACCCGGCTGCCTCGTCCAGCCGGGCGATGGTGCCCAGCAGGTCGTCAGCCTCCCAGCCGTCCAGCTCGTACATGGGGATGTTCATAGCCCCCAGCACATCCTTCAAAATGGGCATCTGGCCGGCCAGTTCCTCGGGCATCCCCTTGCGGTTGGCCTTGTAGCCCTCGTAGGCTGTGTGGCGGAAGGTGGGAGCCGCCCGGTCAAAGGTGACGCACAGAGCGTCGGGGGCCGCCTCGTCCAGCAGCTTGTTCAGAATGTTCAGAAAGCCGAAAATGGCGTTGGTGGGCTGGCCCTCCCGGGTGGTCAGATTCTGGCTCACCCCGTAGAAAGCCCGGTTGACGATGGAATTGCCGTCGAGAACCATCAATTTCTTCATGGCGGAAGTCTCCCTCAGCTGTCGCAGAATTTCAATATGATAGTATACCAGCTTTTGGGTCAGCGGGCAAGAAAACATGGCTTTTTTTCTCTGGGATTTTGTGCTATACTGTCAGCAAACCATTTCACGCCTTTGGAGGAGCCTATGCTGTTCAATTCCATCGACTTTCTGCTGTTTTTTCCACTGGTGACGGCGGTGTATTTTCTGCTGCCCCACCGGGTGCGGTGGGTGTGGCTGCTCGCTGCCAGCTACTATTTTTACATGTGCTGGAACGTGAAATATGTCCTGCTCATCGTCCTGTCCACCCTCACCACCTACGCCGCCGGCCTGCTGATCCGCCGGGCGGAGGGCATCCCCGACGAGAGACGCCGGGTACGGCGGAAAAAGCTGTGGGTGTTTTTCGGCTTCGCGGTCAACCTGTCCATCCTCTTTTTCTTCAAATACTTCAACTTTTTCTTGGACAACCTGTCCGCCGCTCTGGCGCTGGCGGGACTCGCTTTCAAGCGGCCGGCCTTTGACGTGGTGCTCCCGGTGGGCATCTCCTTCTATACCTTCCAGGCCTTGTCCTACACGGTGGACGTTTACCGGGGGGAGGTGGAGCCGGAAAAAAATCCCTTCCGGTACGCGCTGTTCGTCTCGTTTTTCCCCCAGCTGGTGGCCGGACCCATCGAGCGGTCCAAACACCTGATGGGCCAGCTCTACGAGCGGCGCGACTTCGACCCGGACCGGGCGCGGGACGGGCTGCTGCTTATGCTGTGGGGGATGTTTGAGAAGATCGTGGTGGCCGACCGGCTGGCTTTGCTGGTGGACTACGTCTACGGCAACTACGCCCAGCTCCCCGGCGCGGCGGTGGCTCTTGCCACCGTGTTCTTTGCTTTTCAGATATACTGCGACTTTGCCGGCTACTCCCACATCGCCATCGGAGCGGCCCAGGTGATGGGCTTTACCCTGATGGAAAACTTCCGCCGGCCCTATCTGGCCCAGTCTGCGGCGGAATTCTGGCGGCGGTGGCACATCTCCCTGTCCACCTGGTTCCGGGACTACCTGTACATCCCCCTGGGGGGAAACCGAAAGGGGAGAGCGCGGAAATATTGCAACACCATGGTCACCTTTCTGGTCAGCGGCCTGTGGCACGGGGCCAACTGGAGCTTTGTGGTCTGGGGCGGACTGAACGGGGCCTACCAGGTGATTGGCGAGCTGCTCCGCCCGGCCCGGGAGCGGGTGTGCCGCGTCCTGCATATCCGCCGGGAGCGCTCCTTCTGGCGCCTGGCGAGTACGGTGTTCACCTTTTGCCTGGTGGACTTCGCATGGCTGTTCTTCCGGGCGCCCTCCTTCTCCGCCGCCCGGCGGATGGTGGTTCATATGTTCACCCAGCCCCACCCCTTTGTGCTGATGGGGCAGCTCTTTGCGCTGAAGCTGGACAAGCTCAATTTCCTGGCGGCGGTGGGGGGGATCGGGGTGCTGCTGTGCGCCGACCTGCTCCAGGAGCGGTACGGCCCCCTGCGGCCCTACATCACCCGCCGGGCGCTGCCGGTGCGGTGGGCGGTCTATCTGGCCGGGGTGCTGGCGGTGCTGATTTTCGGCATCTACGGCCCGGGATATGACGCCAGGGCCTTTGCCTACTTCCAGTTCTAGGGGGCGTGACATGAAACATAAAAATTTAAGATTTTTCTGCTCCGCCCTGGCATTCTTAGCGCTGCTCACCCTGATCCTGATCCCCCTGAGCCGGCTGCTGGCCCGGAAGTCCCTGGCGCTGCCCTGGAACACCACCACCAAGATCAGCGGCTTTTACAATGAAGAACAGGAGCAGTTTGAGGTGATGTTCTTCGGCTCCAGCCACGCCTACGCCGCCTTCAGTCCCCTGGAGCTGTGGGAGGAGACGGGGGTGAAGAGCTATGTGTTCGCCACCCAGCAGCAGCCCCTGTGGGCTACCTACACCTATATAAAGGAGGCCCTCAAGACCCAATCCCCCTCCCTGGTGGTGGTGGAGTGCCGCATGGCTTTCGGCGATCAGGAGTACTACGACGAGGGGGTCAACTTCTCCTATATGGACGACATCCCCCTGAGCTGGAACAAGGCGGAGCTGGCCCTTCGGTCCGTCCCGGACACCGAGGGGCGGCTGGCGCTGCTGTTCAACTTCATGATGTACCACGACCGCTGGAACGATCTGCACCGCCAGGACTTTACCTTCCGGCGCTCCCAGGCCCGGGACCCCTACAAGGGCTATGTGATGCTCCCCCCGAAGGAGGAGCTCTGGCCCCGTCCGGACGTTGAGACGGTGGCCGGACAGACCCCGCTGCTGGAGAAGAACCGATACTGGCTGGAGGAGATTGTCCGGCTGTGCCGGGAGGAGGGGGTGGCCCTGTGGCTGGTCAAGACGCCCTCCAATCTGGAGCCGGAGGAGAAAGCTCTGCTCAACTCGGTGGAGGACGCCGCGGCCCGGCTGGGCGTGCCCTTCCACGACTTCAATGAGGACTACGCCGCCATCGGTCTGAGCGAGGACATGTTCCACGACGAGCACCACCTGGACGCCTTTGGCGCCTCCCGGTTTACCCGGTTCTTCGCACGGGCGATGACGGAGGGCTGGCCGGAGCTGAGAGCCGACTGGGAGGACCCGGCCTGGACGGCGGACATGGCAGTCTATCAGGAGGAGCTGGAGCGCTACCGCTCCGGCGTGACCGGGTGATACACCCCCCCGGCTTTCCCCCCAAAAGGAGGGGGGAGGGCCGGGGGTTTTCTCGCTGTTTTGCCCATTGACTTCCCAAATCCCGGTGCGTATAATACAGGGACGCCCGGAAAAGCCGGGCTTTCTGTCTGGGAGGAAGAAAAATGGATTATACATACTTACTGCTGCTGGCCCTTGTGCTGCTGTCCACCAAGGTGTTCGGTCTGGCCACCGAGCACGTCCACCTGCCCCAGGTGGTGGGGGCGCTGCTGGCCGGCATCATCATGGGCCCAAGCGGCTTTGGGGTGCTCCAGAGCACCGATTTTCTGGTAAAAACGGCGGAGATCGGCGTCATCATGCTCATGTTCACCGCCGGCATCGACACCGACATGAAGGAGCTGAAGGAGACCGGCGTCAGGGCCAGTGTCATCGCCGTGCTGGGGGTGTTCGTCCCCCTGTTTTTGTGCGGCTGGCTGTACTTCGTCTTCTTCTGCGGGGGAGAGTTTACCCCTTATAACCTGCTCAGGTCCGCTTTCATGGGCTCAGTGTTCTCCGCCACCTCTGTTTCCATCACGGTGGAGACCCTGAATGAGATGGGCAAGCTGAAAACCAGGACGGGGACCACGCTGCTCAGCGCCGCCCTCATCGATGACATCATCGGCATTGTGGTGCTGTCCATTCTCAGCGCTTTCAGCTCCGGGGAGTCCAACCCGGTGTCGGTGCTGATCCATATTGTGCTGTTCTTCGCCTTTGTGCTGGTGGTGGGCATGGTGGTCCGCCGGATATTCACCTTCGTGGCCGAGGAGCACTGGCACAGCCGCCGGGTGGCGGTGTGGGCGCTGGCCTTCTGCCTGCTCATGGCCTACTGCGCCGAGGCGTGGTTCGGTGTAGCCGATATCACCGGAGCCTACTTCGCCGGGCTGATCCTGTGCAACGTGACAAAGGCCCGGAAGTTCGTGGCCAAGAAGTTCACCGTTGCGTCCTACATGGTGTTCACTCCGGTGTTTTTCGCCGGCGTGGGCATGAAAACCAACCTGCGGGATATGAACTCCAATATTCTGGTGTTCGCATTGTTGCTGGTACTGGCCGCCGTACTGTCCAAAGTGATCGGCTGCGGGCTGGGCGGCCTGGCTTGCCGCATGAGCCGCCACCAATCCCTGGTGGTAGGCATCGGCATGGTGGCCCGGAGCGAGGTGGCCCTGATGGTAGCCCAGCGGGGCATCAGCGCCGGGATGATCGACGAGTCCATCCTGCCCGCTATCGTTCTGGCGGTGATCGCTTCTGCGCTGCTGACGCCGGTTCTGCTGAAGCTGTCAATCTCCAGAGGGCCGGAGCTGGCCTGAAAAAAGCTCCCATCCGTCCCAGGGCGGGTGGGAGCTTTTGCTGAACGCGCCGGGGACTTGTTTTTCTCTGCGGCAGCGTGTATAATGTAAACTACCGTAATATTGACTGTATCTATTTAGGAGGGGCATCATGGAAAAGCTGCTGGAGCTGCTGGAGCAGGACTGCACCATGCCGGTATCGGCGCTGGCCGCCGCCGCGGGCGTGAGCGAGGCCGAGGCCAGGGCCGCCATTCAGAAATATGAGAACGACCGGACCATTCTGGGCTATCAGGCCATCATCGACTGGGACCGGGTCCGGAAGGAGACCGTCACCGCCCTGATCGAGGTCAACGTCACCCCCCAGTCCAGGGACGGCTTTGACCGCATCGCCGAACGCATCTACCAGTACGACGAGGTGGAGAGCATGTACCTGATGAGCGGCTCCTTCGACCTGACCGTCATCATCTCGGGCCGCACCTTGCGGGAAGTGGCTCAGTTCGTGGGCGAGCGGCTGGCCCCCATTCAGGGGGTCACCGGCACGGCCACCCACTTTATCCTGAAAAAGTACAAAGAGAAGCATCTGGTGTTCCGTCCCCAGGACCCGGAGGAAAGGGAGTACATCTTCGTATGAACTATGACAGCATCCTCAACGAGAAAATACAAAATATCAAGCCCTCCGGCATCCGAAAGTTTTTTGATATCCTGGAGGAGATGACCGACGCCATCTCCTTGGGCATCGGCGAGCCTGACTTCGTCACGCCCTGGCATATCCGGGACGCGGGCATCTACTCTCTGGAGCGGGGCCACACCAAATACACCTCCAACGCCGGTATGCTCCAGCTCCGCCGGGAGATCGCCGCCTATCTCAACCGCCGGTTCGATCTCCAGTACGACTATGCCAGCCAGATTCTGGTGACGGTTGGGGGCAGCGAGGCCATCGACCTGGCCCTCCGGGTGCTGCTCAACCCCGGGGACGAGGTGATCGTCCCCACCCCCTCCTTCGTCTGCTACGGCCCTTTGGCCGAGATGGCGGGGGGCGTGCCCAGGTATCTGGAGCTGAAGGCGGAAAACCAGTTCCGCCTCACCCCCGAGGAGCTGCAGGGGGCCATCACCGACAGGACCAAGGCGCTGGTGCTGCCCTTCCCCTCCAACCCCACCGGAGGGACCATGGAGCGCAAGGACCTGGAGGCCGTCGCCCAGGTGCTGGAGGGCACCGATATCATGGTCATCTCCGATGAGATTTACGCCGAGCTGACCTACGGCCGCCGCCACGTCTCCCCGGCCAACCTCACCGGCATGTACGACCGCACCGTGGTGGTCAACGGCTTCTCCAAGAGCCACGCCATGACGGGCTGGCGCATGGGCTACGTCTGCGCCCCCCGGCCTATCGTGGCCGCCATGACCAAGCTGCACCAGTTCGGCATTATGTCCGCCCCCACCACCAGCCAGTACGCCGCCGTGGAGGCCATGCGCAGCGGGGACGGGGACATCGAGCACATGCGGGAGGAGTACGACCGCCGCCGCCGGTATCTGGTGGAGAATCTCAACCGCATCGGACTTCAGTGCTTCGAGCCCAAGGGGGCTTTCTATGTGTTCCCGGATATCCGCTCCACCGGGCTGACCTCGGAGGAGTTCTGCGAGCGCTTCCTGCTGGAGGAGAAGGTGGCCGTCATTCCCGGCTCCGCCTTCGGCCCCGGAGGGGAGGGCTTTGTCCGGGCCTGCTACGCCGCCTCCATGAAGGATATCGCCGAGGCCGTGGCCCGGATGGACAACTTCCTCACTAATTTGAGAAGAAAACAGGGGAGAGAGGGTTAAAATGAACATCGTATGTTTGGATATGGAGGGGGTCTTAGTCCCGGAGATCTGGATCGCTTTCTCTGAGGAGAGCGGCATCCCCGAGCTGCGCCGCACCACCCGGGACGAGCCGGACTACGACAAGCTGATGACCTGGCGGCTGGGTATTTTGAAGGAGCACGGCCTGGGGTTGAAGGAAATTCAGGCGGTCATCGCCAAGATCGACCCTCTGCCTGGGGCGAAGGAGTTTCTGGACCGGCTGCGCGCTGAGACTCAGGTGGTAATTTTAAGCGACACCTTTGAGCAGTTCGCGAGACCCCTGATGGAGAAGCTGAACTGGCCCACCATCTTCTGCAATACCCTGGAGGTGGGGGAGAACGGGGCCATCACCGGCTACCAAATGCGCTGCGAGAAGTCCAAGCTGACCACGGTAAAGGCGCTCCAGTCCATGGGCTACGACACCATCGCCGCCGGGGACAGCTTTAACGATCTGGCCATGATCCAGGCCAGCAAGGCGGGGTTCCTGTTCAAGTCCACCGAGGCTATCAAAGCCGCCCACCCCGAGCTGCCCGCTTTTGAGGAGTTTGACGAGCTGCTGTCCGCCATTGAGGGAGCGCTGGACTGAGAACATAGAGAGGAGAATCGCGATGTTTTGGACCGTGCTGCTGCTGATAATCTGCTTTTCCGCTGTCGCCTCCGTATTATTTTGGGTGCTTGCGATGATGATTGGAGAGTGGGCCCTCGTTGTGGCTGGTGTTCTGCTGCTGGCGGGCGTTATTACGGCGCTGGTTTCGGCCTATCAGCGGATTGCGGTCCAGCTGGACAGCGTGGAGAAGAAGCTGGATAAGCTCTTAGAGCAAAAGGAAGAGGAGTGACCTCCATGAACGATATTTTTGACGGTCTGCCGTTCAAGCCCGCGGACATTCTCCTGCCCAGGGACTGCGACCTGTCCCTGTGGTCGGTGGTGGCCTGCGACCAGTACACCTCCCAGCCCGAATACTGGCAGCGGGTGGAGGAGCGGGTGGGGCGGTCCCCCTCCGCTCTGCGGCTCATCCTGCCGGAGAGCTGTCTGGAGGGCCCCAGTGTAGAGACCGACATCATGGAAGTCAACAACACCATGAGCCGCTATCTTCGGGAGGGCCGCTTTCAGGAGTACCCCAACGCCCTGATCTATGTGGAGCGCACCCTGGACAGCGGCAAGGTCCGCCGGGGTCTGGTGGGCGTGGTGGATCTGGAACAGTACGATTACGAGCCGGGGACGGCCTGTGCCGTCCGGGCCACCGAGGGGGTGGTGATGTCCCGCATTCCCCCCCGCGTGGCGGTGCGGAAGAACGCCCCCATCGAGCTGCCCCACGCGATTCTGCTCAGTGACTGCGGGGATATCGTCGCTCCCCTGGCCGGCCGGACGGGAGAGATGGAGCTCCTCTACGACTTCGAGCTGATGGAGGGGGGCGGCTATGTGAAGGGCTGGCTGCTGACCCGGGAGCAGCAGGAACAGGTCGCACGGGCCATCCGGGCGCGGAAGGAGTGGGCGGACCGGAAGCGGGGCGGCCTGCTCTTCGTGGCGGGAGACGGCAACCACTCCCTGGCCGCCGCCAAGGAGTGCTATGAGCGGCGCAAGGGACTCACCGATCCCACCCAGTGGCCCGATCTGCCCTCCCGCTACGCCCTGTGCGAGCTGGTCGATCTCAGCGGCAACGGAGTTGACTTTGAGTCCATCCACCGGGTGGTCTTCGGCGTGAAGCCGGAGGAGCTGCTGGACGCCCTGATGGACTACTACCCCTCGGCGGTTCAGGGCAGGGGCGGGGGGCACACCTTGCCCTTTGTCATCAGCCGCTGGAGTCAGGGAGAAATCACCGTGCAGGCTCCCCCTGCCAAGCTGCCGGTGGACACCCTCCAGCGTTTTCTGGACGACTACACAGCCTCCCATCCCAAGGCCCGGGTGGACTACATCCACGGGGAGGCGGAGGCCAGGGCGCTGGCCGAGGAGCGGGAGGACGCCGTGGCCTTCCTTCTGCCCCGGCCCCAGTGGCCGGAGCTGTTCGACGCCGTTGTCCGGGACGGCCTCCTGCCCCAAAAGACCTTCTCCATCGGCCGGGCCAAGGACAAGCGGTTTTACTTAGAGGCGAGAAAAATCAGAAAGTAGGGGGGAAAGCCGCCATGGAGGTCCGCGCCCACGCCAAACTGAATCTGACCCTGGACGTGCTGGGCAGGCGCCCCGACGGCTACCACGATCTGCGGATGGTGATGCAGTCCGTCGCCCTGGCCGATGTGCTCACGCTGGAGGAGAGCGGCGATGGGGAGCTGCGGGTGCGCACCAACCTACACTTTCTGCCCAATAACGAGAAAAATCTGGCCGCACAGGCCGCTCTGCGCTGGTGGGAGGCCAGGGGACAGGCCCCCCGGGGGCTGGAGATCGCCATTGAGAAAAGTGTTCCCGTCTGCGCTGGCATGGCCGGGGGGAGCAGCGACGCCGCCGCCGTCCTTCGGGCGCTGAACCAGATGGAGGGAGCGCCCCTGTCCCTGTGGGAGCTGGCCAAGATTGGGGAGCGGGTGGGCTCCGACGTGCCCTACTGCATCCTGGGCGGCACCGCTCTGGCCGAAGGAAGGGGAGAAATCCTCACCCCCCTGCCCCCTCTGCCCCAGTGCTGGGCGGTGCTGTGCAAGCCGGAATTCTCCATCTCCACCCCGGCGCTGTTCGCTAAAATAGACAGTGTGCGCCTGCGCTGCCGTCCCGACACCCAGGGGGTCGTTGCCGCCCTGGAGGCGGGGGACCTCCACGGGGTGGCCCGGCGGATGTACAACGTCTTTGAGGACGCCTTGCCGGAGCGCCAGCGCGCACGGGTGAACGACATCAAAAACGTGCTGATTCAGTGCGGGGCGCTGGGGGCCAGTATGAGCGGCACCGGTCCCACCGCCTTTGGGCTCTTCGACGACGAGGGCCTGGCCCGTGAGGCCCAGGAGCGGCTGGCCGACTGGGGCGGCGAGGTTTTTTTGACCCAGACCGTTTAAGATTGTTAAAAACCGTCTATACTGTAAGAAAGTTACAGGATAGGCGGTTTTTTTATGGATCGAAAATTGAAAACCTGGGAGCTGGCGCTGATGTGCGGCGTGCTGATCGCGGTGATGGCGGGGAGCTGGCTGGGCCGGGAACAGAAGGAGCTGGCCGGCAGCGTCATCCGCTTCCACGTCATCGCCAACTCGAACAGCGAGGAGGACCAGGCGTTAAAGCTGGCGGTGCGGGATCGGGTGTTGAAGGAGGCCCAAGACCTCTACCCGGAAAACGCCACCCTGGCCCAGGCCCAAGCGGCCCTGGAGGGCCGTCTCAGCCTGCTGGCCGCCGCCGGTCGTGAGGTGGTGGAGGAACAGGGGTATGACTACCCGGTGTCCGCCGCCCTGGAGGACTGCTGGTTCCCCACCAAGGAGTACGAAGGCTTCGCCCTTCCCGCTGGAAGCTACACCGCCCTCCGGGTGACCATCGGCGAGGGCAAGGGGCGCAACTGGTGGTGCGTGGCCTTCCCGCCACTGTGTCTGGGAGCGGCCAGCGAGACGGTGGACCAAGCCCTGGAGGCGGGCTACTTCACCCCGGAGCAGGGCGCTCTGGTGACGGGGGACGGCGAGGGCTATGTCCTCAAATTCAAGGCCATGGAGCTTTTGGGCGAGATACAGGGTTTTTTTGAAAAGTAGGGCGGCGCGCGGCGCTGCCCTTTCATATTGTCCCCGCTTCGCCGCATAGTCTGTGGGGAAGGGGGGGACTGCGTTGATCGGTCAGCTTGTGACAGTACCCGGAGGGCGGGGGAAGGCGGAGCCGGGACGGCTCTACGGCCTGAGCGTCCTGCGGGCGGAGGCCGACCCCACCGGCTTCTGGGGGGAGCGCCGCCTGCGCCGGGCGGGGAAGGGCCTGCGCCAGGGGGGCGCGATCCGGGTGCTGGTCCCCGGTGACTTTGACCTCTGGCCGGCCCTGGCTCCCCTGGGCCTGCGGCCGGTGGAGGTGGACGCATTTGTTCGGAACCAGTCGGCGCCGCTGGCACTGGAGCTGCTGGAGCGGCGGGACGTCCCCCCCGACCGGGCTGTTGTGGCCCTGCGGGGGGCGCGGGCGGACCGGGACATGGCCCGGACGGCGGCGGCGCTGTGCCAGGAGGTACGGGGGCTGGTGGTGGACGCTCCCCGAGGCGGGGAGGAGCTGGCCAACTGGCTGCGGCGGGAGTTTGGAATTCCTGTTTTACCGCCGGGAGAGGGCAGTCACGCCGCCCTGTGCTTTCACCCGGACTGCCCTCGGAGAGAGGGGGAGGTCCTGGAGCTGTACGGCCCCCGGCCCAGACTGGCGGGGCTGGCCCTCAGCGTGCCCCGGCTGGCGGAGGAGGACCGGGAGAACCTGCCCTTGCTGTCCGCCCTGTGGGAGGGGGGAAAGCTGGGGCCTGAAGACATAAAAATCACTTGACAGACGGGTTGGAAACACATATAATGGCACAGAATGTACGACTATGCCCAATTTTGCCCCTACAAGGCGGCGGGCGGATAGTCCGATGGAAAGGTGTGCGAAATTTCATGGCGAAGGAATATAAGCTGAGTCCTCAGCGGCTCAAGGAACTGCAGGACGAGATGACATACCTCAAGACGGTCCGGGAGAAGGAAGTGGCCGACCAGATCAAAGAGGCCCGGTCCTTCGGCGACCTCAGCGAGAACAGCGAGTACGACGAGGCGAAAAACGAACAGGGCAAGCTATACGCCCGCATGGGCGAGCTGGAGGAGATTCTGTCCAACTACGTGGTCATCGAGGAGGACGAGACCGACGGCGACTATGTCCGTCTGGGCTCCACCGTCACCGTGCTGGACAAGGAGTTTAACGAGGAGCTGGTTTATAAGATCGTGGGCTCTCAGGAGGCCGACCCCATGAGCGGAGCCATCTCGGAGGACTCCCCCTTCGGCAAGGCGTTGCTGGGCAGAAACGCGGGGGACGAGGTCACCGTGGACGCCCCCGCCGGCCCGGTGGAGTATAAGCTGCTGAAGGTAGAGAGATAAGGAGTAATCGACATGGCCGATAAGAATCATCAAACCGGCGCGGTGGAACAGGAGAACCTGTCTCAGCTCCTCCAGATTCGCCGGGACAAGCTCAAGGAGCTCCAGGAGAACGGAAACGACCCGTTCCAGATCACCCGCTATGTGGTGGACAACGACTCCGCCAACATCAAGGACAACTTCGACGCCCTGGAGGGGAAAGAGGTGTCCGTCGCCGGACGGCTCATGTCCAAGCGGGGGATGGGGAAGGTGTCCTTCTGCGACCTGCAGGACAAATCCGGCCGCATCCAGCTCTACGCCCGAAAAGACGAGATGGATGAGGAGGAATACAACCGCTTCAAAAAGTACGACATCGGTGACATTGTGGGCGTGAAGGGCGTGGTTTTCCGTACCCAGCGGGGAGAGATGTCGGTGCGGGTGGTCAATGTAACCTTGCTGTCCAAGTCCTTGCTGCCCTTACCCGAGAAGTTCCACGGCCTGACCAGCACCGAGCTGCGCTACCGCCAGCGGTATGTGGACCTGATCGTCAACCCGGAGGTGAAGCGCAACTTCGTCATTCGCTCCAGATTTATCAAGCACGTCCGGGACTTTATGGATGGCCGGGGCTTTATTGAGGTGGAGACCCCGGTGCTGAATACCATCTCCGGCGGGGCCACCGCCCGGCCCTTCATCACCCACCACAACACCCTGGATATCGACATGTACATGCGCATCGCCACCGAGCTGCCCCTGAAGCGGCTTATCGTGGGCGGCATGGACCGGGTGTATGAGATCGGGCGCATCTTCCGCAACGAGGGCATGGACCCCAAGCATAACCCGGAGTTCACCACCATCGAGCTCTACCAGGCCTATGCCGACTTCAACGATATGATGGACCTGTTTGAGGACCTGCTGTCCTCCGCAGCCCAGAAGATTCTGGGTACCTACCAGGTGGAGTGGCAGGGGGAAAAGATCGACCTGACCCCCGGCTGGCCCCGTATGCCCATGCACGAGGCGGTGAAGCAGCACTGCGGCATCGACTTTATGGCGATCAGCTCCGACGAGGAGGCGGTGGCCGCGGCCAAGTCCATCGGCGTGGAGTTGTCCGAGACGGCGGACAAGACCTGGGGCAACGCCCTGTACGAATGCTTCGACCAGAAGGTGGAGGAGAAGCTGATCCAGCCGACCTTTATCACCATGCACCCGGTGGATGTCTCCCCCCTGGCCAAGCGCTCCCCCTCCGACCCCCGGCTCACCGAGCGGTTCGAGCTGTTCATCTGTCACAGTGAGATGGGCAACGCTTTCTCCGAGCTGAACGACCCCATCGACCAGCGCCAGCGCTTCCAGAAGCAGGTGGAGCAGAGGGAGCGGGGAGACGACGAGGCCGGCATGATGGACGAGGACTATGTGACCGCCCTGGAGTACGGACTGCCCCCCACGGGCGGCCTGGGCATCGGCATCGACAGGTGCGTCATGCTGCTCACCGGCTCCGACTCAATCCGAGAAGTGATCCTGTTCCCCACCATGAAGCCGGTGGATTAAAAGTTGTTGCGCCGCAAGGGCTTCAGAGGATTTTGACCCTGATTTTTGAAAACTTTACGACAACCTTACGACAAATGAAAGGGATTTTGGCATAGCAGGAGGAGCGCCGACCGTATGGTTGGCGCTCCTTTTTTGCCTTTCGGGGACAGGACTTGAATCTGAAACCTCCGGGTTATGAGCTGCGTTCCGAGGTGCGGTTTGGATATTTTCAGCACTTTCTGGGTCAGGTTATGGGTCAGACCCTACATCAAAATGTTCGTCTGACCTCGTTCCCATCTGCGGGAATTGGCAGATACCGGACTTTTGTTCCCTCCTTCATTTCTCCATAGAAGGCTACATAAAAGGGCCGGTATAAAGAATGAATTTCCTTTATTTCCAGGGACACGTTCCGCCCGGACTGTCTGCGTACCATCCGCCGGGCCAGGAGCTTTCCGGCATCCACTACCTTTTCCTCTGGGAATGCGCACGCCTGCAGCTGACCTTCATCCGCCACTTGGACGGAAACAGCTTCGAGCTCCCGGTCCAGAAAGGCCGGCGTGCAGCGTGTGCCCTCCACTAGGATACAGATTTTTTGAGTCGCAGGCAGCTTCCGCCGCAGCGAAAGAGGAGAGGAGGAGTAGGTCATCTGAAAAATGAGTTCCTTGCTCTCCAGATAAATCAGTTTCAGTGTAATATTCTGATCCCGAATCAGCATCCTGCCCAGTAGATTTCCCTTCTTTTGGGCGATCTCCATTGCCTGTTCTTCTGTCATGGTAACTGGCAAAGCCTGAATTTCCATCGAAACAACCTCCTGAACATGTCAGAACTTAATCGACCGGTTGTAGGCGCCATTATTTTTTCTTATCAAGATGATCACACTGATTTAAAAATGCTTGCCAAAATTTATGACCACACTAGCGTGGACACGCTCCGGGCTTCAATTATGGCAAAAAAGGAAGAGGCGGATTAGCCCGTCTCTTCCTTTTTTGCCTTGATTTCAATACTGACCTTTTTGGATAAACTGTCGTATTTTTGTCGTACAGCCGGTTTCGGGACCTGAAACCCTGCTTTCCCCCAGATGTAAAAACCCCTAAAGCCTTGCGGCTCTAGGGGTTTACCTGGTGGACGATACAGGACTTGAACCTGTGACCTCCCGCACGTCAAGCGGATGCTCTACCAGCTGAGCTAATCGTCCGAACAGCAAAAGTTATTATACTGATGTGAGCAACGTTTGTCAATAGTAAAATCAGATTTTTTCTAAAAACTCGGAAAAATTCAGAGTGGGAGAAAATTCAAAATTTCCGATGAAAAGTAGAGTGGAGTGTGCTATAATAAAAAACAGGTGCGATCCCATTCTTTCAAAGGAGGAATGTTCCATGTTAAAACTTGATCTTTCAAAGCTCAGCGGCTTTCTTCCCGAGGATTATGCGACCTCTCGGGAGGACCGGCTGGCCAAGGCGGCTCAGATGCTCTCCACCCACACCGGCCCCGGCGGTGATTTCACCGGCTGGGTGTACCTGCCCCGGGACTACGACAAGGAGGAGTTCGCCCGCATCCAGGCGGCGGCCAAGAAGATCCAGCAGCAGTCCCAGGTGCTGGTGGTCATCGGCATCGGCGGCTCCTATCTGGGAGCCCGCGCGGTCATCGAGGTCGTCAAGTCCAACAACTATAACCTGAAGAAAAAGGATACCCCCGATGTGTTCTTTGCCGGCAACGGCCTGTCCACCGACGCCTTGCTGGAGCTGCTGGAGCTCATCGGCGACCGGGACTTCTCTGTGAACGTCATCTCCAAGTCGGGCACCACCACCGAGCCCGCGGTCTCCTTCCGCATTTTCAAGGGCCTGCTGGAGAAGAAGTACGGCAAAGAGGGGGCCAGGGAGCGCATCTATGCCACCACCGACAAGGCGCGGGGCGCGCTGAAGGGTCTGGCCGACGCCGAGGGCTATGAGGAGTTCGTGGTGCCCGACGACGTGGGCGGCCGGTTCTCCGTCCTCACCGCCGTGGGCCTGCTGCCCATTGCCGTGGCCGGCGTGGATATTGAGGCGCTCATGGGCGGCGCTCGCCAGGCCATGGAAGAGCTGTCCGTCCCCGGTCTGGACAACCCCGCGTGGCAGTATGCCGCCGCCCGTCATGGCCTGTACCAGTCCGGCAAGGCTATTGAGGTGCTGGCCGGCTATGAGCCTCGGTTCCGCTTCTTTGCCGAGTGGTGGAAGCAGCTCTACGGCGAGAGCGAGGGCAAGGACGGCAAGGGCCTGTTCCCCGCCAGCGTGGAGTTCACCGCCGACCTGCACTCCATGGGCCAGTATATCCAAGACGGCGAGCGGGTCATGTTCGAGACGGTGGTGAAGTTCGAGCCGGACGGTGAATACGCCATCCCCAACGACCCCGCCAACGTGGACGGCCTGAACTTCCTGTCCGGCAAGCCGTTGGCCTTCGTGGCCGAGCAGGCCATGCGGGGCACCATCCTGGCCCATGTGGACGGCGGCGTGCCCAACGTGCTCATTGAGATGCCCAAAATTACCGCCCAGAGCATCGGCTACCTCATCTACTTCTTTGAGTATGTCTGCGGTCTGTCCGGCCACCTGCTGGAGGTCAACCCCTTCAATCAGCCCGGCGTGGAGGCGTACAAGAAGAATATGTTCGCCCTTCTGGGCAAGCCCGGCTACGAGGACCTGCGCAAGGAGCTGCTGGCCAAGCTGTGATCTGAGGATACAAATACAGATGCCCCCTGATGTAATACCTGCATCAGGGGGCTTTTGTTTGTCGTCTGTTTAGCTGTGTTTACCCGTGGGAGAACAGGTCAGGGACGGATTGACAAGAATCGGGTTCTGCTTAAAAAGGTCCCCGGATACCCTTCAGGCAGTCCATCTGCCGCTCCAGGATTTGAACATAACTGTTTACGGCCTCCATATTGCCCCTCCTTAACCCAATTCCAGCACCCGAGCCAGCGCCGCGGTATACCGCTTGTACTCCAGGATCAGCGCGTCCAGATACTCTGTCCCCGCATCAGTGACGGCGAAATAAATACGGGTGCGGTTGTCCTCGCTCATTACCTTTTCATGCTCCCGGATATAACCGTTTTCCTCCAGGCGGTAGATGGACAGGTAGAGCGTGTTGAAGGTGATGTCGCCCCCGCTGCGCTCTGTAATGGCGTTCATCATCTCGTAGGTGTACATGGGTTTTTCCAGCAGAAGATGTAAGACCATCATTTCCGTGGTGGCCTTTTTCAGCGCGATTTGAAGATTTTCCGGGCTGCCGCTTGTTTTTTTTCGTTTTACCATATGCATCACACATGCCTTTTTTAGAATATAGGTTTATTATACCAGAAATTATTTTCATAGCAAGTATGTTTTTTGCTGATAAATAAATTCTGATGTGATATCAATAATATGCGCAATCCCTTTACGCAAGCGCCCCCGGCCGGAGCATAATTCCGGCCAGAGGCATTCTGTGTTTATAGCCCTAAGACATGGGTGGCGATGGCGAAGTAGACCAGCAAGGACAGGGCGTCCACCACGGTGGTGATGAACGGGGCGGCCATAACGGCGGGGTCGATGCCCGCCTTCTCCGCCGCCATGGGGAGCAGGCAGCCCACAATCTTGGCGCACATCACCGTCAGCATCAGGGTGAGGCACACCACGGCGGCCACCGCCACGGTGACATCCGGGTTGTGCATCAGCCACCGGTCTACCAGCAGCATTTTGATGAAATTGGCCCCGCCCAGGCACACCCCGCACAACAGGGCGACACGGATTTCCTTCCACACCACAGCCAGCACGTCGGAAAACTCCACCTCTCCCAGGGAGAGGGCGCGGATGACGGCCACCGACGACTGGGAGCCGGAATTGCCCCCGGTGCCTGACAGCATGGGGATGAAGGAGGTCAAGATCACACAGGCGGCCAGAGCGGACTCAAAGCCGGTGATGATAAGGCCGGTAAAGGTGGCCGACAGCATCAGCAGCATCAGCCAGGGAATGCGGGCCCTCCAGGTCTCAAAGACCCCGGTGCGCAGGTAGGGCTTGTCGGATGGCAGGATGGCGGCCATCTTCTCAAAGTCCTCGGTGGCCTCCTCCTCCATAACATCCATGGCGTCGTCAACGGTGATGATGCCCACCAGCCGGTCCTCCCCGTCCACCACGGGTAGGGCGGTCAGGTCGTACTTGGAGAACATCTGGGCCACGTCCTCCTTGTCCTCGTGGGTGGCCACAGACAGCACGTTGGTCTCCATGATGTCGCTGATCTTGGTCTCGTAGGCGGACATGAGCAGCCGCTTCACTGTCACCACTCCCTGGAGCACCCGGTTGGCGGTGACATAGCAGGTGTAGACGGTCTCCTTGTCCAGACCCACCTTCCGGATGCGGGCGAAGGACTCCTCCACCGTATTGTTGGGATGGAGGTAGACAAACTCCGTGGTCATCAGGGAGCCGGCGGAGTCCTTGGGGTAGTTGAGCAGCTGGTTGATCTGGCTGCGGGTGGAGGCGTCGGTGTTGCGCAGAATACGGCTCACCAGGTTGGCGGGCAGGTCCTCGATCAGGTCCACCGTGTCGTCCATATACAGCTCGTCCAGCACCTCCCGCAGCTCCTTGTCGCTGAGGGCGCCGATGAGCTTCTCCTGGTCCTCCTCCAGGTAGGAGAACACCTCCGCCGCCAGGGCCTTGGGCAGCAGCCGGAACACCAGCAGCTCCTGCTCCACCTCCAGCTCGTCCAGAAACTCGGCGATGTCCACCTCGTTCATTTCTGCCAGGATTTCCCGAAGCGCGCGGAATTTCCGTTTCTGGACCAGCTCCATCAGCCGGTCCAGGTCATAGTTGTCGTGCATAATCCTGCATCCCCCTTTCTGTCAGGCCACGAAAAGCCACAGGCGCGCCCGCTCCGGTCAGAGAGCGGCCCGCCTGTGGCTGCGCATGTCCAAGGGGAGGGAACCCCTCCGGCGTTTACCGGCGGCGGGGCAGAGACCCGGACAGGCCCCGTTCCGCCGCCCCTCGTTCGTGGCAGCTTTCCGTTTTTTGACGACTTCGGCCTTCCATTCCAGGTCCCACTTCCTTTCACTGTAATCTTTGCAGGTTCTTTATATCCTATGCCATTGTAGCACCAACCGCCCCCCTTTGGCAAGGGGGGCGGCGTGAATTTATTCCCACTCCACTTGGGCGTCAGAGGAGACGATATTGATATAGCTGCTGCCCACGGCCAGAGGGAAGGGCTTTCCCGCCTGGTCCAGGAATGAGTAGCAGGCCTCCTCGCTTCTCCGCTCCCAGGCGATCTGGTAGAGCTGTCCGTCCCGGAGGAGGAGACCCTCCCCCTTCCCGGTGGTGCGCACCGTCATACGGCCCTTGTCGTCCCCCTTGACCCGGCTGACATCGGTGTACAGCACCAGCACGTTGCGCACGGACACCGGCTCATCGGTGCCGCCGTCCACATAGGGAATGTCATTTTTATCGATGTGCTGGTCGATCAGGTAGCGGTTTTCCCCAGCGTCGTAAGTAAAGTACCCGGTCTTGTAGGTGGAGAAGGGCACCGTCAGCTTAGCGGCCGCCGTCCCGCCGGCGGGGACCTCCTTGTCGAAGGTCCAGCCCACCGCATAGCCGTCGTCGTGCTCCTGAGCGATCCTTTTGGGAAGCTGCTCAAGCACCTTCTCGCCGGAGGTGAACAGGGAATGCTCCAGGCCGGCGCTTTTCCGCCGGTCCGGGTCCCGCCAGCACATATTCCCGTAGGGGCCGTTGACAAAGTCAATGTGGGACATCTTCAGGTCGTCGAATGCGTCGTAGGCCTGGGGACTGCCCCCGGCGTGGATGTAGACGGCGTCGTGGCCCCTGGCAATGCTGACATAGTAGTCACGGGCCGAGCGGATACTGCCCATGTCCCCCACTCCGTCCAGGTCCTGGAACAGGGCCATCATCCGGGTGATGCCCCCCTCGGCCACGATCTCGTAGATCACGTCCGCCTGGGACACCCCGACCTGCGGCAAGGCCTTTCTCAGATTGTTGAACATGACGGCAAAGGGTCTCCGGACGCTGACATCCTGGTCCAGCCCCTCTCCGGTCAAGGGGTGGCTGTAAGGGTGCTCCGGCTCCTCCACCGGGGCGATGACGGAGACGCTGGGCTCGTCAGGGACGGAGGAGGCACTGCCCGGCAGGCTGGCGGAGGCCCCTCCCGGGTCCTTTGTTCCGCAGGAGGCCAGCGGAATCAGCAGCAGTCCAGCCAGCAGAAGGGTTCTCCATTGTCCTTTGTTCATCCTTGGTTCCTCCTATATTTCCTGCACTTCGGCATAATGTATACTTTATCATACGCCATTCTTTGGACAAAGTCAACAAAAACAGGCGCCGGACTTGCCGGACAGCCCCAGACATATTTCCCCGGCCTGTCCCATACACTAGGACAAAGGGGGGCGGCAGGCATGGCGCGGGAAAACAGAGGACATTTTTGGGTTCGAGGGACGGGCCAGATTGTGAGCGCGGCGCTGCTCCTTGCCGCGATTCTGTTTGTTCTCCCCGGGCTGCTGGTCCGGGGGGAACCGGTCTGCCGGCCGCCGGAGACCGGAGACCTGCCCGGCGGGGAAATCGCTCCACCAGCCTCCTCAGCCCTGCCCACGGGCGTCCGGGACAAGGGGAAGGCGGTGCGCCTTCAGACCAAGGAGGGTCCCATCGTCGAGCTTACCATGGCCGACTACCTGTGGGGGGTGGTGGCGGCGGAGATGCCTGCCTCCTTCGAGGACGAGGCGCTGGCTGCCCAGGCCTGCGCCGCCCGGACCTACACCGCTGTTTTGCGCGGCAGCTCCAAGCACTCGGACGCCGACATCTGCGGGGACAGCACCTGCTGCCAGGCCTACATTGAGCGCTCCGCCGCCGAAGCCCGCTGGGGGCTGAACGCCCGTGAGTACGGGGAGAAGAGGGAGCGGGCGGTGGTTCGGACCGACGGGCTGGGGGTCCTCTACGAGGGGAAGCCCATCCAGGCCCTGTTTTTCTCCTCCGCTCCAGGAAAAACGGTGGACGCGGCAGAGGTCTGGGGTAACTCGGTGGCCTATCTGAAGAGCGTGGACAGCCCCGAGGGCGACGAGGTGCCCAACTACCGCACCCAGACCGTTCTGGGGGCGGAGGAGGTGCGCTCCCTCACCCTGGCCGCCTACCCGGGGGCCGATCTGTCCGGCGACCCCGCCGACTGGTTCGGCCAGCCCAGCCGCAGCGAGGGGGGAACGGTAATCTCCCTCACACTGGGGGGCGTCACCCTCACCGGGGGTCAGGTGCGCTCCCTGTTCTCCCTGCGCTCGGCCTGCTTCACCGTCACCTGGGACGGCAGCCAGTTCGTGTTTGACGTTACCGGCTACGGCCACGGGGTGGGCATGAGCCAGTACGGGGCCAACGCTATGGCCAAAAACGGCGGCAGCTTTCGGGATATCCTCACCTGGTACTACACCGGGGCGGAGGTGGGCAATCTCTGGTAGGGCGGGGCAGAACCCCCGCCCTTTTCCTGTTTTGGAAATATTTTTCAAAAAACCCTCCATTTCAATTGTGAATAAATCTTGACAGAAAAGCGGTTTGCCTTTACAATGTTGGGTGGACAAATATTGAAAAACCTGTGGGGATGTTTTTCAGTTGTCGCGAGGGAGGAAAGGCTGCCCGCCTGTCCAGCCTCTTGCGGCCTTTTACTGCAAGTCCGCGCGGAGTTCGCTCCGACGGCGGGCGCCGCGGCGGTCCGCCGCGGCTATGAAAAGATTTTGGAGGTGTAAAAAGATTCCATGGACCCTACTATTTTTATAGCGGTCATCGCGGTGATTGCCGCGTTGATCGTGGGCGCGCTGGGCGGAGCGGTCTTCGGCTGGAACCGGCGCAAGGTCACGGCGGAGCGGGAGATCAAATCCGCCGAGGACGAGGCCACCCGCATTGTAAACGAGGCCTATAAGAGCGCCGAGAGCAAGAAGCGCGAGGCCTTGCTGGAGGCCAAGGAGGAAATTCTCAAGGCCAAGAACGAGCACGAGAAGGAGGTCAAGGACCGCCGCAGCGAGCTGCAGCGCCAGGAGAATCGCCTTCAGCAGAAGGAAGAAAACCTGGACCGCAAGACCGAGAACATTGAGAAGAAGGAAGAGCAGCTCTCCGCCAGGCTGGCCAGGCTGGACGCCACCCAGGCAGAGGCTGAAAGGCTGAAGCAGCAGCAGGTGGCCGAGCTGGAGCGCATCTCCGGCTACACCGCGGAGGAGGCCAAGAACTACCTGCTCCAGCAGCTGGAGGCGGATGTCACCCACGAGTCGGCCATGAAGATCAAGGAGATCGAGGCCCGGTTCAAGGAGGAGGCGGACACCCGCGCCCGGGAGATCATCTCGCTGGCCATCCAGCGCTGCGCCGCCGACCACGTCTCCGAGGCCACCGTGTCGGTGGTTCCCCTACCCAACGACGACATGAAGGGCCGGATCATCGGCCGTGAGGGCCGGAATATCCGCACCCTGGAGACCCTTACCGGGGTGGACCTGATTATCGACGACACCCCCGAGGCCATCACGGTCTCCTGCTTTGACCCTGTCCGCCGGGAGATCGCCCGGCTGGCTCTGGAGAAGCTGATTCTGGACGGCCGCATCCACCCCGCCCGCATCGAGGAGATGGTGGAGAAGGCCAAGCGGGAGGTGGACCAGGTCATCAAGGCGGAGGGCGAGCGGGCCATCTTTGAGACCAACGTCCACGGCCTGCACCCGGAGCTGGTCAAGCTCCTGGGCCGGATGCGCTACCGCACCAGCTACGGCCAGAATGTGCTCAACCACTCCATTGAGGTCAGCCACGTGGCCGGGCTGCTGGCCGCCGAGATCGGCGCCAACGTCACCGAGGCCAAGCGGGCCGGCCTGCTCCACGACCTGGGCAAGTCCATCGACCACGAGGTGGAGGGCTCCCACGTGCAGATCGGCGTGGAGCTGGCCCGGAAGTACCGGGAGAGCGAGAAC
>ERZ779622.266-NODE-266-length-34387-cov-6.424618_pt1 | contig 34387 bp, 29 predicted proteins | sample MGYA00514188_ERZ779622 | MGnify/ENA primary metagenome ERZ779622 (study PRJEB29562, sample SAMEA4376702) | mouse gut metagenome | isolation source: Cecum | study: EMG produced TPA metagenomics assembly of the A DSS colitis mouse model was used to assess the... | reverse complement strand
TTCCTTTATGTCGATAATCTTCTGTTTCTTTCTGGCTTCCTTGTCTTTTCTCGCCTGTTCATACTTGAACTTTCCATAATCCACAATCTTACACACGGGCGGTTTTGCCGTGGGTGCAATTTTGACTAAATCGAGCCCTGCTTCCTCCGCCAGCCTTTGTGCTTCCTTTGACGACATAACGCCCAACTGTTCTCCGCTCTCGCCAATGAGACGTACCTCTTTGTCCCTAATCTGTTCGTTAATCATTAATTCGCTAATGGCTGTACCCTCCATAAAGAAAATAAAAGTGGATAGCATAACTATCCACTCGTCATTCACACCTTTCATAATCCTCTTTATCAGTCCCGGACAACCGCTCCTTTTTAAAGCTGCTCCTGAATCCGATTCCCGCTTCTGCCCCGAAAGGCTGCTTGTAGGACTATGCAATTTTGAATTGTTGACGCTTACGAGCTTGTGCTGTAAGGTGAGAGCGGATACTCTGCTTGCTTATTGTGTGCTTCCACACACTCAAAAAGAATAACACACACATACGCTCTTGTCAATTCTTTTTTTGTTTTTCTCTTCTCGCTTTTATTGCAGTATAAACCGCATATACACAGGGTCATGGTCCGAATACCGGTACTGCCAGTCCACATTTTCATACCACGTACATTTTATGTTGTCGGAGATAATAAAACCATCCAGCGTTACCATGTAAGTAGTCTCCGGATTATACGCCTCATCCGCATTCCGCGCGCTGTTGTGCATATCGGCAAGCTCTTTTTCCGTAAAATCGTCCAGACAGAACCGAAAGCCCTCCGGCAGCTCCTCCCGCGGAAAAGGATAAGCCCAAGATTCCCTCTCGCTGCCGTCATCTGTAAGCGCCTTCAAATCGTGATTAAAATCGCCGCCGCATATCACATAATTGCCCGCCGCATATTCCTTCTGCATATCCTCGCAGAGCATGGCTATCTGTCCCTGCCGGATTGCATCACTGTTGCCGTAAGCCGACATATGCAGGTTGATAATGCAGAGGTATTTTCCGCCCTCCACCGGTATCCTGTTTATGCTGTAGCAGCGGTCCAAATCCAGAAATTTACTAAAAGAGGTTGCTATGGGGAAGCTCCGCCTCAATGCGCTCTCAATCGGATAAGCGGACATGACGGCAATCCCTGCCCTGCTCTTTCCGTGGGGCTCTGTCAAAGGATAGAAAAGAAACGCCGAATCGTAGTTTACTGCAAAGGACATGTAATAATCCTTGAAATACTCCTGAATTTCCTCATACTCGTCCACGTGATAGCTTCTTGTGGCATCAAGGTCCACCTCCTGCCACAGCATAAAATCCGGATGCAGGCTCTCTTCCACCGAGGAAGCCGCGCCGCGCACGGTCTCGAGCACGCTTTCCTTACTTTCCGCCACGGAGGACTTACCGCCGTCCATAAAAAAGCTAAACTGCGGCGTATAAGCGCCAAAACCGATATTGTAGGTGGCGATGCTGTACTCCTCGCCAATCTGCACCGGCGTTTCCTTTTGATTCACCGCTTCTTTCGTTATGGTTACGGGAAGCTTCAGGTTATCGGGAAGCCTTTTGTACGACAAAATAACATATGCCAGATAAACCACTACCGCCAGCACCAGCACGCCCGCCATTATTCCAAGTATCCGGCACGCCGTCCTCAAAATCCGTTTTCCCAAGAATGCTTTTTCCTTCTCACCTTTTGCCATTTTTCCTCTCATTCCGCCGCGCAAACGGCTTAAACCCGTTTTGGTTATTTCATGGAAACCGCCCTGCCATAAAAATTTTACTCTTATCACTATAATACCTTAGTCAAATAGCATTTGCAACAATTTCTCAAGTACTATCCTATTACCCGAACTCAAAAAAGTTTTGTATTCTCCTATTTCGTTTTCTACTTACTAACTTCTCCTTGCACCCCACCCTGAAATATACTATAATCAATTGCGAAACTCCTATTTATCAGTCCCGAATTGTACAACTTGCATAATTACTGAGTTTCGCAAATGACATCATTCCATGGAAAGAAAAGAGGGACAACCATGACAACCAATGAGAAAGCATTACAGCTCCACAAACAATGGAACGGAAAAATCGAAACGGTAAGCAAAACGCCCGTCAAGACCAGAGAGGATTTGGCGCTCGCCTATACCCCGGGCGTTGCAGAGCCTTGCAAAGTGATTGCAGAGGACAAGGAGGCTGCCTATCAATATACCATGAAAGCCAATACAGTAGCCGTCATATCGGATGGCAGCGCCGTTTTAGGTCTGGGCAATATTGGTCCCTACGCCGCAATGCCTGTTATGGAGGGCAAGGCGGTACTGTTTAAGGAATTTGGCGGCGTCAATGCAGTCCCGATTTGTCTGGATACACAGGATACCGAAGAAATTATAAAAACCGTTGCCTTTCTCGCACCCGGCTTTGGCGGCATCAATTTGGAAGATATCAGCGCTCCCCGCTGCTTTGAAATCGAAGAACGCCTGAAGCAAATGCTGGATATTCCCGTTTTTCACGACGACCAGCACGGTACCGCCATTGTCGTGCTCGCCGGCATTATCAATGCCCTAAAGGTAACGGGAAAGAAAAAAGAAGACTGTAAAATTGTCGTAAACGGCGCCGGCAGTGCGGGCGTTGCCATCACAAAGCTGCTGCTCACTTACGGCTTTCCAGACATCATTATGTGCGACAAGACCGGTATTGTTTCCAAGAAAACAGAAGGCCTAAACTGGATGCAGCAAAAGATGACGGAAGTTACCAATCTGCAAAATATGACCGGCACGCTTGCAGACGCCATGAAGGGCGCAGACATCTTTGTGGGCGTCTCCGCGCCTAACATTGTAAGCGAAGAAATGGTTGCTTCCATGAACAAGGATGCCATTCTCTTTGCCATGGCAAATCCCGTTCCTGAAATCATGCCCGATTTGGCAAAAAAAGCCGGCGCAAAGGTAGTCGGCACCGGACGCTCCGATTTTCCCAATCAGGTCAATAACGTGGTTGCCTTCCCCGGCATCTTCAAGGGCGCCTTGGAAGGACGCGCCACACAGATTACGGAAGAGATGAAGCTGGCTGCCGCTCTTGCCATCGCAGGCCTTGTACCCGAAGAAGCACTTAACGAGGACAATATTATGCCGGAGGCCTTCAATCCCAAGGTGGCAGAGGTCGTTGCCGAAGCAGTAAAATCCCATATCAAATAGGGACTGCGCGCATGAACTCTGCATGGCTCTCCAAACCATATTACTCCTTGGATGCTTATCTGAAGTATACCTACAAAGAAAAATATTACAAGCTGGCGCTTGACGGCGGCTTTACGTGCCCTAACAGGGACGGCACATTAGGACAGGGCGGCTGTATTTTCTGCAGTGCGGGCGGAAGCGGTGATTTTGCCGCACGGACAACGCCCGCTTCCGTCAAGGAGCAGATTCTTGCCGGCAGGCAGGTTTTCTCTGAAAAAAATACCGGAAGCCGCTTGATTGCCTACTTTCAGGCATATACCGGCACCTACGCGCCCGTTTCTTATCTGCAGGATATGTATACCGCCGCCCTCTCGCTCCCCGAAGTTGCCGGCATTTCCATCGCAACCCGCCCCGACTGCCTTGGAGAAGACGTCTTGGAACTGCTTGCCGCGCTAAAGAAACGCTATCCCGAAAAGTTTATCTGGATAGAGCTTGGACTCCAGACCATACATGAAGATACCGCCTCTTTTGTGGGCAGGGGATACCCGCTCCCCGTTTTTGAAGAAGCGATGACAGCCCTGACCGAGAGAAATATTCCGGTTATTGTGCATGTCATTTTGGGTCTGCCGGGCGAAACGCCGGACATGATGTACGAAACCGTGCGCTATTTAAACCACATTCCCGATACCCGCGGCACGTCTCATGCGGCTCTGCACCCTTTTGGCGTCAAACTGCAGCTTTTGCATATCCTGCAGAATACCGCTCTTGCAGATATGTATCTGGAAAACCGGATTGCCGGTTTTGCCACATTGTCGCAGGCAGAATATACGGATATCCTGATTCACGCTCTGGAGCTTTTAAGCCCCGATATCGTGATACACCGATTGACCGGAGACGGTCCCAAAGACTTACTGATTGCCCCGCTATGGAGCCTGAACAAAAAAAATGTACTCAACACGCTGCACAAAACCATGAAACAACGGCAAACATATCAAGGGAGATGTTTTTATGCTGCAGGACCCACTGACTTTATATAAACTAATTGTACTCTATATGCTCGACAGGGTAAATTTTCCGCTGACAAAGGCACAGGTCTGCGATTTTATACAGGAAAAAGACTACACCAATTTTTTTACCCTCCAGCAGGTGATTGCAGAGCTGACCGACACGCAGCTTATCACCGCCACTACCATTTTAAACCGGACGCAGCTTGCCATCACGGAAGAAGGACGGGAAACGCTCCGTTTCTTTGGCAGCCGCATCAGCGCAGCCATCAAAGAGGATGTGGAAGCTTATCTGTCCGAAAAGGAACTTGCACTGCGAAACGAAGCCTCTGTCACGGCAAATTATTATAAATCCACAAGCGGTGAATATGAAGCGCATCTTATGGCAAAGGACCGCGGCATCACACTTATCGATATCACGCTGTCCGTTCCCGTCAAAGAGGTGGCGGAAGCTGTCTGCGACAACTGGCAGAAAAAAAACGAAGCTGTCTACCGGTATCTGGTAGAACAGCTTTTCTAGGCTGCCGGCGCCGCTACGTGCTTAAAGCTGCCAAAAGAGATTTGTAGCGCTCGCTTTCCTCGTCGATATCCTGTTTTGTCACACCATAGTACAGATGAATATCCTTCGATATCTGCTCCATCGCCCTGCCGGAATAGGACATCGAAATCGTCGGACGAAACCTGTCCAGTTCTATTTCCAGTCTGCCTTCCTCTTTTCTGTCTATCACGTACATGTGGTACTCGGTCGGAAAACAGTCAAAAGGAACCGCATCCGCTCTGTTCTGGCATTCCTTTGTCCACGCCTCCAGCTCCTTTTGCCATTTTATCACCGCTTCTTTGTCCGTCAAATCCTCCGGCGGCAAAAAACGCTTTGTTTCTCCCAAAAGCGCAGGTTTCTCCCTCTGTATCAGGCAATATTTCATCCCTTTCTTCCGCTCTTCATAGTAAGGATAAGAAGCATCCGCCTCTACCGCGCCATAACGCTCCTTTATATAGTCTATTAGTTCCTCTATGGTATGGGCATTCGGCGTAATCAGCCTGCGCGCACGCTCTCTTTTCCTTCGGTACTTCTTATTCTGCCGCCATATTTGAAAGCGTTTAAAAATATTTTTTTCCCTGCCTTTTTTTCCAAGTATAAATATGGAAGTAGGTCCGTCGGCGCCCCCGATAATTGAAACTGCACTTGCCGCTTTACTCATTGTTTTACTCATTGCTTTTCTCCTTCCATGTTTTTGACCTCATGCCAGCCGCCGTCCGCATACTCATAATATAACACGGTACCATCTATCAGCCCGATTGCCAGATTGTAATTGTCCCTTCCCCACATAATACCCTGAAAACCAAACCAAAGCGATTCGGCATAAATACTATCCACAAGCACATTACTTTCCGTATCATAAATATTGACTCGAATACTTCTTACCGGCTTTTCCGTCTCCGAATACTCCTGCTTTGCAAGATATGTACCGTCAAAGCTCTTACAGTCGATTGGAACAAACCAGTTGTATTGCCCCGACCGCATATCCTCCATCGCATCTTCTGCGGATGGCTCTCTAAAGAAACAAGCCGCATATATCCCTGAAAAAAGCAAAACGCCCAAGCTTCCATTCGGGCTTTCGGTACGCCAGATACATGCCAAAAGGCATAAACGCCGCAATATTGCCCAAAAACAGATACAGCACCCGCAAAAGCCCCCCCTTCTCCAGCAGCCGCACGTACTCTGTGAAGGGTTTCAGGTTAAAGCTCCCTTGAAAAAAATGATTCCACGACAGTGCCCACGGGCGGAACACCGTGATGCCAAGCAGCAAAGCCATATATACAATAAAAGGAACCTCCCATTTTTCCTGTTTTTTAGAATCTTCCATTTTTGTCCGGCCTCCACTTTCCCCGTACCGCGTTACGGCTTTTCCGCTTTTACTCCGTTTACTGTTTTACCGTTTTCAGGGTTGCCGCTCTGCCGTTTCTTCCTCTGCTGCTCTTCCTCTTCTTCTGTGTTTCCTGCTTTACGTTTACTGCTCTGCCGTCTCGCCGCCCTCTTCCGCTTCTCTCCTGATTCTCTGCATATGTTCCCGTATTTTTACCTCATAGCCGTTGCCGGAAGGCTTGTAAAATTCCCTGCCGGAAAGCTCATAGGGCAGATACTGCTGCTTTACGTAATGGTTCTTGTAATCATGTGCATACTTGTAGCCCGTTCCATGTCCCAGCTTTGCGGCGCCTTTGTAATGGGCATCCTGCAGATGCGCCGGAATCGCAAGGTTTCCGGTCTCCGTCACAGCGCGCATCGCATCTCCAATCCCCGCCGATGCCGCATTGCTCTTGGGCGCCGAGGCAATATAGGCGGCAGCCTGTGACAAAATAATCTGCGCCTCCGGCATACCGACACGCTCCACGGCAAGGGAGGCATTTACCGCCACAGAAAGCGCCTGCGGGTCCGCGTTTCCCACATCCTCCGCGGCGCATATCATGATACGTCTGGCAATAAAGGTGACGCTCTCCCCCGCATACAGCATCCGTGCCAGATAATATACCGCCGCATCAGGGTCTGAACCGCGCATACTTTTGATAAAAGCGGAAATGGTATCATAATGGCTGTCCCCATTTTTGTCATAACGCATCACCCGCTTCTGGATACACTCCTGCGCAACCGCCATCGTGATATGTATTTTCCCGTCTTCGCTGCGATTTGTAGTCATAATCCCCAGCTCGACCGCATTCAGCGCATGTCTGGCGTCCCCGCCGGAAAGCTCCGCCAGAAATTCCAGCGCGTCTTCCTCTATCTCTGCCTCGTAAGCGCCCATGCCCTTTTCCCTGTCGCAGACCGCCTTTCGCAGAAGCTGCTTGATATCCTCTTTTTCCAGCGGCTTTAACTCGAAGATAATAGAGCGGGAAATCAAAGCGCCGTTTACCTCAAAATAAGGATTTTCCGTGGTTGCGCCAATTAGGATAAGGGTGCCATCCTCCACAAAGGGGAGCAGGTAATCCTGCTGCCCCTTGTTAAAACGATGAATTTCGTCAATAAAAAGAATGGTCCGCTTCCCGTACATGCCCTGTATATTCTTTGCCTTTTCCACCGTCTCCTCCATGTCCTTTTTTCCTGCGACAGTGGCATTTATCTGTACAAACTCCGCACTGGTAGTATTGGCAATCACCTTAGCAAGAGTGGTTTTTCCCGTGCCCGGCGGTCCGTAAAAAATAATAGAGCTCAGCTTGTCCGCCTTGATAGCACGGTAAAGCAGCTTATCCTTCCCGATAATATGCTGCTGCCCCGCCACCTCCTCCAGAGTAGTGGGGCGCATCCGCGCCGCAAGAGGCGACTCCTTCTCCATATGATTTTGTCTCATGTATTCAAACAGGTCCATATTTTCCCCCATACCTTCCCGCTTTGTAAAACAAATTCCCTCAGTCAGGGCTTTTGACGCCCGAATCTGAATAGATCAGTACACTAATTCTGCTGCAGAATCTGCTCCTCCAAAATCAGCGGATAACGGCACAATTCCTTTCCATCCACATCTGTATGATACATATTCACAGCCGTAATCTGCCGGTTGCCGTAGGTAGTGTAATAGTAAATCCCACGCGTCGTATTGCAGCAGCAGGTATAAATCGTCCGCTCATACTCGCCGCCCTCCAGCTCACAGCAGCCATTTTGCTGCTCTACTGCGCCGAGAATATGGAAAAACTGTCCCACACTTTCCTTCTCCGAATCGCCTGACACCGAATTCATATTGACAAAAGCCGCTCTCACAAATCTCGACTGCGAAGACAAATCTCCGGGAAGTCCTAACGCCCCCATGCCGCGGCTGTATGCCGTAAGGGACAGTCCTTTTGCAAAAAGATTCTGGGGCGGCTTTGCCGACAGGTGCATATAATTGTTGAGCCCGAACATCTGCTCCGGAAAAGTCGGATTGTTTGCTAACACCCTGACCGGATTGTCATAGACAAAAATTCCCTCCTTCACTGCTTCCAGCGTAACCGTCTCGTCCTTGTCCGATATCATCCAGTGAAGCTGTGCCACGGGCAGGCTTTCGGAAAACGGCGTGTCGGTAAGGTTGATTTTTGCAAGCTTCTCCCTACATTCCTTTACCGTTTTACAGCTTGCCAGAAGCCACGGAATCAATTCATAAACCGCAACATTCTCCCTGTCCTGCACAGGCCGATTGTAATGGGCGTTTCCCACAAAATTAAGACCTGCCATGGCAAGCCCTTTTTCATTGACCGCGTCGTAATATAAGGGATATCCCTGCGCAACATGCGCCATGCCAATCATGGCATAATGGCTGTCCACATCACCCGTCCCGCAAAAATGAAACGGATAATTGCGGGGTGTTATCGTAACCTCCTCACCATAGGAATCATCATAGTCCAATGTCCTTCCAAAATAAAAATCCTTCGTTTTACAGGCTGCAGCCGTACACATAAAATCCCTCCGTTCTTTACACTATTTTTTGCGCCGCTGTGCCGCTTTTTTCTTCAATTCCTCCAGCGCCTCCTTATAACGCCTTGAACTCATGGAAGGATTGTTACGGATGCGGTGGTAAAACATGCTGCGGTGCTCTTCCTTTTCTACATTTATCTTATACTGCGCATGTAAATCCAGCAGTTCATCCCGTGTATCCTGCGAGTATTCTTCCGGCTTTCTGCCAAGAAGCTCTTTCATCACATTGAGCCGCTTCTCGATTCCCGCCTTTATTTCTTCTGTCTTAAACTTTTCCGAAAATGCTTCTTTCTTTTCGCTCCACTCTTCTCCCGCTACTGCAAGCATCACGTCAAGCCGCTTCTGCAGCCGCAGCAGCTCTTCCTTCGCTTTTTCCATCCGCACCAGAATATCCCGCAAATCCAATGCCTCTTTGAAGGAAAGCGCAAAATCACAGGCAATGTACATTGTCAGAAGAATCGTCGCCACGCTCAAAATGTCTGCCGCAATCCCAAGTACAAGTTTCTCGATAGGCTTGTGTATCACATAATTCATCAACAGTGTAAGTCCGCCCCACGCCAGCGTTGAGCTTAGGCATACCTGTCCCTGAAAGTTAAACGGCTGATTGGAATAATCCCAGTAGCGCACCTTAAAGAGCGCTTCCATCACAACGCCTGTCACATACTCCAGCAGGGTTGCGCCGATACACCCGGCAATATAGACCGCCCACCAATGCCCCAAAAAAGGCTTTGATACCACCAGCATCATAATGGCGCCGCTGCCATAAAGCGGCAAAAACGGTCCCTTCATAAATCCCCTGTTTACCGGCTTTCTGCTCTTTAACGATACGTAGGCGGATTCAAAGCACCAGCCGCAAAAGCAGTAAAAATAAAACAAAAACAGCCATTGTATCAACGTATAAGAATACATACCCGCTCCTATCGGTATACCTGTATGCCCAGACACAGTTTACCCTTTTTCGTCTCGTATTTTACCCCTGTAAAAATAAACTTGCCGTACCCTCTTACATTCACCGCCTCCCCTGGCTTTAACGGACAGCTGTTGTTTTCTGCCAGCCTGCCGTCCACATACACCCTTGCACCCTGAAACAGGGAAAGGCTCTCCGTCCTCGAAAGCTTGTAAAGCTTTGACAGGCACCCGTCAATCCGAAGGGAGCTAACCAGTACTTCCGTCTCCTCCGGTTCATCAGCTTCTGTTCGTTCCACCCGCTCTACTACCTCGCATTTTACATGGGTGTGCTTTACCTGCGTCAGATTTTCACAGATATACGACGTCATGGAAGATTGACAGTAAAAATATCCGCCCTCTTCCCCTGCGCGGATATCGCCGATACAGCTTCTCTCGATTCCCAAGTTCATCAGCGCACCCAGAAAATCCCTGTGGCTTAGAGCTTCCGCAAATTTAAGCTGAATCGGCTTTGCATAAATACAGGAAATGGGATATGCCTCCTCATAGCCAAATTCTTCCGGCGAGCCAAAGCGCAGCATCTTCCGCTCCGCACTCTCGTCCCCGCCAAACAAATCCGGCGATGCAAAATCCAGCTCCTTCTCCATTTTGTAATAAAGCTCCAGCTCCGCCAGCCCTAGAAAACCACTGAATGTAAAAAGATTCTGCCGGTAAGATTTATCCGCCAAATCCTTTATATGTCTCTGTAATTGTAACTGTTCTTTTTCTGAATTGAGTGCCATATTCTACCCCAAAGCCACATCCAGTATCATCATGAGTAAAAAACCGGCAAGCACGCCCAGCGTTCCCACATGGGAATGTTCCCCCAAATGTGCCTCCGGTATCAGCTCTTCCACCACCACATAAAACATGGCGCCTGCCGCAAATGATAAAAGCCACGGCATATAAGGCACCAGAACAGAGGCAAGCAGCACGGTCAGCACGCCGAACAAAGGCTCCACCACGCCGGAAAGACATCCCGCGCAAAAGGCTTTAAGAGAAGTGGTTCCTTCTCTTTTTAACGGCAGTGAAATTGCCGCCCCCTCGGGAAAATTCTGAATGCCAATTCCCAGCGCAAGTGCAAAAGCCGCTGCATAATCGGCGCCGGAACCACCGTTTAGATGCGCATTGGCAAAAGCAAGCCCCATCGCCATCCCCTCCGGAATATTGTGCAGGGTCACGGCAAATACCATCAGCGTCGTCCGGTGAAGCGATGTTTTAGGTCCCTCCGCCTCTTTTTCCCCCAAATGCAGATGGGGTATCAGTTTATCCATCGCAAGTAAAAATGCCGCGCCGAGCAAAAAACCGCCTGCCGCCGGCACAAACCCTTGCTGTCCGCTTTCCTCCGCCTGCTCTATCGCCGGAATCAGCAAGGACCATACGCCCGCCGCAATCATAACGCCCGCCGCAAAACCCAGAAAAGACTTGTGCACGGCATCTTTCATTTCCTTTCGAAAGAAAAAAACAACTGCCGCACCCAGCGTAGTCATCAGCCACGCAAAACCCGTACCTTCCAAGGCAAGTATAAATGTACTCATATTGCTACCTCTTCCACTTTGGCATTTTTTTATAGTCCTTTCGGCATACCACGCATAATTAATTGAAACTTATCACCGGATTTTTGGGTGCTTTCGTTTTTTCCACACTGACAGCATGTAAAACCGGTCCTTCTCCCTGATATTCCTCTCTGTACTCCTTTGCAACCAGCGCCTTTACTTTTACCCATTCTTTCTGCGCAAGCTGTTCCACACCCTCATATTCACAAGGATACCCCAAAAACGCCATATCATCCGCACAACAGGTCATTGCCATACGCCCGGGGACAAAATAATTTTTTGGAAATTCCTCCGGTTTTAAAACCATGGCGGTAAACTCTACCTTTTTATCAATATATCTCTCCAAATGGTCCATGCTGTCCAAATACCAGATACCGTACCCATAATCATCCAGTGCAAGGACCTCCTGCTTTAAATCATACGGCAGGTCGTCCTCCATAATTTCCGTAATCTCACCGTTTGCATCCTCAAAAATAATGTCAGCCCGTGGATTGACCGCCTTGATATTCCGTTTATAGCTGCTCAAATCCGAGATTCCGTCGCAGCGGTTAAAAATAATCATCTCCGAATTGCGCACCATCTCCGCCAAAAGAGAACGCATATTGGTATAATAGTTCGGAAAGGTAGAACCGTCTATGGTCGTAATCTGCTGTTCTATCTTCCAGTGCCAAGGCAGTTTCATGTTTTTAAAATTCCACATACCGTTGTACTCTACAATAATCCGTTCCGGCTTATACTTTTTTTCCAACTCTAAAAGATGATTTGGATTGAAATCCGCCTCACTTTCAATCAGCTCCACCACCGTGCGGCTTTTTTTCAGCAAATCGTCGTCATATTCTACCTCTCCCTCTTCGCAGAGCAGAAGCAGCGTCGTCCCCCTCGTCTGAAAATACGGCTGTGCAAGCGTGTATGTGATAAACTCCGTCTTGCCGCTCTCCAAAAATCCGTTAATCATATAGACAGCTTTCATTTCCCTTATTTCCTTTCCTTCTGCCTTTAATCACCCAAACAGCGCTTCCAGCTTTTCCTCAGAAATCTTGGAGCCGATAACACACAGCTTTCCGGTTACCTGCGGTTTTCCGGTTCTGATATCGCTTTCTTCCGGTACATAGTCAAAATAAATCCATGTGCCGTCCGCTGCGGGAACCATGCCTTTGGCGCGGAGAATCATACCGTATTCACCGCCGTCAAGCTCCTTTAAAATCGCCGCTATCTTCTCTGCCGTATAGACTGCAGGCGTTTCCTTCCCCCAGCTTGTAAACACCTCGTCCGCATGATGGTGATGATGGTCATGGTCATGACAGCCACAGGTACAGTCCTCTCCGTGGTCATGGTGATGCCCATGATGACACTCCTCGCCGTCATGGTGATGCCCATGATGGCACTCCTCGCCGTCATGGTGATGTCCATGGCAGCACTCCTCGTCGTTATGGTGATGCCCGTGATGGCACTCCTCGCCGTCATGGTGATGTCCGTGATGGTGCTCCTCCTCGTGACGGTGCTGCTCCTCCAAAAGTGCAGCCATCATAGATTCCAACTTGTCGGCTCCCTCAATGGTCTTTAAAATATCCGCGCCCTGCAATTCTTCCCATGGCGTTGTGATAATCGTCGCCTGCGTATTATACGCACGAATCATTTCCACACACTTTTCCAGCTTTTCCTGACTCATGCCCGCCGTCCTGCTCAGGACAATCGTCCCTGCATAAGCAATCTGGTTGCAGAAAAATTCGCCAAAATTCTTGATATACATTTTACATTTTGCGGCATCCACCACTGCAACGGCGCTGTTTACCGTCACCTCAGTGTCAGCCGCCACATTCTCCACCGCCTTGATAACATCAGAGAGCTTTCCCACACCGGACGGCTCTATCAGTATGCGCTCCGGCGCATAGGTGGTAAGCACCTCTTTTAAGGAAGTGCCAAAATCCCCCACTAACGAGCAGCAGATACAGCCGGAATTCATCTCCTTGATTTCAATGCCTGCTTCTTTTAAAAAGCCGCCGTCAATGCCAATCTCCCCAAATTCATTTTCAATCAGCACTACCTTTGTCTCTGCCAGCGCTTCCTTCAGTAATTTTTGAATCAGTGTTGTCTTTCCGGCACCCAGAAAGCCGGAAAAAATATCTATTTTCGTCATCATAATCTCCTTTTCCGCGCGACTTTGCGTCCGCTTTTCCATTTCATATTGTGGAACAATTTTCACAGAATGTCAAGAAAGCCGCCATAATTTTATCATCATTTAAGAATCCCCCGCTCCACCATCTGTATCCACTCCGATTCTATGATGGAGTAGGGCAGAACCGCCGCTTCTCCTGCCTCGCTCACACCACACAAAATCCCCGTAAAGTACTCGTTTTCCTCTAAAATGGCACAACCGGACATACCGGCATAACAATCCATTTTAGCAAGCATCATATTGAGAGAAAAGTCCTCCAGATAAACCCAGAAATCAAGAAGCTCTCCTTCCGTTTTTTGCATGGCGCCGTCCGCCCATGCCGCTGCCCACAGTCTGTCTCCCCTCGTCAGGGCATCGAAATGCTCCCGCGAAACCGCAACTGCCTGCAATTTAGTTTCCTCTCCGGCAGGCATCGCAAGAAACGCCAAATCCGCCGTTTCCGAGCGGTAAAGCACCCTTGCTTCCCCCTCTCCGCTTTCTCCATATTCTATACGGCAGCCCTGCCCCTCCAAAAGACCGTCCACCACATGTCCGGCAGTAACGATATAAAACATCTCTTCCTGCTGACGGTACACCACACCCTGTCCGGTACATGCAGAAGCCCTTACTGTCACGCAAAAAAGCGGCTGCGCGCTTTTCTTTCCTAAAAAGCTGCTTCCTGCAGCGCCTGTCAACAGCCCCGCCACTATCAGTATGCCCATCAAAAACCATTTTTTTTGCTTCCTGTTTTGCTGCATAGCACTCCTCTTCCGGCAAGCCCTGCCGCGCCAAAATAGTTGTCTTTTTTATCTATTATTATATAATATTTTTATCAAAATACAAAGGAGGTTACATTGGGTAAATTTGTAATATAAAAACAAACACAGGCGCTTCCGCCTAAAAGCTTCCAACGGGCAAATTATCGCTGTAAGCGAGGGCTGCAAAGCAATGGCCGGATGCATGAACGGCATAGAATCCGTAAAGAAAAATGCCGTGGATGCACCGACGGTTGAAGAATAATAAATATCGCACCGGATTTCTTCGTCCGGTGCGATATTTTTGTTTCTCTTTTCCACGCCGCCCCCTTCAGCCGGTGAATCAGGGGAGATAGGACATGCCCCGCTGTTGAAACGCGCTTCTATATCAGGAGGCTTTGTTTTTGATTAAAGTTCCTCCTCGCATTTTTCTGTATCGCCTTATCCATATTTCTCTTCATACTTCTCCACCATCTCGGCAATTTCCGCCGCATAATGGGGATACTCCGCCGCCACATCCTTGATTTCCTGCTGGGCGGCTTCTGCAAGCTGCTGGTTGTATGCAAGCTGCTTTCTAAGCGCCTGCCGTCTGGCAACCAAATCATGTCTGATTTCCAGCCTTTCTCTTGCATCGATAATGGCGCCCGGCTGCATCACCCATCTTTCAGGGTCCTTTACCCGAAACTGAATAAGCAGCCGGATAAGCTGTTTCCTGTAATATTCCAGCTTTGCCTCCGCCTCCGCATACTGCCGGCGTTCCTCTTTTTCCTCCTGATACATATCCCACTGTTCTTTTAATTTTACAGCACTCTCCACACCGTATTTCAAATAGAGATATTCCAGAAGATTTGTATTATTGACATAGCGGATTTTTACCTTGTTCTGCAGATGTATCAGCTTATTCGCCGCTGTTTCCACTCTTGCCAGCTCTTTTTCCGTATCCGCATATTTTACAAAAAGCACCGTGATGGCAATCGCCGCTGCCCCTGCCGACACATAATAGCCGACTGCCGTATTCATATGAAAACCAAACTGTAAAATCAGCAGCATAAAGATACACGCCAAAAGAGCCGTCAGACAGATAACAGCCATTCCCTTTAAATTAACCAGTCCTGTCCTCAGCTCCTGTTTCCGGTAGCCGTATGCATGGCGCTCCCCATCCAGCCTTGCCAGGTCCTGCCTGACAAGTTTTCTGTATCTTTCCGCCTCCTGCAGCTTGGCAATACCCTCCTCTATTTCATTCTCCTGTGAACGCATCTGCCTGTATTCCGCCTCAGACAAATGGCGCTCTTTGTCCAAATATCGCCTTCTGTCAGCCTCCAGCGTCTGCATCTTGCCGGCACACCCTTTGATTTCCGCCATATGCTCCGGCGGCAGCGCCTCGATTTCTTCCATGTCGGTCAGATAGGAAGTCACGATGGCATATTCCCCGTTTAAAAGCTGCATTTCCTTCTGCGCTTCTCCAATCTGCTCCAGACAGCCCGTCAGGTAACGCATCCTCTCTTCCGCCTCGTTAAAATTGACCTTTCCCCTCTCGTATACGGTCTCCTCCCATTCTTCCTGCGCCTCTTCCTGCTTTTTTCTTCCGAACAGCCATTTCCAAAAACCCATATGGTCTCCTTTTCATTCTCTATACTTCGCTCGTCACACTTTCCCGATACTGGTTTTTTAATTCCTGGAGCCTTGTGTCGGTCTCCGCATAATATCCTGCCGTATCTCCCTGCACCTTCCGCAAAAGCCGCCTGTCAAGACCGCGCTTTTCCTCCGATTCTTCCCATGCTGCACCCAGCTCTTCCACACGCTTTTCCAAAGTAAGCGTATCCTCATAATATTCCGGATGTCCTGCCGCAAAAGCAATATAATCTTCTTCCTTCATGGACAGCCGCATTGCCGCCAGATACTCCACCAGCGTCTCCCCGTCCTGCTTCAGTTCATATGCCTTTAAAAACTGCTGCGCCGCTTCTTCAAACAGAAACAGGCCGCACATCGCCACGCCCATATTGTGAATGATGCTTGACGTCATTTCCTTTTCCTGCTCGGGAAGCTTGCCCAGAAGCACTTCATATTCCCGAATCGCCGCCATATATTTTTCATTCCGTACCAGATAATCCACCCTTGATTTCAGTTTTTCATATACACTTAAGTTTGCCCCTGCCTCATAAATTTCTTCCGTTTTCTCTACGGTTTCTTCTTCATAAAAATTTGTGTACCGCAATATCACACCCGCAAAGGCGCCTGCCGGCGTTTTTTTATGCAGAAGCGGATACAGCATATCCGCCAATTCCGAAAGATTCAGCTCCTCTTCTATCCACCTCACCAGACGTTTGTTGACAATTTCCCTGTCCAGCAGAAACGCATTTTCCCGCAGCACATAGCACAACTCCTCCACCGAAAACACCCGCAGTCCAAGATTTTCAAAGTAATATGGCGTCTTTGCATATTCGCCTGTTCCCAGCAGTATTTTTCCCACTTTAACCCTCATTTCCCCGTATGTTTATAATGCAAAACTTTCTGTCCATTTCTGATTGCCTGACGGATATATTTCTCCAAAACCCAAATCCTCCACCGTAAGCGCAATACGGCCCTCGGCAGTCATTCCGATTTCCATGTAAAGTCGGGAAGCAGCGCCCTCCCGCAAGGGAAGCCCTTCCAGCGTTACCTGCGCAAACTTTATGTCGCGCCCGTTTAACGGGGTAATCACCAGAGAAAAGGTATTGTCCGTCTGCAGCAGAAATTCAATGCTGTTATGCGCCTCAAACCAGCTTGTCCCTGCATCGAGCAGCGCATAATAGGAATCCTCGCCGCGGCGCGATACCCTCATACCGATATTCGCCTTCAGCTTGTCATCGCCCAAAAACACATGCGCCCTGCCCGTCTCACTGGGAGAAATTCTTTCCCGCATGGCATAACAGGCGCCCTTGCTGTAGAGATTATTGCCTTGGAATACCCGCTTGCCCCGACACAGATACGGCAGGGATTCTTTCATCCACTCCTCTTTAAAGCCGGTGCCCAGAAGATATGCGGAAGAAATCATTTTTCCCTCGCAGACCTCTTTCAGCAATGCAAGAAATCTTTCATCAAGCTGCTTTCCCAACGATTCTGCAGCAGGCTCCTCGCCTCTGTCCTCTCCGCAGCTTAAAAACGGATATTCCGCTTCCTTTGCAAACGCCACCACCGGCTTTGTTCTGCGGTTAAATTCCAGACTATATACCTTAACGGCGTCCGTGATGTAATCAAAAACCGTCACCTGCTTCTGCCAAAGCTCGGCAGGCTGGTGAATGGTATAGTAGTAAATGCTCTCCACATGGCTTTGATAGCAAATATTTTTGGTTTTGAGAGATAACCCTTCCGCAATGCCGTCCATCAATTCTGCCATTCTGCTGTCCATATGTTCGCAGGTAAACATCAAAGCGCCAATCCTGTCAGTCTCTGCTATCAGGGATAATCTGTTTAGGCTGCGCCTGATAAACAGGGTTAAAAGAGCCGCCGGCTCAAATTCTTCTCCTTCTACGACTACCTTTTCGCCGGCTCTTGCCAGCTCCACAAGGTCCGTAACCAGACTGCCTTCCTCCTCAGCATGCTTATATGCTTCTTTTCCAAAAAACCACTGATTGACGCCCTTGCGTTTACACAGCACCGTCGGAATATTGTAGCTCTCCTCCCCCGCTACCACAGACAGGGTTTCCGGTTCTTTGCCGTCATATGTACAATAGCTAATCTGGGAATAATGGTTTCCCAAATCATATCCTACCATTATTTTTTCCTTCATCCGCAATTTCCCTCTCACCCTGTCAAGTCAGTGAAAACAGCCCGTTTTTCAAAAATTCCTTATAGGCATACTCTGTAAGCAGGTTGTCTACCGTATCATAATCCTGCAGCGTATTGCTGATGCTTAAATCGTTCAGCATATCGTATTTACTCTCCGTACCATAACCGCCTGTCTCGCTCATCTGGATGGCTGCACTCTCCGTAAGCTGCTCGCTGCCGTTTCTGTTTTCCATAATATAATATTGCAGGCGTTCTCCGAAAAACAGTACAAAATCCTTATAGCATACGCCGCCATACGCTTCCTGCATCTCCTCTGTCCGGTACACGGATTCCGCGCCGTCTCCTGACTCCACACAGTAATGCATAACCGCCCTTGCCTCCGGATGCGCCTTGTATTCCACAATCGTCCTGTCAGAAAGAAGCTGCCTGTCCGTGATAGGCAGGTCCGGAAATTCTAAGAACATTTTAAGCCGGATATGCTCTGCAAGCATTTCATGAATAAAAGTGTACAGGGTAGTTTTCAGCTCGCCCGTAAGCTCCTCTCTGTTTTCTGCATAATATTTGATAAAGCCAAGCTTGCATACAAGGTGCACATTTTCTCCCCGCCTGTACACAGCCGCTATCTCTTCAAATAAATACCCTTCTGTCACCCTGTCCTTCACAAAATATTCATATGCACACTGAGACAAAAATGCTGCCTCCACCTCCGCTTTAGCGCCGCCCGACACATAGGTTTTAAAGATATCCGTTTTTTCCCCTACAAAAGAACCGGAAAACAACATTTGCAGCAGCATTTTTTCACAAAGCTCATAGGTATCCACGCAAAACGCCGCCGCTGCCTTATAGATATCCCGCAGCTCCCTTGTCAGTCCCTTAAAATAGAGCGTAAGATAGCGCAGGCATTTTTCGTCATACTTGCCGTGGCGGAAAGCATACCATACCGCTTCTAACAATACGGGCTCCTCCACATATTCATTTTCCCGAATGATCCATGCGCACAGACGCACCAATGTCTTTGGCTCCATCCCATAAGGCCCATACGTCCTCAGCCATTCGTAAGCGGCTTCCTCCTTGCCGCGTATCACCATAAAACGAAGCACCTCGGCACGCTCCTTTTTGGAAAGCTGCAGGTTCTGCACCTGCTCGAGATAATCGTCCAGTTGTGCTATTTTGTCATTGTCATAGTAATAATGCATCAGCTTCATGCCAATCGCGCGCTTTGCGGCAGCGCTGACTTCGTCATCTTCCAGAAGAAAGCAAAACCGCAGCGCATTATCCTCCGTTACTTCCACAGGTTCACGCCCGCTCATGCACATGTAAAGGTTCAAAGCCTGCTGGTTGCCCGCCGCAGGCGCTATCAGCTTGACCAGCTTGCCCGGCAGCAGCAGCTTTTCGGTGGCATACGGTACGCTTGCCGAATAGCGGTTCTGCTTCTCGTCCTCAAAGATAATCACGCTGTCCGCACCAGGCAGCGATACAAAAGCATGCCCGTCCGTCACCGGATAATATTTTTCCTTTGCCAGACCAGCCTGATATACCACCACATAACGCATCTCCTTTTGCGGTGTCTGTATCAGATGCACAAAAAGCAGCTCCGCAAGTGCTTCGGCAACTTCCTCCGTCAGCATACGCGGCTGCACAAATTCTTTATATAAGTACGCCAAATCCCGTGTGATGCGGCGTTTGCATATCTGCTCTATCACAAATTGTTCAATGGTATTGGCATAGCTCTCATACAGCTCAGGAAAAACATGCCTGTCCCTGTATACGTTTGCATACACAAAAGCAGCAAGCTCATAGCTTAAACTATTCTGATAGGAAAAATACATCAGCACTACCTTGGGCAGCCTCTCCGTCTTCCCGATATCCACACTCATCACATAGTATTCATACAGACGGGTAATTCTAAGCTCATGCTCCACCCCCAGCCTGTACCAGTCCAGATACTTTGTACCCGTCTTATTTCCCTTAATCAGCAGGCTGCAAATTTCCTGCAGCACACAGGGCTCCGGCTTTAACCGGTAGCAGGCCTCAAGCACCCTGTACAGACAGTCGGAATACTCCTTTTCTTTCTGCACCAGATACACAAACTGCAGAATCACATCTCCGTTTAAGCTTTCCTGCTTTGCGCCGTATAACAAAAGCTGCCTTTCAAACCCATGAAGCCTAGTCAAAAGAGAAGGGTTCAGATTCAGCAGAAGCAACGCTTCCACATAGATAATCGGACTCCTGCATCCTCTCTCAAACTGCTCCTCCAAAAACATCCACCGCTTAGAAAAGCTGCGGTTATATTCATCGGAAAGATAGAGAAGCAGCCATGCCACGCGCCATTCGCCGCGGTTCTTTTTGTAAATATGCTCTACCTGTCCGGTAATCCGGTCAATGTATGCTTCATCCCTGCTCACAAGCGTCGTCAGATAAAGATAATATGCCTCCAGCACAGGATCCTTCCACGCCCCGTCATACAAAATATCTGCCGCGCGTTCCAGCACCCAGCCTGCCTCGTTAAACCTCTCCTCCGTAATCAGAAGCTGCGCCTGAAACAGCCTTGCCGAAATATCCTGTTCATCTTCCGATGTCATCCGCTCCACCAGCCCGCCGCTCTCCCGAAGCCATGCCGCGGCACTGATTCTCTTTAATCGAAAAGACTGGTAAAGCACCATCAAATCCAGCACCAGACGCTTTCTCTCCCTGCGCCGCCTGCCGGCATCGCCGGCACCCCTGAAGCTGACTACAACCGGAATCTCCATTTCCTCACAGCTTCCCGTAATCCGGACATTGCCAAAATTGCTGCCGTCATGCAGATAAGCGCTGTCAACCACAAAGATCAGCCTGCAGGTATTGCCTGCAAAATCCTGTTCCGTAATTTCCGCACTTTCCGTATACAAAAAATCCCCTTCGGTTTCTATGCTAAGCGCCGTGTATCCCCAGCCATTGCGGGTCAGAAGCACTTCCGTCTCCACAAGCCCTTCCGGTTCCTCCACATAAATTTCTTTTCTATCCGTCAAATATTCTATCTTCTGCTTTTTATTGATGCCAATCAAAAATTCTTCTACGTTCTGCCGGTTGCCGCCACACGCAGACATGCCCAGATAATACTCATAATACTGCCTGTCACTCCCGTTAAAAATTCTTGCAAAATCTGCGGAATAAAATAAGTCCGCAGCTTCCTCCGGATACGCCTTTGCCAGATTTGCAAAATGGAACAAATTTCTGATGGTTCCAAGGGAAGAATCAAGCTGCATATATTCTACATTCACCACAAAAGGCAGGTAATATTCGCCCTGATTGCTGATTACGTAGAATTCGCCCTTTACAACCTCCCCTTCCTCCAGATTTTCTCCGTGGAAGCAGTAAAATATCTCCTCTTCGCTTCCCACAAATTCTCTCGTCACACACTCCATTCTGCCATCCGAAGAGATAACGCTCCCCTGCGTGAGCTTTCCCTGCTCCCCAAATATCCGAAAAGAACCTTCCCTGCGCTCTCCTGCCTTTATGGTGAGTTCCAGTTTTGTACATGAAAAATCAAGGGAACCATTCTCATACGCAAAGTCCCCTTCTAAGATTCTTTCTATCACTTCCTCCTCCATGGCACTCACCTTCTTTTGCATATTTATATTGATTATACCATTATCGGACAGGCTTGTGCAAATTTATTTTCTTTATCAATACCGATTCCACACTTTCGCAATGCTGCATATACTGTTGATAAGTAAACTATGAGGATTTTTTATGTCAAAAAACCTTCACGCTGCCCAGACAGGTGCAGAAAACACAGCTACCGGCGAGCTGCGCATAAGTGTCACTTCTTCTCTCGGACAAATTCCCATTCAGGATGCCACAGTCTCCATCTCCTATGCCGGCTCTCCGGATACAGTCATGGAGACGCTCTCTACTGACAACTCCGGACTGACCGAGACCGTGTCGCTTCCCGCTCCGCCTATAGAGCTTAGTCTTGAGCCGGAAAGCACGGTACAGCCCTATTCGGAGTACAACATCACGGTAACGGCGCCCGGGTATGAACCGGTGGAAGTAACCGGCTCAGAGCTTTTGGCGGACACCATATCTCTTCAGCCCATCCGCATGAATCCGCTGGAAGTTACGGAAGAAGATGAAAAACTAGTAAATATTCCCCCCCATACGCTCTGGGGAGAATATCCGCCCAAGATACCGGAAGCAGAAATCAAACCGGTCAACGAGAGCGGTGAAATCGTCTTAAGCCGCGTTGTCGTGCCGGAATACGTCATTGTACACGACGGAGTGCCTTCCGACCGCTCCGCCGCCAATTACTGGGTCAAATACACGGACTATATTAAAAATGTGGCGTCCTCCGAAATCTACGCCACATGGCCTGCTTCCGCCATATATGCCAATATTCTTGCCATTATGTCCTTTACCATGAACAGGGTTTACACGGAGTGGTACCGCAATCAGGGCTACAACTTCACCATCACCAGCTCAACCGCCTACGACCAGAAATGGATTTACGGGCGCAATACTTATGAAAACATAGACCGGCTTGTAAACGATATTTTCAACAATTATCTTTCCCGCCCCGGCGTGCGGCAGCCCATCTTTACCTCTTACTGCGACGGGCAGCGTGTCACTTGTGCAGGCTTAAGTCAATGGGGCTCCAAATACCTTGGAGACGAGGGCTACTCCGCAATTGAAATCATACGCTACTACTATGGCAGCGATATGTATATCAATTCTGCCGATGTTATCTCCGGCGTACCCTCTTCATGGCCGGGCTACAATTTAACCATAGGCTCCTCTGGCGACAAGGTACGCCAGCTCCAGCAGCAGCTCAACCGGATTGCCGGCAATTATCCCGCCATCCCCACCGTTGTTGCCGACGGTATTTATGGTCCTCGCACGGCGGAGGCAGTCCGCGTCTTCCAGCGGGTATTTTCCCTGCCCGTCACCGGCGTCACCGACTTCGCCACATGGTATGCCATTTCCCGCATCTATGTAGGCGTTACACGAATCGCGGAGCCCGGTTAAGTGATTTCGTGGTATATTCCATAAGCAGATTCTAAAAAACGCCGGCACCAAAGTCATGCGGGCATGACTTGCGCCGCATTTTGGCATTACGCACCACTGCGTTTTTTAGGAAGCGAAAGCGGGTCTGTGACGGAATATACCACTTCAATGACTCGCGCAGCATAATACGCTTTGCAATTACCTATCCCCATCCTTATTTTGCTCTTTCATTCAAATATAACTGCACCCTGTTATCGAGCTTTTCCGCCGCCTGCTCTGCAGTGATATCACCGGCGAAGTACGGTGCAAGCTCCTCCGATACCATGCCGGAGATAGCAGATACATGGAATTTAGCCGGCTGCGCATTTTCAAGAAGAAAATGGAACCATTGCTCCTGTTCTTCGGTGTAGGGGGCAGGCAGATAGTGCACATCATAATCCATTCTGGTATTGTATCTGCTGAATTCCCCTGTATCCAGCTCTTGTGTTTTATCTAGCAAAACTTGAAAAGCACCCAGATGAACCGGAAAGTCCGCTTTATAACCGTATAATTGTATGCCGGCTCCTGCATTGCTGAGATCCTCCTCCACACTGTACAGAACATACTTGCTCTGCGCCTCCTCGGATATGAGGTAACGCAAAAATTCCTTTGCCCCTTCCTTACAGCCGGAATTTACATTCACGTACAATTCCCGACAGCCTACATAGATGCCGTTGCCCTCTGTCCTTGGATACCCAATCAGCGCCGGATTATCCAAAAAACAGGCGTATAAGTAATTCATGCGATGCATTTCGCTCATGGTTTCCGCCACGGCAAAGGCTTCCCCTTCCGAAAGCAGCAGCCCCGTCTCCTCTCTACGGTCTTCCGTATCCGCATACTTCTTTGCAAAAGCAAGAAGCTCCAAAAACGGTTTTTCCGTCAAATGGCTTTCTCCCTTTTCCCAATCAATATAAGTGGTATCTGTGTTATCCCGCAAGGCATAGTCCATCACAATATCCATACCCCTGCAGCCCGGCTGCAGCAGTTTTACGCCGGAAGCCTCCACCGCCTCCATCATTTCCGCCATACTCCACGAACTGCATCCACCCGTAAAAGCCTGGGGATAAACGGCAAAACGAAACGCACAGTCATAAGGAATTCCATACAGACTGCCGTCTATACGGCACCCTTCCAGCGCCGCCGGCAGATAAGACGATTCATCCGCAATCACATCATCAAGGCACTCCAGATAGCCATTCTCCACATAAGGCGTAATGTCATAAATCACATCATGCCCCAGCATATCCGGCCCCCTGCCCACACTGATTTCCAACTGCATTCGTTCCGCAAACTCCGCCATACTTTCCTCCCCCTCCGGCTTTAAGACGGACACATGATATTTATCACTCTGCCTGTTAAAACGGGCAATCGCTTTGTTCAGTGCCAAATGCTCATAAGCAAATGCAAGGACAATCTCCTGCTTTTCGCTTACAGGCGGCGTCTTGCTTTCTTTCAGGGTAAGCAGGGTACAATCCCCGTCCAGCCGCACCAGAAAGCGCATATCGCCCGCTTCTCCTGCCTCCATGCTATATAAATCGTTGATAATATAATCCCTCTTCATAAAATCAAATACGGACTCCGTCTCCTCGCCAACCAGCCAGATATTTCGGGTATCCGCCATATACAATCTGCCCGTCGTCGAAAAACCGGCTTTATATTCATAGCGATTAATATCCGCAAAGCCATCCACAAGCGCTTCGTCGTTTTTGAAGCTGTGGATTGCCCCTCCCTCCTCTTTCACGCCGTACCAGTAAAGATTTCCCCCTGCATCCTCAAAAACATCCAAAATCTCACCGGAAAGCTTTATCTCCTGCCGCTTATTCATCGTGTTATCCAAATACGTAAAACCGTTCTCCGGATGTATATCCATGGTTTCTACAAAAAAATAAAAGTTTCCCGCCCTGTCGCCGTAAAACCTTCCGCGCATAGTTTCCAAAAGATTTTGGGGAATCGGACAAAGAACCTCCTCCACGCCGTTCTCTCCCATAATTCCCAAGTAATGTATGCCTTCTTCCTTTGCGTAAACAGAAACGTATAATTTTTCTCCGCTCCAAAAAAGAATGCTGATACCGCTGTATTTCTTTCCGGCTACTTCAATATTGGTTGCAGGTATATTTTTCCACTCCATATCCGCAAGGTTCAATACCTGTATATAGCTGTCTCCCCAAGCGCCTTCCTCATCAATGGAGGTAACATCACGATAAACGGTATTGCCGTAAAGCACAGGGTCATACGCCACCAAACGATTCTCTCCCATAAGCGGCTTAATTGCACTATCAGGGTCAGGAATCGCTGTTTCCTCCATAATGTAATAAATTTCACCGGCTCCCTGTGTGGAAACATTCTCCCCGCTGCCATTCGCATTTTCTGTGTTAGTTTCCTCATCACCACCCGTCACAGGCTGCGGATTTTCTCCGCAGCCTGCCAGTGAAAGTGTCAATAGTAGTACCATGCTAAGAATGTGTTTTTTTAAATTATTTTGAGCGATAGACATATTCACCACTTTCCTTTATCCGTTTTTTCTACCTTTTTATTGTTGTCCGCACCGCGCAGTATGTCTGGTAATACCATAAGATTTTCCATATTGAACTTCTCCGCAGGCACATTTGTATACATAGCGGTACTGGTCTACCAAAACTTCACAAGTATGCTTATTGCTTTTTTCGTCCAGATATGTGTGGTAAGTTATGTGTGTACTTCCCAAAAATTCTGTTCCCATATAGGAAAACGCACACTCATGCTTTGGAGGGTCCTGCTTGGTCTGCGCACTCACGCTGACACTAATTCCCCACAGCATTACACACGCCAATACCATAGCAGCAATTCTTTTCCTTTTTGTCTTCATATTCATTTTCTTCTGTCTTCCTAAACTATAAGCTTTTATTTGTCAACTATTTTTATATTTCCTCTTTCCTGTGCCATGGAACCACCCCCTCTCTACCTTTCCTTACTCCAATTCCCCAAGATAAAGCTCTACTCTGTTCTCTATGATGCCGCTGATTTCTTCTATGCTCTTATCTCCCGTAAAATACAGCTCTGCTTCCTCCTTTATTATCTCCAAAATATGCTCCGTTCGATAAGGCGCAGGCTCTGCATTGTGCAGGCATTCCCAGAATCTTGCAATCTGTTCTTCCTGCACATATATCCCCTCGGGTAATCCCATATTGTTGTGATAAGACTGCTCTGCTCCTGCCTCCACACACTCCTCCAGTACCTTTTCATGGACCGGCAGACGGGAATCCTTCTCCACAAGCCTTTGGTTTTCTTCCTCCAAAAGAAACTCTATGAACTGCCATGCGCCGTCCTTGTGTTCGGAAGCTGCATTGATAGAGACGCCATATACGGACAACTGCGGTTTCATTCCCTCTTCTGTCGGATATCCCGCCGGCGCCATGCCTCTTCGTGCTGCTTCTGCATCATCCATCGCAAAAACAAGAATCCGCCCTACCCCAACCGGCATAGCAATCTCATCCCACTGCCGGTTTCTGTCCGTCACAGCGTACTGCTTCACAACACGCAGTATTTTCTCCCACAATTCCCCGCTGAAATCACATGTCCTTTCCTCCCAGTCTACCATGCCATGAAAATCATCAGACATTTGGAAAAAATAGCCCAAAAGCTTATTAGCAGTATAATTATAGGTGGCGTTAAAGACTTCCTGCCTGTCGTAGCACTCCATATTATGCAAAAGCGTTTCAATATCGTCTCCTATCAGTTCTTCCTTTATATAAAGGGTGCCTGCATCCATTTCATATCCCATGCCATAGACGCCGCCTTCCCTGCCAAAGCTCTGGAACGCCGCCTCATAATAGGCTGTTCTGTCGATTTTCCCTTGCTCAAGATAAGGCTCCAAATTCTCCAGCGCACCCTTTTGTGCAAGCCCGTATATATCTGACACTCCATCCACGGCAAGAATATCTGCTCCTTTTCCAGTCGGAATCTCCATGTCAATCCGTTCCTGAAAATCCCAGCCGTATTCCTCTCCTCTGTCCTGCAAAAACACATGGTACTCCTGATTCTCCTGATTAAACTTTGTCACCAAAAGCTTCAAGCCTTCATTGGCATACAACACTTTGAAAACCAGCGGAACCTTCCCCATTTCCTCCGGGCTTAACCGCCTTAGCCCTTCTTCACGAAACGCTCCTCCCTCCTCCATAAGCTGCTTCACTATCCCCTCTTCTGTCATTTTAAATGTCAAAAGCGTTCCGCCGGTCATGCCGGGACGATAGGAAGTTCCGTTCCATTTCATATACCAGATTTTTTCCCCGCTTTCCACATCTAAATCATACACGCCGTTCAGGTCTGTTATCAAGACACCCTTGGCAGCGCCTTCTGCCATACCATAACAGACAAACAGCATATATTTGCCGGAAAGCGCCCCGCTTTCCCTGTTCAAAATTTTCAGTTCTTCTCCTTCCACGCCGCGGTCTTCAACCAATGCAATATCGCCTTCTTTTGTCATACAAACGTCGACAATCGTTCCTTCCAGCCCCAGCGTGTATGCCTCCCCGCCGTCCGACCGCAGCACAGCCAAAACATTGCGGCTGTAAACATAAAAGTATTCTGTGTCCCTGTACCATGTATATCCAACAAGATACGCCGCCGACACATTTTCCAGCCCGTCAAAATACTGCGCCCCAAGAAAATTCTCTCCCTCCTGCAAAGGTGAGGTTATGGCTTCTTCCTTCAATTCTATGTCATACAGCCCGTCAGCCTCCGCACCGCCAATCACCGAGCCGCCTGAAGTACTTGCTCCGGCCGCAGAGCTTTCCGGTCCGCTCCTATCTGCATTTCCATTTTGTTTCGCACTGCAGCCTGTAAGAAATAAAACAACTAAAAGCAGGTACAACCATTTCTTTTTTTTCATGGTACTTTCCTTCTCCACAATTTTATTTACATTTTCTCAGGGGCGGTTGTAAGCCGCCCCGCCTCATTAATGGTGTATAGAATGCGTTTCGGAAATCGTAGTCTTCCACTCCTTAAACAGCTGCCCGCAAGTTGGACATATTCTTTTCCATTTTTGATATCTGACGGCTACTGTACAAGTCACTAAAATAGGATCACCGTTTGGCTTATTCCCAACCCAATAAGGGTGCGTATATGTACCGCTTCCCTCACCAGCGGTTATATTCACAATATTCGGATGCTCGCATACACTTGGATCCACTGCCGCTCACATATTTTTCAGACTTCTACATTTACAGTTGTAATCTACCTTCCCAACGGAATCACCCCTCTCTACCTTTCATTGTAGGAGGGGTGTCATCTTTCGTAAAGGGAAGAATTTTCCAGTTACAAGTATCCGTTTTCTCTTCTGTTTTGCCGCCGCTTATGGTATAATAAGACGTTATGATAACAGTTCCTTCACCTCCACGCCAAAAATATCCGCCATATCGGTTACGGCATAAATATCCGGCATCGCTACGCCGTTCTCCCACTTTGACACCGTGGAAGGCGTCACATAGAGCTTCTCAGCCAGTTCCTTTTGCGTCAGCCGCTTCGCCTTTCGCAGGCTGCGCATCTTTTCACTGATTTGATCCATATTCATCATCCTCATTCCTTTTTGTTCCACATACCGCCGGCATCCCTTTATACCGCCGGTTCAAATCCCCCTACAGAACTTTGATTTCCTCCGCTTCCTCTTCCCCAAACCGCTTTACCAATATTTTCTGATACGGCTTATCGTATCCTGCATGTACCAGCCTGCAAGTCACTGTCCCGTCCGCCCCCGCAGTAAAGCGGTATTGATTGTACGTACCATTACGATAAGCAAAATCCGCTCCATTGTCAAGATAATGCTCATATGCCCCCTCGCCCTGCCATACCATAACCGTCAGCGTATCAAACGGTTTTTCTCCTACATAAGACTGCTCTTCCATCAAGGGAAGTATCGTTCCTGCTTTTACATAGATAGGACAAGTGTCCAGCGGCGCATCCCGCAAAAACCAGACCGGTCCGGTCAATTTCTCTCCCGTCCAATAATCATACCAAACGCCCTCCGGCAGATAAACCGCACGCTTTGTCACGCCTTGGCAGACCACCGGCGCCGCCAGTATCCTGTCCCCTAACATAAATTCATCATTACATACCTGCGCCGTCTCATCTTTTTCATAGTGGAGTACCAACGGACGCATAATGGGCATACCCGTTTTTTCTCCCTCAAAAAACAAGTCGTATATATAAGGAATCCACTGATAGCGCAGCTTCACATATTTCCTGTAAATGTCCACAATCTCGCTGCCAAACTGCCACGGCTCCTGTCTCCTCGAGCCCAGCGCGGAGTGATTGCGGAACAAAGGGGAAAAGCATCCTACCTGCACCCATCTTGCCAGAAGCTCCGGCGTCGTATCCGCGCCAAAGCCGCCCACGTCCGTTCCCACAAAAGGCATACCGGATAAGCCAAGGTTACAGAGTTGGGGAATTGCCATCTGCACATGCGCCCAAAGGCTGTTATTGTCCCCTGTCCATGCAGTCGCATATTTCTGGCTTCCTGCATAACAGGCTCTTGTAATCACAAAAGGCCTGCGCCCGTCAAGTGCCTTGAGACCGCAGAACGCCGCTCTTGCCATCTGGTGCCCGTATATATTGTGCATTTCCGCATGGGTTATTTTTCTGTCCTCGTCGGAAAACACCACATCATCCGGCAGCGGACCCTTAAAGCTTGCCGGCTCATTCATATCATTCCAAATGCCGCGCACGCCCATGTCCAGCAGAAACTGCTGCTTTTCGCCCCACCATTTCCTGACGGCAGGATTGCCAAAATCAGGAAACGCCGCATCGCCGGGCCACACCGCATTGATATAGACTTCCCCTTCGGGCGTTTTTGCAAAGTAACCGTTTGCCACGCCCTCTTCATACACCTCGTAGCCCGCTTCCTGCTTCACACCCGGGTCATTGATAACCACCGGCTTAAAGCCCTGCTGGGACAATTTCTTTAAAAATGCCGCAGGCGCATGGTGGTAACGCCCTTCATTCCATGTAAATACTTTATAATCCTGCATATAATCAATATCAAAATGCAAAACGTCACAAGGAATATCTTTTACGCGAAATCCCGCCGCCACTTCTTCCATATCCTCCTGCGTCGTATAGCCCCAACGCGACTGGTGATACCCCAGCGTCCACTTCTGCGGTAGCGGACAAGTTCCTGTCAGGTAGGTATAGCCGGAAAGCACCTCCGGCATGGAGGCGCCTGCTATGTAATAATAATCCAGCGCGCCGTCTGCTGCGCCAAACCAGTAATAGTCCTCCGATTCCTGCCCCATATTAAAGCAGCTCTTAAAAGTATTGTCCATAAAAAGACCGTACACATGGCTGTCCGTAAGGGTAATGAAAAAGGGAATGGATTTATACAGCGCCTTAAAACAATCTACCTGCGGTGCCGGATTGTCCGTATTCCACATTTCATAGTCATAATGCCTTTTATCCAAAAAACCGGTCTTATCACCCAGGCCATAAAAGTGCGCAGAACTGTTCAGACTTTTGATTACCTCAAAAGCATACGCCTCTGCGTCTGCCTCTGCCGCATGACCTTCTTCTATAAGGAGCTTCCTCATCTCGTCGCTGATTCTCTGCAATGGCTTTCTCTCTCCCCGATAATCCTCGCAGACGCATGCGCCGTCCCTGTCAAAGAAATCCACGAAAAAGCCGTCGCTCACCCTTGCCGCCGCGTCTTTGGTCCGAATCCAGAGCGCCTCCCCTTCTTTTTCTACTTCCACCTCTGTGGGAAGCTCTTTCTCTCCCTCAATTGCTTTCGAAGCCGTCCTGCTGCCGTCCTTACTCCAAAAAACATTGAAAATAAGCGGCGTCAGCACTTTTATCTGCGCCTTTTTTCCTGCAAAATCCAGCTTCACGGTCTGTCCGTCCACCTCGTAATTTGTCAGCTTTCCAAATCCTTTCATCTCATCCTCCTGCTTATCAGACCTTTTTATAAAACTGTGCGCGTTTCAAATGCCGCGTCCCCGATATAAAATCAAACCTTGTTATGAAGCCTCCTTTTCACAACACCTGTTTCTATCATCGATTATACAATATGTATTTGTTAGAAACAATGTATATTTTGACTGTTCTAAAGGGATTTCCCTTTACAATGCAGACAATATCGGAACAAACAGAGCCATTGAATATAGAGCGTGACGCCGTCCTCGTGCGCATGCGGCAGTCCGGCCTGCTTTAATGCTGTCTGCACCTGCCTTTTCGTGAGCAGCCCTTTCTTTCCGCAGATACCATATTGAAATGAATGGACGATAAATCTTTGAAAAGCACAATATTCGCTTTTTCCCAAATCAGGAACTTCCTTTCTCACAAAATGCACCAGCACGGAATCCACCGAAGGTCTCGGATGAAAATCCTCCTTTTGGAAATGCCACAGAATTTCCATATCCCAATTTACTTTCAAAAGCAGGGACTTCTCCGTTTCCCTTGGCTTCCCCATAAACCTTTTTGCCGCTCCCTTTTCCATAATCAGCCACATATCCGTAGGCGGATTTGACGTATTTGTCAGTTTTTCTATGATTTTTGTCGTAATACAATACGGAATGTTGGCAAAAACCTTGTATGCGCCTTTTGCCGGCAGGAAATATTTCAAAAAATCCCCGCAAGTCAGTTTTACATTGGCATACCGAAACAGCCTCTTCTTTGCGCTGTCATAAAGCTTAGGGTCAATCTCAACAGAATACACAAACCCGCCCCTTTCACAAAGCGCTTCCGTCAAATGCCCCTTTCCTGTTCCAATTTCCACCACCGTATCCTCTTTTCCAATACCGCCAATGGAAACAATCCTGTGTATCAGCTTTTTATCCGTTATAAAATTTTGCGAATGGGAAAGCTGTTTTGTACCGTCTGATTTCTCCCATCTTCTGCCTCTCTGCATAATGTTCTCCTTTCCAAAGCCTCTGTCTGCTTCTAAAAGGCAATAAAAAAGCAGGCGCAACTCCCTAAACGGAAATTTTCCTGCTAAGACGATACCAACAAAACAGACACAAAAAAACTTATGCAAAGCTGCACAACAAACATGCAAAAAGCATGTTTTTTTGCCTAAAGCCTGTCACAATATGGCATTTGTATTTGCACGCAAAAAAATCCCATTTACATGAGATGCAATATCTGCTTTCTTATCGCCCCGCCTTGCGGATGCGACCGATGCAAATACAAATAAACATACGTAAGCCACCTTTCTTTTTATCCTATCTTATAGGATTAGGGTGTCAAAAGCCCTGTCCGAAAACGTTAGTTGTCAATTTGCCCAAACGTATTGGTGCAAACGACTTTTGCACCATGGAAATGAGACTCAAAAATCGTGGAAGCCTTTGCTGAACACGATTTTCGCTTTAGAGGCTCATTGGAATGTCTGGTGCAATGGAGAGCGCACCAATACGTTTGAACAGATTGACAGAAAGCAACTTCAATCAGGGCTTTTGACACCCAAACCCTATATCTATCTTATAAAACTATAACAAAAACGTATCTGCCTGTCAATTTTTTTGCGGCACTATTTTAACACAACCCGCCATTCTTCCCCTTTCACAACATATTGAAATTCAGATTTATCTTCATCCAGCATCACTTGTAAAAGTTCTTCAAAATCCTCTACCAGATTTACGTCCGGCAATTCCTTGCGGGATATCCAGTGCATTTCTCCTTCTTCTGAAGAGACAAGCTCCCCTGTAAAGTCATCTGCCCTAAATAGAAACACAAGATATCGTCCGCTTTCTATGGGAAATTGCTTTATGCCGCAGAGTCTGGGATGCAAAACCGTCAAGCCTGTTTCCTCTTTCATTTCACGGATTACGGCATCTACAATAGATTCTCCCTTTTCCACATGTCCGCCCGGCAGGGTATACCCCTTCCAGTCCTTTTTTACTCTGTCCTGCAGCAAATAGGCATCCCCTTTCTGTATCAGGCACAGCACTGTCAGTTCCACATTTTCCGTCAAAGCCACGGCGCACGCCTCCTTCTATTATTCTTGCTCGGTTTCATATTCTTTTTTATAAATTAGCATTCCATTGCCATAAGGGTCGTCTTCTGCCCCAAATTCTTCCTTGACAAATTCAAAACCATTCTTTTCAAGAACCCTCACGGAAGCATGATTTCCACGCACAACGCGCCCAAATAGAATGTTTATTCCAAAAGTTCTTGTTATAAACTCTGTCATCGCTTTTAACAATTCAGTCGCATACCCACTTCCACTATACTTTTTACATATCCCGTAACCTATTTCTGCCTCATTGAAATTTCCTTCCACCTCATTTACGCCTGTATCACCTATCAACTCACCTGTTTCTTTCAGTTCGACAGCTAAAACATATGGCAAATGTTTGTTATTCACACAATCTGCATAAAATTTGATTGCTCCTTGCGTTTCTTCCATATCTGCATAGCTTTCATTCGGAATCCACTTTTTTGCCTCTTCTTCCAAATGATTTTCATATAAGCATTTGGCATCTTCTGTCTCAAATTTTCCAGCCCTCAAATGCTCTGTTTCAAATAGATATTCCATGCCATTTTTCCCATCGCCTTTATTCTCTATTATTGTTTTCACAAGCTGCCAGGCTATACTTCCCTCTCGCAGCAGGGCAATTTCTCCGCTTTCATTCACAACAGCCGCTATCATACAGGTGGTGAACATATCCCATAATCAAAATATTTTGTCCTAAAACAATTCATCCAGCAGAATATAATACCGTATTTTTTCCCAATCCGGCTCTATCCCCAGCTCACGGAATAAAAGCAATTCATCATAACCGGAATAGACATGGTTTTTACAACTATATTTTCCGCTGTAATTGTGCGATAAACTCCGATAACAGATTGCAATGTCACACCATTTGTCCGCTATTCCGCTTCTGCCCAAATCGATATAGCCGGTAACTTCACTCTGTATGCCGAACAGGTTGGGCAGGCAGAAATCTCCGTGGGACAAAACAGGCTCCTCCTCAGGCTTATTTTCATAAAGCCATGCAAGCAGCGCCTCCGGATTTTGAAAGCCGCCCTCACCAAAGGTATCCGGCTCCACATTATCAAGGTCAACCAGACCATGCTCTATATTATATTTTGCTCCGGCAAGCTTGTAAGAGAGTCTCTGATCCGAGGGGCAGTCCGAAATGTCGGTGCGCCACAGCCTTTTAAGCCCTTCTGCCAGCAGCCTGCACAAAAGAACCGGCTCCTCCATATACACAGGGGCACATGCCATCTGCCCGACGCTTCTGCTCATCAAAAGGTAAGATTTGCCACCATATATCTCATGGGCATACAGATTCGGAACGGGAAGCTTACCCTGCAGATATTGCAGCATACGATATTCGTTTTGCACCTCTTCGCTATCTTCCTGCACCTTTAATACCTTATTCTCAAAAATCAGGACCGATGAGCCTGACATGCCGATATCATCTGTCTGGTACGGCTCTTCTCCAATCAGGCTTCGTATCTTTTCCGGTAACAGCATGGCTTCCTCCCACTTTTTACAAATAAACTTTTGCGCCAACCTCATCTTATCATACTTTTTAAACCGCTTCCACTCCCCTTATCAAAAATTTTCCGTGCGGAAATTTTCCGTGCGGAAGTTTTCCGTGCGGAAGTTT
>ERZ779622.261-NODE-261-length-34833-cov-5.339698_pt1 | contig 34833 bp, 34 predicted proteins | sample MGYA00514188_ERZ779622 | MGnify/ENA primary metagenome ERZ779622 (study PRJEB29562, sample SAMEA4376702) | mouse gut metagenome | isolation source: Cecum | study: EMG produced TPA metagenomics assembly of the A DSS colitis mouse model was used to assess the... | reverse complement strand
GCATCGTCAAATAATCCAAGAATAACAGTTGCTATTCCTTTATCATAAGCTGCCAGGCAGAGCGTCTGGGAAGCGATTCCCGCGTCGTACATCTGCCATCTGTCCCCTTTGTCGGTGGAGTAGGAACCGTCTCTCTCAAAACCGGAACGGTTTTTAATGATGGTGACTGCCATCACCACCGGAGCGGCCTCCATGATTTTACCGTTATTGGCCCACATATCGGTACATTCTTTCGCGAGCCTTTCCTTCTTTTCCCCCTCCACTGCCACAAAACGCACGATTTGCGTATGTTTCCAGCTGGGATAATAGGAAGCTGTCTCGACAATCTCAGAGAGAAGGTCATGATCGACGGCCTGATCCGTGAATTGTCTGACACTCCTGCGCCCCATAATACATTCTTTTGCGGTCATTGAATACCTCCCTTGTTATGCTGATCGTTTCTGCTACTCTACAGATAAGTATAACAAAAGGGGCACAGGCTTTCAAGGTGCTTTTTAAACTTCTATGTAGAACCGGGCCGCAATATCTTTCAGCTGGTCCGCCTCACTCTGACAGCCCTTCACCATATCCATGTTCTCACCCATACGATTCACAACGGACGCCGTCTTCTCTGCGATATCCGCCACACCCACTGCGGATTCGTTGATGGTCTTGCTGATGCCCTCGAGACCGTCCGTGATCACAGCGATCGTCTCATTGAGCTGCACGACGGACTCCTGGATCGACGTCATACTGCTCTTGACCGCCATGGAATCGTCATTGTACTGATTGCTCACATCATAGAACGCCTGATAATCCGGCACCACCTGGGTTTCCATAAACTGTGTCGTGTCGCGCAGAGTCGTACCCATATCGCGCACCACCATATTGACTTCCGCCACGATATTGTTGATATCCGCCACGGTCTCGGAGGTCTGGTTCGCCAGATTGCCGATCTCCGTCGCCACCACGGCAAAGCCTTTTCCGGCCTCCCCGGCTCTCGCGGCCTCGATGGACGCATTCAGCGCCAGAAGACTTGTCTGAGAGGAGATCCGCATGATGACTTCGGTCAGCTCGTTGATCTTCTCCACCGCCTTCGCCTCCTCGATGACCCTGGTGGAGTTTTTCTGCAGAGTGGCGAACATATCCCGCGCCAGCTTCACGGACGCCGTCGCGGACTCCTTCAACTTCGCAGCCCTCTCCTCGATCTCACCCGACAACTCCTCACCTTCCATGGACATCCTCTTGATCTCATCGGATTCATCCTTCATATCTTCGATGCTGGATACAAGCGTCTGCGTCGTCGCCGTCGTCTCCTGCATACCTGCCGCCAGTTCCTCGGTCGTCGCCGAATTATCCGTGCAGGAATCGTTCACCTCCGCCGAGGTAACCTGCAGTGTATTGACGATCTCGTTCAGATGTGTGCTGGAACTGCCGATGTCCTGGATGACATTCCGAAGGCTCTCGCGCATCGCCGCCACCGCATTGGCCATGGCTCCGCACTCATCCTTCCCCTTCACCAGCTTCTTATTCCACGGATGACTGACAAATCTCAGTTCCTCTATCTCATTGATCAGCACCGTGATCTTCTTTAACGGCTTCATCATAATACCGGACACAACAAAGATCACCACCGCAAGGACAAGCATCACGACAAGCATTCCCTGACCGGAATTCACCATCATCGCGGTAATTCCGCTCAGGACCTCCTCCTCATCCGAGGAGATCACGATAATGTCGTTGGTCGAAAGCACATAGTAGGAAGCGTACTTGACAGCCCCGTCAAATTCGTAGCTCACAACCTCCGGCTGCGGTACGTCTCCCGCCTGGATCTTTGCCACCACTCCTTTTACCACCTCGTTCTCAACCGGCTTCCCGACCTTGCTCTGAGTCGGATGGTAGAGCATAGTGCCGTCGGGCGATACCATATACGCGTAGGAGGATTCCACTCCCTCCATCTTTGCCCCTGCGAGAATTCCCGCATAGGCATCATAAGTCAATGTTCTGCCATGCTGCTGGTATTCCGCGATCTCCGTCTCCATCCCGGCAGCATAAGCTTCGACAAGGCTGAGCATCGAATTCTGCGTCAGCTTAGTCAGTTCCTCCTCCGCTCTGGGCACTGTCATCTGCAGTACCATAAGACAGGAGCAAAGCGCTCCGATCTGCACAAGCAGCATAATTTTTGTCCGCATGGAATGCAATATGGACACCCTGTTTTTTGTTTTTTTCTGTTCGTCAGGCATGATTCCCATCTCCCTTTTCTCATGGTATCGGTTATGAAAATAACCTATAGGAAAATTATATAACATTTTCTCTTCAAAGACCACTGTTTTTTGCTCCTAAAATCCTTTTCAGAACAGCACTTTTTGCAATATTTTTCTCACTTTATGCCATTGCTTTCTCCGCCTCGACAATCTATACTTAATTACAGCCAACAGTGCAGATAAAAGAGCATCGATATAAGATACAGGAGGGCAGATTATGGAACAGATTTTTGAAATGATAAACAACGTATTTTCCTTTGTGATCCCGGTTTCCGATTTTTTCTGGGACTTTCCCACGAACTTTGACTGGTATGCGCGGATCCCCATCCTGGGGAATTTTTCTCTGGCGATCATTCTGCTTGTCGGCTCCGGCATCTTCTTCACGGTCAGGCTGGGCTTCCTGCAGATCACGCACTTCAAACAGGGTATCCGTATCCTGTCCAAAAAGAAAAGCGATGAGATCGGCATCTCCTCGTTGGGCGCTTTCTTCCTGAGCTCGGCCATGCGTGTCGGCCCCGGCAATATTCTGGGCGTCACCGGCGCCATCGGCGTGGGCGGCCCCGGCGCGCTGTTCTGGATGTGGCTCTCCGCTTTCTTCGGTATGTCCACCGCCTACACGGAAGCCGTGATGGCTCAGATGTTCAAGGAAAAAAAGGACGACGAGTTCGTGGGCGGTCTGCCCTACTACGGAAAAAAACTGCTCGGCAACAGAAAGGGCGCGGGAATCTTTCTCTCCGTCATGTTCATCGTCTACGCGATGTGCTGTCTGCCGGCGCAGGGCTTCAACGTGGTCAGCTCCATCGGACAGATGGGCGAGATCCTGACCGGCTCCCCGATCTCCACCACCTCGCCACTCTATTACATAACTTCCGCTATTTTAATTGTGCTCGTCGCCTACCTCGCTTTCGGCGGCATCAAAAAGGTGACGAAAGTGACGGACACGGCTGTGCCTGTCATGTCCGTCATCTATATCGGGACCGTACTGTTGCTGGTGATCATGAATCTCGGCGCGATCCCCTACTTCTTTGCCTCCGTCTTCGGCGGTGCATTCACCCCCCAGGCGATTTTCGGCGGCGTGTTCGGGACCGTTCTGGCTCAGGGCATCAAACGCGGACTGATGAGCAACGAGGCAGGCCAGGGTACGATCACCATGGCGGCGGGCGCCGCCAACACCGACCACCCCTGCGAGCAGGGCTGCGTGCAGTCCATCGGCGTTTTCCTCGACACCATCGTCATCTGTACTCTGACCGGTTTCGTGGTGGTGATGGCGCATCTCTGGACCGGAGATAACGCGCAGGCATGGATGGAAATGGATAAACTGCCCAAGTTTCTGACTTCCGCTTCCGCTCTGACGCCGGGCACAGGTACCTTTGACAATATCGTGATCTTCCTGATCACCGTCTGTTTCTGCCTGTTTGCCTTCACCTGCGTGATCGGATTTTTCAGCTTTTCGGAAATCGCCGCCGGCAGGATCACCGCGAAAAAGTCCTTCACCAACGGAGTACGCATCCTGGGTATTTTCATCACTCTCTTCGGAATCTTCTGCTCCATCGCAGGGCTGGACCTGGGCAATCTGTGGGCGATCTCCGATCTCGGCAATATCCTGATCGTGTTCGCCAATATTCCGCTTTTATATCTGGGGTGCGGCTATGTATTCAGAGCCACCGACCACTTCTAAAAGAAGGACGGCACTCCTTTCACCTCCGAGACGGCGGGGATCACCTGCGAATATTGGGATGAGAGAGCGAATAACTCACTGTAATCCCCCTAAATCGGGCAGGCAGGAGAACGATACATCCTCCTGCCTGTCTGCTCATTTTTTATTAATTATATTTATATTTAATTTTTCTTTCACCGCTTCTTTCAGCTCTTCCAGACTGTAATGCACCTTCTTATTTCCCCGCATGCCCGGATTGCCCAGGATCATACCTCGTTTCCAGCGATCCCGCACAGTCTTCAGCTCAAAAGCATGCCAGCGGGCATTCAGAAACCGCTCTCTGATCTCCGCCGCCTCCTTTATCGCGCTCTCCAGATATTCCCCCGGAATCTGCATTCTCTCCCGCACACCGCGCAGTTTTTCCTCGATACTCTCCGTCAATTCCTCCAACCGCATTTCCGCCGCATCCCGGTATTGTCCGATTCCCTCCTCCTTCACCGCCGCAATCACATCCAGACGCTTCTGTATATGTGCCATCTCTTCTTTGACTTTTTCCATCGCCAGCAGAATGTCCCGGATATCCAGCGCCGCCCGGAAGGAGAGCGCAAAATCGGCGACGATGAAAACCGTCAGAACAAACACGAGAACCGACAGCACACCATCGGGTATCCCTAAGAGCAGACTCTCGATCGGTCTGTGGATGATATGCGTCATCAGAATCGTCAAAAACCCCCAGGAGAGCGTCGTCCCGAGGCAGATATACCCCTGAAAATTGAACCGGACATCGGAGTAATCCCAGTAGCGCACCTTAAAGAGCACCTCCATCACAACACCCGTTATGTATTCCAGTACCGTCGCCCCGACACAGCCCGCCGCGTACGTGAGAAACAGATTGTGCTGAAAGGGCGCGGAGACCACCAGCATCATGATCGCCCCGCTGCCGTACAGCGGCAGAAAAGGTCCCCGCATAAATCCTCTGTTGATCCAGCGGGGCGGCTTCTCCTTCAGACTGACGTAGGCGGACTCCACGCACCAGCCCAGAAAGCAATACAGATAAAACAAAAACAACCATTGTGACATTGTATACGGATACATAATGCATTTCCTCTCCTGTTTTTCTACGTCTGATATACGAACACTCCAACGCTCAGTTTGCCCTTTTTTGTCTCCCGGTCCGCGCCGTCATAAAAAAATTTTCCCTTTCCGCGCACGCTGACCGCGTCCTCCCTTTTCAAAAAACAGCTGTTATTTTCACATATCCTGCCGTTCACAAACACTTTCTGCGCCCGGAAAAGCGCAAGACTCTCCGCGCGGGAGAGATGATACAGGGCCGCGATCACCACATCCGCGCGCTCCGAGGAGACCGTCACATTCTTTCGCACCTTCTCCTTCTTCATCTGTATCTCTGCGGCATCCGCCCTCTCACATCTGACATCCGTATGTCGGATGCGGCTGAGTTCTCCGGCGATAAAATCAGCGATGGACTCCAGGCAGAAGAGATACCCGCAGTTATCCCTGACCGAGATATCCCCCAGCGTGCTTCTCTCTATGCCGAGGTTCATCAGCGCTCCCAGAAAATCCCTGTGCCCCAGATCGTCCGCGTACTTTTGGACAAGCGGCTGGATCTTCAGCATCACGATCGGAAACTCCGCCTCGTACCCGAACTCCTCCGGATCGCCGAAGCGCGCCACCGCTCTCTCCGCCTCTTTGCTCCCGCCAAAAAGTACAGGATGTGCAAAGGAAAGTTCTCTCTCCATCCGGTAAAACACATCCTGTTCCGCCATCCCCAGAAAACCTGTGAACGTATAGATATTCTGTCTGCTGCTCTTCTCCGCAAGCTCCGTCAGACGTCTCTGCAGCTGTCTTATCTCCTTCTCCGAATCCACCTGTCATCCCCTCCGCGGACCGTCGTACGGAAAGTTCCCTACATGAAAGAGATCACCTCTTCCCTGGGCGCTTTCGTCCTCTCCACACTCTCCGCATGGAGCACCGGCCCCTTTCCGTTGTAGTCGGCCCAATATTCTTCCTTCACCACCGCGGTCACTCTGCCCCAGTCCCGCATACTCAGCTCCGCTGCCCCCGCATATTGGCAGACATAGCCCAGAAAGCTCATATCCTCGGCACAGCAGGTCATCGCCATTCTCCCCGGCACAAAATAATCCTCCGGAAAATTTTCCGGCTTGAGCACCTGCGCGGTAAACCGGACGCGCTTATCCACATACCGCTCCAGATGATCCATGGAATCGATATACCAAATACCATAACCACTGTTATCCAAAACGATCGGATCATCCTGCAGATCGTAGGGCAGATCATCCTCAAAGATCTCGTCGATCTCACCGTTTGAATCCTCAAAAATGATCTCCGCCTGCCGGTTCACCGCCTTGATATTTCTCTTGTAGGAGGCCAGATCTTTTATCCCGTCGCACCTGTTAAAGATGATCATCTCTGATTTTTTCACCATCTCCGCCAACAGCGACTTCATATTCGTGTAATACATCGGAAATGTGCTCGCGTCGATGCAGGTGATCTGCTGTTCCACGGTCCAGTGCCAGGGCAGTTTCATATTTTTGAAATTCCACATACCGTTATACTCTATGATGATCCGCTCCGGTTTATACTTTTTGTCCAGCTCCATCAGGGCGGAGGGAGTAAAATCCGCCTCCTCCTCCATCCGTTCCAGTATGGTTTTGCTGTCTTTCAACAGCTTTTCATCGTACTCGACCTCGCCCTCCTCGCAGAGCACTAACAGTGTCTTCCCTCTCAGCTGAAAATACGGCTGCGCCAGTGTATAGACGATAAACTCCGTCTTTCCGCTCTCCAAAAATCCATTGATGATATAAACAGGTTTCATATTCCAACTCCTTATTTTCCCAGAAACAGCTCTTTCAATGCGTCCTCCCTCAGACCGGATCCGATCACGCAGAACTTTCCGGTCACGTCGGCTGCTCCTGTCCGCACTTCCGCTTCACCGGGCACATAATCAAAATGAATCCAGCTTCCGTCCGCCGCGGGAACCATACCCTTTGCCCGGAGCACGATGCCATACTCCTTCTCCCGGTCCAGTTCCTCCAGGATATCCCCGATCCGGGATTTCTCATACACCGCCGCCGTCTCCATCCCCCAGCTTGTAAACACCTCATCCGCGTGGTGGTGGCCGTGGTGATCGTGGCCGTGGTGATCGTAGTCGTGGCATCCGCAGCCGCACCCCTCACCGTGATGATGATGGTGCTCATGCTCCTCACCGTGGTCATGATGGTGATGCTGCTCGTGCTCATGCTTCTCCCCATGGTGGGACATCACCTCCGCCATCAGTTCCGCCTCCAGATCGGAGGCACCCTCTATCGTCTCCAGGATCTTTTCGCCGTCCAGTTCCTCCCAGGGCGTCGTGATCACCGTGGCTTTCTCGTTGTGCTGCCTGACTAACGCAACCGCCTCCTCGATCTTCTCCTGCTTCATGGATCCCGTACGGCTTAAAATGACTGTCCCCGCGTACTCGATCTGATTGATGAAAAATTCACCGAAGTTTTTGCTGTACATTTTACACTTGGAGGCATCCACCACCACCACCGCGCTGTTCAGATGAGCCTGTCCGTCCGATTTTACATTCTCCACCGCTCTCATCACATCCGAAAGTTTTCCGACTCCGGAGGGCTCGATCAGGATCCGCTCCGGCTCGTAAGTTTTCAACACCTCCTGCAGCGAGGTCCCAAAGTCCCCTACGAGGGAACAGCAGATACACCCGGAGTTCATCTCCTTTATCTCAATGCCGGATTCCTTCAAAAATCCACTGTCGATTCCGATCTGTCCGAACTCGTTCTCTATGAGAACAACTTTCGTTCCCGTCAGCGCTTCCTGCAGCAGCTTTTTGATCAGGGTCGTCTTTCCCGCCCCCAAAAATCCCGAAACTATATCGATCTTTGTCATTTTAACAATCTCTCCTCTCCATATGCATCCTGCTTTTCTGCTTCCCTATTTTCCATCAATTTCTCCGGCCTGTCAAGTTCATGGGAGACAGTTAATGGATTCTTTAGAAAACAGTTTGGCTTTCCGACAAAATCTCCCAGACAGGTACCGCCGCAAACCCGGTCTCACCGTCCCCGCCCACCAGAACGCCCAGAAGTTTTCCCTGTCTGTCGAAGACTCCGCTGCCGGACATTCCGGCGTCCACCGTCCCGGTATCCTGCACGATCCCGCAAAGCATCAGTTTCTGCGCGCTCTCATACCCGTCAAACTTCATCTCTTCCTCCGCCTCTATCAGATATCCCTTCACAAAATTTCCTGCCGCACGATCCATGGAACCATAGACGACAAGCTCCTCCCCCCGCGTCAGCTCCTCTCCGCCCCGTCCGCAGGGAATCACCGCCGCCAGTTCTGCCCCGTCCTCGCCAAACAGCTCCGTCGGAATCACCGCGAAGCCCACATCGCAGTTGTCCAGGATCCGTTCCACCCTCGCCTCATAGTAGATCCCCGCATAGCACAATACCTCGCAGGTCTCCCCGTTTTTCAGAAGATGGCCGCTGCTGATCACAGTCACCTCCTCCTCCGTGATCTCCCAGACCAGACCGCTCCCCCTGTAGTCACCGCAAAAAACCTGCAGGACGCAGGGCCGCAATTCCTGTTCCAGAACAGACCATTCCTTCTCAGCCGGGACCAAAGCCTCTATCCCATAGCTCTCTTCCTCCCCGGGCGTCCCGTCTCCACAGCCTGTACATCCTGCCGCCAGAACGCACACCGGCAGAAGCAATTTAATTACATGTGTTATTATTCTTCTCATATCTTTTCCTCTTGCATCCTACCGAAACTCCTGCGTCTCATATAAAAACCCCGACAGAACACTGTCGGGATTTCTTCTCACAACTTATAAGCAGACCGGTAAGCCGGGTTCTGTTCCCTGCGATGCAGGGCGATGGCCATCTATCTTGGACTGCTGTCGCCAACAGCCTCCAGCGACCCACCTGAGAACAAACCGGGCCGGTTTATCGTTCTCTGCTTGGTCTTGCTTCGGATGGGGTTTACATAGCCCCGCCTGTTGCCAGACGGACGGTAGTCTCTTACACTGCCTTTCCACCCTTACCAGCCGGAATCCGGCTGGCGGTTTGTTTCTGTTGCACTGGCCTTGGAGTCACCTCCACCGGACGTTATCCGGCATCCTGCCCTGTGAAGCCCGGACTTTCCTCACCTGCACGAGCAGGCGCGGCCATCTGGTCTGCTTATAAAATGGTTGCAAATCACTATGCATTATAAAATGATTCTTCCGTTTTTGCAAGTTCTTTTCCGTACATCCTCTTCACCACAAAGACCAGCGCGCCGAGCTGCACCGCCAGCACGATCTCCAGCGCCACGATCGGCACAAAGTTCGACAGCACGATCGTGAGAGCGTCCACCAGGAAATGGACGCCGACCGCGGCGGCGAAATATTTCTTCTCCCCCCGCTTCACCGCCCGGTAGACCAGATAGGACAGACAGATCTGCAGTCCGATCGCGATGGCCCGCTCCACTCCCACCAGAAAAAACTGATAGCCCGGCGTTGTCCAGAACACTGACAGGCTCTGCAGAGCCAGTTCCTTTCCCGGCCCGTCCTCTATCGCGGAATAGGCGCTCTCGATCTGTCCCGAGTTGATCATCAACACCGTGATCAGATTTGTGATACACCCTACGCCGGCAATGATGATCGCCTCCGCTCCGCCGTGTCCGACCCCGTACATGATCGAACTCTCCCTGGAAAGATTTTTCTTCATCCAGGATTTCATCGCCACGAACCGGCCGGTCTCCTCGAACACTCCTGCGGCAAGCCCTCCGTAGATGGCGTAGAGCCATATGTTTTCCTCCAGCACATCCCCCGCCAGATTCAGCGTGACGCCGTGGAGTATCTGCTCCAGAATAAGCGCAGACAGGACGAACATCAGCGCTCCGATCCCCGCCGCGCTCATCTTCGTCTTCAGCCTGATTTTTACAAAGAACAGCAGAAATATCGGCAAACCGATCGAGATGATCATCGAAAAAATAATTCCTGCTATCGCCGTCCCCGAAACCTGTTCTACCATACCATCATCCCCTTCTCATCAAACTTTGAAACAACTTCCGCCGACGAACTCCCGGCAGACAGAATTATTCGGAATGGACGCGCTGTCCACACCGAGAAAGTAGTTGAGGAAGCGCAGCAGACGTTTCGCCTCATAATACTCCGGCTCTCCCTCCCGGATGCTGAACAAGAGCGGCTCTGCGTACTGTTTCAACACCGCCAGCTCATAGACCAGGGCCGAATTGAACATCATATCGGCCTCCTCCTGGAACGGGAAAATATTTTCTTCCTCCCCCCGTCTCACGGAGGGCCACATCTGGATCGTCCGCTTCGCGGAGGCGTTTCTTGTCCTGGCATCCCGCACGATGCGCCGCAGCAGTCTGCCGTCGGTGGTAGGTATTCTGTTGTGGTCGTCAATGTTCAGACTTGTCAATGCGCTGATATAAACTTTAAACTTGCTGTCCTCCGGCAGAGAGTAGGACATCTTCGGGTTAAGTCCGTGGATCCCCTCGATCACAAGGATATCCTCCTCCTCCAGCTTCATCATATGGCCATTGTACTCCCGGTGGCCGCTCATGAAATTGAAATGGGGCAGTTCCACCTCCTCCCCATCCAGCATCTTCCGCATATCGCTGTTGAACAGTTCCACATCGATCGCTCCCAGACACTCAAAATTGTAATCACCCTTCTCATCTTTCGGCGTGTCTTCCCTGTTTACAAAATAATCGTCCAGACTGATCAGATGCGGCACTTTGCCCAGCGCACGCAGCTGTATCGAAAGTCTGTTGGCAAAGGAAGTCTTTCCGGAGGAGGAAGGTCCCGCTATCATCACAAATTTCACATGGCTGCGGCTCACCGCCTCCTTGGCGATCTCGCCGATGCGGCGCTCCTGCTCCGCCTCCTGCCAGAGAATCATCTCCTGCATGTGATTGCCGCAGATAGCGTCATTCAGCTCTCCCACATTCTCGATCCCCACATGGGAACTCCACTCTGTCGCTTCTTTCAATGTCCGGTACAGTTTCTCCTGCGCCCGGAAAGGCTGCAGCTTTAAGGGTTCCTTCCGATCCGGCATCACAAGCATAAAGCCTTCGCCGTATGTAATCACCTGAAAATATTTTGCATAGCCGGTATGGGGGAGCATATATCCATAGTAGTAATCGTAAAATCCGTCCAGACAGTACAGATTCACCCCGGAACTTCTCCGGTAGCGGAACAGCTTCTCCTTGTCCTTCATGCCGTACTCCCGGATCAGCTTCATGCATCTCCTCATCGGATAATACTTCTTCATGATAGGCAGCCTCTGCTCCGACAGCTCTCTCATCCTCCGCTCGATATCCTGCGCCAGCTGATCGGTGACCTGGACATTGCCCGTCACCGTGCAGTAATATCCGTTGCTGACCGCAAACTCCACTTTGACCCTCTCCAGATCGTCCCGCCCCACAATATCCGTTATCGCCTTCAGAAACATCATTTTGACGGTCCTCACATAAGCTCTGTGCCCGATGGGATCCTTCAGCGTCAGAAAGGATACTGTGCAGTCTTCCTTTATCCTTTTGTGCAATTCACGCATTTTCCCGTTCGCGATGACCAGCGCGATCTGGTTGCCATACTCCTCCTGATGTCTTGAGGCCACCTCCTCAAAAACCGCGTCCTCCGCATATTCCGTCACTACTCCGTCTACTGTCACCTTCATAAACTGCCGGCCTCCTTTCGTTTTATATAAAATCTTGTTTTAATTTATGCCGTCCAGAACGGATTTTTCTCCGGGGCCGTGTGTATTGTCACACCGGACAACTTCTTCTTACAGTATTCCTCCATGCAGGGAACAAATATCTTCTCCAGTCCGTAATGCCCCGCATCGATGATCGAAAGCCCCTGCTCCACCGCGTCGATCCCCTCATGGTGATCAATATCACCCGTTATCAAAACATCGGCGCCCAGCCTCACCGCATCCTCTATACAGCCTTTTCCGGATCCCGGGCAGACCGCCGCCATCACAATGGTCTCCGCCGGCATTCCATATACCTTTACCTGCTCTATTTTGCAGCGGCTCTTCACATATTCCGCGCACTCCGCCAGCGTCATAGGCGTTGGCAGAATTCCCGCTCTGCCGATCCCCTCCTTCGATATCTCGTCCTCATAGGTCACGGACAACACCTTCCGATCCTCCAGTCCGAGCTGCTCCGCCACCGCGTCCGCCATCCCCATCACATCAAAATTGGAGTGCATCGCATAACAGCAGATCTTATGTTCCGCCAGCGTCAGTATCTTATCCCCGATAAAATCCCTCCCCGAAACCTGTTTCATCGGTTTAAATATTATGGGATGGTGTGTCAGCAGCAGATCGGCATGAAGTCTTACTGCCTCCTCTATCACTTCCCTCGTGGCGTCCAGGGCAATATAGACGGAGGATATTTCCTTCTCCTCCCTGCCGCACAACAGTCCCACATTATCCCAGCTCTCCGCAAACGATCCCGGGGAAACCTCCTCCAGATATTCTATGATCTCACAGCATTTCATACTGCACCTCCTCTGTCCGTATCCATTCTTCTCCGCACATCCCGTATCCGGCGCAGTTCTTCCTCCACCTGATCCCGTCTGTTCGGGTATGTTAAAACTTCTTTTAATATTTTGTTCTGCAGTTCCTCCCACCAATCCAGATAAGTGAGAAGAACCGGATTCCGCTCTCTGATCAGGCAGGGACCGAATTCGTCTTCCAGACTTTCCAGGTATGCGTTCTTCTCCGCATCAAGCAACGCCTCCCCCCCGGCATTTACAGCCTCCGCCAGCATCATCGGATAAAACTTTTCGTCCTCCAGAACCATATCCTCCCTCCGGATGACAAATCCCTTCTTTCGCAGATATCCGCGCACACAGGAAAGCTCCGACTGGGGTTGCAAAATCAGATAGCGCAGGCTTTGCCGCTTTTCCGGATAGTCCTCCAGAATCTTCACGATCAGCCTGCCGCCCATCCCCGCGGCGATCATACACTCGACTTCCCCGGCCGCCAGTTTTTCCAGCCCGTCCGACAGTCTTGTCTCTATGTACGCGGAAAGACCGGCGCCTTCTATGTGCTCTCTCGCCCGGGAGAGCGGTCCCTCGTTGATATCCGTCGCGATCACTCTGGGGCAGATATGTTCCTGTACCAGATAGATCGCCACAAACCCGTGGTCACAGCCGATATCACAGGCGGTTGCTCCCCCCGGCACCAGCCCTGCCACCGCCGCCATTCTGTTGGATAAATGAATTTTCTGTCTGACCATCAGTTCAAATAATCTTTCAGTTTGCGGCTTCTGCTGGGATGGCGGAGTTTCCTCAGGGCTTTCGCCTCGATCTGACGGATCCTCTCCCTCGTCACGTTGAACTCCTTGCCCACTTCCTCCAGCGTTCTCGCCCTGCCGTCATCCAGCCCGAATCGCAGACGAAGCACTTTCTGCTCCCTCTCCGTCAATGTGCTGAGCACTTCCACAAGCTGTTCCTTCAACAGCGTAAAGGCGGCCGCCTCCGCCGGGACCGGCACATTGTCGTCCTGGATGAAGTCCCCGAGATGGCTGTCCTCCTCCTCGCCGATGGGCGTCTCCAACGACACCGGCTCCTGAGATATCTTGGAGATCTCCCGCACTCTCTCCACCGGAATATCCATCTTTTCCGCGATCTCCTCCGGCAGCGGCTCCCTCCCCAGTTCCTGGAGAAGCTGCCTGTTCACGCGGATCAGCTTGTTGATCGTCTCCACCATGTGTACCGGGATCCGGATCGTCCGCGCCTGGTCCGCAATCGCCCTCGTGATCGCCTGACGGATCCACCAGGTCGCATAGGTGGAAAATTTGTACCCCTTCCTGTAGTCAAATTTTTCCACGGCCTTGATCAGCCCCAGATTGCCCTCCTGAATCAGATCCAGGAACAGCATGCCTCTCCCCACATAACGCTTCGCGATGGAGACCACCAGCCGGAGATTCGCTTCCGCCAGCCTCTGCTTCGCGTCCTCCCCGTCCGCTATCACGTACCCGAGTTCCTTCTTCTCCTTCTCCAGGGTCTCTCTCTCTTCGCCCTCCGCGGTCTCCAGCATGAGATCCATATCTTTCAGCTTTTCTTCCGCGGCCGCGCCGTCCTCAATCTTTTTGGCGAATTCGATCTCCTCCTCCGCGGAAAGCAGAGGCACCTTTCCGATCTCCTTCAAATACATTCTGACCGGATCTTCAATGCTGACGCCGTCGGGAACAGAGAGGTCAATATTCTCCACATCCACCTCGTCCTCCTCCGACAGATTGATCTCCTCGTCGTCCAGATCGGCCTCCACCGGAATCTCCACATTGCAGACAATACCGTTGCTCTCCAGAATTTCCAGCACCTTGTCAAACTGCTCCTCCTCGATGGGCAGATCGCGAAAGGCGTCGCCTACATCGGAGTAGTCCAGTACATTCTTTTTCTTTTTGGCAAGATTCAAAAGTTCCTTTATCTTCTCGTCAAATTTTACTTTTGTGTTTTCATCCATATAACTTCCATCCTTCCTGCTATAAACAGTAATATACTCCCTAATCAAGAGAAATATGCATTTTGTTAAGTTCTTCCAGCGCTTTTTTGCCCGCAATCACCTGATTTAGCGCTGAAATGTCTGTTCCCAACCTCTGAGAATAGTATTCGTAGCTGTTTCGCTTCACATTGCAGACGATATCGTGCAGCGCCTGCTCCGCGTCGCTCTTTTTCTCGATCTTTCCGATGCTTGTATGAAAGAGTCCGGCCACCTCCTTTTTCTGCTCCTCCTCCGGGAACAGATCCATCATGCCCGCCGGGTCCACTTTCCCTTCCTCCAGCTCCGCGAAAAGCCTCTCTGCCACCTTTTTATAGAGCTCATCGAAGAAATCTTCCGGTGTGATATATTCCCTGATCTTCGGATAAATATCCGGCCTGTCCGCCAGCCATGTGATCAAAAGCCTCTGCGCTTTTTTCGCGCTGTCCTCCGGCGTCCTCTTCGACTGGATACCGGATTTCGGCCTCTCAAGCGGCTTTAACAGACCGATCTGGGACGCCGCGGAATTTACCAGCTTCCGCAGATTCTCATGGCCGATATGGTACTTTTCCGCTATCGCTTCCATATAATTGGCCCGCTCCGCCTCCTCCGAAAAATTGCAGAGCTTTTTGGCTATCTCCCGGTGGAATTTTGTCTTTCCCGCCGGATCTTTCAGGTCAAACTCCCCGGACAGGATGCGGATCTCAAAGAAAAAGCTGTTTTCCGCCTCCGTAAGCCGTCTCTCAAAGGCCTCCGCCCCCTCAGCCTTGATAAATTCATCCGGGTCCTTGTAGGGGGCAAAGCTTATGACCCGGCCGGTCAGTCCTGCCTCCCGCAAAATTCCTATCGCCCGCAGCGCCGCTTTCACACCGGCCCCGTCCGAATCGTAGGCTAACAGCACTTCCTCCGCATAGCGTTTGAGGAGAGAGGCCTGTCCCGGCGTAAAAGCCGTCCCGAGGGAGGCCACCGCCTGTGTGAAGCCCGCCTGGTGCATCGTGATCACGTCCATGTAACCCTCGCACAGGATAAACTGATTCTTTCTGGAACTTCTGGCAAAATTCAGCCCGTAGAGATTTCTGCTCTTGTCGAATACCGGCGTCTCCGGTGAATTCAGATACTTGGGCGTTCCCTCCCCCATCACCCGGCCGCCGAAGCCGATGACGCGGTGGTTCATATCCTGTATGGGAAATATGACCCGATTCCAGAATTTGTCGTGGAGACCGAAGCGCTCATCGAAGGCGGCCAATCCCGCCTCCTTGATCAGCTCGTCCTGGAATCCCTTCCGTATCAAATATTTTGACAGATCGTCGCTGGTCTTGTTCGCAAATCCAAGCCCGAATTTATGTAGAGTCTCCTCGCTGAGCTTCCGGTTTCTCAGATAGGCAAGCCCCTGTCCGCCGTGCGGCGCGCGGAGCTGATAATAAAAGTATTTCGCCGCCTCCTTGTTGACGGCCAACAACTTTGCCCGATGGCTTTCCTGCCGCTTTGCCTGCTCCGAGTACTCCGGCTCCGGCAGTTTGATCCCCGCTCTGTCCGCCAGCATCTTCACCGCCTCCTGAAAGGAAGCGTTCTCATACTGCTGCAGAAACATGATCACATCCCCTCCCGCCCCGCAGCCAAAGCAGTAGTACATCTGCTTTGCCTGAGACACCGAAAAGGACGGCGATTTTTCGTTGTGAAAAGGACAGAGCCCGAAATGGCTTGCTCCCTTTTTCTGTAAATGCACATAGCCGGAAATCACATCCACAATGTTATTTCTCGCTCTGATTTCTTCTATTACTTCCTGCGGATAGAACATACCCGCCTCCTTTATTCTTAGTACCGTGATCAGCCGTGCCACGACGCAGGCACATAGATCTCCTCAAATTTGGCGATGGCATAGCGGTCCGTCATGGCGCTGATATGGTCGCACACCACACGCTCCAGGGGCTCTCCTTTTTCGAGCAGCATCCGCATCTCATCCGGGAGGACATCCCTGTGTCTGCAGAAGTAATCGTACAGCGTCTCCACCAGCATCACGGCCTTCCCCTCTTCGCTCTTGGCCTTCGGGTTTATATAGACCCGCTCGAACATAAACTGCCTGAGCCGTTTCAGCGCGCCCTCCACCGGCTCCGACATGACGATAGCGTTCCTCCCGCTGCTGTTCGACACGATATCGTGGATGAAATGATCGATCCACTCCGCGGAATCATAGCCGATCACGTCGCCGATCTCTCCCGGCACATCGTTTTGCGTCAGAATCCCGGCCCGTATCGCGTCGTCCATGTCGTGATGGATATAGGCGATCTTGTCGGAAAACCGCACCACCTGTCCCTCCAGCGTGGAGGGCGTCCCTCTGGTCTGATGGTGCAGGATGCCGTCCCGCACCTCCACGGTCAGGTTCAGTCCCTGTCCCCCCTTTTCCAGAAGCTCTACGGTCCGCACGCTCTGCACATTGTGTGCAAAACCAAGGGGACAGACATTGTTTAACGCCCGCTCCCCGGCGTGCCCAAAGGGCGTATGCCCCAGATCGTGTCCCAGCGCGATCGCCTCCGCCAGCTCCTCGTTGAGCCGCAGCGCCTTCGCTATGGTTCTGGCATTCTGGGAGACCTCCAGCGTGTGGGTCAGCCTGGTTCTGTAGTGGTCGCCGTCCGGTGTCAGAAAAACCTGCGTTTTATCTTTCAGTCTGCGGAACGATTTGCTATGTAGAATGCGGTCTCTGTCCCTCTGAAAGACGGGTCGGATATCGCACTCTTCCTCCGCCCTGTCCCTGCCCTTCGAATCCGCGCTATGACAGGCGTAGGGGCTCAAATAGTCTTCTTCCCGCTTCTCCAGCCTCTCCCGTATCAGCATGATCTATCCCCCGAAATCGTCATGACATCACTTTCACTATATTATATATTCTGCGAATTTCTCCCATTTCCTTTTTTATTTGTCCTACAAATTTTTTCATTTTTTTCTGCGATTCCCTCTTAAGTTTTCTCTTTTTCCTGCCGAAATAAAAAATACCATAGTATTATAATAACCTAGCTGATAATATAATCCATAGAAGGAGCTTAGATTATGTCACTGACAGTTCAAATGAAACCTGATTATACCAGTGTTGTCACAAGAAGCATGCAGAAACTGGGTTCTAACGGCGGCACGGATATGACCAACCTGACAAAGACCATGCTGGGGGGCGGCGGAGACAATACGCTGATCGATTACACCGCCATCAAAAACGGCAGTTACGGCAAGCTTCTGAAGGCCTACTACAGCGAAGTGCCGGAGGCCGACACAAAGAAGGCGCTGAAGGAAGAGGTAAAAAACAAAAAAGTCGAGCTGGTGCAGGATGCGCTGGAGGGCAAATCCTCAAAATCTTCCACCGACACCACCTACAACGCCATGGCCGATAAAATTAAAAATCTTTCGGATTCGGTATCCACTCTGTTTAACGAGAGCGTATAATCATTCACCGTGTCCGCCCAAAGCAGTGCTGTCCGCACTGCTTTTTTTGTTTTTTCATTCTTCTATCGACAATCTATTGCATTTTCTCCCATTTTCCATTACTATGAAAAGTGCTGTTGCAACTAGATACGTCTGGAGGTTCTTATGAAAAAAATAGAAGTGATCATCCGCCCCGAAAAACTGGAAGATTTAAAGAAAATACTGACCAAAAATGAATACAGCGGCATGACCGTGCTCTCCGCCATGGGATGCGGTCATCAGGAAGGTTTCGATAATCCGGAATTTGAAAAACTGGGACTGGAAGTAAATCTTTTGCCGAAGCTCTATGTGATGACTGTCGTCTGGGACGAGGATCTCGAGGATATCCTCTCCGAGATCGTCGATAAACTGTCCACCGGCAATGTGGGGGACGGCAAGGTATTCATCTCCGATATTGATGATGTCATGCGCATCCGCACCGGGGAGAGGGGCAGGCAGGTACTGTAGTAACACTGTGGGCTGCGCTCACATTTTAATTTGGAGGTATTCACAAAAGGAATGATAAAAACTGACAGCAAACCCATCGTGAGACTGTCCGGTGTGACAAAAGATTTCGGAAAGAGTGAAGTCCTGAAAAGTATCGATCTGGATGTTTACGAAGGCGAATTTCTGACCCTGCTCGGTCCTTCCGGCTGCGGCAAGACCACCACGCTCCGCATTATCGCGGGTTTTGAGACGCCATCCCAGGGATGTGTTTATTTAGAGCAGGCCGATGTGACTGATCTCGCTCCCTACAAGCGCAACGTCAACACGGTATTTCAGAGTTACGCGCTCTTCCCGCATATGAATGTTTTCGACAACGTGGCTTTCGGACTGGTGGAAAAGAAAGTGCCGAAACCGGAGATCCGGGAGAGGGTCGAAAAAATGCTGGATCTGGTACAGCTGAAAAATTTCGGCCGCAGGAAACCTCACCAGATGTCCGGCGGACAGCGCCAGAGGGTTGCCATCGCCAGAGCCCTTGTCAATAATCCGAAGGTTCTGCTTCTGGATGAACCGTTGGGCGCTCTGGACCTGAAGCTCCGCAAACAGATGCAGATGGAATTAAAGCATCTGCAAAAGCAGCTCGGCATCACTTTCATCTATGTGACCCACGATCAGGAGGAAGCTCTGACCATGAGCGACCGAATCGCCGTGATGAACAACGGCATCATCGAGCAGATCGGAACGGCCCGCGAGATCTATGAGCGGCCGAAGACCAAGTTTGTCGCCAGCTTTATCGGCGAATCCAATATTATAGAAGCCTCCGTCACGGGGATCGACGGGGACCTGATCGAACTGACCGCGGAGAACGGCGTTGTGCACGCAAAGGGCACGGGGTTCGTGCAGGACGAGATGATCTACATCTCCATTCGCCCGGAAAACACGATGTACTCCTTCGAACCGGTAGAACACTTCCGGCTCCGCGGCATCGTAAAGGAGCATGTTTATGTCGGTTCCATCGTAAAGACCGTCGTTGCCCTGCCCAACGGCCAGAGGCTAAGATTAAACCAGCATCCCCACAGTGATCTGCCGGAAGTCGGCAGTGCCGTCACGGTGTACTGGAATATGGACAAGGCCGTGATCATGCATACCGCGGAGGATACGCTGTATGACCTGATCGAGGATGCGCTGTTAAACCGCCCGGATCTGGCGGTACAGAAAGGACGCGGAAACACATGAGGATCACTCGGAAACATACAACAGAAACAACTGACAACAAAGGACACAGAGGTGATATTCTCTGTCTCGTCGGCCCCCTTTTTCTGTGGATGGTGCTCTTTCTCGCGCTGCCGCTTCTTTACGTCATCGCGATCAGCTTTCTGGAAAAGGGCGTTTACGGCGGCGTACAGGCCATATTTACACTGGAAAATTATACCGCCCTCTGGAATCCCACCTACGGGAAAGTGATCTGGCGCTCCATCGTTCTGGCCTTCTGGACCAGCGTGATCTGTCTGCTCATCTCCTACCCCTTTTCTTTTATTTTGTCCAGATTCAGCGGCAAATACCAGGGATTCTGCGTCCTTCTCATCATGCTGCCCTTCTGGATCAACCAGCTGATCCGGCTAAACGGCTGGAGCAATATCCTGCGGGATTCCGGCGTCATCAATACCTTTCTGTTAAAACTCGGCGTTATCTCCGAGCCGATCACGATGATGTACACGGACGGCGCCACCCTGTTCGGTATGGTGTATGCCCTCTTCCCTTTTATGGTGCTGCCCCTGAACAACTCCATCTCCAAGCTGGATCATTCTCTGATCGAAGCGGCTCACGATCTGGGCGCCTCCCGGATCAGCACCTTTTTCCGGGTCATCCTGCCGCTCACTCTGCCCGGTATCTTTGCCGGAACGATACAGGTTTTTATCCCCAGTCTGGATGCATTCTACATCGCGGACGTGATGGGTGGCGGCAACTCCACACTGCTCGGAAACCTGATCAAAGACCAGTTTATGGCGGCCAGAAACTGGCCTTCCGGCGCCGCCTTCTCGGTGATCCTGATACTCTTTACCCTTCTCGTATTAAAGTTATACACCAAAGTGGGTAATCTGGAAGACCTGGCATAGAGCACAACAACATGTCCCGGGAACAAGGAGGATATAGAAGATGAAAAGAAAAGAAGAAAAAAAGCTCGGCGCATTTTCCTATCTCTACGCCGGAGCGATTTACCTGTTTTTATATCTGCCGATCTTTATGGTGGTCGGCTATTCCTTCAACACAAACGACAATAACCTTGTCTTTAAGGGGTTCACCCTGCACTGGTATGGCGCAATGTTCCAAGACAGGTCCCTCATGAGTTCCCTGCTTTTGACGCTGGAACTGGCTCTTGTCAGCACGATCATCTCCGTGGTGCTCGGCACTCTCGCCGCCATCGGCATGCACCGCTATGACTTCAGGCTCAAAAAAACTCTGGACAACATGCTCTATGTGCCCATTGTCATCCCCGAGCTGGTCATAGGCATCGCCTCCCTCGCCACTTTCACGACTCTGAATATCACCCTCAGCTTCTGGACGCTGGTGATCGCCCATGTGACGTTCTGCGTCCCCTTTGTGATCATCACGCTGCGGGCCAGAATCGCCGGTTTTGATAAATCCATCGAGGAGGCGGCCATGGATCTCGGCGCCAACCAGTTTCGCACTCTCCGGAGAGTCACCATCCCCATGCTGATGCCCGGCATTATTTCCGGCGCTCTGCTGTCCATCACCCTCTCGTTGGACGATGTGATCATCAGTTATTTTGTGACCGGCGCAGGCGATACCACTCTGCCCATCAAGGTGTACGGCATGGCCAGGGGCAAGATCTCCACGGAAGTCTATGCCCTGTTCACGCTGATGATCATCGTCACCGTACTGATCTACCTGCTGTCAGCGGCTGTCCGGTCCGCTGCCGCAAAGAGGCAGCGCTAAGTACGGATTTACCGACCGCTCTATATACAAAATGCCGCATAAAGAGGCACCGCAAACACGCCTTCCTCCAATCCGAAATTCTTTTCGGACAACCGTAGCGCCATCTCCGGCTGATAGAGATTTCGAAAGTGTTTTAAACTTCTTGCGTGGGTATTTTTGCCGAGTTTCACTTCCACCGGTATGATCTTCCCTTCTTTCTGCAGCACAAAATCCAGTTCGGCCGCAGGCGTCTCCGATGTCCAGTAATACAGCTGATGACCGCCTGCTCTCAGCGCCTGTGCCACATAGTTTTCCGCCAGAGCTCCTCTGAACAGGTCGGAAAGTTCATTGCGTATCAAATTTTCCGCCGGGATATTGACAAATGCCGTGAGCAGTCCCACATCCGATAAGTACAGCTTAAATGCCGATACATCCCGAAATGCCGCGAGCGGCATCTCTCCCCGGGTAACCCTGTCACACTGCAGAACGATACCGGAAAAGACAAGCCATGCGATAGAATCTCCGAACAATCCCGCTGTGGCTCCTTTCCTGATGAGTTTAAACTGAAACTTTTTGTTTTCTTTCGCAAGCTGAGCAGGCATGGATGCAAACGCATTTTTAATTTTTGTACTCTCGCTGCCGCCCGCATATTTTGCCATGTCTGCCGTGTAGGCATTCAATATCATAGTCTGCACTTCCGGCACATTGATCCAGGATCTCTGCTCCCTGTACTCTTTGACCGCCGCCGGCATCCCGCCGACTGCCAGATATCTGCGGTACCATAAAAGAAGCTCCTCATGTGTCACGGCAGGCATCTCTTTTCTCTGATCATAGTGTTCTCTGATCAATGTCACGAGATAATCCTGATCCATCGCCCGCAGAAATTCATCAAAGCCGAGAGCGTATAACGTCTTTATCACAACCTTCCCCACCGGAAAGGAATACTTCTCCCTGTTGATCGCCACGTCGAGCAGACTCCCCGCCGCCGCTATATGATATTCCGGCGCTTCCTCGTTAAAATATTTTAAAGACGTCAGCGCCCGTTCACACGCCTGTATTTCATCAAAGATGATCAGAGTCTCATCCGGCACGATCTTTCTTGCAAAATATTCCTCCAACAGGCGAATCAGTCTGTCCCATAATCTCCGGCCAGCCTCCCACGCTCATGGTATTCTCAAACTCCCCGGCGACCTCCTTATTCGGGATAAATGTCTCCTTTTTCTCAATATCATATCCAAGATATCCCAGATGGATCAGCAATGCCAGTACATCATCTTTCGTTCTGGAAGCTGAAAGCATTTACCCTGACATGTTCGCCGCCGAGCATCCTCACGATATCTTTTTTCAGACCGTCAAAATCCATATCCATATATATCTTCAGCGCTTCATATGTCTCTGTAACCGTCCAGTAATTGGAACATCTGTTAAATCTCATCGCCTCCACAACAGATTTTGGATTATAAACATGACGAAAATGGATAAAAGAATATCCGTCGTACCAACTGCTTATCTCCCCCAAATCCATCTCAAACCGCTCACACAGCTCTCTCACTTCCTTCTCTGTAAATCCGGTATACTCTTCCAGCGCTTTCTGGTCTGTCATGGAGTATTCCACAAACATATTCAGCACAGAATGGTATCCGTATTTTTTGACGGGAAGTATCCCCGTCATGTACGCAAGAGCAACATACGCCTGATCCTTCAGCAGATCCCTCAGAAAATCCAGATATCGCTTCCCTGACCTCCTCCAAAACCGCCTGCTCCAGATACTCCGTCACTTCCCTGTCCCTTGCCCTGATCAGAAACCGCTGCATGTTCAGATAGATCACATCGTATCTGTTCAGATGCTCCTGAAAGCTTTCATCCCGTTCGATAACAAATCCCCTGAACAAATCCCATGAATCACATCCCCTGCTGTAATAGGCGTTAAGCATCTCCAGTGCCATTGACTTCCCGAAGCGCCTGGGCCTGCTGACGCAGATATACTTTTCCTTTGTACTCAGACTTTTATTTGTATATGCAATCAATCCCGTTTTATCTACATAAATCTCTGAACGGATCACTTCTTTAAAACCATTATTTCCTGGGTTTAAATAAACTCCCATAAACCACCCCCTGTAACTCTATCACAACCTGTCCGCATATTTCCGTTTATCCGTCTCCGGAATTCTGAGCGCCGCCATCGCCTGCTCCGCCGTCAGTTTCAGCGTGGACATTATATTCTTTATCGCTTTCAGCGTTCCCTTTTCTATACCCTTTTCTAATCCAATGGCCTCCCCATCCTTCAGGATCGTCTTATCGTGAAGTTCCTGATCAAATTCCCAAATACTCATTTCAACCACTTCCTCCCTGTTTCCCCTGAAAAATTCCGCAAGAATATTTTCCGAAATACATTCCTCCAGCGCCTGTAATACCGCGCTCTCCAGTTTTATCCCCGCTTTTATCATTTCGTTTCATGTGAGTTTTAAAGCAGGACTTTCAAAGATGCCTTTCGGCCTGACGCAGCTGAACACCGCCTGTTAGAATGTCTCAATATAGAGACTATATTTATGAAAATAATCTGCTTTGTTCGACTATAACACAAAATATCTCTCTTTACAAGCAAAAACAACTATATTGATTAATAAATGCAACAGTTCTCTCACCACATATACCGGAACTTCTTCTCCCCCGCCTTCACGGGCAACGTCTCCTCCTCGATGGATTCGATCCGGATCGGCTTTTTCTGATGCAGACAGATGATCAAATCCTGTATGGTCTCCATCCTCCCCTGCACTTCCATCAGCACATCCCCGTTCGGCAGATTTTCCACATACCCCGTAAGCCCCAGCGTATCCGCGAGATACTTGGACTGGAACCGAAAGCCCACGAACTGTACTTCCCCCTTGAATATCAGTTTCTTTCTGACGATACCCTCACTCATTTTTTTCATCACCCTTCGCCACCTTCTGACACAGTCCGCTCACAATACAGAACGCTCCGATCAACACCATAACGATCCCGGCGATCCTGTAATCCACGGCAAAAAAGGGAAGCCCGATTACCAGGATCACGATCCCCATGATAAAATCCACTTTCCAGTTTCTTTCCTTCGCCCTGCCCTCGTCCTTTTTTTCCACTTTCATTCTGTCACCGCCCCTTTCTCTCTATTATAGCGTCCTCCGCTCCCGATTTTCAAGCTTTTCTAAAAAATCTCATGTTCCCATTGGGACGGCCTATCTTTAAACATATAAATTTTTCAGCAAACAGCCCGGATAAAAATACCCGGGCCGCCTTTTGCTATACTTTATATATTATTTTTTACGCCAGATCTTCCCCGTTGGTCCGGATCACCTTCTGATACCATGCAAAGCTGTCTTTCTTGATCCGCTTTCCGGTACCTTTTCCGTAATCGTCGATATCCACATAGATAAAGCCGTAGCGCTTGCTCATCTCGGAGGAAGAGCAGCTCACGATATCGAGGGGCGCCCAGAGATAGTACCCTCTCAGGTCCACACCGTCCATGATGGCAAGCTTCATCTGCTCGATGTGCGCCCTGTAGTAGTCCACCCTGTAGGGATCATGGATCGTGCCGTCCTCCTCCAGCTTGTCGTAGTTGCCGCAGCCGTTCTCTGTAATGTAGATCGGGCACTGGTATCTGTCGTAGAACTCGTTCAACATATACCGAAGACCGCTCGGATCGATGCTCCATCCCCATGGATTCGCCGGAAGATCCGGATTCCGGATGGCCTCGTTTCCGTTCTCAAAGCTCTCCTTTGTCACCATTCTCGTGTAATAGTAGGAGAAGGACAGGAAATCCGCCGTATTCTTCAGATCTTCCTCATCGTCCGGTCCGAACTCTATGTTGATGCCTCTCTCCTCAAAGAAGTGGAACGCGTACCCCGGATATTTTCCTCTCAGCAACACATCGGAGAAGAAGTATTCCATCTGATTATGGCGCATTGCCGCCAGGATATCCTCCGGTTTACAGGAAGCCGGATAGGAGGGACCGCCGCAAAGCATCATGCCGATCTGCAGATCCTTATTCAGGCTGTGGCCGTATCTTGTCGCTCTCGCGCAGGCTACCATCTCGTTGTGAACCGCCTGGTATTTCGCCTCCAGCACATTGTCCACCACATCTGCCGCCACGCCGAGATGATTGAAGGACTCGTGCACGATCAGGTTGATCTGGTTTACCACAATCCAGAGTTTTACCCTGTCGCCGTACCGGTCAAACAATGTCTTACAGTATCTCTCGAAGAACTCGATGACCTCTCTGGAATACCAGCCCTTGTAATTTATGGTCAGGTTCAGGGGCATCTCGTAGTGGGAGATCGTGATAAGCGGCTCCATACCGTTTTTGATAATCTCGTCGATCAGGTTGTCGTAGAATTTCAGCCCTTCCTCGTTGGGTTCCTTGTCATCGCCGTTGGGATAGATCCTCGACCAGTTGATGGAAGTTCTGTAGGTCTTCATCCCCAGCTCCGCTAAAAGCTTCAGATCCTCCTTGTAGGTGTGATAAAAATCGATTCCCCAGCGCTTCGGAAAGATCCTGTCACTGTCCTCCAGAGCCTTCTTCACAAACTCCGAAGTCACCTCTTCATTAAACTTTTTGTCCACGGGCACATTGTCCACAAATTCATTGATATCCGCCACACAAAGTCCCTTGCCGCCCTCTTTCCAGGCTCCCTCCATCTGGTTGGCGGCAAACGCGCCGCCCCAGAGGAAGTTTTCAGGGAATGTTTTCGGTACTCTGCTCATTTTTTATTCCTCCAATTTTTTCAGTCTTTCATCGTACGATGCAAAAATATTGCACATCTGCTTCGCGATCATGATCTCGCTGTAGATCGTCATCAGGGTATCCTGCGCATGGGCGAACAGGACGTTGTAGTCGAAGTCCTCCCCTGCGATCGCACCCTGGATGCAGTCCGTCTGAATATGATGGGCTTCCGCGATCTTTGCGTCCGCCTCCTTTAAATGTTCTCCGGCCGCCGCCATATCGCCCGATGCGATAGCTCCCAGGGCCGCCTGACAGCAGTTTCTCGCATCTCCCGCATGCATAATGATCTGCATCGCGTTTTCTACGGTTGTTTCATTCATAAAAGTACCCTCCCTTATATCATTATAATCGTAATTCACGGTATATTATTCTTTCGCCGCTTTCTTCTCTCCGCTCTCTTTCTTCAGCTCGTTTGCCTCGTAAGCCTTGAAGAACGGATACCAGATCAGAGTGGATACCGCCACGGAGATGATCAGGAAAATGATCGCTCTGAAACTTCTTGTGCTGATCCATGTGGAGATCGGATACGGGCAGTACCAGAGTTCAAACTGTACATCCGGGAACGGTGCAAACTTGATGACCTTTGTCCCGACCCATGTCAACAGCGACATGATAATCCCCTGCAGCCACATCGGAACCATCAGATAGGGATTCCATGCGATACAGCCGAAGATGACAGGCTCGTTGATATTGAAGATCCCCGGCACAAGGCAGGCTCTTCCGAGAGATTTCAGCTCCTTGGACTTAGAAAGAATCATCATAACTACCAGAGGCAGCGTACAGCCGATACCTCCCACCCACATGTATGTACAGTAGACAAGGCCTTCCGTAAAGATGTTCATGCTCGCCGCCGTTGCGGTTCCCGCCGCAACCATCTCCAGGTTTGCCACGATAGCTGCCAGTTTTACAGGCTCGTTTACCGGCGTCAGCACCCAGCTGGAAATACCCATGGAGTAAATAAAGCAGGTCAGAAGCATAAAGAACGTAAATCCGTACCAGGTCTGCAGGAAACTCTGCAGCGGCATAAAGATGCTCAGAATAATGTTGTACAGGTTCACCTGCATAATCAAAACTACGACCCATCCGAGAACTACAACGATGCCGATGGGCAGAAGCGCATCAAACCACTGACGCACGAAATCCGGAATCGCGGAATCCTCTTTGAAGAATGTGAACTTCGCGAAAGCGCCCATGATAAGGCCTGTGATAACACCTGTTATCATCGCGCAGAACATACCGCCGGCGCCCAGTGCGGAGCTTCCAAAGCCTACGGCGCCCTCTTCCTCCACGATAGGCGTCACCACGATCAAAAACAGCAGCAGTCCGGAAAGCCCGGCTATCAGGCGCTGTTTTCTGTACCGCTTTTTCTCACAGTAGTTGAAGGGAATCAGGAACGCTACCAGGAGTGATACCTTGCCCATGGTCCATCCGAACGGCGTCCAGAAGGAAAACGGCAGTGCCACATAGTCCTCGATAATTGCCAGACAGCAGAAGATCGACCCCAGGAAGATAAAGGGCAGAATCTGCAGTACGGAATCTTTGATTGTCACAACCCAGATCATGTTGCTGATCTTATTCATTTTTGGAGCAAAACTGTTCTCCAGCCAGCTGATCAATTTTTGCATTTGTACTTATCTCCTCTCTCACTCATTATACTTTTTACGATTTACTTTTCCCCAAACAGCTCCAGAATCTGATCCAGAGCCATATCGCCGTTCAATTTCGCGTAAGCTTCCTTGTCGATCAGTGCGATCTTGATATCGTATCCCTCGCAGTCCTCCTCGAGAGAAGGGATCACGGTCGCCAGATGAGGCCCCACCATCAGACAGTCGATATCTTCCACGTAGTTCAAAACCTCGGACTCGCTTCTCGCAGTCACGCTCATCTTGATGCCTCTCGCTGCGGCCGCTTTTCTGATGTTCGCCGCCATAAACCCGCTGCTCGCCCCGGAGCCGCATACCAGTAATACATTGTGTTCAGCCATTTTTCGTACCTCCAGTTTTATTTGATAGATTTATTGTATTTTCCCGGCAACAAAAAAGCAAACCGACATTTTCACCGCCGGGGTGAAAATGTTAGTTTGCCGATTTTTTTGTGTTCAGATCAATCCGTACTTTCGGAAAGCGTGGTAGACGCCGTCCTCCGCGACGGACTTTGTGACGTCATCAGCCGCCTCCTTCACATAGTCCGACGAGTTGCCCATGGCTATGCCGATGCCGGCGGCCCGGATCATCTCGAGATCGTTTTCGCTGTCGCCGATGGCTATCGTATCCTCGATCGGAACGCCCAGATACCCGCTGAGATACCGGACCGCCGTGCCCTTTGTGAAGGCGGTCTTTGTGACCTCTCCGCTGTTTCCTCTGGTCTCCGACTGACTGAATGTCGTCGCGGTCATACCCCATTTTTTCAGGTTCTCTTTCAGCCAGTTATTGTCTTTCTCCGCATAAAAAAAGGAACACTTATGTACCTTGTCCATCTCCCGGATCGAAGTACACGGAAGCGTCTTCAGAAAAAAGCTCAGCAGAAATTTCTCCTGCTCCTCACGGCCTTCCATCTCTCTGAAAAACCTCTCCCGGATCTCCTTTTTCATGTACAGATTCTCAAAGCCTTCCATAATATAGACAGCTCCGATATCCTCCAGAAGTCCTGCCGCCAGCTTCTTTTCCTCCTCCGAAAAATATTCCGCCAGCAACACCTTTTTTTTCCACATGACACAGGCGCCGGCGGCGCTGATCACACCGTCAAACTCCTTCATCTCCTCCGGCGTCTCGCTGTACGCCCTGCCGGTACAGATACAGAGATAATGACCGTTGTCCTTCGCCTGCCGCAGCGCCTGCGCTGTCTTCTCGGAAATCGGACGTCCCTCGTATAAAAGAGTCCCGTCAATATCCAGAAATACCAGTTTTTTACAGTTCAAGCTTACAGATTCTCCTTGAAGAACGCTTCCAGAGCCGCTGCAGCTTCGTCTTCCTTATCCCCCTCACATACAACGGTAACTTCCATATCCTTCTTGACGCCCATAGCCATAACCGCCATGATCTTCTTTGCGCTGCCCTTCTTCTCGCCGCATTTCAACGTAATGTCGCAGGGAAATTTTGCCGCCTCCTTCACCAGAAGTCCTGCCGGACGTGCATGGATCCCCAGAGCGTCCTGAACGGTGTAATTAAATTCTTTCATGGTATAAATCCTCCTTATAATAATTTTTTCACTTTCTACTTATTATCATTTATTATTATTTCCCTGTCAAGACCATGTTGTCAATCATACCCGGATACTTCCAGGGCGGCTTTCACAGCGCCGCATCTCTGTGCGGTTACATGTTTACGACTTTATTCCTCACCGGAAGCACCATCGCGGGCGATACGGAAAGTTCATCCACACCCATATTGACAAACTCTTCGGTCAGCGTCGTATCCGCGCCGAGCTCGCCGCAGATGCCTGCCCAGATACCCGCCTCATGCGCAGCGTCCACCACCATCCTGATCATCCGCAGGATGGCCGGATGATGCGCGTTGTAGAACATATCCAGTTTCGCGTTCTGACGGTCGATCGCCAACGTGTACTGTGTCAGGTCGTTTGTCCCGATGCTGAAGAAATCCACTTCCTTCGCCAGCTCGTCGGCAATGATGACGGATGCGGGCGTCTCGATCATAATACCGAATTCGATCTCGCCGACTTCCTTGCCTTCCGCCCGAAGCTCTTCCTTGATCTTCTCCAGAATCTCCTTTACGGTCTGCACTTCCCAGACGGAGATGATCATCGGCACCATGATAGCGATCCTGCCGTAAGCGGAAGCTCTGCAGAGCGCGCGAAGCTGCGTCCGGAACACCTCTTTCTTGTTCAGACAGATCCTCACCGCGCGGTAGCCGAGCGCCGGATTCTCCTCCTTGTCCAGCTCAAAGTAATCGATCTGCTTGTCGGCGCCGATGTCCAGCGTGCGGATGATCACACGCCTGCCGCCCATCTTTTCCGCCACTGCCCTGTAGGCCTCGAACTGCTCCTCCTCCGTCGGATAGTCGTTGCTCTGCAGATACAAAAATTCGCTCCGGAACAGGCCGATGCCCTCCGCGTCGTTGGCAAGCGCCGCCTCCGCGTCCTCCACGCCGCCGATATTGGCGTACAGATTGATCTTTCTCCCGTCCTTCGTCACGCTGGGTTTTCCCTTTAAAGCGCCTAGCAGTTCCTGCTCCTTTCTCTGCGCTTCCAGTTTTTCCTGATAGCTCTTCAGCGTCTCCTCATCGGGCTCTATGATCAGCTTGCCCTCTTTTCCGTCCACGATCCCCATCAGGCCGTCCACATTCTCCGCCTCGGATACCATCACAAGGGCAGGGATGTTCATCGTGCGGGCGAGGATCGCCGTGTGGGAGTTCGTGGAACCCTTCCTCGTCACGAAAGCGAGAACCTTGCTTCTGTCGAGCTGCAGCGTCTCGCTGGGCGCAAGATCTTCCGCCACCAGGATGGACGGTTCTTCCATCACAGCGCCGCCTTCCTCCACGCCCGCCAGAATACGAACTACCCGCGCGGAGATATCTTTCACGTCCGCCGCACGCTCTCTCATATAGTCGTCGTCCATAGAGGCAAAAATTTCCGAAAAGTTCTGTCCTGTCATGGAGACAGCATACTCTGCGTTCACCTGCTCGTCCCGGATCATCCCCTTGATGCCGTCCAGATAGTCTTCATCTTCCAACATCATCTGATGCACTTCAAAAATCGCCGCGTTTTCCTCTCCCACTTCGGCAACTGCCTTCTCGTACAGTTTGCCGAGCTGGTCAGACGCGGTCTCCTTCGCCGCCTCAAAACGGGAGATTTCGGCTTCCACATCGGTTACGGAAGCCCTGTTCACTTCCACCTGCTTTCCGCCGAACTCCTTGACCTTTCCGATGGCAACGCCCTTAAACGCCGCCTTCCCTGACAATACTTTCATCTCTCTACTCCTTTCCTTTCCCTCTTTCTATTTCTCTATTAATATAGAATATACTTTATTTATGAAAAAGCCCGCAAGCAATCTTTTTCACTTGAGCGGTGCAAAACATAACTTGTTCCCGCTTAAACTCACCAGTATAATAGGACACATGGAACAAAAATACTCTCAAATAACAAGGCTTCTGTTGGAACACAAAGATTGGGTGACAGCCGCTCTTCTCTCCGATGAGATGGGTGTTTCCATCCGAACCGTAAAAAACTACATATCCGATCTAAACGGCATTTATACTTCATTGATCGAATCGTCCGGCAGCGGATACCGCATCGACAGGGAGAGGGCAGCCGATCTTTTGAACGAGGCTTCCCAACACATTCCCCAGACCAACAAGGAGAGGTCTGCCTACGTCGCGATCCGTCTCCTGCGTTCCCCGGAGGCTCTGTCGCTCTTTGACCTGTGCGATGAGCTGTATATTAGTATGTCCACACTCCGAACGGTTATGAAGCGCACAAAACGAATGCTGGAGCAGTACAACCTGATCCTCAACTCTTCCGGCGATAACGTCGATATCCGCGGGGAAGAACGCAACAGGCGTCGTATGCTCAGCTCGATCATCTTCGACGAATCCCAGTTCTCCTTTTTCAATACGGAGGCGCTGCAGGATGCTTTCGACGAGATTGATATTGATTATATCACAGAAACAATAAATTTGATATTGTTTGAGCATAAATATTTTATCAACGATTTCGCTCTGTTCAATGTGGTTCTGCACATCACCATCGCCGTGGACCGACACCGGAAAACCTACGCTTCCTTTAACTACGGGGAAGTGCTGCCCGTCGTGCCTGATCCTATCTATGAGCTGGCCCGCGAGCTCTGCGAACAGCTTGAGGATTACTTTGAGATCCAATTCCATCAGGCGGAACTGGACGACTTTGCATTTCTGCTCTACACCTCCATCTCCACCCTGATGTTGGATGATATCAACGAGTCCAACCTCCGGGAATATGTGGGGGAAGAATGTATGTCTCTGGTGGATTCCATGTTTACAAAGCTGCTGGGAGACTATGGCGTTTCCCTGGAGCAGGAGGAACTCCGCACCCGGTTCGCCCTGCATATCAGGGGGCTTTTGCTGCGCCAGAAGACCAACCACTACAACCATAATCCGCTGACGGAATCCATCAAGGCCTCCTGTCCGCTCATTTATGACGCTGCCGTCAGTCTGACCAGTGTGATAAACGGCCGGAATGATTACCCCCCCATTATCGACGACGAGATCGCCTATATCGCGTTCCACATCGGCAATTATCTGGAGGAGCAGCAGGCCGGAAAATCCCATATCCGGATCGTCCTCAACTGTCCTGCTTATTATAACATGAGTACCACATTAAAGCAAAAACTTATGGAAAGATTCCATAACGACATCCTGATCACCAACATTACTTCCAACGAGCTGCAGCTCTCGGAGTCTCTCTCTGACGCGGATCTGATCCTCTCCACGATCCCGCTCCAGGGAGCCATCAAGGTGCCCAGCATCACGATCAATCCCTTTTTGACTTCCGCCGACGCCGGCATCATCGAGCGCACCATCGGACAGCTCAAGGAACACAAAAAGATGAATACCTTCTACGACGAACTGCAAAAACTTCTCGACCCGAAATTCGTAGAACATATAGACAGACCGCTCTCCAGGGAGGAGGCGATCCATTATATGTGCGGCAAGCTGTACGAGAACGGCTATTGTCTGGAAGATTTTGAGAAGCGGATCCTCGAGCGGGAAGCGCTCTCCTCCACCGCCATCCAGAATTTTGCCATCCCCCACACGGTCAAAATGCAGGAGCTCAATTCCTGTATGTATATCCTGATCAACGATACCCCGATGGACTGGGATTCCACCCCCATACAGCTCGTCATTATGCTCTGCTTCAGCCCCGCTGACAGACAGCTTTTCAACACGATATTTGACCCGCTGGCAATCACGCTCCTGAACCGCAGCACGGTGCGGGAACTGCTCACGATCCACACACCGGAGGAATTTCTGAAAGTACTCTTAAATTCCGGCAGATAAGGGGGCTGTCTTTTTCTACGCGAAAATACTGACGATACCTGTCAGCGCGGCTAAAAAGAAAAGGACTGCCAGCCCCATCAGCGCGGGACTCGCCTTTTTCTCCACGATATTCCCCTGCTCTTCGTCGTAGAAGAGCTTTATTTTTGTCCCGGTCTTATAAGTTCCCTTTGTGCTGGAATTGTAGGCGGAGAGAAATATCTTTTCTTTTTCACCGACTGTGCATTTTATCAGGGGATAGTAGGATTCCACCGGCCTGGAGAACTTTTTGTTGTCCCCTCTCCGATAGTATAAAATATCCACGATCTCGCCGCTTAACTCCCGAAACTTTTTCCGACGGTCCTTCAGAAACGAGGAGGCTGAGATCACTCCCGCCAAAATCAGCAGAAGCACCAGAACAAAAGAGCCCTCCTTCTCCCCGTTGTTCTGATATACCACCGGAAAAACCGCGATCCCCATCCCCGCCAGAGTGATCGCAAGGGCTGTGCCGAAGGTCATCCCGCCGCCGGAAGACGGAACGATCTTATCGCCACTCCGCACCAGTTTTATCTCGTCGCCCTTCCCGTACTCCATCGTGCTGTTCACCTTTTCGTTGAAGGTCTTTCCTCCGCCGCTGCACTGCACCACCAGCTCGTAATAGTGCTGGATCAGCCGGTCTTCCTTATCCCTCTTTACCGTCTGTTTTGAGGAGAGCACCTTCCCTCTCAGCATATTTTCGGGCCTTCTCCTTCTCAGATAAGCCCGGATATTGGTTGTCCCTACGACAAAGACTACCGCTCCCAGCAGTACCAAAAATATATTTTGTATACTCATCTATTCTTTTTCCTGTCCTTCTTCCCAGAGATCGTCCTCATAGTTTCTCACCACGGGATAACTCTCCGCCTGCGGCGGATCCCCTCCCTGCTTCGCGCCGTCCTTCACCGCCGGGCGATACCAGGTTCCGATGAGACCGCACTCTGTGGGTCCGATCACATCCTTTTTCAGACTGTCGCCGATAAAAACGCATTCCTCTGGCCTGCATCCCGCTTTCTTCACACACAGCTCGAAAAACCGGGGCGTCGGTTTCTCCGATCCCGCTTCCTCGCTGGTCACGATGAAATCCAGATACCGCATCACTCCCAGCTTTGCCAGTTTCTTATACTGGATGTAAGCGGTCATATCAGAACCGATCCCGATTTTTATCCCCCTCTCTCTCAGGCTTTCGAGAAGGGACAAAAGCCCAGACTCCGGCTTCATATGTTCCAACAGCGTATCCCAGTAGACATGATACATCTCCATCGCCTTCTGATAATCGGTATTGCCGATCTGCTCCAGAAAGCACTGGAAACGAAGCAGTCTGTTGTGCAGCGCGGCGCAGTTTTCGCCCGTTCTCTCCGTCACAATGCCCATGCACTTTTTTACGAGCTCCGCGGTCTTTTCCGGCTCCATACCGAAATTTTCCTTCGCATACACCCCCAGCGCCGCCATAGCGGTCCTATGGGTTCCGTCAAAATCATACATCGTGTTGTCAATATCAAAAATGACCGCCTTTATCATATTTGCCGCCTCTCCTGTCCTCTAAAATCTTCCGGGTCTGAAAGATCTCAGACCCGGAAAACTTGTGCTCAGCGCTGCCCGTAGTAGGCGTTCACGCCATGTTTTCTGTAATAATGTTTATCCTGAAGTTCCTGCGGCGCAGGCTTCACATCGGGGTTGATCATCTCACAGCGGGAAGCCATCTTTGCAACCTCCTCCAGCACCACCGCATTGTGCACCGCCTCGTGACCGTCTTTTCCCCAGGTGAAAGGCCCGTGGTTTTTGCACAGAACGGCCGGAACCGCCTCGTAAT
>ERZ779622.258-NODE-258-length-35166-cov-11.597306_pt1 | contig 35166 bp, 22 predicted proteins | sample MGYA00514188_ERZ779622 | MGnify/ENA primary metagenome ERZ779622 (study PRJEB29562, sample SAMEA4376702) | mouse gut metagenome | isolation source: Cecum | study: EMG produced TPA metagenomics assembly of the A DSS colitis mouse model was used to assess the... | reverse complement strand
AGAAAAACACTGGGATTTTCTGGCTTCTTAGTGGTACAAACTTTTAACTCACAAGGATTCTTGATTATATAGAAAAATATCACTTTGACAGATTTGACATTTAACAGCTTCTATAACATCTTTCTATATCAGATGTATATTGCCAAGTTTTTATTTGCGGGGTATAATAAAAAATAATACATACGCTGGTGTATGTCACTGGAAACCAGCAATATTTGACTATGACAAATGATCTTGAATAAATTAAGGGGATTTATTTACAATGTCCAATATAAAAAGACGATTACCAACCATCCTAAAGCCGGTTTGGAATAACGTTCATGCGGCGGTTCCGTTGCCGTCAAAGGGACTTGCTGTAAAGGATACCAACATAGCGGCGCTGGATTTTGGGGTGCGTTTATTTCAAAACAGCATACGAAAGCAAGGAAAAGGGAATGTTTTAATATCACCGCTGTCAATCCTTATGGCGCTCGTGCTGTCAGCAAACGGTGCAAGAGGAAATACGCTTGCGCAGATGGAGTATGTGTTTGGAGCCTCTGTGTCGGAATTAAATGAATATCTTTGCAGATATAAAGCAGTGCAGGCTGCGGGCAGAGAACTTTCGGTTGGCAATTCTGTCTGGCTGCGGAAAAATTTAGATATAATGCTGGAAGCGGAATTTTTGCAGACAAGTGAGAACTATTTGGATGCAAGTGTACATCTGGCACCGTTTGATACGTCAACACTAGCGCGGATAAATAGCTGGGTAAAAAAGTGTACAAATGCCAAAATTACGGAGATATTAGATGAATTGAATCCCTGTGCAAGGATGTATCTGTTAAATGCGGTTGCGTTTTCGTCAGAGTGGGAAGAATCTTTTATGGTGACGCAGGTACAGGAGCGCGAATTTACCCAAGAAGACGGAACAGTCCAGCGCGTAGAGATGATGTGCAGGGAGGAAGATTACTATTTGCAAGACCGCTGTGCGGACGGTTTTTTGAAATATTACAAGGGCAGACAGTATGCGTTTGCTGCCCTTTTGCCCAAGAAAGGCATAACGGCGGCGCAGTATGCAGCTTCTTTGACGGGAGAACGAGTATATTCTATTTTAACAAATCCTATTGTTAATGAAGTTGAGATTGAGCTTCCGAAGTTTCATGTGGAATATAGTATAGAACTTCGTGATATTTTGCAGGGGCTGGGGATTACAGATGCTTTTTACCCGCAGGCAGATTTTTCAGGAATTGGCAGGTTAAAAGGCGAAAAATTGTTCTTGGACGAGGCATTGCATAAAACCTATATTTCTGTCCATGAGAACGGTACAGACGCAGTTGGTATGCTGTTAGGAGCACTTTCTGCCAATAAAAAGTATGTATATTTAAACCGCCCATTTGTATATATGATTGTTGACTGCAAAATAAATTTTCCTGTATTTATTGGGATTGCCAATACTTGTCAGCTGCCCTGAGTTTCATATGGAATCAGGGCAGCTTTTTTTGCGTACTTGATGACTCTATACACAAATCTATAAAATTTTTGAAATTCAGCAGATCGTAATTTTCACAGATGGAAAAATGTACTATTAGAATATACAAAATGCAAAACAGCATAATAATAAAACAAAAATAATTAGATACTTTGCATAGTTTATAATGGGCAATTTTATGAATTTCGATTAAATAACGATATTTTTTCGCAAAATTTCGAGAAACTATTGACAAAATCACAAATGCGAAATAAGATGAAAAAGTAAAGTTTTTAAGTATCGGGACGGTGATTTTTAACTTAAATAAACATAGCGGCGTTCTCGTAAGTACATTTTAGAAATCACATTTCGAGAAAAGAAGGGAGGATGTATCATGAGCCAGCAAGACAGCAGTTGATTTACAGATTGGATAAATTGCATAAACAATTGCATAAAAATCTCAATATCTTTCAAGGGAAGGTTGATTGTATGGAAAAGAAAACGAAAACCAGTAAGAGGAAGCGCAGCTTTGCAAGCAGTATGCTTAGTTATTTTTTAGTGTTTGCGATGGTGCTCACCAATGTACAGCCTGCACAGGGGGCACTTGTATGGGCGGCGGAGAATGAGACAGAGTTTGCCAGTGAGACAGCGGCAGAATCCGATTCCGGGCAGGCTGATGAAGCGCAAAGTAAACCACAAGAACGAAGTGAGACGGAAGCGTCGGGCGAAACGGCCAGAACTGACGAGGCAGAAACACCGAACGAGACCCAAGCGCCTGCTGAGACGTCTGCGCCAAGTGAGACAGAGGCGTCTGCACCAAGCGAGACGGTGAAGCCAAGCGAGACAGAGACGTCCACACCAAGTGAGACAGAGACGTCCGCACCGAATGAGACAGAGACGTCTGCGCCAAGTGAGACGGACACGCCTGCTGAGACAGTCACGCCAAGCGAGACCGAGGAATCTACAGAAACTTTCACAGAGACCCAAGAGGCAAGTGAAACATCTGCGGAGACAGAAACCGGGACGGAAACAGAAACCGAGACTGAGACGGAGACGGAGACGGAGACGGAAACAGAGACCGAGACGGAGCAGATGACAGCAGATGCGGAAGAACTCGTGACTGTCAAGGCACATTTTATGAATGTAACTGGATGGGAAGAGGTCGCATTGCATCACTGGGGCGGCGGAATCGACGCTACACAATGGCCCGGAGACCCTGTCACAGAGAAGGATTCGGATGGTTATTATGTCGTGGAGCTGCCCGATGTCAAAAGGTCAGAAGAATTAGGAATTATCTTCAATAACAATAATAAAGGCAGCCAGACAGGTGACATTAAGATTCCAGCAGCCGAGTTTACAAGTGATACTTATGAACTGTGGGTATGGGTAGATGAGGCGAATGGCACAGGATGGAGCAAAACGCCGCTTGTAAGTCCCGCAATAGAGAGAAATACTGTAACGTTCCGTTACATGAATGGTTCAGCGGAAACCGTGCTGGTGGCAGGCAGCATGAATGACTGGACTGCGGACCCTGAATCAGAGAAAGCCATCAAGATGACAAAGGGTGAAGACGGAATTTTTACATACAAGACCAAGCTCCAGCGCGGTGACTATGAATATAAGTTTGTCGTTGTTGGAGAAGGAGATCCTAAGTGGACGGCAGATCCGAACAACAGCAAGAAGCTTGAGAACGGCAACAGCGGATTCAGCCTCACAACGCTGCTCAGCCCGGAGATTAAGGGATACGATGCAACGTTCTATTATGAGAGTGATGTGGAGACGGTGCTCGTGGCAGGCAGCATGAACGGCTGGGCGGAGGACCCTGAGTCTGCCAAGGCTGCGAAAATGACAAAGAATGCGGACGGACTCTTAACATATACTTTCACAAGTTTGGAGCCGGGCGATTACACTTATAAGTTTATTGAGTTTGTCGATGGAAACAAGAACTGGATAGCAGACCCGAACAATGACTTGGTTGCAGATGACGGTTTTGGCGGCAAGAACAGTCTTTTTACCATCGGGGAAGATATCTCAAAAACTTATGAATATACCATTCACTATTACAATCCGTCTGTGGCAGAGCCTGTGCTGGAAGGGCCTGATCTGCTCATCTGGAACGGAAATGCCAGCAGCAGTACAGGAAAGCCATATCTGTTCACAGAGATGTCAGACGATGCAGAAAACGGCATCAAGTGGCTGACAATGACCGTGAAGGTTCCCTACAAGAAGATCGGAATGAACGGAAGGCCGCGTGCAGGAAAGACCAAAAAGGATGCAGACCGTACATACACCATTGCAAACGGAGACAAGGCAGAGCTGTGGTATGTGTATGGAAAAGGCATCTATGAGAAAAAACCTGCATTTGGCAAGGTAGAGAAGGCAGAGGCATCTCTGTTGTCAGAGACCATGAACTACACACAGAACAATGTCCTTTCATTAAAACTGACTGGTGTGGACGGTGTGCCAGTTACAGGACGCATCAGGGAAGCATATGTGGACGCATCGGATCTTGGCATGAGCAGAAAGCTCTATATCGATCCTGAATTGTTAGCAGTTACATTATCTGTGAGAGAGAATGTGGCAGCGGGAACATATACACTTCCAGTAACAGTGAAGGATTTTTATAACAACGTGATCGAAACATCTGTAAATGTCGGGATCACAGGCAAAGAAGGCGGCAGTTTTGACTGGGATGAAGCTGTGATTTATTTCATGGTGACAGACCGTTTCTTTGACGGCAACGCAGACAACAATGCTGCAAATGGCCAAGAGACTTTTGGAAAAGACAATGCAGGCCTGTACCATGGCGGCGACTTTGCAGGCGTCACACAGAAGCTGGATTACCTCAAAGATTTAGGAGTAAACACCATCTGGATTACCCCGGTAGTAGACAATATCAAGGGCGTTACAGTAGATGGAGATGGCAAGGAAGATGTTCCGTTCAACGCTGCTTATCACGGCTACTGGGCAAGCGATTTTACCAAGCTTGACCCGGCACTTGGCACAGAGGATGAATTTAAGGCACTGATCAGTGCGGCACATGACAAAGGTATCAAGATCATGGTCGATGTGGTGCTGAATCATGCAGGGTATGGACAGGAAGAGTATTTTAATAACCTGCTAAAGGATGCAGAGGGCAATCCGGTACAGATGATTCGTGACGACAGCCAGCAGGTGAGCGGCAGCGACCAGCAGGCATCCCTCTCAGGTCTGCCTGATTTCCTGACAGAGAATGAGGCAGTGAGAAACCAGCTTGTCCAGTGGCAGGTAGACTGGATGAAAAATTACGATATTGACTATTTTCGTGTTGATACCGTGAAGCATGTAGACAGCACAACATGGTCTGCCTTTAAGAATGAGCTGACCAAAGCAAATCCATCGTTCAAGATGATTGGTGAGTATTATGGAGCGGGCCATAGCTGGAATGGCGGATCACTGGGAAGCGGACAGATGGATTCGGTGCTTGACTTTAACTTTAATGATTATGCAACGGATTTTGTCAAAGGAAATCTGTCATCGGTTGAAAATAATTTAAGAGACAGAAATAAGACACTCAACAACACTTATATGACAGGACAGTTCCTGAGCAGCCACGACGAGGAAGGGTTTAAGCAGAACTTACTCAACCAGAAGTGGGAGCAGCCAGCAGCAGACGCAGCGGCGCTCGTGGCTGCAACTTTGCAGATTACGGCAAAGGGACAGCCGGTTATTTATTATGGTGAAGAAATTGGACAGACTGGAAAGAATAATTATCCATACCAGACAAACCGTTATGATTTTGACTGGAATGCAGCGACAAATGAAAACAGTGTTTACAGCCATTACAACACGCTGCTGAAGATTAGAAACCAGTATACGGATCTCTTTTCAAAAGGAGACAGACAGTCTGTCGCAGTGTCAGACGCAGAGGGATATGATGTGATATCCAGAAGCTATAACGGTGAGACCATTTACATCGGAATGAATATCAAGGGCGAGGCAAAGACCATCACCATCCCTGTGAATAAGAACGGTGTAAATGCATATGAAGATTTATATAGTAAAACGAAGAGTGGTACAAGCAATCCGCTGCTTGTTCAGGATGGCGGAGTTGAAATAACGATTCCTGCTGCAAAGGATGGCGGTTCAGTCATCTTAGTGCCATCTTCTTTCCAAGAAGGGCTGATTGCACCACAGCTTACCATCATCAAAGGCAAAGAAACTGCACTGCCTAAGCAGCTTGTCTGGATGTCTGAGGATGGTGTAAGAACAGATGTAGATGTAAGTTATTCGATGAATGCTGTTGAGGGCGTGACGCTTGATGATGCCAATAAAAAACTCAAGGCAGAGACTTCCTTCGAGGGAACAGTGATTGAGCTCAAAGCAACAACAGAACGGGGTGAGCTTACATTTTCAAGTAAAGTCTATGCGGATGAGAACAAGATTACCTTAAAAATTCATTACCACAGAGCAGACGGCAATTATGAAGGCTGGAATGTATGGGGATGGAGAACCGGAGCAGGCGGCGCTGGTTATGAATTTGCAGATGAGAACAATGAGAAGATTGTCACGATAGAGCTGGATGATGCCCGCACAAACAGCGATTATAACTATATTGTCCGCAGGCGGGTAGGCGATAATGACTGGGCTGAAAAGAATGATGAGAACGACCAGAAGATTGACTTGTCAGATGTGCTAAGCGGTATCGTGCACTTTTATATTGAGGGCGGCAAGCCGGGCGGAACCCGTGTATTAGGCGAGGATGCACTGACAGGAGCTAAAATCAAAACTGTAGACTATGACATTGAAAGCGGCTATATTATCGTAAAGACAGGCCTGCCTATTGAAGGAAATGCAAAGGATGCCTTTAAGCTCATGACCGATGAGGGAGAGATTGCCCTGAAGAAGGTGTATGTTGATAATAATGTCTATGAGCTTGTTGCAGCGGAGGATTTGACATCGATAGAAGCAAGGCAGAAGACGTATACGCTTCTGTTTGACGGATATGAGTTTAGTGTGCGTATGCCAAGCGCTTATTCGTCCGACGAGTTTGAGGAGCAGTATACCTATGATGGAAATGATCTGGGCGCAACATGGACAAGTGAAAAGACAACCTTCAAGGTATGGGCGCCAACAGCGGACCATGTACAGCTGAAGTTATACAAATCTGGGACACAGGGAACCGATGATTGTATTGAAACCCTTGACATGACAAAGGGAATCAATGGCGTATGGGCCGTTGAGAAGGAAGGTGACCAGAATGGTGTCTACTATACATACAACGTGACAGTAGGAAAAGACACAAAAGAGGCGTGTGACCCCTATGCAGTGACGACAGGTGTGAATGGAAACCGTGCGATGGTACTCAATCTGGATGCCACAGACCCGGAAGGCTGGGCACAGGACCGCGGCGCCAGTGTAAAAAATTATACAGACGCTGTGATTTATGAGCTGCATGTCAGAGATTTCTCGATTGATGAGTCTTCTGGAATTGAGAATAAGGGAAAATTCTTAGGACTTACAGAAAAGGGAACGAGGAGCAATACGGGACAGGTAACAGGACTGGACTATCTTGTTGACTTGGGTGTGACACACCTTCACCTGCTGCCGTCTTATGATTATGCGACAGTGGACGAGACACAGCTTGACAAGCCGCAGTATAACTGGGGTTATGACCCGAAGAATTACAACGTGCCAGAAGGCTCCTACTCGACAGATCCTTATGACGGCGCTGTGCGGGTAAATGAAATGAAGCAGATGGTTAAGACCTTGCATGACAATGATATTAATGTAATCATGGATGTGGTGTATAACCATGTGTACAGCGCAGAGGATTTCTGTTTTAACCAGATCGTGCCGCAGTACTTCTCAAGAACCAATGAGGACGGCAGCTATTCAAACGGCTCTGGATGCGGCAATGACACAGCTTCCGAGCGCGCTATGGTAAAGAAATACATTGTGGACTCTGTCAATTACTGGGCAGATGAGTATCACATTGATGGTTTCCGCTTTGACCTTGTCGGACTGATTGACACAGAGACCATCAACGAGGTTGTAAGCACTGTCCATGCAAAACATCCCGAGGTAGTATTCTATGGAGAAGGCTGGGATATGTCTACGACAGTGACCAAAGACGGCTATACAATGTCCACACAGAAAAATTCAGCAAAGACACCCGGTTTTGCATATTTCAGTGATACAATCCGTGACATGCTGAAAGGCAGTGTTTTTGATGCGATGTCCACAGGGTTTATCTCTGGACAGCAGGGACGGGAAGAAGATGTCGCAAAGAGCTTTATGGCAGTGCCGGGATGGACAAGCAATCCGACACAGATCATCAACTATGCATCCTGCCATGATAATTATACCTTAAAGGATAAACTCAATGTTTCAAGGGAAGATGCGACAGAGGAAGAACGAATCAGGATGAATAATCTTGCCGCAGCAATCTACATGACTTCCGAAGGGATTCCTTTGATTCATGCAGGCGAGGAGATTTTGCGGACAAAGGTTGACGAGAACGGCAATATTATTCATAACAGCTATAATTCTTCAGACTATGTCAACAGCATTAAATGGTCAGACCTTGACAAAGAAGAGTACCGCGCTGTTCGTGATTACTACAAGGGACTGATAGAATTCCGCAAATACCATGCAGCACTGCGCCTGACTTCCGCGGCAGATGTGAAGAACAATATCAATAGCTTTACAGTTGCAGACAATACAGTGATGTTTGTAATCAAAGGACGGGAAAGCATCAAAGAGGAAGTTTCGGATGGAATTATCGTGATCTTTAATGCAGATCCTGCTGAGAGAGAAATTGATCTGAATAAGGAGGAGTATGGCGTCGCAGAAGGAACATGGAATATCTGCATTAATGACAAGAAAGCAGGCACTGCTACCATTGGTTCTGTGAATAATGGGAAAGTGAAGGTTGCTCCGATTTCAGCGCTGGTGCTTGTAAAGGGTGAGAAAGCTGCTTCCGATTCCATTTATGCAGAGTGGGCAGACAACTCAGGACATCTTACCTATACTGGAAAAGCTTTAAAACCGGCTGTTAAGGTATATGACGGGACAAAGAGATTAAAAGAAAAACAGGATTACACACTCAGCTATACCAACAATGTCAATGCAGGTACAGCGGTTGTCACTGTCAAGGGAAAAGGCAATTATTCTGAGATTATTACAAAAGAATTCACAATTGACAGTGTAGCGCTGGATACGCTTCCAATCAACAATCTTTGCAAAGCAGTAGCGGCAACAAACACCGTACAGGTACCACTCAAACCTGTTGTCAAATACAATAACAAGACTTTGAAGCTTGGCAAGGATTACACAGTGGTTTATGAGAATCCAGACACGGATGGACGCACACCGGGAATCTATAATGTCATCGTCGAAGGAACTGGCAATTTTACAGGCAAAAAGACAATTAAAATGGCGCTTGCGGACAAGGCTACACAGGTATTGATGAGCAGTGTGAAAGTTGGCAAGATCAGTGATCAGGAATACAATAAGGGAGAGAAGGTAGAACCTGCACTCAATGTGACATACAAAGGAAGTCCGCTGGCACTTGGCACAGATTATACTGTGACATACAGCAACAATACAGAAGCTGGCGTGACGGCTTGTGCAGTGATCACCGGTGTGATCGGTTCAAAGTTTGTCGGGGACAAGGTTGTAACCTTCAAGATCAAAGGACTGCCCTTAAAGGCAAATGCCATATCGATAGATGTACCAAATACCGGAGCAGTCTATACTGGAAAGGCAATCGAGCCTAAAGTACAAGTATCAGGTCTGGAAGAAAACCAGTACAATGTAACATACCAGAATAATCGGGAGGCTGGCAAGGCAACTGTAATTGTGACCGGCAGAAATGGGTATTCTGGAACTGTTAAGAAAACATTTAAGATATTACCATATGACATGGACGGCGAATTGTTCAACTTTGGTGTAAACCGGGTTATCAAGAGTGCTGTGCCTTATGCAAAGGGTGGCAGCAAACTCAGCAGCAGTGTATTGAATGCCCGCTTTATAAGCGGTGATGAGATACTCAGTCTGGAAGAAGGGCAGGATTATACACTATCCTATAAGAAGAATAAGGCAGTCGGCAAAGCTACCGTGACCATCAAAGGAAAAGGCAATTTCAAAGGAGCTGTGAAGGATGTTGAGTTTGAGATTGTACAACAGGATATCAAGAGACTGACAAAGAATATCATAGTGGAGGATGTACTTGCAAAGAATGCCGCAAAATATGATAAAGCCGTTCCTGTTATCACAGATCTGGATGAAAAGAAACTGACTAAAAATAAAGATTTCACCGTAAAAGAATACACTTACGCGGATGGCAGTGCAGTTTCAGAAACACCACAGACAGGCAATATGCTCAGAGTGACAATTGAGGGCGCTGGCAATTACAAAGGGACAGCATATAGCTATTACAGAGTAATAGCCGATGACAAGAGCATTGCCAAGGCAGTCGTAAAAGTAGCAGACCAGCAATACACTGGAAAGGCAGTTGAGCCGGACAAGACTGCTGTGACCTCAATCACGCTCAATGGAACTGAACTCAAACAAAGTGATTACGAAATCATCGGATATTCTAAGAATATCAAAAAAGGCACTGCAAAAATGATAATCCGCGGACTTAATGAGTACGGCGGAACAAAGACAGTGAACTTCAAGATTACTGCAAAGAGATTGAAACAGTAATGAAGAAACAGTAATAAAAATAAGCTGCCGGAAACCAGCAAAACGGTTTCCGGTGGTTTTTTTGATGTTTTGCATATTTTTCTGAAAGTGAGAAAGAATAACATAAGTAATCAGAAGTAAGGAAACTCATGGAGGAATAGTATGAAAAAGAAAATGAATAAGAAAAGTGTAACCATCAAAAAAGCAGCGCTTGCCACAATGTGCCTTGCCTGCGCGCTCTCTGTGTCAGCCTGCGGCAAAAAAGACAACAGAAATGAGAACAAGAACCCGATCACAGGAGAGAGCCAGACACAGTCCAATGAAGGGAACAGCAGTGAAGGCGGCAGTGACAACAACGGCGAGAACAGCTCTGACACTGCGGCAGGAGACCACAGTGAATTTGAGGCGATGATAGGTGATGAGAACACCGACCCCAACAGTATTATTGATTACATTAACACAAATATTGCAGGGGCAGCAGTCAGCGATGTGAAAAATTTTTTCACAGGTCTTTTAGGCTTTGGCGATGATATCAGAAACATCGATTTCACACGGCTTGAGGACAGCAGAAAGTATATGCCGGAAGACATGATTGCGTTTATGGATTTGATGCGGCTTGAGGGGGATACCCCGTCTATGGCAATGTCCGACGAGGAGAACAGAAAAGTGATCAACATGACCTTGTCCGAAATGCTTGAGCGCGCCCGCCTGTTTGAACAGCATCTTGAGAAATATCCCAACAGCGTGTCCACAGATGCGGCGGCAAGAATGTATGAGGAGATTGCAACCAACGCGATCAGCGGCGGCTATAACAGGGAAGAAGGCGTGGAGCATTACTATAAAGGCGAGTCCAGCGACGTGATTGACCAGAAGGCATTGCAGTATTACCAGCAGTTTGTGCAGGCGAACCCAAACAGCAATCTGGCAAAGATTGTCACAGAGTATATCAATGTATTGCAGTCCAATGACTACAAGATCAATGACAGCATGGAGGAGTTCTACAGAGGGCTGCATGGAAGGTTGAATGTAAACAACCTTACAAATCATGGAACAAATGCAGGGACAAACGGTGCTGGAAATGGCAGCATCAACAGCGGCACAGGTACGAACAACGGTATGGAAAACAGCAGTATTGAAAACAGCAGTATTGAAAGCAGTAGTATAGAAAGCAGCAGCACACAAACCAGCGGCGCAGACAATACTGCCAAAAACAGTACCGGTGCTGTTGACACCGTGATTCAGGGCACCGTGAACCGATAGGAACCATTTGACATTTTCCCGCACCTGTGCTAATGTGAAAAAAGATGCTACAGACAAAAAGGATGTGAGGAAAATGCCGTATATTCTGACATTGCTGTTACTTTTTTCAGTGGACAGCGCAGTAAAGTGCTGGATTGAAAAGACGGACACCGTATTGGAACTTCAGGAGAGAACTGTATTTAATGGGGTAGCGCTCAGGCGGCATCATAACCGCGGCGCAATGATGAATATCGGGGAAGGGCAGCAGCATCTTGTGGCACAGCTCTCTTTGGTATTTAGCGCTTTTGTGACAGGGATTTTTACAGCTGTCCTTGGCACGAAGGGAAAGCGGATGTTAAAGACAGGTCTTGCCCTGATTCTGGGCGGTGCCTACAGCAATACCTGCGACCGTCTCCGGCGCAAGTATGTTGTAGATTATGTCACATTTCCAAAGATTAGCACCATCGTGTTTAATTTATCGGATTTTGGGATTATCATAGGCGCTGTGCTGCTAGTTGTCAGTGAATTAACCGGCGGACAGGATTGACCTGTCTGCCGTTAATGCGTGCTGAAAGGAATAGTAAGATGACAGAACAGGAATATATCAACGAACAAATCAAACTGAGCGCCCAGATTCAATTAGACAACACGGTCATTCTCCCGCAGGTTCATTCCGTGGCGGGGGTCGATCTGGCGTACTGGAAGGAAGAGGACGGACAGGAGTACGCCGTCTGCTGTATTGTGGTGATCGACTACCATACCAAAGCAGTACTTGAGTCGGTGAGCCATGCGGACATCATCAACGTACCATACATACCGGGATGTCTGGCTTTTCGGGAAATCCCGCTCTTTCTGCAAGCATACGAGAAAGTCACCGTCCTGCCGGATGTCCTCTTTTTTGACGGCAATGGCTATCTGCATCCAAGGCATATGGGGCTGGCAACACACGCGGGTATTCTGATACAGAAACCGACAGTGGGGATCGCCAAAAGCTACCACCGGATTGCGGGGGCGGATTTTGTGATGCCAGCCAACGTGGAGCGGGCATACACCGATATTGAGATCAACGGTGAGTGCTATGGACGGGTTCTGCGCACCCACGTCAATGTCAAGCCTGTCTTTTTGTCCGTTGGCAATGCGGTTGACATAGAGACTGCGATGCAGATGACGAACCATATGATCACAAAAGAGAGCCATGTGCCGGTTCCGACAAGGCTCGCTGATTTGATGACGCACGAAAAGCGCAAAGTAATGATTCAAAAAGAACTTATTGAAGAAAAGGCAGAATCCGCTCCACGATAAACACTGCCGCGCAGGCAGCCAGCGCGACGACGAGCAGGCTTTTTCCCTTATATGCGGCGGCCACGGCAATAACCAGCCCTGCAAGTGCCGAGTAAATGCTCGCAGTGGCGTGCAGGATTGCCGGAAACGTCATGGCGGCAAGGCAGGCATAGGGCACATAATATAGAAAAGACTTGATATAATTGTTGGTAATCTCTTTTTTCGACAATGCCAGAGGCAGCATACGAATCAGGTAAGTCACCCCTGCCATGACGAAAATATATAGATAAATATTGTGTGTCATTTTAGATCTCTCCTTTGTTTTCTTCTTCATGAACCGGTTTCAGCCATGCGGCGATGCCTGCGATCACAACGGTCGTGATGATAATGACAAAGCCCGACGAGACCTTGTTCAGTACCGGCAGGACAGAGAATAGAAAGCTCAGTCCCATAGCGGACAAAACGACTGTCAGAATCGTGCGGTTCTGCCTTGCTGGCGGAATAATGATAGCGAGAAACATACCGTAGATCGCAACGCCTAGGGCACTGATTACAAAAGAGGGCAGAAGCGTTCCAGAGACTGCGCCTGCCAAAGTACCCAGCACCCAGCCGGGAACGGCGACGCTGGTGATGCCATAGTGGTAAGCTGGTTTCAGCGTGCCGTCAAGGCTTGCATCGAGTGCAAAGATTTCATCCGTCACGCTGTAAGCCATGAGATAGCGGTGCACGTTTGGCGCAGAGCGGTCCAGCTTCTGCGCGAGGGAAAACGACATCAGACAGTAGCGCAGATTGATGACCAGCTGGGTCAGTGCAAGTTCAATGTAAGTGCCGCCTGCGGCGATAATGCCAAGTCCTGAGAATTGTCCGGCGGAGGTGACATTTGTGAGTGAGATCAATATTGCCTGCAAGATGCCAAGTCCCTTGGTGACAGCTTCCATGCCAAATGCAAAGGACACGGCAAAGTAGCCTAATGCGACGGCAACGCCATCATGCAGTCCATTTTGATAATCTTTTGTTTTCAAGAGCGTATCCTCGATTCTAAAAATGATATAGAAATATACTATCACTTTACGAAAAAAATAGCAAGGAGGCGTTTTTTCGATGTATTTTGTTGACGCGAAGGGCATTTTGTCTGCAAAGAACGGAATGAATTTGTACAGAGGATGCACCCATGGCTGCATTTATTGTGACAGCAGGAGTCACTGTTATGGTTTTACACATGATTTCGAGGATATCGAAGTCAAGCAGAATGCGCCGGCGCTGCTCGAGAAGGCACTGCGTGCCAAGCGCAAAAAGTGCATGATTGGGACAGGGGCAATGTGCGACCCGTATATGCACTGTGAGGAGACATTAAAGCTCTCCAGAAAATGTCTGGAAATCATTGAAGCCTATGAGTTTGGTGTGACGATTCAGACCAAATCAGACCGGATTCTTAGAGATCTTGATTTGCTTGAGCGCATTCACAAAAAGGCAAAGTGTGTTGTCCAGATGACATTGACGACTTATGATGAGGCACTTTGCAAAATCATAGAGCCGCATGTATGCACGACAAAGGAGCGCGTGAAAGCCTTGCAGATCTTTCATGAGCATCAGATTCCGACGGTCGTCTGGCTGTCGCCCATTCTTCCTTTTATCAATGACACGCGGGAAAATATCGAGGGGATTTTATCGTATTGTATACAGGCGAACGTATATGGCGTGATCTGCTTTGGCATGGGGATGACGCTGCGGGACGGCGACCGGGAATATTTCTATGCGGCGTTAGACCGGCATTTTCCGGGATTAACGGAGCGGTATCGAAAAAGATATGGACACGCCTATGAACTGCCGAGTGACCACAGCCGGGAGCTGATGACACTGTTTCATGACACCTGTGAGCGAAACGGCATTGTGCATGATGTGGGTGCCTGCTTTGCCTATTTGCAGGAGTTCCCGCAAAAATATGAGCAGCTGCGGTTTATTTGAAGAGAGAGAGCTGCCACAAACGGCACATGCTCGCGCCGTCGTCACAGTGCATAATGATCCAGCCAAAGTCCTTTGGAAATAGATAAAAATCCTCCATATAGCATGGATAATCCAGCAGAACCGTTTTGATTGCCGCCAAAGTCCCCTCATATACCCAGCCGCCGTCAATGATCAGGAATTGTAGGAAAATAATTTTGTAAAGCTGGAAATGCTCTAGTTGCATCTTAGTCTTTACACTTTTTAGAGAATTGGATATAATGATAACAGAAACGAGAATAGTTCCTACAATCAGCGGTGTGAGCGCGGGTATATTGATTCGGTAGAGCATTTTTCAAACACGCTCTAAGACAGCATGGGGGATTATATGAAAATCAGGGAAATCATGGAAACACTTCAATTAAATAAACTATTAGATAAAGGTGACAGAACGTACAACCAGCTCCTGACACCGTGGGGAGAACAGATTGACAGCGAACAGAGAGAGGTGGTGCTGACAGAATATCCAAGACCACAGCTTGCAAGGAAGAACCATATCATCCTGAATGGCATCTGGAAGTACGCATTCACAAGCGACGATGACCAGCCTGTGATCTGGGACGGCGACATTCGCGTGCCATTCTCGCCGGAGACGTATCTGTCAGGGGTGCAGCGCCAGCTCAAACCAGAGGAGTATCTATGGTATGAGCGCAAACTCATGATTGACAGGATACCAACAGGGAAGCGGCTGTTATTGAATTTTGGCGCCTGCGATGAGCGGTGCCGTGTCTATGTCAACCATACACTCGCAGGAACGCATTCCGGCGGCTATCAGGCGTTTACCATAGATATCACCGATTTTATTGAGGTCGGAAAGAATACGCTGCGCATTTGTGTGCAGGACAAAAGTGACACCTCGTATCATGGCAGGGGAAAACAGATGCTCAAAAACGGCGGAATGTTCTACACGGCACAGAGCGGTTTGTGGCAGACTGTGTGGTGCGAGTGGGTGCCTGAGACTTATATACAGGAGCTTCGCATCACACCGGATTACGACAGGGACTGTGCAGTGGTTGAAATCACTTCCAACAAATATATGGAGAACCGCGAGGGAGCAGGCTTGGATGCAGTTTCCTGCAAAATTTTGTTATTTGACCAAAATCAGGTTGTGCAGGAGCAAAAGATTTCTGTTCTGCCTGAAGATAAGACCATCCTGCAAATCAATATTCAGGACAAAAAAAGCTGGTCGCCAGAGCATCCTTTTTTGTATGAGATTCGCATCGTGTACGGAGAGGATATGGTGGAGAGCTATTTTGGCATGCGCCTTTTTACCGCAGAGCCAGACAGCAATGGTGTTCCGAGACTGTGTCTCAACCACCTGCCCTATTTTCAGAAGGGAATCTTAGACCAAGGCTATTATCCCGAAAGCCTCCTGACCCCCATGAGCGATGAGGCGATGATCTACGATATCGAGACTGCCAAGGCAAAGGGCTTTAACATGATACGAAAACACTGCAAAATAGAACCGATGCGCTGGTATTATCATTGCGACAGACTGGGAATGCTCGTCTGGCAGGACATGATCAACGGCGGGACGACCTACAATCTGGTCAAGACCTGCTATATTCCAACGGTGCTGTTCCCGCTCCGCCATAAACGGGACAATGATTACAGCTACACTTCGAGGGCGGACAGGGCTGGCAGGGAAGAGTGGAAGAAAGAATGCATCGAGACAGTACGGCAGCTCTACAACTGCGTTTCAATCTGTACGTGGGTGCTCTTCAATGAGGGCTGGGGGCAGTTTGACGCGAAGGAAAATACGGATATGGTGCGTGCGGTGGACAGCACGCGCATCATTGACGCACACAGCGGATGGTTTGATCAGGACGCGGGCGATCTAAAGAGTGAGCATATTTATTTCTTTGAGCTTGTGGCCAAGAAGAGCAAAAAGCCCTATGTCATATCAGAGTTTGGCGGGATTTCCCATGCAGTGCCCGGGCATATCTACTCAGACCGGTATTTTGGATATGGCAGCCAAGGAGATCTGGAAGCGCTGAAAGCCGCGTATGACGAGCTTGACAGGAGGGTTCAGGAGCTGAAAAAAGAAGGGCTGTGTGCATCCGTCTACACGCAGCTGTCGGATATAGAAGAGGAGACCAACGGCATTATGACGTATGACCGCAGAGTGCTCAAGCTGTAAAAATAAGCCCCATGCAGCGTTTTTGCCGCATGGGGTCTTCTTATATAGTTTTCAGATCAAATCCAAAATAACGCACTGCATTGTTATATGAAATCCCCTTTACGATCTCCTCAAGAATTTCCATGTCAGCCGGAAATTCTCCATTCTCGACCCAGTTTCCAATCAGATTGCACAGGATACGCCTGAAATACTCATGTCTGGTGTAGGAGAGAAAACTTCTCGAATCTGTCAGCATGCCCACGAAGCCGGAGAGATTTCCAAGATTTGCAAGCGAGATCATCTGGTCCTGCATGCCTGTCTTGTGATCGTTGAACCACCATGCGCTGCCCTGCTGGATTTTGGCGCATGCCGAGGCGTCCTGAAAGCAGCCAAGGATTGTCCCCAGCGCCTGATTGTCATTAGGATTGAGACTGTAGAGGATGGTTTTTGGCAGTTCGTTCGTCTTGTTGAGCGCATCGAGGAAATCAGCAAGCTCGGCGGACGGGGCATAATTGTTGATGCAGTCATATCCTGTGTCGGCGCCCAGCTGTGCATAGCGCAGCGTGTTGTTGTCCCGCTTGCAGCCATAGTGGAGCTGCATCACCCAGTTTCGGCGGTGGTATTCCCTGCCGGCATACAGCATAAACGCCGTTTTGAACTGTAGCGCCTCAAGCCGTGTGACTTCCATGCCATTCAATCTCTTTGCAAAGATGGCTTCAATCTCCTCGTCAGAGGCAGGACAGTACATGACGTACTCAAGACCGTGGTCAGACACACAGCAGCCTGCGGAAGCAAAAAAGTCAAGCCGACGGCACAGCGCTTCTTTTAAGTCCGCAAAAGACTGGATATTTTTCCCGCTCACCGCGGCAAGCTTTGCCAGATAGTCCAGATAATCAGGCTTTTCGATATTCATTGCCCTGTCGGGTCTCCATGCAGGGAGCACCTTTACATCAAACGTGTCATCAGACGCTATTTTTTGATGGTATTCAAGGGAGTCCGCAGGGTCGTCTGTCGTGCACAGCAGGGTGACATTGGAGCGCTTGATCAGACCGCGCGCGCGCATACCATCCTCTCTGAGCTTTGCATTGCAGAGCGTCCATACTTCCCCGGCGGTGTTCTTGTTGAGCGTGCCCGTGTAGCCAAAATACCGCTGTAGTTCCAGATGTGTCCAGTGGTATAGCGGGTTGCCGATCGCTTTGCCCACACAGGCAGCCCATTGATAAAATTTTTCCTGATCGGAGGCATCGCCGGTGATAAATGCCTCCTCCACACCGCAGGAGCGCATAAAGCGCCATTTGTAGTGGTCGCCGCCAAGCCATACCTGTGTGATGTTGTCAAATCTGTGGTTGTCTGCGATTTGGGCGGGACTGATATGACAGTGATAGTCCAAGATGGGGGCTTTTTCGGCATATTTGTGAAAAAGTTCACTGGCTGTCTTGGTCTGGAGCAAAAAGTCCTGATCCATAAAAGCTTTCATAATTTTCCTCCTCGTATTGTTAAAAAGTAGTTCCTTTATTAAAAGTAGTTCCTCTAATGACCAGCTCCCCGGAGAAGATGACCTTCTGGGGCATTTCCCTGTCGTTCAGGATGCCGATCAATGTACTGACAATATGGTGGCAGAGGGATTCCAGACGATTGTCAATCGTTGTGAGTTCTGGCTCGCAGCAGGTACTGAGGATGGAGTTATTGTACCCTATGACAGATAATTCATTCGGGATGGACAGGCCTTTTTTGTGGGCATATTTGACGGCGCCTATGGCAAGGTTGTCGTCGGCAGCCAGAACAGCCCGGTACTTGACGGCGGGGTCCATCGCTGACAGGAAATCTGCAATGGATGGCAGATCTGCATGATTTCCGGGGAAATACTGCATATATTCTGTCCGCAGCGGAAGTCCCTTCTGCGTCAGGGCGCTCTGGTAGCCGGAGCGTTTCCGCAGCGCGGAGTGGGTTTTAGAGTCATATAAAAAAAGAATATCTTCGATACCGCTCTCGATTAGAAACGTGGCGGCCTGCAAGGCGGACTTAAAATCGTCGCAGAGCGCGCAGTAAACGTTGTCAAAATCAAAATCACCATTTAATAAAAGAACCGGAATTTCCTTGGCTGCCTCGCGGATGTAATCGTTTTCAGCGTCATTGTCCGCGATGAAGGCAGAGCCTACAAGTATCACACTGTCCACCTTTTTGTTGACAAGGAGATTCAGGTATTTTTGTTTGTCCTCAAGCCCGTATCCAGTGCAGCACAGGATACAGTTGTAGTTGTTCTGCCTCAGCTCCCGCTCGATATGATAGACCGCGTTTGCCTGATACAGATCAGAAGAGTCGGCACACAGGATGCCGATCGTATTCATGGAGTTTAAGCCCAGCCCCCTTGCAAAGGCGTTGGGGGTGTAGCCGCATGCCTCTATGACAGAGAGTACTTTCTGGCGCGTCTGGGCGCTCACATTGCTGGCGCCGTTGAGCACGCGCGATACCGTCGCGATGGATACACCTGCTTTTTCAGAAATATCATATATGGTCATGAGAGGCTCCTTTCCGGCAGCGTCGAAAATGTAACAGGATATGAAAGTGCTACCATTAGCTCTAGTTTACTATGAAGACAGAGGGAAATCAAGTTATTTTGCATATAAATTGCATATAAAAAAAGAATTTAGCCTATTGAATCTCAAGAATTGTTAAGATATAGTGTAAGTACTTACATAGACGTTTTAAATTAATGAAAAGGAAGGTATCATTATGGAATTAAGAACAGCAGCTTCACCTAAGGATGTAAAAATGTACACAACTGAGAGACTCCGCGAAGAATTTCTGATCGACGATCTGTTTCACACCGGGGAGATCAAGCTTGTATACAGCCATATCGACCGCATTATCACAGGTTCCGCAGTGCCTGTGGAGCCCATTGCGCTGACTGCGGGGGAGGAGCTTCGCGCAGAATATTTCTGCCAGCGGCGTGAGCTTGGCGTGATCAACATCGGACCTGCGGGGAGCATCACCGTGGACGGCAGACGGTATGAGGTTGGATTTAAGGAGGGGATGTACATCGGCATGGGCGCTAAGGAAATCACCTTTGAATCTGATGACCCGAAAAATCCAGCAAGATTTTATCTAAACAGTGCGCCGGCACACAGGACCTATCCCACCAAACTGATTAAGCTTCAGGGGGAAGCGTCGGACGACGTGGTCATCATCAAGGACGAGAACAAGGTGGAGCTTGGATGTCTGGAAGAATCCAACCACCGGGTTATCAACAAATACATCCTCCCCGGACAGGTGGAGAGCTGCCAGCTTGTGATGGGCATGACGGCGCTCAAGCCGGGTAGTGTGTGGAACACAATGCCGTGCCATACACATGACAGGCGCATGGAGGTCTATCTGTATTTTGAGATGCCGGAGAATGCGTTTGTGATGCATTACATGGGAGAACCGCAGGAGACGAGGCATATCGTGATGCGCAATGAGCAGGCGGTGATCTCTCCAAGCTGGTCTATCCATGCAGGCAGCGGCAGCCGCGCCTATACCTTTATATGGGGCATGGTGGGAGAAAATCAGGCGTTTGATGACATGGACGGCATCCGCATGCAGGATTTGAAATAAGTGAAAATTCAAGATCAGGGCACACTGGCAACAGGCACTTCTGCCAGCGTGCTCTTTTTTTGTGTATGGTATTGATTAGTGCGCAGATAATTTGGCAATGATAAATGTGCGTATTGAATAATTCTGCGTCTAAAATGAACAATAATACATCTATAAGTTATAATAAAAGAAGGCAAAAAAATATATTTATATCAATATTTCATAAAAGATAAGCTTTTTTTCGACAAAAATCTGCTTAAAAGTATAAAATAATTTCGGGCATTGCGCCGTGATGGAAAATCATGTAAAATTAAGTATATATACACTTTTTTGCCAGCGTGTCTGTACACTGGCAGGTAACTGTTCGTTCAGGAGCTGTTAACACTGTTTCAATGGAGGATTTTAAGTATGAGGTATATTGGTTCGGGGCTAGAAAGAAAATATTATCCGCCTACAGATGAAGTTGCGGGCTTTTCAGTACGGCCCGGAAAGTTTTTGGAGAACGGGGCAATCAGGGTAGACGAGGGTGTGAATTTTACGATTCACTCAAACGGGGCGAAGTCTTGCAGCCTGTGTCTGTTTCATGTAGGCGAGCATGAGCCTTATGCTACGATACCATTCCCGGAGTCCTGTCGTATGGGTGACACCTATTCTATGGTCGTCTATGGTTTGAAACCAAGGGAATTTGAGTATGCATACCAGTTTGACGGGGAGTATAACCCCAGCAAAGGGCTGCTGTTTGACAAGACGAAGTATATTCTCGATCCCTACGCCCGCTCTGTTGCAGGGCAGGAGATCTGGGGGAAGGAGAAGCCGGGCAAAGAGCGCATATACAAGGCGCGTGTAGTGGACGGCGGATATGACTGGGGCAATTTCAAGAATACCAGCCTAGAGCCCAAAGATCTGATCATCTACGAAATGCATGTGCGGGGCTTCACGCAGGATGTGTCTTCGGGGATTGAGCACAGAGGGACCTATGAGGGCATTCGGGAAAAGATTCCTTATCTGCTGGAACTTGGCATCAATGCAGTGGAGCTCATGCCGGTTTTCGAGTTTGACGAGACAGAGGATGTGCGCATTGTCGATGGAGAGAAACTTCTGAATTACTGGGGATACAGTCCTGTGTGCTTTTTTTCACCGAATGTTGCCTACGCGTCGGACACGCGGGCAGGCAAGGCGGGGAACGAGTTCAGAAGCCTGATTCATGAGCTGAATGCAAATGGAATCGAAGTGATTCTGGATGTGGTATTCAACCATACCGCAGAGGGAAATGAGATGGGGCCCTGTTTCTCGTTCAAGGGCATTGACAACAACATTTATTACATGCTGACACCTGACGGAAAATACTATAATTTCAGCGGCTGCGGCAATGTGATGAACTGCAATCATCCGATTGTGCAGCAGTTTATCTTAGAGTGCCTGCGCTATTGGGTCGTGTCGTACCGGGTGGATGGTTTCCGTTTTGATCTGGCTTCCATCATGGGACGCAATGAGGACGGTTCTCCGATGAGCAAGCCGCCCTTGCTGCAAAGCCTTGCATTTGACCCTGTGCTTGGCAATGTGAAGCTGATTGCAGAGGCGTGGGACGCCGGCGGACTTTATCAGGTGGGAAGCTTCCCTTCATGGAACCGCTGGGCAGAGTGGAACGGGAGATACCGTGATGATATGCGCTGTTTCCTCAAAGGAGACTATGGGATGGCACAGGCGGCGATCAACCGTATCACAGGTTCCTTTGACCTGTATGGTAAGGAGAACCGCGGTGAGAATGCGACGGTCAATTTCCTGAACTGTCATGACGGCTTCACGCTGTATGATATGTATGCTTATAATCAAAAGCACAATGAGAAAAACGGCTGGAACAACACAGACGGCGCAAATGACAACAACAGCTGGAACTGCGGTGTGGAGGGAGATTCTGATGACCCGGAGGTACTGGCGCTTAGAAACCGCCTGCGCAAGAATGCATTTGCAATCCTGATGTGCAGCAGAGGCGCGGCGATGTTTCTCGCAGGAGACGAGTTCTGCAATACACAGTTTGGCAACAACAATGCCTACTGTCAGGACAATCTGATCTCATGGCTTGACTGGAACCGCAAGGAAGAATATCATGAGATGTTTGAATTTTGCAAATTTATGATTCATCTGCGCAAGCAGCACCCGATTCTCAGAGGACGTTCAGGACCGAGTGGATGCGGATTCCCGGAGGTTTCCATACACAACAAGACGGCGTGGAACAGCAACTGCGGCCCGGATACACGCACGATCGGCATTATGTTTGCCGGGCGTACAGCGGGAAACCGGGAGGATGATATTATCTATATCGGCGTCAATGCGTTCTGGGAAAAAGAAGAGGTGCAGCTGCCGAAACTCCCTCTGGGAAGAAAGTGGCGCATTATTATGAATACGGAATTTGAGCACACACCCGAGACGGATTACCACAGACTGACAAACTGGGTGACGAGGGATTCGATTCTGATGTATCCGCGGTCTGTAGTGATTGCGATAGTAGATAAATACTAAGAAATTTCTGCTGCACCTGCAACAGGTGCAGCAGACTGGCAAAAAAGGTTTTATATTTTATAAAACTATGCTACAATAGGATAAGAACGCTGGAAAGGTGGAAATATAGTAATGGCGAGAGTATTAATTGTAGACGATGCAATGTTTATGAGAATGACAATCAAGAAAATGCTTGAGGCAAATGGCCATTCGGTTGCCGGAGAGGCAGGAAACGGCGTGGAGGCTGTGAAGAAATATATGGAAATCAAGCCGGACGTTGTCTTGCTTGACATTACGATGCCGGAGATGAACGGAGTGGATGCCCTCAAGCGCATCAAAGAAGCAGATGCAAAGGCGAGAGTGATCATCTGCTCGGCAATGGGGCAGCAGGCGATGGTTGCACAGGCAATCCAGAGCGGTGCCAAGGACTTTGTCGTCAAGCCGTTTGAGGAGAGCAGGCTGGTTGCGGCAGTCAACAGGGTCATGACATCGTAATATTTATAAAAAATACATAAAAATGAAAATAATGGTAGACAAACCGTTATTTTTGTTATATTATAAAGAAAACGTTTTCCAGAAAACGTTTTCTGGAAGCTTTCAGGTAGTTTTGTCAATGGTAAAGAAGGTGGGGGTGCTTCTTGGTTTCAATAAGGGATGTGGCAAAGGAAGCAGGAGTAGCGATCTCGACAGTTTCAAAGGTGTTGAACCACTACCCCAATGTGAGTAACGAGACGAAAGAAAAGGTCAATGCGGCAATCACAGCGCTGGGGTTTGTGCCCAACACCATAGCCGCGGCGTTATCTTCCAAAAAGACAGGCAGGGCGGCGCTGGTGCTCGATGTCAACAGACATGCGCAGACCGTCGATGAGATCCCGATGCAGTATATTATCGGAGCCATCAACAAGGCAAAGGAGAAAGGGATCGATATTATTACCGTATTCTTTACCATGATCGCTGAGATGACTGTCGATGAGATGATCCGGTATTTCCAGTCACAGAGTATTGAAGGACTGATTATCGGCGGTTTATCCAAAGAGGACATCTCACTGAGGAAACTGGTTGAAAGCGGAAAGTTTAAGAGTGTTTTGATTGATGCGCCCGGTGTGGATGAGAACACATCGAGTATCCATATTGATAATGAAAAGGCACAGTATGAGGTTGCGAAGAAGTTTTTAAGCGGAACCTCTCACAAAAAAATATTATATATTTCAGGAAAGAAAAATGGTTATGTGTCGGAGGAACGTCTCGCAGGCATGAACAGACTGGCGGATGAGCTGGGATTACAGGTGCTCGTCAGGACAGGAAATTTCAGTGAGCTTGAGGCGAGAAAACTGACGATGCAGTACGCGGCGGGCAAGGAGGCAATCATCTGTGCATCGGACTTGATGGCGATCGGCGCAATGAAAGCGCTGATTGACATGGATATCTACAGACCTGTATGCGGGTTTGACGGAGTGAGTCTGATGGGGTATGCGGGCAAGCAGATGCATACCGTGAGACAGGATTTTCAGAACATTGCCGCAAGTGCTGTTGAGGAGCTTTCCCGGCTGATGGAAGGCGGATGCGGTCAGGACCTTGTGATGCCGCACAAATTAATCCGTATCAAGTATCTCGACGTTCTCTCATAATTTTTAGTCTTAGGAACTTATTATGTTGCACATAAAAAGGAACTAATAAAATATCAACAAGAAAAGGAGTAGCGTATGAACGTAAAAGCAAATTTGGAAGCAGTAGCACAGAAAATGTACAGCAAGGCAGTCAAGGAGCTTGATGACAGCCAGCTTTACTTCGCAATCCTCAATATGACAAAGGATATGATGAAGGACAAGGGCGTAATCAAGGGAAGCAAGAAGATTTACTACATCTCAGCAGAGTTTTTGATTGGTAAACTGCTGTCAAACAATCTGATTAACCTTGGCATTTATGAGGAACTGGATGCGGCACTCAAAGAAGAGGGAAAAGAACTTAGCCGCATCGAGGAGGTTGAGCCAGAACCGTCTCTTGGAAACGGTGGACTTGGCAGACTTGCAGCCTGCTTTCTGGATTCTATCGCAAGCCTTGGGCTTCCGGGAGACGGCATCGGCTTGAATTATCACTTTGGATTGTTTAAGCAGGTATTTCAGGACAGACAGCAGACAGCACAGAAGAACGACTGGATAGAAGCACAGTCATGGCTCACCAAGACAGACATCTCTTTCCCTGTATATTTTGGAAAGAAAAAGGTTCTGTCCAGACTGTATGATATTGATGTTATCGGATATGAGCAGGGCATGAACAAACTGCATTTATTTGATATCGAGACGATTGATGAGAGTATTGTCAAGGATGGCATTGATTTTGACAAATCGGATATCGACAAGAACCTGACCCTGTTTTTGTATCCAGATGATTCGGATGAGGCAGGACAGCAGCTTCGTATCTACCAGCAGTACTTTATGGTATGCAACGGCGCACAGCTGATTTTAAAGGAAATGAAGGACAACGGCTATGACCTTCACAAGATGTATGACCATGCAGTGATTCAGATCAACGATACCCATCCGACGATGGTGATTCCTGAGCTGATCCGCATTCTCACAGAGGATGAAGGCTTTGATATGGATGAGGCAATTGATGTGGTGAGCAGAACCTGTGCATACACGAATCACACCATCCTTGCAGAGGCGCTTGAGAAGTGGCCGGTGAAGTATTTACAGAAGGTGGTTCCACAGTTAATGCCGATTATCTGGGAGCTGGACAAGAGAGCGTCCATTAAATATAAAGATCCCAAGGTACAGATCATTGACGACAACATGCGTGTGCATATGGCACATATTGATATTCATTATGGCTTCTCCGTAAATGGTGTTGCGGCAATCCATACAGAGATTTTGAAGGATTCCGAGCTGAACCATTTCTACAAGATCTATCCTGAGAAGTTTAACAATAAGACAAACGGCATCACATTTAGAAGATGGCTGCTCTCATGTAACAGAGAGCTTGCAGCGTGCATTACAGACACGATCGGCTCAGGTTACAAGAAGAATGCGGCAGAGCTTGAGAAGCTGATGGAGCACTTGGACGATGAGGCGCTTTTGACAGCAATCAAGGCGATTAAGCGGACGAAGAAAGAGGAGCTTGTGGCTTATCTCAAGGAGAATGAGAATCAGGAGATCAATCCAGATTCCATCTTTGATATTCAGGTGAAGAGACTTCATGAGTACAAGCGCCAGCAGATGAATGCCCTCTATATCATTCACAAGTATCTGGAGATCAAGGGCGGCAAGAAACCGTCTACGCCGATCACCTTTATCTTTGGCGCAAAGGCAGCACCTGCGTATGTCATCGCACAGGATATCATTCATCTGCTGCTGTGCTTGGAGGAGATTGTCAACAAAGATCCTGATGTGAAGGATTACATGAAGGTTGTCATGGTAGAGAACTACAATGTAAGCTATGCGGAGAAGCTCATCCCGGCATGTGATATCTCTGAGCAGATCTCTCTGGCTTCCAAGGAGGCAAGCGGCACAGGCAACATGAAGTTTATGTTAAACGGTGCAGTGACACTTGGCACGAGTGACGGAGCGAATGTGGAGATTCACGAATTGGTAGGCGATGACAATATCTATATCTTTGGCGAGAAGTCTGAGCAGGTTATCGAGCACTATGCGAAGGCAGATTATGTCTCTAAGAGCTTCTATGAGAAGAGCAGTGTGATCAAAGAGGCGGTGGACTTCATCACAAGCGAGGAAGTTGTAAAGGTTGGCAACAAAGAGCGTCTCACCAGACTCAAAAATGAGCTGATTAACAAAGACTGGTTCATGACCCTCTTAGACCTTGAGGATTATATCGCAACAAAGGATAGAATGTTCGAGGATTACAAGGATGAGGCGAAGTGGAAGCGCATGATGCTTGTCAACATTGCGAAGGCAGGATTCTTCTCATCAGACAGAACCATCGAGGAGTACAACAGAGATATCTGGAAATTAAGATAAAAAAACAGGAGAAGGCTGAACAGGATGAAGGTGTTCAGCCTTCTCTTTATTTTTTTCTCAGCTAAAATCAACTCAAAAATTCATACTGCGACATAAACAGCTTGTAGTATTCCCCCTTCTGGGCGAGCAGCTCCTCGTGCGTTCCAGCTTCAAGAATGCTTCCCTTATCGACATACAGGATGCGGGATGCATTTTTGATGGTGGAGAGGCGGTGTGCGATGATGAAGGAGGTACGGCCTTCCAGCAGCTTGTTTAATCCTCTCTGCAACAAGATTTCGGTCTCGGTGTCGATGCTGGAGGTCGCCTCGTCGAGTATCAGGATTGCCGGATTTTCGAGCAGTGCGCGCGCAAAGCTGATGAGCTGCCGCTGTCCTGCGGAGAGACGGCTTCCGCGCTCGTTGACCTGTGTCTGGTATCCGTTGTCCATCTCCATAATAAAGTCGTGCGCGCATACCGTTTTGGCGGCGGCGATGACCTCCTCGTCCGTTGCAGTCAGGTTGCCGTAACGGATATTGTCCATAATGGTGCCGGAGAAGATAAAGCTGTCCTGCATCATGATGCCCATCTGGCTGCGGAGAGATTTGAGGGTCACATGGGAAATGTCCGTGCCGTCAATCAGGATGCTGCCGGAGTCCACATTGTAGAAGCGGCTGATCAGGTTGACAATGGTGGACTTGCCAGCGCCTGTGGGGCCTACGATGGCGTAAGTGTCACCGGGATTGGCTGTGAAGCTCACTTTATTGAGAATCTGCACACCATCCTCATAGCTAAAGCAGACCTCCTTGAATGCGACTTTGCCGTCGATGGGAGGCATTGTCACAGCGTCCGCAGCATCTTTTACATTAACAGGCTCATCGATCGTCTCAAAAATGCGCTCCAGGTAAGCGATCGCCGTGAGCAGCGAATTGTAAAAGGAGGCAAGGGTGTTGATCGGTTCCCAGAATCTTGAGATGTAGGAAGTAAAAGCGATCAGGATACCGACCGTCACACCATAAATGTCACCGGAAATCCAACAGATGCCAACAACGTAGATCAGGGCAGTGGTGACCGTGGAGATCGAGTCAATACAGGGCCACATGATGAAGTTGTACTTGACAGCGCGCATCCACGCACTGCGGTAGCTGTCGCTGAGGTGGTTAAAAATAGAAGCATTTTCGCGCTCGCGCACAAAGGACTGCGTGACCCGGATACCGTTGATGCTCTCCGCGATGTAGGCAGTGAGGTTCGACTGCTTGTTGCTCTGAATCTGCCATGCGCGCCGCTGGCGTTTCTTGACAAAGATAATGACGCCGATGAGCACAGGGAGTCCGCACAGACAGATCAGGGTGAGCCGCACATGGAGCAGAAACATAAAGATCATAATAAAAATCAGGTTGCACATGTCTGTGATGGTGTTGATAATGCCGTTGGAGAGCAGGTCGCTCAGACTGTTTACATAGTTGACCACGCGCACCTGTATCTTGCCGTGAGGACGGTCGTCATAGTAGGAGAACGGCAGCTCCTGCAAATGACAGAAGATATCAGAGCGGAGCTGGTGCACGATGGTCTGGCCGATGCGGCTGGTGATGCGTATCTTGAGACGGATACACACACAGGTGTAGAGTACGATCACAAGGGACAGCAGCGTGAGAACGACGATCGCCCGGATATTTTTCTCAGGAATATAAGTATCCATGATCTCGCTGATAAACAGGGGAAAGAGCATGGTGAGCGCGGAGGCGGACAGCATCAGAAACAGCGCGAGCGCAAGCTGGCTGCGGTAGGGCTTGACATATTGAAAGACGCGCTTTAGCTGGTTTAAGTCAAACTTATCCTCCATCACTTCATCAATATCATATTTATTTCGTGCCATGTTTGCTGCCTCCTTTGTGTGTAGTCTGGTTCATCTCGCCGATGTATCGTTCGTAGTCGCCGTACTGGTGCCGGAATACAGTGGCGTAATAACCGTTTTGATGAAGAAGGGTATCATGTGTTCCCTGCTCCACGATCTTGCCGTCATTGAGTACCAGTATCAGATCTGCATCCTTGATGGAGGAGATACGGTAGGCGACGATAAAGATGGTGCAGGCGTGCTCAATTTTGTTGAGCTGCTGTTGGATATAGCTCTCTGTCTCCATATCGACAGCGGACGTGGTGTCGTCGAGAATCAGGATGGAAGGCTGTTTTAACAGTGCTCTTGCCAGCGAGATGCGCTGTTTTTGGCCGCCGGAGAGCCCGACACCGCGCTCACCGACAATCGTGTCATATCCGTCAGGCATCTCGCGGATAAAGCCGTCCGCATCTGCCATAATCGCTGCCCTCTGCACTTCCTCAAAAGGACAGTCGGGTTTGCTGTAGGCGATATTGCCCTCGACCGTGTCAGAAAAGAGAAAGACATCCTGCATCGCCATACCGATATTCTGGCGCAGGTTGTAGAGGTCGAGGTTTTTCACATTTTGCCCATCCACTAATACCTCGCCGTCGGTGACATCGTAGAAGCGGCAGAGCAGATTCATGATCGTGGACTTGCCAGAGCCTGTGGAGCCAAGGATGCCGACCGTCTGGCCGCTCTTGGCCCGAAAGCTGACATTGTGGATAATGTCCTCATCATCAGCGCTGTAGGAGACATTTCGAAACTCGACATCGCCTTGCAGCTTTTGGCAGGGGATTGCCTTTTTGGGGTGCTTGACCGCAGGCTCCTCGCTGTAGGTGGCATAGATTTTTTCGACGGAGGTGGTAAAGCGCTGGATGTCATTGATGCGCCATCCGATCTGGCGCAGCGGGTTCATGAGCATCCACAGGTAGCCGTTGATCGTCACATAATTGCCAAGCGTCATGCTGTCTTGGATGACCATGATGCTGCCCACGAGCATCAGGATCACCGTGAGCATATTGGAGAGAAATTCAAACTGCGGTACGTACTTTGTCCAGATTTCGGCGGCGGCAAGTTCCGCGTCCCTGTAGCCGTCATTTTCCTTATTAAATTTTCCGATTTCGTAGTCCTCCTTGGAAAATGCTTTGACGACACGGTTTCCGCTGACATTCTCCTGCACGAAGGTATTGAGGGAGGAGAACTGTTCCCGGATTTTCTGGAAGCAGGGGCGCCCGTTTTTGGTCTGGCTCAGAGTCACGAGCAGCGCAAAGGGCAGCACCACACACATACAGAGCGCAAGCTTCCAGCTGACGGTAAAGATCATGACCAGCGCGAAGAAAAATAAGAACACATTTTCATACACCTGATAGATCACAAAGGCGATAAAGTGGCGGATCGCATCCATGTCTCCTGTCTGACGGCTGAGGAGATCGCCAGTCCGCTTCTTATTATAGAAGCTAAAGTCCTCCTGTAAGAGCTTGCGGTAGACCGTATCCCGCATCGAGTATAGCACATCCTGAGAGCAGGTTTCAAAGATGACCTGCGACCAGTAGCGCAGCACGCCTCTTAGTATCGTAATGAGAATCAGCAGCGCGATCAGCCCCGGCAGCAGAGGATAGTCCCCTGCGGTGATGACATCGTCCACAATCGAGCCGGAAACAATCGGCTTGACAATGGCGAGTACGGAGATGACCGTCACCAGCACCAGTCCCAGCGCCATACTTTTGTTGTGTTTTTTGAGGAAAGAGTAGAACCATTTCATAGCAGTCATTGTGAAGCACCTCGCTTTTCATTGGTAGAGTGATTTTGAGCTATTCAGTACAGTATAATCTAAAATGATAGAAAATGTAGTATAAATGAATACAATAATTGTCAAATTCTCTTTATCGTGAGTTCTCGTGAGAAATGATTTTTCTGAACAGTTCCCTATGAAAAAATAATGAAGATGAAAAGTGTATAAAGATAAAAAATTTGGAAACAATGAATTATATAGATTTCACAAAGCAAAAAAAGAGGGTCTCTTCAAAACGACGAAAAGTGCCAAAAAAAGGCAAAAGGCTTTACTTTGAACATATAGTATACTATAATACGTGAAACGGAAGCTACAGAAGACAGAGCTTCCGGTAATGCGCTCAGCGAATATGAAAAATATGTGTAGAAAGGACGTTGATATTATGAGAGAACGCAAAATCAAAATGACACCTGCGGAAGTTCAGAATTTCGTAAACGAGGCATCAAAGTGCGACTTTGATATCGATATTTCCTACAATCACTATACAGTGGATGCCAAATCTATTCTTGGCGTGATGGGGCTGGATTTCCGTTCTATCCTGACGTTGCAGTATGCAGGCTACAATGACGAATTTGAGAGCTACGTGAGCAGATTTGCCGTTGCATAACAAGCGTAAAAAGTACATTGGGATAATTCAATTGACTCTCTCTGGATGATGGGGTAAACTGTCATTTGGGGAGAGTATTTTTGAATAAAAACTAAAGGGGATTTGAATGGAATTACGTGTATCAGTCCGTCAGCTTGTAGAATTTATTCTGCGTGAGGGCAGTATTGACAATAGAAAATCGAGCGGTTCGGACACTGCGATGCAGGAGGGAAGCCGCATACACAAGATGCTTCAGCGCCGCATGGGCAGTGAATATCACGCTGAAATCGGGCTAAACTATACATGGGCATCCGAAGAGTACGACATTATAATAGAAGGAAGAGCAGACGGAATCATTGATCACAACTGGGGGATGCACACGCCGGAGGAAACCGGCAAGGAGGAAAACAAGGTTGTCATAGATGAGATCAAGGGCACATACCGGGATTTAAAACGCATCACCGCGCCAGTGGGGGTTCATCTTGCACAGGCAAAATGCTATGCGTTTATGTACGCGTCGGAGCATCATCTTGACCAGATTGGCGTGCGGATGACCTACTGCCAGATGGAGACTGAGGAGCTGAAATACTTCCATGAGGACTATACCTTTCAGGAGTTAAAAGGATGGTTTGAGGACTTGATGCTGGAATATAAAAAGTGGGCAGATTTTCAGTTTACATGGAACACTGTGCGCACGGCGTCGATCAGGCAGCTTGCATTTCCCTTTCCGTACCGCGAGGGACAAAAGGAGCTTGTCACGTATGTATATCAGACGATCTATCATAAAAGGAAACTGTTTTTGGAGGCGCCAACGGGTGTCGGCAAGACGATATCGACCGTCTTTCCCGCGGTGAAATCAATGGGAGAGGGCTTAATCGAGAAGATTTTTTATCTCACGGCAAAAACCATCACCCGCACCGTGGCGCAGGAATGCTTTGGGCTATTGCAGCAAAACGGGCTGCAAATGAAGACGATCGTTCTGACGGCAAAGGACAAGATCTGCTTTATGAAACAGGAGGAGACAGCAAAGGAGGAGGCAGAGTGCAACCCGGAGGCGTGCCCCTATGCAGATGGGCACTATGACCGCATCAATGATGCCATGTATGACTTGCTGACACACGAAGCGCATTTTACAAGGGAAAAGGTGCAGGCGTATGCGGCGAAGCATCAGGTGTGTCCGTTTGAGCTGAGCCTTGACATGAGCCTTTTTGCGGATGCGGTAATCTGCGATTACAATTATGTGTTTGACCCGCGGGTATACCTCAAGCGTTTTTTTGCAGACGGGCTTGGAAAACGGGATTATGTATTTCTGATTGATGAGACGCATAACCTGCTTGACCGCGGCAGGGAGATGTACAGCGCAGCGCTGCTCAAAGATTCTTTCTTGGGCACGAAGCGTCTGGTCAAAGAGCTGTCGCCAAGGATTGCAAAACTGCTTGACAAGTGCAACAAGGAACTGCTTGTGATGAAGCGTCAGTGCGAAAGCTATCGCAGGGAGGAGGAGATCGACGGCTTTGTGAGGATGCTGAACCATCTGTACGCAGCGATTGACGACTTTCTGGATGAGCATGATATGTTTCCAAACAAAAAGGAGCTGTTGGACTTTTATTTCGAGGCAGCGCATTTTCTCAACATCTATGAAATCATGGATGAAAACTATGTGGTGTACAGCCAGCTTCTGGACAACGGGGACTTTATGCTCAAGCTGTTCTGTGTCAATCCGGCGCGGAATCTGCGGCAGTGTATGCACAAGGGGCGCAGTACGATCTTGTTCTCTGCAACGCTGCTGCCGATACAGTATTACAAGAAGCTTCTCGGCGGAGAGCCGACAGACTATGAAGTCTATGCCAAATCAACGTTTGATGAGAAGAAAAAAGCGCTCTTTATCGCAAACGATGTCACAAGCAAGTACGCCAGACGCAGCGAGAGGGAGTTTCTGCGCATTGCAGAATATATCTATGAGGTGGTTCGTCAGCGCCATGGCAATTATATGGTGTTTCTGCCATCCCATCTTTTCCTTGAACAGGTATACCGCTGTTTTATGGAGGGATATTATCAGGCGGATTTTATGGAGTGCATCGTTCAGGAGGACTATATGAGTGAGGCGAAGCGGGAGGAGTTTTTGCTTCGTTTTCATCAAGAAGCAGCGGATGCATCGGTTCTGATCGGATTCTGTGTCATGGGTGGTATCTTCTCGGAGGGGATTGACTTAAAGCGTGACAGCCTGATTGGCGCAGTCATCGTCGGAACGGGCATTCCGCAGGTGGGCTGTGAGCGCGAGCTCTTAAAACAGCATTTTGACGCGCAGGGGGAGAACGGCTTTGACTATGCCTACCGCTATCCGGGGATGAACAAGGTGCTTCAGTCGGCAGGGCGTGTGATCCGCACTGCGGAGGATATCGGGGTGGTGGCGCTTCTGGATGAGCGGTTCCTAGAGCCGCAGTACAGGCGGATGTTTCCGCGGGAGTGGAGCCAGTATGAGGTGGTGAGCGTGTCGGGAATTGCCGGGCGCGTTGAGCGCTTCTGGAATGAGTGGCTTTGAAGAATGACAGGAAGAGCATTGAATTGTAAAATGGGGTATGCTATACTAGACCGTGTTTGAAACATATTTTTGGATAAAATGGAGGTACAGTATGAAGATTGCAGTGGCAGGCATCGGATATGTCGGGCTTTCCAATGCCATATTATTAGCGCAGCACAACCAAGTGACAGCGGTGGATGTCTTTCAGGAAAAGGCAGATCTTATCAACAATAAAAAATCCCCGATTATCGACAGGGAGATTGAGGAATATCTTGCAAACAGGGAGCTGAACCTCACGGCGACGACTGACGGGGAAGCTGCGTACCGGGATGCCGAGTACATTATCATTGCGACGCCCACCAACTATGACCCGGACAGGAACTATTTTGATACGAGTTCCATTGAGTCGGTGATCGAGCTTGTCATGAAGGTGAACAAGGATGCAGTGATGATTATCAAATCGACGGTGCCGGTTGGATACACAAAGTCTGTCAGAAGGCGGTATGGCATTGATAATATTATTTTTTCACCCGAATTTCTGCGGGAGGGCAGGGCATTGTACGACAATCTTTACCCGTCGCGCATCATTGTGGGAGAGCAGTCCGGGCGCGCCAGAGTGTTTGCCGACCTGCTGAAACAGGGGGCGATCAAGCAGGATATCCCGACCCTGTTTACCGATACGACAGAGGCGGAGGCGATCAAACTATTTGCCAATACTTATCTGGCGCTCCGCGTGGCATATTTTAATGAGCTGGATACTTATGCGGAGATGAGGGGGCTCAACACCAAGCAGATTATCGAGGGTGTCGGGCTGGACCCAAGAATTGGAAATCATTACAACAACCCGTCTTTTGGGTACGGCGGATACTGTCTGCCCAAGGACACCAAACAGCTCAGGGCAAATTATGAGAATGTGCCCAACAATATTATCTCAGCGATCGTGGATGCAAACCGGACGAGAAAGGATCACATCGCAGACATGATACTGGCAAAGAAACCGCAGATTGTAGGGGTGTACAGGCTGACGATGAAGACAGACTCCGACAACTTCCGCCAGTCGTCCATACAGGGGATTATGAAGCGCATCAAGGCAAAGGGTGTCGAGGTGGTGGTGTATGAGCCGACGCTCAAGGAGAGCCACTTTTTCCGCTCAAGAGTGATACGTGATTTCGCAGCGTTCAAGGAGATGTCAGACGTGATTATCGCAAACCGTCTGACAGAGGAGTTAAAGGACGTGGAGGAGAAGATTTATACACGGGATATCTATGGAAGAGATTAATTTTTTCCTGTAGAAAAAATATAGTGAATCTGTCAAAAGAGCTTCGGATTTGAGTCAGAGAATCCGAAGCTCTTTTGTGGATTATGCTGTAAAATACTGGAAACATTTCGGATATTTTCGCCAAAGTTGAAAGAATGTGAAAATTTGCCTTGCGTATTATTTTGCAAAGTGATATTATGAATTTGTCGATTGGAAACGTTACCGATATCGTTACCGAAAACGTTTCCAGTAGTGTTTCCAATTAATGTTTGCAATATGAGAACAAAGAAATTTGTAGTTTGAAGGGTAGTGTCAAGTAATCTATGAAAAACTGAACCAAAAAACTAGGCTCAATTG
>ERZ779622.256-NODE-256-length-35240-cov-5.490664_pt1 | contig 35240 bp, 37 predicted proteins | sample MGYA00514188_ERZ779622 | MGnify/ENA primary metagenome ERZ779622 (study PRJEB29562, sample SAMEA4376702) | mouse gut metagenome | isolation source: Cecum | study: EMG produced TPA metagenomics assembly of the A DSS colitis mouse model was used to assess the... | reverse complement strand
CGGTATCGGCGAACGTACCCCTGGGCGGCCAGACCGGGGCAACGCCGGACGGAAGACTGGCGCACAGACCGGTGGCGGACGGCGTATCGCCCTCCTCCGGAAAGGATGTGCACGGTCCCACGGCGGCGGCGAATTCGGTAGCGAAACTGGATCACGGTATCGCCAGCAACGGTACGCTCTTCAACCAGAAATTCCATCCTTCCGCGCTCAGCGGCGAGGAGGGACTGAACAACTTTGTTTCCCTGATCCGTTCCTACTTTGATCAGAAAGGAATGCACATGCAGTTTAACGTGGTATCCAGGGAGACACTGCTGGATGCGCAGCAGCATCCGGAAAATTATAAACACCTGGTAGTCCGGGTGGCGGGGTACAGCGCGCTGTTCACCACATTGTCCAGATCTCTGCAGGATGACATCATCGCCAGAACGGAACAGGGCTTTTAACAGGAAAAGGTAAACGGAGACAATATTATGGAAATGGAATATCTCCACACAAAAGGAAGAATCTTTGATATCCAGCGCTACTCGATCCATGACGGGAAGGGGATCCGCACCATTGTTTTTTTGAAGGGCTGCGTGCTCCGGTGCAAATGGTGCTGTAATCCGGAATCCCAGGAGTATCAGATTCAGACGATGATTGTGCAGGGAAAGCCGAAGATCATCGGCAGGGACGTGACGGTGGAAGAAGTGATGGAGACGGTGGTGAAGGATGAGCCTTATTACCGGCGTTCCGGCGGGGGCCTTACCCTTTCCGGCGGCGAGAGTCTCTGCCAGGCGGAGTTTGCAAGGGATCTGCTCCACGCCGCGAAAGCGCGGGGCATGAACACGGCGATGGAGAGCATGGCTGGATTGCCCTACGAGAAGATCGAGATGCTCCTGCCTTATCTGGACAATTATCTGATGGACATCAAGCATATCGATCCGGAAAAGCATAAACGCTTTACCGGGAGAAGCAATGAGCTGATGCTGGAGAATGCAAGAAAAGTGGCCGGGTCCGGACAGACCAGACTGGATATCCGGGTGCCTGTGATACCGACTTTCAACGACAAGCCCGAGGAGATCAGAGCGATCGCGCAGTTTGCGGACAAACTGCCGGGGGTGAAGAAGATACACCTGCTTCCCTACCACAGACTGGGGCAGGATAAGTACACAGGGCTCGGCAGAGATTACGAGATGGACGGCATACTGCCGCCGGACAATGCGTATATGGAGATGCTGCGGCAGGTGGTGCAGCAGAACTCTTCGCTGTACTGTCAGATCGGCGGTTAGCGCAAGGAAAGGCACAGGTCATAAGATGAGCTACATAGACAATTTAACCGCGGAGGCGAAGCAGCGTATCGTACAGGAGCTGGTGCCCGGTAAGCAGATCACACTGGCGCACATCATAGCGAATCCGGACCGCATTTTATATGAGAAACTGGGACTGGACCCGGCGTTGGATTACGCGAAATCGGCTATCGGTGTGCTGACGGTGTCGCCGGCGGAGACAGCGATCATTATCGCGGATATCGCGATGAAAGCGTCGGGAATCGAGCTGGGGTTCGTGGACCGGTTCAGCGGCTCTCTGATCATCACCGGCACGGTGTCCGAAGTGGAAGCATCCGTGCAGGCGATCCTGAGTTATGCGGATGAAACGCTGCGCTATACGATCTGCGACATCACAAGGACATGAAGAAGATTATATTAATAGGAAGAAGCGAAGCGGGAAAGACGACATTGACCCAGGCGCTGAAAGGGGAAAAGATACAGTATCACAAGACCCAGTATGTCAACAATTTTGACGTGATCATCGATACGCCCGGGGAGTACGCCCAGACGGCGCACCTCGGAAGGGCGCTGGCGCTCTACACGTACGAAGCCCAGGTGGTGGGACTGCTGCTTGCGGCGACGGAACCCTACTCTCTGTATCCTCCCTGTATCACCAGTATGACGAACCGGGACACGGTGGGGATCGTGACGAAGATAAACGACGGGAAAGCGAATGTGGAGCGGGCAAAGAGATGGCTTCGCCTGACAGGGTGTAAGAAGATTTTTTATGTGGATTCCAAAACGGGGGAGGGCATTCCGGAAATTCTGGAGTATCTGGCGGAGGAAGGGGATGTCTTATCCTGGGAAGATACAAAAACCAACAAAAACAACACGGAATTATGTTGACTTTGTTGAGAACAACCTTTATACTGGGAGTATAAGGCAACAAAATCGACTAAAATCAAGGAGGAATGATTTTTATGCAGAACGAATTTGAAATCAAAAAACAGATTTGTGACATCGGGAAGAGGATCTACAACAGAAACATGGTTGCTGCGAATGACGGCAACATTTCCGTAAAGCTGAACGACCATGAGTTTCTCTGCACACCGACCGGTGTTTCCAAGGGGTTTATGACACCGGAGTACATCTGTAAAGTGGACGAGAACGGCAATGTGATCCAGGCGAACAAGGGATTCAAGCCTTCTTCCGAGATCAAGATGCACATGAGGGTTTATGCGAAGAGACCGGACGTGGGAGCTGTTGTACATGCGCATCCCACTTTTGCTACCTCTTTTGCGATTGCAGGTATTCCGCTGACACAGCCGATCATGCCGGAGGCGGTTATCGCTCTCGGCTGCGTGCCTATCGCTGAGTACGGCACGCCTTCCACAATGGAGATCCCTGACAATGTGGAAAAATATCTTCCTTACTATGATGCGGTTCTGCTGGAGAGCCATGGCGCACTGACATGGAGCACTGAGCTTCTTGCTGCTTATCATAAGATGGAATCCGTAGAGTTCTATGCGGAACTTCTGTACAAGTCCAAAATGCTGGGCGGTCCGAAGGAGTTCGATAAGAATACGATCGAGAAACTGTATGAGATCAGAAGAAAGATGGGACTTCCCGGAAAACATCCCGCGAATCTCTGCATGAACAAGGATACCAAGAACTGCCATAACTGTGGCTGCCATGGAAGCAATGACAACGGCACAGGCTCCGTATCTTCCATAGCGAAGTCCGCAAGCCCTGAAGTGGTAGCTGAGATCACAAAGAAAGTGATGCAGCAGTTGGGTTTATAATTTTATGAACCAGGAAGAACTTATCAAACAGACAATAGAGTCCTATCTGAACGGAGAGGCTGCTCTGCAGGATATGAACCTGAAAACCGCCAACGCGCTGATAAAAAAGGTGCACGAAAAGGCGCAGGAGATGGGAATATCCGTGGTGGCGGCGGTGTCGGACAAGGCGGGGAGACCTGTGGCGGTGCAGTGTATGGACGGCGCCTATATCGGAAGTTACGATGTGGCGCTGAACAAGACCTACACCTGCGCGGCATTTAAAATGTCCACGGAGACGCTGGGGAAGCTGGCGCAGCCGGGTGAGTCCCTGTACGGGATCCAGTTCACCAACGAGGGAAAGATCGTGATCTTCGGCGGCGGCGAACCGCTGTACGCGGGGGGCAGGATGATCGGAGCGCTGGGGGTAAGCGGCGGCTCGGCCGAGCAGGATGCAGCTCTCGCGGCATACGGAAAGGATATCTTAAAGGAGGTAACAGCGTGCCTATAAGTGAAAGCATGGTACAGGATATTGTATCAGAAGTTATGGCAAAGATGCAGATAGCGGACAGCGCTTCGGGAAAGCGTGGCATATTCACGGATATGAATGAAGCCATCGCGGCTGCCCAGAAGGCCCAGAAGGTTGTCAGAAATCTGTCCATGGATCAGAGAGAGAAGATTATCTCCAACATCCGAAAAAAGACACATGAAAATGCGGAGATCCTTGCGAGGATGGGAGTGGATGAGACGGGGATGGGCAACGTGCCCCACAAGATACTGAAACACCATCTTGTGGCAGACAAGGTTCCCGGCACAGAAGATATCACAACAGAGGCGTACTCGGGAGACAGGGGACTCACCCTTGTGGAGATGGGGCCGTTTGGCGTGATCGGTGCGATCACACCCAGCACGAACCCCTCCGAGACAGTGATCTGCAACGCGATGGGGATGATCGCAGGCGGCAATACTGTGGTATTCAACCCGCATCCTCAGGCGAAAAAGACGACAATGTACGCGATCAATATGGTAAATGAAGCTTCTCTGGAGGCCGGCGGCCCGGACAATGTGGCATGTACGGTGGAAAACCCGACGTTAGCGACCAGCGACATCATGATGCACCATCCGGCGATCCAGCTCATCGCGGCTACCGGCGGGCCGGGCGTTGTGACGGCGGTCTTATCCTCCGGCAGACGCGGCATCGGCGCAGGCGCAGGCAACCCGCCCGCCCTGATCGACGAGACGGCCGATATCAGAAAAGCGGCAGCGGACGTTGTGAACGGCTGCACGTTCGACAACAACCTTCCCTGTATCGCGGAGAAAGAGATCGTGGCGGTGGAGAGCGTTATCGACGAACTGCTGCACTACATGGTAAACGAACAGGGCTGTTATCTGGCTTCCAGGGAGGAGCAGGATAAGCTGGCGGCTACGGTGATCACACCGAAGGGCTCCCTCAACAGAAAGTGTGTGGGACGTTCCGCGAAAGCGCTGCTCGCTATGATCGGTGTGGATGTGCCGGACAATATCCGCTGCATCACATTTGTCGGGGAGAAAGAGCATCCGCTGATCACGGAGGAACTGATGATGCCGATCCTCGGTATCGTTCCGGCGAAAGACTTTGACGACGCGGTGGAGAAAGCGGTATGGCTTGAGCACGGCAACCGTCATTCGGCACATATTCATTCTAAGAATGTAGATCGGATCACGAAATACGCGAAGGCGATCGACACGGCGATCCTTGTAAAGAACGGGCCTTCCTATGCGGCTCTGGGCTTCGGCGGCGAGAGTATCTGTACCTTCACGATCGCCAGCAGGACAGGCGAGGGACTGACCAGCGCGAGCAGCTTTACAAAGAAGAGGCGCTGCGTGATGACGGATAACTTATGCATAAGGTGAAAAGATTTTCTAAGTTTCACCTATACGAGAAATTGCAGGGCAATTTCCCGGAATAAAAGGAGGTAACAACATGGCAGTAAATTCAAATGACGTTGAGCAGATCGTCAGACAGGTACTTGCCAGCATGACGGACGGCAGTGTCAGAAGCGCTGCGCCTGCGGCAGCTCCCGCGGCGGGAAATATCCCTAAAACGGGAAAAGTGGCTGTCCTCACGGCATTAAAGCACTTTGACATCAGGGAGTATCCAATTCCCGAGGTGGGCGATGACGATATGCTGGTGAAAGTGGAAGGCTGCGGCGTATGCGGTACGGATGCTCACGAATATAAGAACGATCCTTTCGGCCTGATTCCTGTGGCACTGGGACATGAGGGAACCGGCGAGATCGTAAAGATGGGTAAAAATGTAAAGAAAGACAGTGCAGGCAAGGATGTAAAAGTCGGCGATAAGATCGTGACCTGCATGATCTTCAAGGACAACCCGGATATCACAATGTATGATTTAAACAAGCAGAATGTCGGCGGAGCTGACGTATACGGCCTGTTGGCGGAGGACGCTTCCAACTTCAACGGCTGGTTTGCGGAATATATCCTGATCAGGGGCGCGTTGGGATCCACATTCTTCAACGTGAGCGATCTGGATCTGGATTCCCGTATCCTGATCGAGCCCTGCGCAGTGCTGATCCATGCGGTGGAGAGAGCGAAGACGACAGGCATCCTTCGTTTCAACAGCCGTGTGGTGGTACAGGGATGCGGCCCCATCGGCCTGATCTGCATCGCGATCCTGAAGACCATGGGTATGGTGAACATCATCGCGGTGGACGGCAACGAACAGAGACTGGAGTTTGCAAAGCGTCTTGGTGCGGCGGGCAGCGTGAACTTTATGAACTATAAGGGCGTCGAAAACCTGGCGAAAGGCGTGGAGGAGGCGTTCGGCGGACATCCCGCGGACTTCGCGTTCCAGTGCACCGGCTCACCGGTAGCTCATGCCAATATCTATAAGTTCATCAGAAACGGCGGCGGACTCTGCGAACTGGGATTCTTTATCAACGGCGGCGATGCGACCATCAATCCGCACTTTGACCTCTGCTCGAAGGAGATCACACTGGTGGGCTCCTGGGTATACACTCTGAGAGATTATGTGACTACTTTCGATTTCTTAAAGAGCGCAAAGGCGATCGGACTTCCGCTGTCAGAGCTGATCACAGACAGATATCCGTTAGAGCAGATCAATGAAGCGCTGGAGAAGAATCTGGCGATGACAGGGTTGAAGATAGCAATCGTCAACAGGTAGATCAGGAGTATAAGCGATGGAAGAAAAAAGACTGGAGGAAGTGAAAGACGAGAGAGCCGCCGGTATCCTGGAAGTGTTCGGGCTCACGACAGCGTTCCTGGCAGCTGACGCAGGCTGTAAGGCGGGTGACGTGACGTTGGAAAACTTCGATAAGAACAAACCGGCTAACGCGGACGCACTTCCGGTTCCACTGCTGGTAACTATCAAATTTCGCGGAACAGTGGCAGACGTGGAGGCGGCTATGGAGGCGGCGAAACAGGTGGCCGCGGACGGCGCAGGGATCGTGCAGAGTTACATTATCCCGAGACCGACGCCGGATTGCTGCAAAATGCTGAAACTGAACGCATTTGATAAACGATGAAACAAATTTGCCCCTTGATGCAAATTTGTTTCAGATACTTCGGAATTTTCGCAGAAAATTGCGAAGGTTCCCGCATAACGTATAATTCATAAAAACAAAGAAGGAGAAATTCATTATGGCACAGGAAGCTTTAGGAATGATCGAAACAAGAGGTCTTACCGCTGCGATCGAGGCGGCAGATGCAATGACCAAAGCGGCAGAGGTATCCCTGATCGGCACGGAGAAGATCGGCAGCGGACTCGTAACGGTTATGGTTCGCGGCGACGTAGGAGCTGTAAAGGCGGCGGTGGAATCCGGCGCATCTGCAGAAGGCTGACTGGTTGAGGTTGTAGCGGAGCACGTGATTCCCCGTCCTCACAACGATGGGTAAAAGATTTTACCGACTATTTAAGGAGTAACCAATGGGAAACGCATACGGCTTTATTGAGATACAGGGTGTCGTACCGGCTATGACCGCACTGGACATCATGTGCAAGACAGCGAACGTGGAACTGGCCACCTGGGAGCGCAAGCTCGGCGGACGCCTGGTGACGCTGATCGTGCAGGGAGATGTGTCCGCGGTGACACAGGCGGTTGAAACGGCCGCGAAAAACGGTATAAAGAAGCCGGCGGTACAGGGTATTATCGCAAACCCCCATCCGGAGATCGTGAGACTGGTGCGGAAATCCGCCAGCAGATTCAAGGATGCGGAAGCAATGGAAAAAATGTAAATCAAACAAAATGAAGGAGGAAATTCATTATGGCACAGGAAGCATTAGGAATGGTTGAAACAAGAGGTCTGGTAGCGTCTATCGAAGCAGCGGATGCTATGTGCAAAGCAGCTAACGTTACACTGATCGGCACGGAGAAGATCGGCAGCGGTCTTGTGACGGTTATGGTCCGCGGCGACGTCGGAGCTGTGAAATCTTCTGTGGAAGCAGGAGCAAACAGCGCTGCAAAGTTAGGCGAGCTGATCGCTACACACGTAATTCCTCGTCCTCACAACGATGTTGAGATGATTCTGCCAAAGGTCAAGTAAAGCAGCAAAGTACTGGAAAACAGCATACACCCCTACAGTGCACAAGACAATTTACAGACGCTGGGCGGCTGTAAATTAGTCTTCGGTATCGGTGTACTGGGAGGGTGTATGCGGTACTGGAATAGGAGTGTCAAATTGGATACAAATAATGTAGAACTGATTACAAAATTGGTGATTGAGGCCTTGAACAGGCAGGAAGCGGAGAAAAGTGAAAAAGGTTTTCTTGTTCCTGTAGGGGTATCCAACCGGCATGTTCATCTGACACAGGAGCATGTGGAGACATTATTCGGAGAAGGTTACCATCTGACAAAGAAAAAGGATCTGATGGGCGGACAGTTTGCGTCGAACGAGCTGGTGACGATCGTGGGATTAAAGCTGCGCGCCATTGAGAATGTCAGGATCCTTGGCCCTTGCCGCAGCAAGAGCCAGGTGGAGATATCTGCGACGGATGCAAGAACGCTGGGCATCAAGGCGCCGATCCGGGAATCCGGCAATGTGGCAGGCAGCGCGCCGATCGCGCTGGTGGGACCGAAAGGGGTGCTGTATCTGAATGAGGGCTGTATCGTGGCGCAGCGCCATATACATATGTCCCCGGCGGATTCGGCGGCGTCCGGCTGCAAGGATGGCGATATCGTGTCGGTGGTTGCAGATAACGAGAGAGGAACGGTTTTCCATCATGTGAAGATCCGTGTAAATGAGGCGTTTACGCTGGAAATGCATATCGATACGGACGAAGCGAACGCGAGCAGGATCGCGCAGGGTGATACGGTGAGAATCATCAAAGGATAGAGAAGGTTATAGAATAAAAATCCGCAGTCTTTCTCCGGAAAATACCGGAGAGGGATCTGCAGAGCGAGGGCTTGTCTATGATAGCGGCAAAAGTGGTGGGAAGTATTGTTTCCACAAGAAAAAGTGAAAATTTGATCGGAAATAAATTTATGATCGTTGAGCCGGTGGAACGGATGAAGGGACACATGAATCAGTTTGTGGCGATCGACAATATAGGAGCCGGTATCGGAGAATATGTTCTGGTTGCCCAGGGGAGCGCAGCGAGGATCGGATGCGGTCTGGACAGTGCACCTGTGGATGCGGCGATTGTCGGTATTATTGATGATGCCAGCGGACTGGTATGATAGCCGGAGGAAACTATGGGTTTACAGGAATTAAAAGAACTGCTGCAAAAGAGCGGCATTGTGGGAGCCGGCGGAGCTGGATTTCCGACATACGCAAAACTGGATGAACGTGCGGAGACGATTCTTTTAAACTGCGCGGAATGCGAACCTTTGTTGAAGCTGCACAGGCAGCTTTTGAAGGAACATGCCTATGAGATCATGAAAACATTCAGCATGGTGGCGGACACGGTTCATGCAGGCAGCGGTATTATCGGAATCAAAGGGGAATATAAGGAGACGATACAGGCCTTGAAGCAGCACATCGGAGAGTTTCCGAAGCTTTCGATCAAGCTTTTGGACAGCGCCTATCCGATGGGGGACGAGGTCGTATTGATCTATGAGGCAACCGGCAAGGTGATAAGACCCGGCGGGCTGCCGATAGAGGCCGGCGTGGCGGTATTCAACGTGGAAACGATGTATAATATATACCGTGCGGTGGAATATGGAGCGCCTGTCACAGATAAAGTAGTGTCCGTCGTGGGGGAGGTGGAACATCCGCTCTCCGTCAGAGTTCCCATCGGGTGCAGAGTGGAGGATGTGGTAGCGCTGGCAGGGAATGTCACGACGAAGGAACCGGTGTATTTTATCGGCGGTCCGATGATGGGATTCATCGGGGACGCGGATATGCCTGTGACGAAGACGACTAACGCAGTCATCGTACTGCCGAAAGATCATCAGATCGTACAGCGGAAAAAGAGCAAGGCATCCCTGGAGTTAAAGCGGGCGGCTTCCTCCTGCTGCCAGTGTGAGACCTGTACGAATCTCTGTCCGAGACATGCGCTGGGGCATCCGATCGAGCCGCATCTGTTTATGCGTTCGGCGGCAAACCAGGACTTCCAGCACATCGAGGCGTTTCTCAACACTTCGTTCTGCAGTTCCTGCGGCGTGTGTGAGATGTATGCCTGTCCTCAGGGGCTGGCGCCGAGGAGTCTGATCGCGGAGTGCAAGAACGGTCTGAAAAAGGCTGGAGTGAGACCGCCGGCGGATGTGAAACCCGCGCCGGTGAAGAGATCGAGGGAATATCGCAAGGTGCCGGAGATGCGCCTGGAGGCGAGACTGGGACTTTCCAGATACAATGTACCTGCCCCTCTGCAGGATCAGGTGGTGGATATGCCGAATGTGACGGTGAAAATGAGCCAGCATATCGGCGCGCCTGCGGTTTTTGCGGTGAAGGTTGGAGACATCGTGAAGATCGGGGATGTTGTGGGGAATCCGGGCAAAGGGTTGAGCGTGGCGATCCACGCACCGATAAGCGGAAAAGTGATATCGGCGGATAACGGCGCAGTGACGATTCAGAGGGGAAGAGACTGAAAAAAGTCTGCGGTGAGACTTGAGAAGCGTGGAGGATATGGATATGAGCAGAGCAATTGGAATGATTGAGTTTAAGACGGTTTCTTCCGGCGTGGTTGCGACAGATAACATGGTAAAGACTTCCGATGTGGAGTTGATCGAGGCGGAGACAGTCTGCCCGGGAAAGTATATAGCCATTATAGCGGGGGATCTGAGCGCGGTGGATGCGGCGGTGAAAAATGCGACATCGCAGTACAGCGAAAATCTGATCGACAGTTTTGTGCTGGGTAATCCCCATGAATCCATCTTTCCGGCCATCTACGGGACGACACATCTGGAGAAGGTGAGAGCGCTCGGCATTCTGGAGACTTTTGATGCGGCGGCGATCATTCAGGCGGCGGATGTGGCGGCGAAGACGGCTATCGTGGATCTGATCGAACTGCGTATTGCGAAGGGGATGTGCGGAAAATCTTATATGTTTCTGACCGGCGAGGTGGCGGCGGTGGAAGCGGCCATCGAGAGAGCCATTGCGGAGGTGGGACCGAAAGGGATGTATCTGGATTCGTCGGTTATCGCACAGCCGGATGAGCAGGTCTGTAAGTCGGTGCTTTAATGGGGGATGAGGGCGTATGCTTGCACTGGAACGACGGAATTTAATACTGGAGAAGCTGCAGGAAGAGAAGCGGGTGGTGGTCAGCGAGCTGAGCCAGCTGTACGGGGTGTCGGAGGAGACGATCCGCAGGGATCTGGATAAGCTGGATAAGGACGGTCTGGCGGTGAAAAGCTACGGCGGCGCCGTGATCAATGAGAACACCAGCATCGATATGCCCTTTAATGTCCGGAAGAAAAAGAATGTGGCGGGGAAGCAGAAGATTGCCGAGCTGATCGCGGAGATGATACAGGACGGAGATCACATTGCCATAGATGCTTCGACCACCAGCGTTTTTATCGCGAAGGCGATCAGACAGAAAGAGCGGATCACCCTTGTCACCAATTCGATCGAGATCATAATCGAGCTTGCGGATGTCAGCGACTGGGATATTATCTCTTCCGGCGGAAGATTGAAGGAAGGCTATCTGGCGTTGGTGGGGGCTAAGGCGATCGAGGCGCTTGACTCCTACAATGTGGAGATCGCCATCGTCTCCGGGAAAGGCTTTGATCTGGAGCGGGGGCTTACGGACAGCAATGAGGAGTTTGCCCAGCCGAAACGTATTATGATGAAATCGGCAAAGCACAGGATCGTAGCGGTGGATAAGACAAAATTTGGAAAGATCGCGTTTTCCCAGATTGCCGGTTTGTCCGAGATGGATATCGTGGTGACGGATGAGAAGCCAGGTGATGAGTGGCTGGAAAGATTTAAACAGATGGGAGTACGATGCTATTATCCGGGACGATAGAATAGGTATAGATGGGGAGACCCTGGTTTTCAGGGGCTCCCCATTTTGAATGGAGGGATTTATCTGAGGCATTGTTCCACTATGTTCATGACGAGCAGACTGTGTTTCAGCATTTTGCGGCATGCGTCCCTGTCCTGTTCCCTGTATTGTCTTACAAATTCCTTCACTTCCCCGGTCAGCTTTCCGTTGTCCGGTGTTTCCAGAATACAGCGCTCCTCGCCGCCTGACGATAAAAAGACTTTCGTGGCGGAGCTGGCGGGACCTTCCAGCCGGAGATATCCTTTTTCTCCCTGGAGAACGACGCCGCTGGGACTGGTGGAGTCTTTCGCACCGGTGCAGACAGCGTGAAAGCCGTCATACTCCAGAACCGCGGTTCCGGAGATATCGACACCGTTGGAACCGTAATTGGCGTAGTAGTGGACTGCTTTCGGCGCGCCGAAGAGAGCTGCTGTCAGGTGCAGGTTGTATATGTTGATATCGTAGAGACTTCCGCCCGCCTTTTCTGGGTCAAACGCCGGATGCAGTATTCCGTTTTGGAAATCCGTGTAGCGGCTGGATTTTCTGGAGTAATTGCATCGGACCACTCTCAGCGCTCCGATGAGAGGCAGTTGCTCTCTCAGGGTTTTAAAAGTGGGAGAGTAGGGAATCTTGCATGCTTCCCACAAAAACAATCCTCTCTTTTCTGCCAGATCAGCTAACTCTCCGGTCTCGGAAGGATTTACGGTGAACGGCTTTTCACAGATGACGTTTTTCCCCGCCTCCAGAGCCTGCTTCGCGTAAAGATAGTGTATGTGATTGGGAATACCCAAATATACCGTATCGATGGAAGGTTCCAGCAAAGCGGCGGAATAATCGGTGAAAAGCAAAGGAATCAGGTATTTTTCAGACAACACGGCTCCTTTCTCCCTGCTCGCTTCCCTCACGCAGATGGCGGTGAGCATTGCATCTTCTATGGACTGAACATCTTCCAGAAATCGTTTGACAATATTTCCGTTGCCGACAACACAAATATTCATATTGTTTTACTCCTCTCCATTATTTTATTTATTTTAACCTGAATCGGGAGTCGGTTCAAGCGCAGACTATGGAAAAAACTTAATGAACCGATGATTTTTTCCAAAATATATGATATATTATATTTTATAAGGGGAGGGGAATCATATGGCGATGCGTATCAGAAGTCAGAGTGCCATGAATGGCAATCGACAGCTAAAGATAAATTCGGGAAATCAGAGAAAGACTGTTGAAAAACTATCCTCCGGTTTCCGTATCAACAGAGCGGCTGATGACGCCTCAGGGTTAGCGATTTCGGAGAAAATGCGCAGGCAGATAGGAGGGCTCACGCAGGGGGTCAGGAATGTACAGGATGGTGTTTCCCTCTGCCAGGTGGCGGATGCTGCGCTCACGGAAGTACATGATATGTTGAACAGAATAAGTGAGCTGAGCATCAAGGCGGCAAACGGAACCATGTCGAAGTCTGACAGACAGGCGGTGCAGGACGAGGTGTCCATGCTTACCATGGAAATTTCCAGGATCGGCACTACGACCACGTTCAATGACATCCATATTTTTGACTATGCCAACGGAGAGTATATGAAGGAGACGTTGAATATGGACCTGATACGTTCTCCTTCCGCGCAAAAGGGATACCTGTCTGAGGCATATTACGAAAACGGATTGTACTATCCTTCCGCGTCCATGGATTTCAGTGCCCTCACGGACGCCTCGAAGATCGCCAGACTGGCCGGGAAAAGTTTTTCTTTTACCTGCAGCCAATCCTGCCCGGAGGCATTTACCTTTACTTTTGTGAACAGGGACGGTCAGCAGAGCAGGTTTTTGAATCCGGAGTCGAAAGGGGACCGGGTGGAACACAGATATCAGATCGATCTGATGGGAATCGAGACCGGGGAGGAACTGCTCAATACACTCTTTGACTTTGTGAATGAAAATCCGGCGACGGATGGCAAAGTGTCCGAAGACAGAGTGCATGTAAGCCATTCCAATATATTGATCAAAAAAAGTAATAATATGCTGGTTTTGCGTGCCACGACATACGGCCAGGATACGGTGGAGAAAGTATTACAGCACTGTGAAGCCCGTTATAAGAACAGTCAGTACGGGCAGGCGGACTTTGCCGGAATCGCGAGCGCCTCGGACGAGCGGGTGACGAATGTATTGTCGATACATTACGGGGCGGACGGAAAAGACAATATGGGACTTTATATCGAGAAAATGAATGCCGTGACACTGGGGCTTAACGACCTGAAGGTCACGTTGGTGGAAGAGTGTTACAGTGCTATCAATAAGGCAAAAGAGGCCATGGAGGCTGTGAGCAGACAGAGAAGTCTGATCGGAGCGCAGCAAAACCGGCTGGAGAGCACCATAGACAATGAAAATAATGTGATAGAGAACCTCACCGCTTCGGAGTCCAGGATCCGCGATGCGGATATGGCGAGAGAGGTGGTAAGGGAATCCACGCTGCACATTCTGGAGCAGGCGGGATATTCCGTACTGGCTCAGGCCAATCAGGAAAATCAGAGTGTGCTCGCCCTGTTTGGCGGGTAATGGTGACAGTAAAGACGGGCTCAGATTAAGAAGCCCGTCTTTAACATATTCTCGATAAATTCCATGACCGAAGGCGTGGTGTAATCGCACAGTTCCCTGATGGCGGGGCGGGCGCTCTCCACAGCCACGCTGACGCCGCTGGCCTTGAACATTTCTACATCGTTGTAGTTGTCGCCGAAGGATAGGATATCCTCCCGGCGGATGCCCAGATGATCGGAGAGGGCTTTGATGCCCACACCCTTGTGTGCGCCGGGAAACAGGAAATCAAGCCAGACAGTGCCGGAAGTCACCACTTTGACATCGTGAGGGAAGACTTCGGAACGCGCAAACTGGCTCTGCCAGTAAGGCTGTCGGTTTCGTTCCTCCGTGCCTTCCTTCTCAAAGAGCGCCAGCTTGATGATGGGTTCGCCGATGTCGGTCAGATCCGGTACGACCTGATACTGATTTCCCATGTTTTTTATGTATTGTTCGAACAGCGGTTCCTTCGGATGAATATAGCAGGTGAAAGCGCCGGATACCAGAACCTCCGTGCCCGGTTCCGCCTCCAGACGGCGGATGATGGATACGGCAGTTTCCAGAGGGATATCCACTTTGTGCAGGAGCTGTCCCTGATAGACGCTCAGAGCTCCGTTTTCACAGATATAGGCAATCTCATCCTTTACCTCGTGGAAAAGACGCCGCAGATTATGGTATTGTCTGCCGCTGGCCGCCGCAAAGATGATGCCGCGTTTTTTCAATTCTCTGACGACTTCCGGGAAACCCTCCGGGAGGTCTGCCATATTGCCTGACACAAGAGTGCCGTCCAGATCACTGGCAATCAATTTTATCATGTTTTTTCCCTCTTTTCCTCCAATCGGTACGCCCTCGGCGTCATGCCGAAATGTTCTTTGAAGATCCGGTGAAAATAGCTGGTATTGTCATACCCCACCAGCGTGATGATATTTTCCACGGGGAGCCTCGTGGTGGTCAGCAGAAACGCCGCCTGGTTAAGCCGTTTTATCTGCAGCAGGGTTTTGAACGTATGCCCGGCGTGCCGCTTGATCAGCTTGCTGATATAATAGTCCGGCCGGCCGGTCAGGGCAGCGAGCTCCTCCAGGGCGCCGGTTTTGTAGTTGTCCTCGATATATTTGAGCGCTGTGAAGATCAGGTTCTGCTCATACTGTGCGGGATCGTTTTTATTGATCTTGTCACTCTGATTCTGGAGCAGGATAAACAAAAGCCCCATGGTGGTCTGGTTGATGTTGCGGAAATTTTTTTGCTTTGTCACCAGGGAATAGATCATATTTTCAATCAGATTCTGGATCGGCAGTTCGTCTTTCACCTGAAAGTGCAGATAATCCACAAGACCGCTCTCCTCCTTCAGGGATCCCACGAGAAAATCGTGGAGTATGCTCTCCTCCTCCATCATCAGAAACGCCCGGTCAAAAAACTCGGGCAGTACGATAAAGTTGACAGCAATGTCATCTTCTCCGGCGGGCAGGATCTCCTGGGTGGCGTTCTGGTTCAAAAAGAGCAGCTCGCCGGTCTCCAGTTTCACCGTGTTGTGCCCGCCTATGATATGGGTCGTGGAACCGCTGCACATATAGATGATCTCCACATAGTTGTGCCTGTGGACAGGGAAGTGGATGAACCTTGTGTGGGGGCGGATATCGATCAGCTTTCCCTTCTCCAGCATCTTGTCGCTGTCCACGATAAAATCCGATTTGGTGGTGTAGAGATCCTTCTGCACATTTTTGCTGCCGTCCAGGATCGCCTGTTCTTCCTTTGAGACGGGTCTCAGTTTTTCCAAAAGTTCAGGATTCATGTCTTGTTCCTTTCCTCTTTTTCAGTATAGGATAAATGAGTGAATATATCAACTTGTATTTGAGTCATGAAATCGGTAAAATAGTTATATCAAAGAATGAGAGAGGAGAAGGAGCAATGAGAAAAATCAAATGGGGCGTTATGGGAACGGCGTATATCTTTGAGAGGGATACGGCGAGAGGAATGAGCCTTGCGGAGAACTGCGAGCTTGTGGCGATCGCAGGGCGCAGCATGGAGAAGGCGGAGGAGTTCGGGAAAAAATATGGTTTTGAGAGAGCCTATGGAAGCTATGCGGAACTGCTGGAAGATTCGGAGATCGAAGCAGTGTATATCCCTCTTCCGAATACGCTTCATTACGAGTGGACCATAAAAGCCTTACAGAGCGGAAAGCATGTACTATGCGAGAAACCGTTGGCGGCAAACGCGAAACAGGCGCGTGAGATGTTTCAGGCGGCGCGGGAGAACCATGTATTTTTGATGGAGGCTTTCGCCTACCAGCACAGCCCGTATATAAAGGAGATCCGTAACCTGATCGAAGAGGGAGTGATAGGGGATGTGCGCTATGCGGAGGCGGCGCTGATCACATCGGACTATGACCACAGCAATATACGCATGAGACGGGATACACTCGGCGGCTGCACCTACGACCTGGGCGTTTACGCATTGAGCTTTGTCCAGCGGATGACGGGAATGTCCCCGGAAAGGATCCATGCGGCGGCGTTCCTCTCCGCGGAAGGCATCGACATGTATACGACTGCCATATTGGAGTATGAGAATGGAAGCAAGGCTCATATTGACTGCGGTATGGTGTTGGAGACCGAAAAAAATTCTGCACTGGACCGTTTCCAGATCCACGGATCTAAAGGATCCATCGCCTCCGTAGATTTCGGTTTTAACGCGCCGGGAACACTCCGTTACCGTCTGCGCACTTTTGACGGGAAGGATGAGCTGAGAGAGGTGGAGGTTCCCAACAATTACTGTCTCGAGGTGGAACAGCTCGGGCGCTGTATCTGCGGGGAGGAAGCGCCTTATGTGACGGAGGACTTCAGTGTCTCGCTGGCAGATACGGTAGACAGGATTCTCGAGAGGATAGGCTATTGCAAATAAAGACGGTAAATTTTACAAATAAAGTCCTGTTTTAAAAGGCAGAGATAAGTTATACTTCATAATAAAGAGGGAAGAAAAGCGCAGGCGGGCGCGGAAATGAGGGACTGATTATGGCAAATTACTATCTGGCAGTGGATATCGGGGCATCCAGCGGGCGTCATATCCTGGGCTATGTGGAGAACGGGAAAATCGTGCTGGAGGAGATCCATCGCTTTGAGAACGGCATGGTAAAAAAGGACGGTCACAGATGCTGGGATACGGAGCATTTGTTCCGGGAGATCAAGGCCGGCATCAAAAAGTGCAGGGAGATCGGCAAGATTCCTGTGAGCATGGGGATCGATACCTGGGCGGTGGATTATGTGCTGCTTGATGAGAAGGATCAGGTGCTCGGCAATACATACGGCTACCGCGATTCCCGCATGGACGGGATGGACGGGGAAGTGTATAAGATCATTCCGGAGAGGGATCTGTACGCGAGAACCGGTATCCAGAAACAGATGTTCAACACGATCTATCAGCTGATGGCACACAAGGTGCAGGAGCCGGAAATTCTGGCGAAGGCGAAAACGTTCCTGATGCTGCCGGATTATTTTCAGTTCCTGCTGACGGGCAGTAAAGTGTCCGAGTATACCAACGCGACATCCAGTCAGCTTGTGAGTCCTTCCACGAAGCAGTGGGATACGGAGCTGATCGAAATGCTGGGTTATCCGAGAGAGATGTTCCTGCCGCTGTCCATGCCGGGTACGGTGGTTGGAAAGTTTTCCGTGGAAGTGGAGAAGGAAGTGGGTTTCTCCTGCGAGGTGGTGCTGCCGGCGACCCATGATACCGCGTCGGCCGTGATGGCGGTGCCCACCCAGTCTGACGAGTGTCTCTACATCAGCTCCGGAACCTGGTCCCTGATGGGTGTGGAAAACAAGGAAGCGATCTGCAGCATGGAGAGCATGGAGAAGAACTTCACCAACGAGGGCGGCTATGAGTACCGCTTCCGCTATCTGAAGAACATTATGGGGCTCTGGATGATCCAGTCCGTGCGGCATGAGCTGGATGACGCTTACTCCTTCGCGCAGCTGTGCGATATGGCGGAGGAGGCGAAGGATTTCCCGTCCAGAGTGGATGTGAACGACAACTGCTTTATGGCGCCGGAGAATATGACCGAGGCGATCAAAGGGTATTGCCGCAGGACAGGACAGCAGGTGCCGGAGAGCATTGGGGAACTGTCCACCGTGATCTATCAGTCGCTGGCGGAGAGTTATGCGGCAACCGTGGAAGAGATCGAGGCGTTGACAGGGGCGCATTATCCTGTGATCAATATCGTGGGAGGCGGTTCCAACGCGGTGTATTTAAACAATCTGACGGCGGAAAAATCCGGCAGGACGGTCTGCGCGGGTCCCGGCGAGGGCACGGCGATCGGCAACCTGATGGCACAGATGATAAAGGCGGGAGAGTTCGCGGGACTGAAGGAGGCGAGGGCGAGCGTCTTTGAATCCTTCGGCGTGAAAACTTACAAAGCCTGATAAATAAACAAGCAAAAACAGGAGGGAACACAAATGGCAAAAAACTATGCAGCAGCCAAAGAAGCTTACGCGGCTTACGGCGTAGACACGGACAAGGCGATCGAGACTTTGAAGAAGGTACCGGTATCTCTTCACTGCTGGCAGGGGGACGATGTGATCGGCTTCGACCATGACGGTCCGCTGACCGGCGGCATCCAGACTACAGGCAACTATCCCGGAAAGGCAAAGACACCGGAAGAGCTGTTTGCGGATATGGACAAAGTGCTGTCCCTCTGCCCGGGCGCAAAGAAGATCAACGTCCATGCCTGCTACGCGATCTTTGAGGAGGACGGTTTTGTGGACCGCGACAAGATCGAGCCGAGGCATTTCAAAAAATGGGTGGAGTTTGCGAAGGAGAGAAACATGGGACTTGACTTCAATCCGACTTTCTTCTCCCATCCGAAGGTAAAGGACGGCCTGACACTGTCGAGCCCCGACGAGGAGACCAGAAACTTCTGGATCGAGCACGGCAGGGCATGTATCCGCATCTCCCAGTACTTTGCGGAGGAGACAGGAATCCCCTGCGTGATGAACATCTGGACCGGCGACGGCTTCAAGGATGTCCCGGCAGACAGAATGGGACCGAGAATGCGCTACAAAGAGTCCATCGAAGCGATCCTCTCCGAGCCCTACGATTTCGACAAGGTAAAACCCTGCGTGGAATCCAAGGTATTCGGTATCGGTGTGGAGGCATACACGGCGGGCTCCGCTGAGTTCGCGCTGAGCTTTGCGGCGGCGCACAAGGACAAATGCCTGCCTTTGATGGACAACGGTCACTATCATCCGACGGAGGTTGTCTCCGACAAGATCCCTGCGCTGCTTTGCTTCTTCCCGGAGCTGGCTCTGCATGTGACGAGAGGCATTCGCTGGGACAGCGACCATGTGGTAGTGCTGGACGACGAGACGAAGGAGATCGCGAAAGAGATTGTGAGAAACGACGCGCTGGATCGTGTCTACATCGCGCTGGATTACTTCGATGCGGCGATCAACCGTGTCTCCGCATGGACGACCGGTTTCCGGAGTATGCAGAAAGCGCTTCTGATCGCGCTGTTGACGCCCAATGCGATGTTAAAGGAATTGCAGGATAAGTCACAGTTCACGAAGCTGATGGCGATGCACGAGGCGGTAAAATGCCTGCCGTTCGGGGAAGTCTGGGAGCGGTACTGCGAGGAGTGCGGCGTGAAGGGCGAGAACGAGTGGTTTGAAGAGATCGAGAAGTATGAGGCGGAAGTGCAGTCCAGGAGAGCATAGAGAAAAATAGTTGGCCCGGGCACCGGATTTCTTTTACAGGGAAATCCGGTGCCCGGCTTTTTTTGGTAGTTTAATTTGACATTTACATTGAAAATTTTGTCATTTTCCACTAAAATAGAGGAAAACAGGACAAATGAGGGCGGACAGAATGAAGATAGGATTTGATCATGAAAAGTATGTAAAAATACAGTCCCAGCATATCCGGGATCGGATAGCGCAGTTCGGGGACAAGCTGTATCTGGAGTTTGGCGGCAAGCTCTTTGACGACTACCATGCGTCGCGTGTGCTGCCGGGCTTTATGCCGGATGCAAAGTTAAAAATGTTGATGGAGCTCTCCGATATGGCGGAGATCGTTTTAGTCATCAGCGCGACGGATATCGAGAAGAACAAGGTGCGGGGGGATCTGGGGATCACCTACGATGTGGATGTGCTGCGTCTGATCGGAGAGTTTGAACGGCGGGGGCTTTTGGTGAGCAGCGTGGTGATCACGCATTTCAGCGGGCAGGCGGGCGCGGTCCAGTTTAAAAACCGGCTGGAAAAAAAGAATATCTGCGTCTATATGCATTACATGATAGAGGGATACCCCTCTAACGTTGGGCTGATCGTCAGCGAGGAGGGATTCGGGCAGAACGACTATATCGAAACGACGCGCCCCCTGGTGGTCGTGACGGCCCCCGGACCAGGCAGCGGAAAGATGGCGACCTGTCTCTCCCAGCTCTATCACGACAGCCTGCGGGGGATCAAGGCGGGTTATGCGAAATTCGAGACGTTCCCGATCTGGAATCTGCCGCTGAAGCATCCTGTCAATCTCGCCTACGAGGCGGCTACAGCCGATCTGAACGATATCAATATGATCGATCCGTTCCATCTGGAGGCCTATGGGGAGACGACCGTGAACTATAACCGGGATATCGAGATATTCCCGGTGCTCAGCGCGATCTTCGAGGGGATCTACGGGGAGTGCATCTATAAATCGCCTACGGATATGGGCGTCAACATGGTGGGAAACTGTATTGTGGACGATGGGGCGTGCAGGCAGGCTTCCTGCATGGAGATCATTCGGCGCTACTATACGGCGGCGGGGAAAGTGGTGAAGGAGGAGGCCTCTGAGAACGAGATCTACAAGATAGAGCTTCTGATGAAGCAGGCGAAGATCACGACGGCCGACAGAAGGGTGACGGTTGCCGCAAAAAAGAGAGTGGAGGAGACGGGACTGCCGGCCGCTGCGATCGAACTGCCGGACGGCCATATTATCACCTCAAAAACTTCGGATTTTCTGGGGGCGTCGGCGGCGCTTTTGCTGAACGCTCTGAAATTTCTGGCGGGCATCGGCCACGATGTGAAGCTGATCAGCCCGGAGGCCATCGAGCCGATACAGGAATTGAAAGTGAAGTATCTGGGAGGCAGAAATCCGCGCCTCCACACGGACGAAGTGCTGATCGCGCTGTCCCTCGCAGCCACCGGCGACAAAAATGCCCGTGCCGCTTTGGAGCAGCTTCCGAATTTAAAGGACTGTCAGGTACATACCTCCGTGATGCTCTCGGAGGTGGATATCAAGACCTTTAAACGGCTGGGAGTGGATCTCACCTGCGAACCGGTGATCAGCAAAAAGAAACTGACGGAGAAGATATAGGGAGATAATGACTCTATTTCCGCACATACTCCACCGCCGGAAGCCTTACCTGCACTTCGGTTCCGCGTCCCGGCGTGCTCTCGTAACAAAGCCCGTACTCCCTGCCGTACAGAAGCTGAAGCCGCAGGTGGGTATTATAGATACCGATATTGCTGCCCTTGCCGTCCTCGTAGGTGCCATCCAGGATAAAGGGCAGTTTTTCCGGCAAAATGCCGACGCCGTCGTCGGATACCACGAAGATGATATCCGCCCCGTCCATCCATGCCATGATGACGATGGTTCCCTTCTTGGAGTCTTTCTCGAAAATGCCGTGCTGAATGGAATTTTCCACGATGGGCTGCAGGATCAGTTTGGGTATCTCAAAATCCAGTATCTCATCCGGGACATCGATCAGGAAGGAGATCGTGTCCTCGTATCTCATGTTTTGCAGTTTCACGTACAGTTCCACATGACGGAGTTCTTCCCTGATCGAAGTGGTGATATTTTTTTTGGAGAGGGTCAGCTTATAAAATTTGGAGAGGGTCTGCACCGCCAGAGAGACCTCCCTCTGCTTGCCGCTCTGGGCGAGCCAGTTGATCATATCCAGCATGTTGTAGAGGAAATGAGGATTGATCTGGGCCTGCAGGGCCCGCACCTCGGAGACCTTTAATTTCTCGGCGGTCTCGGTCTGTTCCTCGATCAGCTGATTGATGCGGCCCACCATGGCGTTATAGTTGAAGACCAGCTGGCCGATCTCGTCCTTGTCGGAGTTGTCCTGGAAGGGGACAAGGTTTTTCTCCCGGTTCTGGTTGATCTTTTCCACCACAAGGGAGAGACGTTTGGCGAGACTGCCGGACAGCAGGAGGGCGGTGACGCAGGCCAGAGCCACGAAGAGCAGATAGAGCACCGCGGTGTTGAGAAGTACCTGCTGCCCCTCGGAGAAGACGCTGTTTACGGGGATGACGGACACGAGACGCCAGTCTGTCTGGTCGATCTCCCGGTATCCCATGTACAGCTTTTCGTCAAGGATCGTGGTGGTGGCAAAATTCTTCGTGCTGCCCACCGCTTCCGGGATGGACTCGTAGCGCTTGAAATAGGTGCCGGCAAGACTCTTGTCGGAGGAGGCGATGACGGAATTTCTGCTGTTGATCAAATAGTAGACGCTGCCCGTGCTGGTCAGGTTTCGATGCAGCATATCTTCCAGATGGCTCTCCGAAAAATAGATGGCGATATAACTGCATTCCCCGTTGGGGTTGGCGAGATTGGTAAATTTCTGTATGTAGGCCAGGGAACCATACCTGTCGATCTCTTCCGTTGTCAGATAAAAGGAGGGGCAGAGCAGAGAAATACTGTCCGGCTGTCCGTCAAAAATACCGTGCCAGTAGCTTCCGGAAACTTCGTCGACGGAGGAGATGACGCCGGAAAAAGAGGGGGAAGAAAAGTCGATATCCCTGTCTGTGGGAATATAGATTTTTATTGCCGTAATAAATTCATGATCGATCAGAGAGTTGATATTGCTGAAAAATTCCAGAGCCCGCAGGCTGTTCTGCTTGTCGTAGAGATAGCCGTAGACATCCGGTGTGTAGGTGGCCTCGGAGAGAAACGGGTTGGAAGTAATGCTGTCCATGGACAGGCGCAGCTGACTGATGGTGGCTTCCAGCGTGTCCGCTGTCTGGCTGACTAACGCCTGTTCCGACTCGATGGTGTTGTCCGTGATAATATGGGAGAGACGCCCGTACAGAAAGACAAAGACCACCAGTGTGGGGACAAGGACGAGGATCAGGTGGGTGATCATGAACTTGTTTTTAAATTTCATATCGTGCAGAAAATAGTGCACGGCGGAGGGATGTTTTTTCTTCATGTTAAGCCTTCCTGTTCCCGGTATTCGGAGGGAGACATTCCCACTTGTTTTTTGAACGTTTTTCCGAAATAATTGCCGTCGCTGTAGCCGACGCGGGCGGAGATATCGGTGATCTTGTATCTGGGATCGGTCAGCAGTTTTTTTGCCTTGTCGATCCTGAAATCCGTCAGATACTGGTTTAACGTCTGCCCGGTCTCATTTTTGAAGAGCGTACAGACGTAGGAGGATGAGAGAAAAACATGCTCGCTGATATCCTTGATGGAGAGTGTTTCATCCTGGTAATGGCCGGCTATAAATTCCTTGATCAGATAGACGGTGGAAGAGTTCTCGCTCTGGTTTTGAATCTGGGAGAAAAACTGCTCCGTCTTCTGTGTCAGCAATTCCTGCAGCTCATAGATGGATTCACATTCGGAAATATATCCCCAGAGGCTGTCCCCGGGTTCCTTCGCGGACGGGAGGACAAGGTTTAATATTTCGCAGGTATCGTTTATCAGCATAAAGAGTTTGTAGTACAGATCTTTCGCCTGGTTCGGAAGGACATTTTGGGGAGGCATCAGCTCCCGAAACAGTTCTTCCAGGAGAAGTTCGGTCTGTTTCTGGTCTTTGCGGAGAAGTGTCTCGGAGAGACGGCTGTCCATCTTCAGCGTACTCACATCAAAAAAGGTATCGTAAATCTCCCGGTGTTCGTAGATCCGGTAAGTGTTGTATTTCTGGAAGAAAGAATTCTGCAGTTCGATGACGGCGGAATTGTAGGAGTCGTGAATGTGGAGAGCCCCTTTTACGTTTTTCCCGAAAATAATATGGTAGTGCAGGGAAAGGGGGGAGAGGGCCTGCTCCAGCAGACGACCGAGGTTGTTTTTCCGGTTTGCCGTGTAATCGGAATGCCCCCAGACATGGTAAAAGTACAAAAGCCCCTGCCTGGTGGAATGGATCTCTTTCAGGTGAAGACCGTCGAGCACCTGGGACACGACAGGTTCCAGGATGGCAGTCAGAGCGTCCTGACTGTATGTATTGTGGTGAAACTGGATCAAAAAGGTGAAAAAGACAGTCTCCTCGTCCCGGGGAAAATCAAAGTCCAGATCCTCGGAGAGAAACGAGGAGGCCTCCCCCTTGGGCGCGTAGGCGAGCCTTGAGGCGAGGGCGGCGCGGGAGCGGGCCAGGGAGAGCGCCTTGGAGGAGGCGGCTTTTCTGCCGGCTTCCACAGCGGCTTTTGCCTCCAGCACCGTATCGGAGATCTCTTCCAGATCGATGGGTTTCTCCACATAACTCACGGCTTTCAGTTTGATGGCCGCCTTTAAATATTCTTTGTCGGAATAACCGCTCATAAAAATGATGCTGAGAGCCGGGTTGGTCAGCTGTAATTTTTCCGCCATCTCGATACCGCTCATATGGGGCATCCGCACATCGCTCAGAATAATGTCAGGCCGGAAAGTCAGTGCGGTCTCGTAGCCGTGCAGGCCGTCGTCGGCCTGCGCGACAGCGCTGATACCCAGTGATTTCCAGTCAATACTGTTCATCAGACCGTCTCTTGTCAGTTTTTCGTCATCCACGATCAGCAGTTTCATAGTCACCTCCGCCATGGATTTATTGTAGCATGGGGAGGAAAAAAAGAAAATGATTTTACCCAAAATCAAAAAAAAGTACGATGGCGCGGGAAATTTTCCGATGCTATACTTAAAACAACAAAGAATTTAAAACAGCAGAGATCCGCAGCCGTGTACTGGGAGGATCTCTGCGGAACTGGAATGGAGGAGATAAAGTTGTCAGAGTATGTACTTGAACTGAAGGGCATTACCAAGATATTCCCTGGCGTAAAAGCGCTGAACAATGTACAGTTTCAGTTGAAACCGGGCGAAGTCCATGCGCTGATGGGGGAAAACGGCGCAGGTAAGTCTACTTTCATCAAAGTCATTACCGGCGTACATAAAGCGGAAGAAGGCGAGATGTACCTGTTCGGCAAAAAAGTAGACTTCAAGGGACCGAGGGACGCGCAGCAGGCAGGTATTGCCGCGGTGTACCAGCACCCCACTTCCTATCCCGATCTCACGGTGACAGAGAATATTTTTATGAACCACGAGATCAAGAAAAGGGGGATTATCCAGTGGAAGCAGATGAATGAGGAGGCTCAGGGATATCTGGACGAACTGGATGCGGATTTTAAGTCCACAGCGGAGATGGGAGCCCTCTCCGTGGCGCAGCAGCAGATGGTAGAGATCGCGAAGGCAGTCTCCACCCGCGCGAGGATCATCATTTTAGACGAGCCCACAGCGGCGCTGACAGCAAATGAATCCCAGAAATTATATAAGATCGTGGATAAATTGAAGGAGAGCGGCGTTTCGATCATCTTCATCTCTCACAGGTTTGAAGATATGTACCGCCTCGCCAGCAGAGTTACCGTGTTCCGCGATTCCCAGTACATAGGTACTTACGATGTGAACGGCATCACCAACGCGGACCTGATCAAAGCCATGGTGGGCCGTGAGATCAACGATCTGTTCCCGAAACCGGAAGTAAAACCGGGCGAGGAGATGCTGCGTGTGGAGAACTTCTCCCGCGTGGGTTATTACAAGAATGTCAACTTCCATGTCCGCGCAGGAGAGATCGTGGGGTTGACCGGGTTGGTCGGCGCGGGCCGTACCGAGGTGGTGGAGAGCGTCTGCGGCATCACAAGACAGAGTGAAGGAAAAGTATTTCTGGAGGGGAAGGAAGTGGCGATCAAAAATCCCACAGATGCCATGAAAAACGGCATCATTCTTCTGCCGGAGGACAGACAGAAGACGGGGCTTATCCTGAGCTGGGGACTGGGCAGGAATGTGACCCTCCCGATCGTGAAAAAGCTTTCCAACAACGGGTTTACGAACGATAAAAAGGAGCGCGAGCTCTCCAGGAAATTCCTGGAGGATGTGGACACGAAAGCGGTGACAATATTTGATCCGGCGAGCTCTTTGTCCGGCGGCAACCAGCAGAAAGTCGTCGTGGCGAAGGCGTTAGCCCAGGACAATATGAAAGTCATCATCATGGACGAGCCGACCAAAGGTGTGGACGTGGGCGCGAAAGCCGAGATATACGCGATCATGGGCGAGCTTGCACAGAAGGGCTTTGCGATCATCATGATCTCGTCCGAGATGCCTGAGATACTGGGCATGTCCGACAGAATCTACGTCATGTGCAACGGCCGTGTGACCGGCGAGTTGAGCCGTGAGGAGGCGACGCAGGAGACGATCCTGGAGTTTGCCATGGAAAAGGGCGGCAAGAAAAAGAGAGAGGAGGCTGCGAAATAATGGAAAAGAAATCTTTGTTGAAGAAAATCACAGGCTCCCGTGAAGCCAGTCTGGTTATCGTACTGATCGTCCTGTGTATCGCGGTGACGATCAAGAGCCCGAACTTTATGTCGGCCCAGAACATTCTGGAAATTTTGAAGAACAATGCGGTCATCATGATCATGGCGCTTGGTATGCTCTGCGTACTGCTGATCGGCGGCATCGATATTTCCATCACATCCACGCTCGCCTTTGCGGGTATGACCATCGGCATGATGTACAAATACGACATGATCGAGAGCACTCTGCTCGGCTTTGCCATCGCCACGGCGATGGGCGCGGTGTGCGGACTTCTGATCGGTGTGATCATCGCCTACGGCAAGGTGATGCCGATCATCGCCACGATGGGCTTCATGTATATTTACAGGGGATTTGCCTACCTGGTGGCCCAGGATCAGTGGGCGGGCGCGGACGCGCTGGGCAGTTTTAAGGATTTTACGCTGAGCAATTCCCTGAGCTTTGGACTGATCAACAATACGATCACGGTGGCGATCGTCTGCTATATCGTCTTCTTTATCGTACTGAAATGGACGAAATTCGGGCGCTGCATCTACGCGGTGGGTTCCAACGCCGAGGCGGCGGAGATATCCGGTATCAATGTGGCGGCGATCTAGACGGCAGTGTACACGATCATGGGCACGTTGGCCGGTCTGTGCGGCGCTCTGGCTACTTCGGTCTACGCGTCGGCTCAGCCCAACATGCTGACCTCCAAGGAGATGGATGTCATTGCGGCCTGCGTGATCGGCGGCGTGAGCATGAACGGTGGGCGCGGCAGCGTACTCGGGGCATTGCTCGGGGCACTGGTGTTATCGGTTATTTCCAAGGCGCTTCCGCTCGTGGGGATCACCGCCATCGCGCAAAATACGAGAAAGGGCGTCATCATAGTGGCGGTTATCGTACTGAACGTACTGACCCAGCGCATGATGGATAAGGCGAACCTTGAAAGCAGAGAGATGTAAGGAGGGGAAAGAATATGGCAGGAAAATCAGGAAGAACAATATCTGCAACTCCCGATAAGTCGCTGAAAAAAGCGCTTTTGAGCTGGGAAGGCATGCTGTTGCTTCTGTTTATCGCAATCAATATTTTATGCAAATGCATTTCTCCGGTTTACACTCTGACGAATGTACTTCGCGAAATGCCAAAGTATCTGACGGAAATCTTTTTACTGTTTCCGATGGCGTATATTCTGCTGATGGGGGAGATCGATATCTCCGTCGGTTCCACAGTATGTCTGGCAGCGACAATGGCCTGCCTCTCAAGCAACGCGGGAGTTCCTTTTATCGGGGTCCTGGCGGTAGGCTTGCTTACCGGAACGGTTTGTGGTATGATAAACGGGTTTTTGGCAACAAGGTTCAGAGAGCTGCCGACGATGATCATCACGCTGGGGACACAGATCGTGTTCCGCGGTATCGCGGAGATCGCCCTAGGAGACGGCGGTTCCGTCTCTCTGACAAACGCTGACGGATTCCGAATGATAGCAGGGAAGGTCGGACCGGTTCCGTACATGTTCTTTATCGTGATTCTCTGCGCGGTTCTCTTCACGGTGATCGCCGAGAAACGGGTATTCGGCCGGAGCCTCTACGCGATAGGATCCAACTCCAGGACGGCGTTTTATTCCGGTGTGAAGGTAAACCAGATGTTGTTTATCTCCTACACGGTTCTGGGGCTCCTTGCAGGTGTGTCCGCGCTGTTCCTGACAAGCGCGACCTACGGTGCGAACACCACCACGGGTAAAGGGTTTGAGATGGACGCCATCGCCATGGCGGTGTTCGGCGGCATCTCCACAGCCGGCGGAAAAGGGAAACTTGTGGGCGGCATTATCTCCGCGTTTACGATCACCTGCCTGCGTGTGGGCCTTGGACAGATAAATATGAATCCTCAGGTTATCCTGATCATCCTGGGTGCTCTGCTGATCTGTGCAGTTCTTCTGCCGAATATTTCCCAGAGCATTTCGGACAAAAAGAAAAAGGCTTCCAGAGCCTGAATGATGCGGTATCTTCCTCGGATCGAGGTTGATATAGAAACTATTAATAAATTTTTAAGGGAGGACCTAAAAATGAAGAAAAAAGTATTAAGTGCCATTCTCAGTGTAGCAATGGTAGCGGCACTTCTGGTTGGCTGCGGCAACGCTGCAGAAGAGACAGAAGCACCGGCAGCAACAGAAGAAGCACCTGCAGAGGAGGCTCCGGCCGAGGAAGCGGAAGCACCAGCAGAGGACGCTGCACCCGCAGAGGACGCTGCAGCAGGCGGCGGTACATACGCATTCGTATCCAAATCCGCAGGTAACCCGTTCAACGAGAGACAGGCAACCGGTTTTGAGGAAGCGGTGGCAGATCTCGGCGGAACAGCTATTATTCAGCATCCAGAATCCGCTACGGCTGATGCACAGATCACAGTGATCCAGTCCCTGATCTCTCAGGGCGTTGACAGCATCTGTGTGGCAGCGAACGACGAGAACGCTCTGCAGGCAGCTCTGGAAGAGGCAGCGGCAGAAGGCATCAAAGTTTGTTCCGTTGACTCTACCGTAAACGTAGCAAGCCGTTTGACACACGTAAACCAGGCAGGTGTTACCGAGATCGGTCAGTGCCTGATGGATGCAGTTTATGATATCACAGGCGGCGAAGGCCAGTGGGCTATCCTTTCCGCTACATCTCAGGCGGCAAACCAGAACGCATGGATCGAGTCCATGAAGGAGATCATGGCAGCAGACGAGAAGTATGCGAAGCTTGAGCTGGTAGAGGTTGCTTACGGCGATGACGAGCCTCAGAAATCCACAGACCAGACACAGGCTCTGTTGCAGAACTATCCTGATCTGAAGGTGATCTGCGCTCCTACAACAGTTGGTATCGCAGCGGCAGCTAAGGTATTACAGGACCAGGGATCTTCCGTGAAGCTGACAGGCCTCGGCCTTCCTTCCGAGATGGCTGAGTACATCGGCGATGACGATGCTCATTCCTGCCCTTACATGTTCCTGTGGAATCCTATCGACCTTGGACGTCTGGGCGCATACACATCCGCAGCACTGGTGAACGGTGATATCACAGGCGCGGAAGGCGACACATTCACAGCAGGCGATATGGGTGACTATACAGTAGTGAAAGCTGGAGACGGCGGCACAGAGATCATCCTCGGCGCTCCTTTCAAATTCGATCCTTCCAACATTGAAGAGTGGAAAGAAGTTTACTAAATCGAAACGTTTATGCGGGACCGTAGAGATACGATCCCGTGTATTTTTGCTTATAATATAGAGAAAAAGTTGGGATATTAATATGAAAAAGAGATGGACAGCGGTTATCATTGCCTTTAGTATGGCGCTATTGTCTTCCGGCTGTGGCTCTGTGGGAAGCGATAATACGGAGACAGAGATCACGGAAGATGCGGCCGGGAGCGGCGACGGAACAGACGGTGTGGGAATAGAGGACGTGCTGGGCGATATGACGGTCGAATACAGTGAGGCAGTCGCGGCGGCTCTTTCGGGATCGTGGAATGTGGAAGGGGAGGAGGAAACCTATGTGTTTTCTGCCGACGGAAGCGGCGGGCACGGTCTGGAGGGAAAACAGGAAAAGTTTCAGTACACCTGCGGCTTTGATGAGGAAAATAATATTCTGGTTCAGATCACGACAGAGGAGTCGGAGGAAACGTACCGGATCTCTACCGATGAAACGGGATATCGATTATATATGGAAGCTGCAAAAAAGGATAGGGAGAGAAAAATACTGACTCCAGCCGGTCTGGAGATCCTGGATACGGAGGACGAGAGGGTATCGGGGATTTTGGGTATATGGGTGGACGACAGCGGGAACAGATATGAATTTACAAAAGACAGTAAATTTCGGATCCTGACGTCGGAAAACAACGACGGTACTTTCAGCGCGGCCGACAAAAAGGAAGAAATGGTACAGGAGATCTGTATTCGGGTGGCAGGCGGAAGTCTGAAGTATGAGTACAGCCTGAAGGATGACGGGAAAACGCTGGAGCTTTACAGCAGAGACGCAGAAAGTTTTTACTATTGGCACAGGGAAGAATAGCAGGGATCGAAAAAGCCGGAACGGATAAGACAGTATTGTAATAAATCCTGCCCGCCGGGCATAAGATGTAACAAAGCATGGCGGGGGGATCTTTTATATGACGAAAAACAAATCAAAGACTTGCGGAAAGCCCGAAATTTACGGCAAGTCCGGCGATTTGCTTCATGAGCGTGTCATTGCTGTGGCAGGCTATATTGTAGAGAATAATGCGACGGTAAGGCAGACGGCAAAAGAATTTGGAATCAGCAAGAGTACGGTGCACAAGGACGTCACAGACAGACTTACCGCAATAAATCCGGCTCTGGCAAAACAGGTGAGATCGGTACTGGATGTGAACAAATCGGAGCGTCATATCCGCGGCGGTCTGGCGACAAGAGAGAAATATCTGCATCAGCATACAGCGGAATAAATGATAGAACAAAATGCCAAAACTATCGGAAAGTTTCTTTTCGGTAGTTTTTTGTTGGACTATTTTGGAAAAGTGATCCCGCGGCCCGTATTTGGAAAGATAAGCGCTGCGGCGAGGTCCAGGACGAACAGCAGGATCAGCGCGACAAGAATATTGTTTCTGATTTTGGACGGAATGCCAAGCCACAGGTTTTCCAGAAGTCCCGACAGCAGACATATCCAGAGAACACCGGCGATACCGATTCCCAAGGCGGATGCAAGGCAGATGTAGCCCAGGAAGTTAAGCGGATAACCGCTGTAGTCCCAGTATCTCAAGTCCCAGAAAGTCTCTAGTATCCATCCGATCGCCAGTTCCAGAGAAGTCCCGAGGAAAAGTGAATACAAAAATACTTTTGCGGGGTGCCGCCTGTATCCGGAGAGCAAGAGGTACATCAAAACGGCTCCGCTGCCGTAGACAGGAAGCCATGGTCCATAGAGAAAACCGCGGTTTCGCAGATGTCCTTCTTTTATAAAGAAAATCAGGACTTCCCACAAAAACCCCGACAGTGACGCAGTAAAAAAATAAAAGATCAGTTTTGAAAAGTCTAATCGGCACACATGTTTTTTCATAGGGATAGTGTGCCCGAAATGTTATGATATTATGGAAAATCCGGAAAAAAGAAAATAAAACGAAAATGGACAAACAGGGGCATTCAGAGTATACTGATATCATATTTACTTTTGCAGCAGGAATACAAGCGATAAAACGGACAGGAGGACAGACGATGCAGCAGGAGATGATCATTGTCCTTGACTTTGGCGGTCAATACAACCAGTTGATCGCGCGTAGAGTCAGGGAATGCAATGTATATTGTGAAGTACATCCTTATAATATAAGCCTTGATAAGATCAGGGAGTTGCACCCGAAGGGGATCATTATGACGGGAGGGCCGAACAGCGTATATGCCGAGGGGGCGGTTCTCTGTGACAGAGAAATTTTTGAGCTGGGAATACCGGTTCTCGGCATCTGCTACGGATCCCAGGTGATCGCGCATATGCTGGGCGGCGAGGTCGCGGCAGCGCCGGTCAGCGAATACGGGAAGACGGAAGTGGACGCAGATACATCGGCAGTGCTGTTTCGGGATGTGGCAAAAAAGACGGTCTGCTGGATGAGCCATACGGACTATATCGGGAAAGCCCCGGAGGGATTTTCCGTCACGGCGCACACGCCTGTCTGCCCGGTGGCGGCGATGGAGGATGCCGGACGCGGTATCTTTGCGGTGCAGTTTCACCCGGAGGTTGTGCATACGGTGGAAGGCATGAAGATGCTGAGAAATTTTGTGATGGATGTCTGCCGGTGCAAAGAGGATTGGCGTATGGATTCCTTTGTGGAGACTTCCATCAGACAGCTTCGCGAAAAAGTCGGAGACGGCAGGGTGCTCTGTGCCCTCTCCGGCGGTGTGGACAGTTCCGTGGCGGCGGTGCTGTTGTCAAAGGCAGTGGGAAAACAGCTCACCTGCGTCTTTGTGGATCACGGACTGCTGCGCAAGAACGAGGGGGATGAGGTGGAGGCCGTTTTCGGCCCCGGGGGATCTTACGATCTGAACTTTGTCCGCGTCAACGCGCAGGAGCAGTTTTACGAGAAGCTTGCCGGTGTATCCGAGCCGGAGAGCAAGCGCAAGATCATCGGTGAGGAGTTTATCCGTGTCTTTGAGGAGGAAGCGAAAAAGATAGGGGCGGTGGATTTTCTGGTGCAGGGGACGATCTACCCGGATGTGATCGAGTCCGGACTCGGAAAATCGGCGGTGATCAAGTCCCATCACAACGTAGGGGGACTGCCGGATCATGTGGAGTTCAAGGAGATCATCGAGCCTCTCAGGCTTTTGTTTAAAGATGAAGTGCGGCGCGCCGGGCTGGAGCTGGGGATTCCGGAGTATCTTGTCTACAGACAGCCCTTCCCGGGACCGGGGTTAGGTGTCCGGATCGTCGGCGAAGTGACGGCGGAGAAGGTGCGCATCGTGCAGGACGCGGATCATATTTATCGGGAGGAGATCGCGAAGGCGGGATGCGATAAAGGACTGGGGCAGTATTTCGCGGCGCTGACCAATATGCGGAGCGTGGGCGTTATGGGGGATTTCAGGACTTATGACTATGCAGTGGCGCTCCGGGCGGTGAACACCAGCGACTTCATGACGGCGGAGTGTGCGGAAATACCGTTTGAGGTGCTGCAGAGGGTGATGAACCGGATCATCAATGAGGTGAAGGGGGTCAACCGGGTGCTCTATGATTTGACGAGTAAGCCGCCGGGGACGATAGAGTTCGAATAGTAAACAGAAAGCCGGGAAGCCGCATAAACAGCGGACTTTCCGGCTTTTGATGTGGGGCGTGATACCTTTTTGATACCTAAAATCATGAAGGAGGGTCAACAAGTAATTCTACTATGTTCTGAATTATGGTTGTGTAGTATGTATAATATGTATTTCTAGTAGAACGTTCTCTTGTGAGTAGAAAATTATTTGGTTCTAAAAAGTTATTTGCATTTCCGCTAAAACATAGATTTATAAGTTTTGACTTTGCTTCGCCACTTTCGTGAGCAATATAATTTCTCAAAGCTTTTAATTGTTCATAGGCAGTCTTATTTGTAGCATCAAGAAAAATAACATCAAACGGATCATCAATAAAAATATGTTTTGAAAGTTTTTCAATTTTACTTAAATACTCAACATATTTTTTATTTCCTTCTCTCATAAATGCATTGAATTGTTCTTCATCTTGAAATCTTATCTTTAATGTTGGTAAATAACCCATTTCGGAAGGCTGTCCTGTGGAATAAGTAATTATTAATTCGGATATAAAACGTTCAAACTGTATCCATATTTTTAGTAGAGCAATATCGTATCGTTGCACATGAGGATTGCTAGCCCAGTTATTCCATGTTGTAATAGTGGTTTTAATTTCATTCGTTGTCATTGATTATACTTCCTATATTTGAATTTAAGAAGGTGATACGGCTTATACGTTCTGCTTTACCCGTTGTTCGTTGTTTATGGTGTTTGGCAAATTCGGAAAACTCATAATACAATCCATGTTTATTATCTTTATCGGCAATATTGGTATCATAGTCATGTATAAATTGAATGCATGAATCAATCAAAAGCGAAAAATTCTTTTCAATAGAAGAATAGTCAAATTGAGCATATCTTTGCAAAGCAAAAGAGGGTATACCATACATTTGATTTACAATAGTGCAGTAAAGGGTAAAGAAATAATTTTTGTTTTCAAAACACCCCAAATTTCCATTTAAATAATTATAAATGCGTAATAAAATATCCATTACAGAATTAAATTGATTTTCAATCGTGTCAATATCATCAAAGTCTTTATCATATTTCAAATATATGTTATCAACAAAAGCAGGAGACTCTGATACAATACCTTCTTTTAAAACGATAATCATAGATGTGATTAATTCTGCGTCACGCATTCTTGCACAATCATTATCCCCAAGTAGCTTATTATTTAAGAAAAAGTCCCTATATTGAGATGCAAGACGATATATAAAAACTTTAAAATCTCCCCAATATTTTGAGTTACGAATTTCTTGCTTGTTCAAAACATAATTATTGGAGTTTAAGCGTGCAAACATGTCGTAAATAGAACTTTCGTCTTTTTCTGTAACTACTTCAGCAAGTATTTCATATTCTAACATAGCTTCTTGAGCATCTTCGTCCAATTCTGAATATTTTTTTCCGCCGTAATCTTTGTTATGGGCAGTTTTAATGGCAAAGCCTTCATCTACAATATACTCCAAAATTGCTCTAATGCGTTGCTGGCCATCAATTATCTCGCGAGTTGTCGACTTTGTAGTAACATCTGTTTTTTGTCGAAGGAAGATAGGAGGAATGGGCAAACCACGAATTATTGTATCAATTAAATATGCTTTAGCTTTTTCATTCCACACATAATTGCGTTGATATTTAGGAGATAATTCAAGCTCTTTTTTTTCATTCCATTGTATAATGTCACTTATTTGGATAATTTTAGCAGTAGTCTTTTTCATATCATCACTCCGTTCTTATATATTTACTTTATATTATATGCACATTTGAAAAGAAAAACTAGATAGATTTCCATAGATAACTATTATTTTTCTTATCATTCCCTTTTTCATCAACACTACTACTCGTAGCAGGCCAGTTGATTTTCCATTCAAAATACTCGTCCTCTGAAATCTCTCCGCTTTTCAACTGTTCTTTCCGCAGACACCACTCCCGCATGAAATCATTGACTAATCCATACTCTAGCC
>ERZ779622.254-NODE-254-length-35324-cov-7.398707_pt1 | contig 35324 bp, 26 predicted proteins | sample MGYA00514188_ERZ779622 | MGnify/ENA primary metagenome ERZ779622 (study PRJEB29562, sample SAMEA4376702) | mouse gut metagenome | isolation source: Cecum | study: EMG produced TPA metagenomics assembly of the A DSS colitis mouse model was used to assess the... | reverse complement strand
GCATGTGAGCTTTGGCTATAAGCCGGAAGCTGCCGTACTGCATGATATTTCCCTGTACGCAAAGCAGGGGCAGAAGATTGCTTTTGTAGGCAGCACCGGCGCGGGAAAGACTACGGTGACGAACCTGCTGTCCCGCTTTTATGATATCAGCGAGGGGACGATTACCATCGACGGAATTCCGATTGAAAAGATACCGAGAGGCTTTCTGCGGAGCCATATTGCCATGGTGCTGCAGGACACCCATCTGTTTACGGGGACGGTGCGGGAGAACATACGCTACGGCAGGCTTGACGCAACGGATGCGGAGGTGGAGGAGGCGGCAAAGGTGGCGTCGGCGCACACCTTTATTATGCATCTGGAAAACGGGTACGACACGGTGCTTGTGCATGACGGCGCCAATCTGTCGCAGGGACAGCGGCAGCTTTTAAACATTGCCCGCGCCGCGGTTTCCAAAGCGCCCATACTCATTCTGGATGAGGCTACCAGTTCCGTGGATACGAGGACGGAAAAGCATATTGAAAAGGGTATGGACGCCATTATGAAAAACCGCACGACTTTTGTCATTGCCCACCGCCTTTCCACCGTCAGGACCTCCGACGCTATCATGGTATTGGAGCAGGGCAGGATAATCGAGCGTGGCAGTCATGAGGAGCTGCTTGCCGCAAACGGGCGCTATGCGGATTTGTACCATGAAATAGCGGAGCTTAATTGAGCAGGCGGCGAAGGAAGCTTGGCAGCCGTGCAAGGGGTAGCGCATTGGCTATGGCTGGGAACAACAAAAGGAAAGTTAAATAAATTATTTGAATGAAAATGAATAAAATTGCCCATAGTAGTAGTATTTACAATATTTCCTTTGACAAATGGTAATGGGAGTGATAAACTCGAAAATAAGCATTATAACACCGATTATGGAGAAAAAACGACATAAAATTTTATTAATAAATCAGGAGACGGGTGTATGCTGATACAATATTCGGTAAAAAATTATAAATCAATAAAAGATGAAATTATTATTAATTTTACTGCAAGGGGAAAGAATGTAGATTCTGACAAACTTATCAATAATGAGATAGGTAGTTCTCTTTATAGGTGCATCGGTTTGGTAGGTCCAAATGCAAGTGGAAAAAGTAATATTATCAGTTCACTTTTCTTTGCATTAAAATTCATTAATTCTACGATAGAACGAAAAGAAAAATCTAAAATCAAACTCGAAATGTTTATGCTTGATAAGAATAGCAGAGAAGAGGGTTCTTCATTCGAGTTTATTTTTTATGAGAATAATATAAAATATGTTTATGGATTTACTATAGACACAGAACGTGTTTTAGAAGAGTATCTTTTGGCATACTATTCCAAAAAAGCAACTACAATTTTTGAAAGAGAAGTAAGTAGCGTATCCGAATATAATTTTAGAGGTAACGATGTTAAAGTTCAAAATGAAATATCTTTAAAAACAAATTCCAACAGGCTGTATTTGCCGGTTGCAGCGGAATGGGGATACGAAAAGGCAAAAGCTCCATACAAGTGGTTTGAAAGAATGTTCAGGCAATATAGTGATATGAATATTAGTCAGGTAATAGCAGATATAGTGAAAGACGATTCTCAAAAGAATGTATTATTGGAAGCGCTTTCAAAGGCGGATTTTAACATAAAAGATATATATGTAAAAAATCGGAAGATTGAAAAACAACACAGAGATGCCATGGTTCAATTTTTGACAAATATGTTAGGAGAAGGAGAGGTTTCAGAAGATATAATACCAGAAGACACGCCGGTGATTTGGGTTACGCATGCTTGCAAGAGTGGAGAAACGTTTGATATTGAAATGAATGATGATTCTTCTGGTACACATGATATTATAGATAATATTGCGGAAATGCTTTTTATAAATAAGGAGGGTGGCTTGTTTATAGAAGATGAACTGGGCAGAAACTATCATACAAAATTGACAAAGTATTTTCTGGAACTATTTAATAGTAATGAAGTAAATTATGGAAAGGCGCAGTTGTTCTTTAGTACTCATGATACTAAAATTCTTAATTTATTAAATCCTGAGCAGATATATTTGGTTGATAAGGATGAAGATGGAGCAACATACGTTAAACTTTTAGATGATTACTTAATTCGAGAAAAGGATAATGTTGAGCTTGGATACTTAAAAGGAAGATATGGAGCTGTTCCGAATATTAAGGAGTAGGTAAGATATGCGCACTAGGGCAAGAGGAAAAGAGCAAAAAGGAAAGAGTACAAAAGAAAAGCCATGTAAAATATATATTTTTACAGAGGGGGATACGGAAGAAATTTACCTAAAGCACTATGAGAATAAAAAGAGGGGAATAGAGGTTATCCCGGTAGACTCAAAGCATACGGATGCAGCAGGGATTGTAAAGTATGCCAAAAAATATATAGATGATAACGAAGTAGAGACCGAATTAGGTGATAAGTGTTATTGTGTATTTGATTCGGATCCAGATTCTAATCCGAACATTAATGAAGCGTTTGATTTGGTTAGAGGCTATAAACATAAAGGATTAGAATGTATATTTTCAAATCCTTCATTTGAAATTTGGTTTATACTACATTATAGGAAAGCTCCTTATGGAAAAAATGCAAAGGATATTAAAAAAATAATAAAGGATTTAGTCAAGGAAGAGGAACCAGAGTATAAAGAAACAACGGATATATTTGATATTTTGTTAGATAAGCAAGATAAAGCGTTTAAGGAAGCGGTAATGTTACATAAAGTACAAGCGGGAGTATATGAAAATGTATTTTCACATGAATGCAATCCGTATACTAATATGTTTGAATTTATTACATACATAAAAGGGGTAAAGAAAGACATTAAATAAATAAGAACTTGAAGGTTGGCTATGCAGTCAGCATAATCAAAGAAACAATTTCATATAAATAAAATAACATAAAGGCGCGTGCAACAGTAAATGTAGATCATGCGCTTTTTTTGTGTTCAAAAGAGGGAAAATGAGCGATAACATCGAGGCTAATGATAGTGTATAGAAATAGAGAATCCAAAAAACAGCGATGAAAAATGATGAATGAAAAAGAACAAAATACATATTTTGACTTTACAGAAATTTTTATTTGCGTTACAGTGGAATATGCACATCGGAAAAGATACCATGTGCGCCGCTTTGCGGCATAAAGGGAAGTATCATGGAGGAAATCAATATGATTCATACGATAGTAAAGCAAGTGAAGCAGTATAAGAAGCCTTCTCTTTTAACGCCTTTGTTTGCCACGCTCGAGGTAATTATGGAGGTTCTGATTCCCTATGTGATTGCAGCGATTGTAGACAAAGGAATTGACGGGGGCAATATCAACGCCGTCTACCGGTATGGCGCCATTATGCTGGTGCTTGCCATGTGCAGCCTGATGTTTGGCATATTGGCGGGAAAGTACGCGGCGGCGGCCTCCGCGGGGCTTGCCTGCAATCTGCGGGACAGCATGTATGCCAATATCCAGCGCTTTTCTTTTTCTAATATTGACAAATTCAGCACGGCGGGGCTGGTGACCCGTATGACTACGGATGTTACCAATATACAGAATGCATACCAGATGGTTATTAGGATTGCGGTGCGTGCGCCGCTTATGCTTATCTGCAGCATGTTTATGTGCTTTTTTATCCATGTCAGGATGAGTCTGATTTTTGTAGTGGCAATTATCTTTCTCGGCATTGTATTAATTTCTATTGTGCTTACGGCAATGAAAATTTTTGACGTGGTGTTTAAAAAGTACGATGACTTAAATGCCAGCGTGCAGGAAAATGTAACTGCGATTAGGGTGGTAAAATCCTATGTGCGCGAGGACTATGAGAAAAATAAATTTGGGAGCGCGGCAGAAAACCTTTACCGGCTTTTTTCTAAGGCTGAAAGCGTTGTAGTGCTGAACAGTCCGGTTATGATGATAACCATTTACGGCTGTGTTCTGGCGCTGTCATGGTTTGGGGCAAAGTATGTGGTGGCAGGCAGCATGACGACAGGGGAGATGACCTCTATGTTCAGTTATATCATGGGTATCTTAATGTCTCTCATGATGCTTTCCATGATTTTTGTTATGCTTACTTTAAGCACGGCGAGCGCCAAGCGTATTGTGGAGGTGCTTACGGAGGAGCCGGATTTGCAGAACGGGGAAAATCCCGTTACGGAGATTGCAGACGGCAGTATTGATTTTCATCATGTGTCCTTTTCTTACAGGCAGGGCAGTGAAAGAGAGACCTTAAAGGATATTGAGTTACATATCAAATCGGGAGAAACCATTGGCATTATCGGCGGCACCGGCTGCGGCAAATCCAGTCTGGTAAGCTTGATAAGCCGCCTGTATGATGTGACGGAGGGCTCTGTCTGCGTGGGCGGGCGCGATGTGCGGGAGTACGACTGTGAAGTGCTGCGCGACAATGTGGCGGTGGTACTGCAGAAAAATGTACTGTTTTCAGGTACGATTTTGGAAAATCTGCGCTGGGGCAAGGAGGAGGCCACGGAGGAAGAGTGCCGTGCGGTATGTGTACAGGCGTGTGCAGATGATTTTATACAGCAGTTTCCGGACAAATACAATACCTATATTGAACAGGGCGGCACCAATGTGTCTGGCGGGCAGAAGCAGCGGCTTTGTATTGCGCGCGCTCTGCTGAAAAAGCCGAAAATACTGATACTTGACGATTCCACCAGTGCGGTGGATACTGCCACGGATGCAAAGATAAGGAAAGCCTTTGCGGAAAGTATTCCCGGAACGACCAAGCTGATTATTTCGCAGAGAATCTCCAGCGTACAGGATGCAGACAGAATTTTGGTGCTGGAAAATGGCAGGCTTGATGGCTTTGGCACGCATGAGGAGCTGCTTGTATCCAATGAGATATACAGGGAAATCTATGAGGCGCAGATAAAAGGCGGCGGCGATTTTGACGAAGCGGCAGGAGGTGAAGGCTGATGAAAAGAGTACTGAAATATGTCTGGAAGGATTATAAGGCTTCCTGTATTGTCGTGCTTTTGTGTATTGTCCTTGCGGCTCTGACAAACTTAAAGGGGCTGACGTTTATGGAGGTGTTGATAGACGATTATATCACACCGATGATCGGCAGCGAAAATCCTGATTTTGGGGGACTCTTTTTAGCGCTGGCACAGCTCGCAGGATATTTTGCCGTAGGGATTCTCTGCGTTTACCTCTACAACCGCATTATGGTAAATGTGACGCAGGGAACTATGCGGAATCTGCGGACGGCGCTTTTTAACCGTATGGAAGCGCTGCCTATCAAATATTTTGATACACATGCCCACGGTGATATTATGTCTGTTTACACCAATGATGTGGATACGCTCCGCCAGCTTATCAGCCAGAGTATTCCGCAGACAGTCAATTCTGCGGTGACTATTGTGAGCGTATTTTGGGGCATGATTACCAACAACATTCCCTTGACGCTGCTTTCCCTTTTTATGGTAGGCATTATGCTGTTTACCACAAAGCGAATCGGCAAAAAGTCCGGCTATTATTTTGGTGCGCAGCAGAAAGACTTGGGGCGTGTCAACGGCTATATCGAAGAAATGATGGAAGGGCAGAAGGTGGTAAAGGTGTTCTGCCATGAGGAAAAGAGTCTGGAGGAGTTTCGCAAAATCAACGAGCAGCTCAGGAACAGCGCCGACAATGCCAACAAATTTGCCAATATCATGATGCCGATAAACGGCAATATCGGCAATATCAGTTATGTGCTCTGTGCGGTGGCGGGCGCGATGCTTGCGCTGAACGGCTATGCGGGGCTGACGCTGGGAGCGCTCATTACTTTCCTCACGCTCAACCGGAATTTTACCCAGCCCATCACCCAGATAAGCCAGCAGATAAATGCCATTGTCATGGCACAGGCGGGCGCAAAAAGAGTGTTTGAGCTGATGGATGCACAGCCGGAGACGGACGAGGGTTATGTGGAGCTTGTCAATGCCATGCAGGAAGCGGATGGAGAGATAAAGGAAGTGCAGGAGCGGACCGGCTTCTGGGCTTGGAAACATCCGCACAAGGCAGAGGGCACCGTGACTTATACGCCGCTTACGGGCGATGTGGTATTTGATGATGTGGATTTTGGTTATGATGATAAAAAGATGGTTCTGCACAATATCAAAATATTTGCGGCGGCGGGGCAGAAAATTGCCTTTGTAGGAAGCACGGGTGCGGGCAAAACGACGATTACCAATCTGATTAACCGCTTTTATGATATACAGGATGGCAAAATCCGTTACGACGGTATCAATGTCAACAAGATAAAGAAAGCGGATTTGCGCCGTTCTCTGGGCATTGTGCTGCAGGATACACATCTTTTTACCGGCACGGTCATGGACAATATCCGTTACGGCAGGCTGGAGGCAACGGACGAGGATTGTATTGCCGCCGCGAAGCTGGCAAATGCGGACGGTTTTATCAACCGCCTGCCGGACGGCTATCAGACGCTTCTTACAGGCGACGGCAGCAACTTAAGTCAGGGACAGCGCCAGCTTCTTGCCATTGCAAGGGCGGCTGTGGCGGATCCGCCTGTACTGATACTGGATGAGGCGACCTCCTCCATCGATACCCGCACGGAGCGGCTGGTGCAGGAAGGTATGGATCATCTGATGCAGGGCAGGACTACCTTTGTCATTGCCCACAGACTGTCCACCATCAAGAATGCGGACTGTATCATGGTAATGGAGCAGGGACGTATTATTGAGAGAGGAAACCATGAGGAGCTGATAGAAAAGAAGGGAAGATACTATCAGCTTTATACGGGGAAGTTTGCGTCGTAGAAAGGATAATGGATGAAAAAGAAAACCCACTGCAAATTACTTTTAGTGCCGCTTGGCATGTACTGTCTGATGGCTGCCATCGCCCTATTCTGGTGTCTGGCGCAGTTGTTGCATCTGACAAAACAGGTATGGCTGGATATCGGGGTGGCGACAGGGATTTTATTTATAGTGCTTTCTTTTATTGCGCCGCTTGCGGGACTGCTTACAGGAATTGCAAGCTTGATGCTGAAACGGAAATATGATGTGGCGGTTTCCATGCCTGAAAAAGCGCAGGATGCGGTGAATAAGGAAAGAAAAACAGAGCGAAGTTATCGGATAGCGGCAATTTTGAACCTTGTGCTGAGTATGGTATCCGTGGTGCTGTGTTTTTACTGGGTGGCGTTGATTCGGTCATTGTGACGGGCAGCGGGAAAGCTGCAGGAAGGAGTGTTTATGCGGATAGGAGCGCTGGAAGCCGGCGGCACCAAGATGGTGTGTGCAATCGGCAATGAAAACGGAGAAATTTTAAAACGGGAGGTATTTCCGACTACCACGCCGGACGAGACCATGCCGCTTATGATTCATTTTTTTCAAAAGGAAGAAATAGAAGCGCTGGGAATCGGCTGCTTTGGTCCCATCGACCCGAGAAAAGGGAGTAAAACCTACGGCTATATTACTTCCACACCGAAGCTTAAGTGGCAGAATTATAATATTGTAGGAGAATTTGAAAAGGCGCTCGGCTGTCCGGTGGGTTTTGACACGGACGTCAATGCTGCTGCGCTGGGGGAAGCTGCTTACGGCATTACGCGAGGGCTTGCAAACAGCATTTATATGACGGTCGGCACGGGTATCGGCGTGGGTGTATATTCGGAGGGCAGGCTGCTGCACGGCATGATGCATCCGGAAGCGGGGCATATTTTGTTAAAGAGACATCCGGCGGATACCTATGAGGGCTGGTGTCCCTTCCACAAGGATTGTCTGGAAGGGCTTGCGGCGGGACCCGCGTTGGAAGGGCGCTGGGGCGCAAAGGGAGATACCTTGACGGACAGGGCAGAAGTCTGGGAGCTGGAGAGCTATTATATTGCGCAGGCATGCGTCAATTATTGTATGCTGCTGTCGCCGGAACGCATCGTGCTGGGCGGCGGCGTGTTAAAGCAGCCAGCGCTTCTGCCGCTTATCAGGGAGAAATTTACGCTTCTTCTGGCGGATTATATCCGAACCGAAGAGGTGCGTGATGCAGCGCATTATATTGTGCCCGCAAGCTTAAACGACAATCAAGGCGTGATGGGCTGTATCAGGCTGGCGCTGCTGGCACTTTAGGAAAAAGATTCAGGGCTTTTGACACCTGAATCGGAAAAATAAAAAAGCAGGTATGACTTTGGAAGTTTGTCATACCTGCTTTCATTATTTATGACTTACTCTTTTCGGACAAACCACTTTGGCAGCAGCAGGACTTCATGCATAAGGAGCGGCATGGCGGAAAGAAGCAGCAGAAGCTTCCAGTCGGCGGCGGAGAGCAGGCAGGTGCCGAAGGCATTGGTAAAATACGGCACGGAGGTGACAAGCATCTGCAGGGCGATCCCAACCAAGAAGGCGGCAATCATCAGCTTGTTGGCAAAATGCTTCATTTTAAAGATGGAACATTCCACATCCCGCATGCCGATGGCGTGGAAGAGCTGGGACATGCCAAGCGCAGTAAAGGCGTAGGTCTGGGAGCGGGTCAATATTTCGGGAACCGCGAGCAGGCGCTTTATGCCGTGGAGCGTAAGCGGCAGGTCATTCCGCAGCAGAATCTGCACGGGGAGCAGCAAAAAAGCAGCCATGCTGACGCCGGCAATCAAAAAGCCGTAGAGGAGCGTGCAGGAGAGTCCGCCCTCTGCAAAGAGGTGCTCTTCTTTTGAGCGGGGCGGTCTTTTCATGAAGTGGGAAGTATCACTGACATCGATGCCGAGTGCCAGAGCGGGCAGGGAATCCGTTATCAGGTTAATCCACAAAATATGGCTGGGTTTTAGCGGTGAGCGCAAGCCCAGCAGGATTGCCGCCAGCATGGTGATAATTTCTCCAAAATTAGAGGAGAGCAGGAATAATACCGCTTTCTTGATATTGGCGTAGATGCTGCGCCCCTGTTCAATCGCCTTGACAATGGTGGAAAAATTGTCATCCGTCAGAATAATATCCGCCGCATTTTTGGCGACGTCCGTGCCTGCCATTCCCATGGCGATGCCCACGTCGGCAGATTTTAAGGAGGGCGCATCGTTGACGCCGTCGCCGGTCATGGCAACAATATGCCCGCCTGCCTTTAAGGAATTGACAATCTTCGTCTTGTGTTCCGGAGAAACCTGTGCAAAGACCCTTGTTTTCTGCAGTGCGGCTGAAAGCCGTTCTCCCTGCAGGGCATTTAGGACTTCTCCCGTCATACATTCTGAAATATCTTCCGCAATAGAAAGCTCTTTTGCAATGGCACATGCCGTATCGACTCTGTCGCCGGTAATCATAATGGTTTGTACGCCGGCGCTGTGACATGCGGCTACAGCGTCTTTTGCCTCGGGGCGCAGGGGGTCTTTCATGCCGACAAGCCCGATAAAGGTCAGGTCTTTTTCCACAGGCTGCGTGTCGCCTGTCCGCATACCGAGCGCGAGCACTCTGAGCGCCCCGCCTGACATCTGGCGGATGGCGTCATAGATAGCGCGCTTGTGCGAAGGCGTTAAGGGTATGTTTTGGTTGTTTTCCCGTATCAGGCGGCAGCGCCTGATAATTTCGTCGGGGGAGCCTTTGGTGTAGGACAAGCAGGCGCAGCCTTGTTTGTGCAGAGTAGTCATCATTTTCCGCTCTGAATCAAAGGCGATTTCCGCGATGCGGGGCAGCCGTCTTTCCAGAACGGGACGAAACAGTCCGAAGCGTGCCGTCATATCAAGCAGCGCAAGCTCCGTGGGATCGCCGATGCGGGCGGCTTCCTCGGCAGCGTATAAAGCGCTTTTTTTCTCCCGCTCATTGGAAATGACGGCGTCATTGCAGAGGGCAAAGCCTTCTAAAAAGGAACGGTGGCACTGGGCGTCCAGCTCTTCGGGAGAAAGGAGCCTTCCGTCTGTATAACATTCCGTCACGGACATTTTGTTCTGTGTCAGGGTTCCGGTTTTGTCGGAGCAGACTACGCTGACGCAGCCCAAGGTTTCCACGCTGGGCAGTTTTTTTACGATGGTATTGACTTTTACCATACGGGAAACGCTTAGGGCAAGCACCATGGTGACAATGGCGGGAAGCCCTTCGGGAACAGCCGCGACTGCAAGGGATATGGCGGTAATCAGCATCTCCAGCACATCGCGCTTCTGCAGCAGTGCAATGCCAAAGAGCAGGGCGCAGAGCAGCAGGGAGACGACGCTTAATACCTTGCCCAAATCCGCCAGCCTCTTCTGCAGAGGGGTAGATTCGTTTGGCGCTTCGTTGATGAGGCGCGCTATTTTTCCGATTTCCGTGTCCATGCCGATTGCCGTTACCACGCCCATGCCGCGCCCGTAGGTAACATTGGTTGACATATAGGCTTTGTTGTGTTTTTTGGTATCCTTTTCCACGGGCAGGGATTCCCCCGTCAGTGCGGATTCTTCGATTTTCAGGCTTAAGGCTTCCGTCAGCGTTAAATCGGCAGGAACCTGCCTGCCTGCATCAAGCAGCACAATGTCCCCCAAAATCAAATCGCTGGCGGGAATTTCTCTTGGCATTCCCTGTTCTAAGATAAGCGCTTTCGGGCTTGTCATTTCTTTTAAGGCGTCAAGCGCGCGCTGCGCCCTGCCCTCCTGAATGACGCCGACAATGGCGTTTACCAAAATGACGGCAAGGATAATGGCAGTGTCGCTATACTCCCTTAAGAGCAGGGAAATGGCGGCAGCGATAAACAGGATAAAGATGAGCGGGTCGTTTAGTTGTTCCAGAAAACGCTGCAGAGCGGTTTTGGGAGGGGCTTCCTCCAAAACATTCTGTCCGCGGACCTTGGTAACTGGCGATTGTATGGTATTCATAAAAATCCCCCTTGCATGGTGCTGATTTACCCAGCCGGTGCCGGCGGCAGAATTTACATTGCCGGCAGGCTGTTTATTGCAACATATGAGGCGGTGGGACAAAATATACTTGTCTTAGTTTTAAAAAGAGATGATGGTAGTTTATGTAGTTTTTGTTGCGTAATAAGCCGCATAAGTTTATACTATAACTAAGAAAAGCGCAAAAGCGCCGCATAATATGGAAAACATGTGCCGGATGGCAGCCTTTCGGCAAAAGAGGAGTGGATACAGAATGGAAATTTCCTATACGCAGGCTTTAGAGAAGTTGAAACAATATGGACAGGAGCATATCCTCAGATATTATGATGAGCTGGAGGAAGCCGGAAAAGAGGAGCTTTTGCGGCAGATAGCGGAGACAGATTTTTCGGTGCTTGATTCCCTGAAACAAAAGGATAAGGGCGTGCCAAAGGGAAAGATAACGCCCCTTGGCGCGATGGAGCTTACGGAGATAGAGGCAGACAGGGAGCATTATTACCAAATCGGTATGCAGGCGATACGGGCAGGAAAGGTGGGCGCCGTGCTGCTTGCCGGCGGTATGGGAACGCGTCTTGGTTCCGACGAGCCGAAAGGCGTATACAATATCGGTATCACGAAGGAGGTCTACATTTTTGAGCGGCTGATTGTCAACCTGCTCGAAGTGGTACGGCAGGCGGACACATGGATTCCGCTTTTTGTGATGACAAGCGATAAGAACCACGATGCCACGGTACGGTTTCTTGCGGCACATGATTTTTTTGGATATAAGGCAGAGTATGTTCATTTTTTTCAGCAGGAGATGGCGCCTGCGGCAGGCTATGACGGCAGGATATATATGGAGAGCAAAAGCAGGATGAGTACTTCGCCCAACGGCAACGGCGGCTGGTATATTTCCATGAAAAATACAGGAGTGCTTAGGAAGGCAAAGCAATACGGTGTGGAATGGCTCAATGTATTTGCGGTGGACAATGTGCTGCAGAGAATTGCCGACCCGGTCTTTGTGGGAGCCGTAATAGAGAATCAGTGCAGCGTCGGCTCCAAAGTGGTGCGCAAAAATGCGCCGGATGAAAAGGTGGGTGTCATGTGCCTGGAAGACGGCAGGCCCTCCATTGTGGAATATTACGAGCTGACAAAAGAGCTGATGAATGCGAAAAATGAAAAGGGGGAGCCGGCATACAATTTTGGGGTTATTTTAAATTATCTTTTTAAGGAAAGCGCCCTGCAGGAGATGCTGGAGAAAAAGCTGCCTCTGCATGTGGTGGAAAAAAAGATTCCCTATATGGATAGGGAGGGGAATCTGGTGAAGCCTGAGGAGCCGAACGGTTATAAATTTGAAAGTCTGGTACTTGACATGATACATGAGATGGATAGCTGCCTGCCCTTTGAGGTGGTGCGGGGCAAAGAATTTGCGCCGATTAAAAATAAAACGGGTGTGGATTCCGTAGAGAGCGCAAGGGCATTACTGACAGAAAACGGAGTGGAATTATAAAATAAGGAGGAAGAGACATGGCTATTTTGGTAACGGGAGGCGCCGGTTATATCGGCAGCCATACGGTGGTGGAGCTGCAGAATGCGGGTTATGACGTGGTGGTAGCGGACAATTTAAGCAATTCCAGCGAGGAATCGTTGAAGCGCGTGGAGAAAATCACGGGAAAACCGGCGGCTTTTTATAAGGCGGATATTTTGGATCGCGGAATGCTGGAAGAAATTTTTAGCAAAGAAAAAATTGAGACGGTGATTCACTTTGCGGGGCTGAAGGCGGTAGGCGAGTCCGTGGAGAAGCCTTGGGAATATTACAACAACAATATTACCGGTACGCTCACCCTTGTGGATGTGATGCGAAAGCACAATGTAAAAAATATCATTTTTTCTTCTTCGGCTACGGTATATGGCACGCCGAAACAGGTTCCGGTGACGGAGGATGCGCCCAAGGGAGAATGCACCAATCCTTACGGCTGGACAAAGTCGATGCTGGAGCAGATTCTGACGGATATCCAGAAGGCGGATAATGAGTGGAATGTGATTCTGCTTCGTTATTTTAACCCCATCGGTGCGCACAGGAGCGGCAGTATCGGAGAGAATCCCAACGGCATTCCCAACAATCTGATGCCCTACATTACGCAGGTTGCAGTCGGTAAGCTTAAAGAGCTTGGCGTATTTGGGGACGATTATCCTACGCCGGACGGTACTTGTATCAGGGATTATATTCACGTGTTGGATTTGGCGTCGGGACATGTAAAGGCGCTGAAAAAAATAGAGGAAAAGGCGGGGCTGTGTATCTACAATCTGGGAACCGGAATCGGTTACAGTGTGCTTGACGTGATTCGCAATTTTGAAGAAGCCACGGGCGTAAAAGTACCCTATTCTATCAGGCCGCGCCGTGCGGGTGATATCCCTGAAAACTATTCCAATGCAGAAAAAGCGTACAGGGAGCTTGGCTGGAAAGCGCAGTACGGCATCAAAGAAATGTGCGAGGATTCCTGGAGATGGCAGAGTAAAAATCCGGAAGGATATGGAAAGTAGGAGCATATAACAAAAAACCCCTTTTATCAGATACGAAGGAAAGTCTGATGAAAGGGGGTTTTATTCTTATGCCACGTACAAATACATAAAGATGAAGTGGCAGGCGCTTCCCGCGATACAGAAAAGATGAAAAATTTCGTGGGAGCCAAAGCCGGCATGTTTGGAGTTGAAGATGGGAAGCTTCAGCGCGTAAATCACGCCGCCGACCGTGTAAATCAATCCGCCGGATAAAAGCCAGAGGAAGCCGGAGAGAGGGAGTGTGCTGACGAGCTTTCCGAACACGAACACGCAGACCCAGCCCATCGCAATATAGATGATGGAGGAAAACCATTTGGGGCAGTTAATCCATAAGGCTTTGACAAGCATACCTGCGATGGCGATGCTCCAGACTACGGTGAGCAGGGTATAGCCCTCCCTGCCGCCCAGCACAATCAGGCATACGGGCGTATAGGAGCCTGCAATCAGGACGAAAATCATCATGTGGTCAATTTTGCGGAAAACCCGCAGCGACCTTCCGCTTACGTTGACAGAATGATACAGAGTGCTTGCGCCATAGAGCAGAACCATGCTGAGCATAAAAATGCACATGGCGATAAAATGTCTGCCGCCTGCTTCCATACCGGCTTTTATCAGAAGGGGAACCGCTGCAAAAAGCGCCATCATCATGCCGATAAAATGTGTAATTGCACTGCCGGGTTCTCGAATTGTAATATGCATAGGATTACCTCCAGTCTCAAAGAATGTTCGTTTATTTTCTGATTAGAGTTTTGACACCCTATCATTTTCTGCAAAAAATTCCAAATAATACATTGCAATAAGAATAAAATACAACAAGTAGTTTTAAAAACTACGTTTGGTTTTAATACATACTACAATATAAAGAAGAGTATGTCAATAGGGAAAATGAAAAAATCAATTACCATTCACACCATATTTCTTGCCGCTTGCGCCGCTTTCGGTCAAAGGTTCTGTTCTTGTGATAAAATGACTGTGTGCGGGCGGCGGCTGTTTTGCTGTTCGTATGCAAAAAAACAGAACCATGTGCGGTCTTGACAGGATTGCGTCAAAGGCAGCGCAGAAAGAAGGAGGAAAATGTGAAAGGAAAAAGAATTTTAAGTATTGTACTGGCTTGTCTTTTGAGTGTGTCTGTCGCTGCCTGCGGCGGAAAAAACGGAAAGGACGAGGCAAAGGGTGTATCGCAGGGCGGACAGGATGCATCGCAGGGAGGCGGCGGTGATGAGCGGGAAGAGAGCGATACACCGTCCGTATGGGAGCCGGAAAAGGAAGAACCGGCGTTAGACTGGTCTGCTGTGGAGTTTGCGCCGGAGGAGGATTTTTATTTTTACGGAAAGAAGGTTAGCGGAAGTACGGGAGTGGTGATTGTGGAATATTTGGGAGAGGGCGGCGTGGTAAAAATTCCGTCAACGCTCGGGGGAGAGCCTGTTATCATGATAGACAAAAATGTTTTTAGTGAATCGGGCGTGACGGATGTTTATTTTGAGGCGGAAGAATTTGTTTATATTGAGCCATATGCGTTTGCCGAATGCACTACATTAAACAGCGTTGTCATAAAGGGAAATGAAAAAACGGAGATTAGAGACCATGCATTTGCAGATTGCAGCAATCTGACCAGCGTTGTGCTTTCGGAAGAAATTGCAGAAATTTGGGAAGCTGTCTTTTGGGGTACGCCATGGCTGGAAAATAAAAAACAGGAAGCACCGCTTGTGATTGTCAATCGTACTGTGATAGATGCAACATTATGTACGGGCGATTTGGTAATACCGGATGGCATCATTAAGATTGCCCGGTATGCTGCATGGGAAAATGAAAACATTACAAGCCTTACGGTTCCGGACAGTGTGCAGCGGATTGAGGTGGCGGCATTTGGAAAATGTACGAAGCTGACTCGCGTATCTTTGCCGGATGGGATTCACACCATGGGCGGAGTGTATGGTTTTGCAGGTGATGAGGATATTGTCATTACCCATATGGGAATAGAATATACCTATGAACAACTGGAGGAGCTGGATAATAAGGTTTGGATGGCGCATCTCAACAGTCTTCCTTAATCACATGGATTTCCAGATAATCGAAATCGACAGACTCGATAAAATTATCCTGTGTAAAGCGCGCCTTGCTGTGACGCTTAAATTCTTTTATGGTGGTGTCCAGCCAGATGGGATTGCCTAAATCGAACCGGCAGCAGATTTCATCCAGCGCATGAAACACCTTGTGCGTGCGTGTGTCATCGCTGTCGTCTTCGATGACGGTATCCTTTATCATACGGTTATCCTTAAAAATTTTAGCCCACAAACGAAACATATCTTTTGGCATCCTTTCTGAAACAACAAAATATGGCTGCTTTTTTGGTATAATAGCATAATAACAGAAAAAGCTTTCTCTGTCACGTTCGCATAAAGATATCATAATTCACATAAAATCTTAAAAATATGTTAAATCATTGTATAAAATGTACAAACCCTTAAAAATGTGCTATACTGTTTTAGAGGGGAGAGCAAAGGAGAAGGTTTTGTTATGGAATGGAGCGAATGTGAATACAAGGACAACGGCATTGACAGTTGGAATGAAGTGAACCTGATTTACAGCGCGGCACTGAAGCAGGTACAGACGAAGATGGAAGTCCTGAACGACGAATTTCAGCATGTACACAGGTACAATCCCATAGAGCATATCAAATCGCGGATTAAGACGCCGGAGAGCATTGTAAAAAAACTAAAGCGCGGAGGCTATGAATCCACGATTGAAAATATGATAAAGTATGTCAATGATATTGCGGGAATACGGATTATTTGTTCTTTCACTTCGGATATTTACCGGATTGCGGAGATGATTGGAGAACAGAAGGATATCAAAATTCTATGCATTAAGGACTACATTACATACCCGAAGGCGAGCGGCTACAAGAGCTATCATATGCTGGTATCAGTGCCGGTGTATCTCTCTAATAAGATGGTCGCAACCAAGGTGGAGATACAGATTCGGACAGTCGCCATGGACTTCTGGGCGAGCTTAGAGCACAAGATGCACTACAAATTTGAGGGGGATGCGCCGGAGCACATCAAGGCAAAGCTGATAGAGTGTGCCAAGATGGTGTCGGATTTGGATGCCAGAATGCTTTCGCTGAATGAAGAAATTTCCAGTCTGAGCACCCAGCAGGAGGTTTATTCATAAGACTGTAGTGCCGGCTGTTTGTTTCAATTTCTGTGCACGGACTGTTCGTTCAAAAAGGAAATGCTTTTCAGGATTTGCCGGAACTTTTGCGTAAATTTTGCGCAGAGGTTCCGGCAATTACCTAATCCTATTATAATGGCATAAAATGAGGAGTGCCCCGATACATTGCTGTACCGGGGCTATTATGAAAAAATTTATCTATGTGTGCAATGGAAGTTTACATTTGCTACAAGAAATAGTATACCAATTAATTGTGAACAGATTATGAATAAGGTGTAAAGAAATAGTAAAAGTTGCAAAAGAAAAGCGTGCAGCGAGGAAAGAAAATATACAATATGCACAAAAAGTAAGCGGCTTTGTTTTGTGTTGTTTTTTGTAAAGAAAAATGATAGAATATAAATGATAAAAACTGATTTGTGTGATACATTCAATATTTTCCCGGTGGGATACGAAAGTGGTAAGGACATGTTTGGAGGAAAGTGGATGGATACGTTTATGGATAAGCTGGCGCAGAGACTGAATGCTCAGGAAATCATCAAAGCCAACACAGCGGCGGAAGCAGCGGAGTTATCCCGCTTAAAGGAGCAGAATGCATTATATGAAGAGGTTCTGCGGCAGGTCAGGGAAGAAGGAGAAAAGGGAGCGCTGCATGTACAGAGACTGGAGCAGGGCGCTGTCCGTTCCATGCAGAATGCAGAGCGTATGGAGGAGGAACTGGACAGGCTGGAGCAGAGTGCTGACAAGCTTGGCAGGAGTGTGCTGCGGACGGAGCAGAATACGGAAAAATTTGAAATAAACGCGGCAAAGGTGGAAAGCAGCGCAGAGCAGATAGAGCGCGGAGCGGAGAGGCTTGCACAGAATGCGGATAAAATTGCACAGAGCTTTGCTTCGGCAGAACAAAATAAGGTGCAGCTCGAGGCGGCTGTGGCAAAGGCGGAGCAGGGCAGTGTGCGGCTGGAACAAAACGCAGCACAGATAGAGCGCGGTGCGGAGAGACTTGCGGCGGCTGCAGCAAAGACGGAGCAGGGCGTCGACAGGCTGGAACAAAATGCGGCAAAGACAGAAGCCTTGATAGAGAGTGGAATGGCGAAGCTTACAGAAATGCAGGCGGCAGGACAGAATACGGAGGAGCTGAATGCTTTGCTGACTGCGCTGAAGGAAGCGCAGTCGGAGCGGTTCGACCAGCTTGCAGAGCATATGCATAAAGAGAGCGTAAAAGTATACCGCAATGTACAGGCGGTAGTAGTGGACGGAAATGCGAAGCAGGGGGAAGCGTCAGGCAAGAATGCTTCTTCCCTATCCGGCAAACTGGGCGCCGTGCTGGGAATTTCCCTTGTGGCGCTTCTGGTGTCGGCGGCAGGGCTTGCTTTTCAGATACTGGTATATCTGCATATCATTTAGAGAAACGCTTCGGCAGGGAGAAATCTATGGGAAAGCAGCTTTGGAAGCCCGGCAATATGCTCTATCCGCTTCCGGTGGTTATGGTGAGTGTTGCAGGCTTACATGGAGAAAAGAATATTATCACAATTGCGTGGGCGGGGACTGTGTGCAGTGAGCCGCCCATGGTGTCCATATCGGTGCGTCCGGAGAGATATTCCTATGGACTGCTGCGGGAGACAGGAGAATTTGTTATCAATCTGACGACAAAGGAGCTTGCGTTTGCCACCGATTATTGCGGTGTGAAGAGCGGCAGGGATGTGGATAAATTTGAAAAGATGCACCTGACTCCGCTGCCGGGCGAGGTAGTAAAAGCACCTTTGATTGCGGAAAGTCCGGTCAATATGGAGTGCCGCGTGGTGCGGGTAGAGCCCCTTGGCACCCATGATTTGTTTTTGGCTGAAGTAGTGGCGGTACATGCGGACGAAAAGTATATGGATGAAAACAACAAATTTCATTTAGAAAAGGCGGAGCCCATTGTATATTCCCACGGCGCATATCTTGCGACGGGAGAGTTTTTGGGCACCTTTGGCTATAGTGTCAGAAAAAAATAGGGACTGCTCCCTATTTTTTTTGTTTTTGACACCCTAATCCCAAGAGTCATTATCCGGCGGAGAAAGAAGGCTGCCTCTGACAACTGCGCCTTGCCCATACTTATTCCGTATGGAATCGAGGGCGGCGTCCAGCTTCTTCTGTTTTTCGCTTTCAGGTGCCTTGGCATTCAGGTCAAAGAGGGAGAGTTGGACAGGCTCGTCTGCCGAAACGAGTTTAGAGGTGCGGATTCCCAAAAGCCGGATAGGAGTGCCGTCCCAGAGAGCGTCAAAAAGGGAAAGCGCGGTCTGATAGATGGTCTCCGTGGAGGCAGACGGCGTATCTAAAACGGTCTGGTGGGATACGGACTGAAAGTTGTTATATTTGATTTCGACACAGACAAGTCCCGCCGCTTCACTGAAGGAGCGCAGGCTCGCACTGACGGATTCTGTAAGGGAGAGCAGGAAGCGGGCGGCTTCTTTTCGGTCGGTGACGTCGTGGCTTAGGGTGGTGGAGCTGCCGACGCCTTTTCTTTTTACCGGCTGGCTGAGCACAACGGAATCATCGATGCCATTTGCATAATTCCATAAAAGCATACCGTGGCTTTTTAAATGAGAGGATATAATAGCGGGATTTGCCTTTGCCAAATCGCCGATGGTAATAATTCCCAGCTTTTGTAAGGTATTGACACTGGAATGTCCGCACATAAATAAAGAGGAGACAGGAAGCGGCCACAGCTTTTTTTCAATTTCGCGGGAGTACAGGGTGTGTACCAAGTTGGGCTTTTTAAAATCAGAAGCCATCTTGGAAAGTACTTTTTTGTTAGAAATGCCAATATTGACCGTAAAGCCAAAGCGTGAGCAAATCTCATCCTTGATGGCGGCAGCAGCGGTTTCAGGCGAGGGATAAAGGTGTGCAATAGAGGTAAAATCCATGTAACACTCGTCTATGCTTGCCTGTTCGATATCAGGAGAAATATTGGATAAATATTGCATCAGGGCGTGGCTTTTTTTCTCATACATGGCATGGTCCGGCGGAACTATGGTAAGATGGGGACATTTGCGAACGGCGTTTACCACGGGCTCTCCGGTGGAGATGCCATACGCTTTGGCGGGAATGGACTTGGCAAGCACGACACCGTGCCGCTTGCTGATATCTCCGCCGATGATGGCGGGAATTTGGCGCAGGTCAACGGTATCTCCGGCGGCAAGCCGCTCAAGAGCCGTCCAGCTTAAATATGCAGAATTGACATCAATGTGAAAAATAATCTGCTCCATGAAAGCCTCCGTTTTGAATGGAATCGACAATAATATTATATCCACATCAACAATTTCTTTACAACTAAAAAAAATGCTGTTAGAATGAATTTGTCGATTGTTACAAAATTGTGAACTAAAAGAAAGAATCCTAGAGAATTATGTTGAGAAAAATTACCATACATCATAAAAGAATGAGATATACATATATGAAATTAGCCGCGGGCATACTTTTTGTAGCGGCACTCTTTTTGCCCTCCTACTCCAAATGGGAGGAGACAGGGGACAATATGTTTACCATTTATTTAAATGGGGAAAACGTAGGAGTAGTCGGTGAGGAAGCGCAGGCGGAGGAGCTTCTGCAGGCTGCAAGGCGTGAACTGGTTTCCGGCTCGGACGAGCTGGTATTCATGGATGTGGATATGAATCTGGAAAGCGCCGCCGTGCTCTGGGGCAAAGTTGACGATGCGCGGGAGATAAAAGCACGTATGCGCACCGTTCTGGCGGCAAATATCAAGGAAACCATGCAGCGCTCTTATGTCATAAAGGTCAATGACTATATGGCGAATCTGGCGAGCAGGGAAGAAGTGGAGGAGCTTTTACAGGCTGCAGTCGACCAGTACAATACGCAGGACAAATATCAGGTGGAGCTGATACACGAAGACAGCAGGGAATTTGACGTTCTGACTGCCGTGATAACGGATACTTCAAAGGAAGAAGCGAAAGAGCCGGCTGTTGGAAGCATTCCCGAGATAAAGGGCGGTGTGGAGGCAGCCTTTAACGAAGCGCTTACGGATGTGGAGCCTGCCGGAGAAAAGGATTTTGGCGATTATGAGCTGGGGCTTGTCAATATGAGCTTTGCGGAGGAAGTGGAGATTGTAGAGGCTTATCTGGACGTCACACAGCTTACGCCTCTTGCACAGGTGATTGAAGAAGTTATCAAGGAGCAGGAGGTCAATGCCGTATATGAGGTGGTCGCCGGCGACACACTCTCAGAGATTTCCATAAAGGTCAATATCCCCATGGACCAGATTGTGGCGATGAATGATGCCCTTGAAAATGAGAACACGACCATCCGTGTTGGGCAGGAGCTTATTATTACCATACCGGAGCCTGAGCTTTCCGTGGACAGGCAGGAGGCGAGGTATTACGACGAAATCTATGATGCAGAGGTTCAGTATGTAGACAGGGACGACTGGTATACAACGCAGACCAGAACCATTCAGGAGCCACATGCGGGATACCGCAGGGTGGTGGCGATTATTTCCTATCACAACGACAAAGAGACGGGCAGGGAAATTCTGAAAGAGGAGCTGGTTATGGCAGCCGTGCCCAAGATTGTGGAGCGCGGCACCATCGTTCCGCCCACTTATGTTAAGCCGATTTCCGGCGGGCGTTTGAGCTCGGGTTTTGGCAGGCGTAATGCGCCCAAAAAGGGAGCAAGCTCTTATCACAAGGGCGTGGACTGGGCGGTTTCTACCGGAACGGCGGTAGTTGCCTCCTGCGGCGGAACCGTTGTAAAGGCAGGCTGGAGCAGCGGCTACGGCTACTGCGTCTATATCAACCATCCTGACGGCAGGCAGACCCGCTACGCGCATTTAAGCAAGGTGCTTGTATCGGTAGGGCAGAATGTGTCTCAGGGACAGCGGATTGCGCTTTCCGGCAATACCGGCGTGAGCACGGGTCCCCACTTGCATTTTGAGATGCTGATAAACGGCACGCAGGTCAATCCGCTCAACTATTTCTGACGGACAGATTTGCCGAACGGGTATTCGTATTTACAAATGCGCCGGATAGTTATATAATGGTAAAAATAAGTAATTGCATGTTTAAAATCTTTCAGGGGTGAATTGGCGGGGAAATAGGTGCAGCACATGGAAAAGGTTACGGAAAAATCCATGGTCTGCGGAAAGAGGAAAGAATGGAACAATACGCAATTCAGGGCGGAAATCCATTGGTTGGGGAAGTGGAGATAGGAGGCGCCAAAAATGCGGCGCTTCCTATTATTGCGGCTTCGGTCATGACCGATGAGACCGTTCATATAGAAAATCTTCCGGATGTGCGGGATACCAATGTGCTGTTGGAAGCGATGCAGGATATCGGTGTGCTGGTCAACCGCAGCGGGAGGCATAAGGTCACCATCAATGCCGCTCAGATAAACAATCTGGTAGTGGATGGCGACAATATTCGCAAAATAAGAGCATCCTATTATTTTCTGGGTGCGATGCTTGCAAAATATAAAAGTGCAGAGGTAGCATTGCCGGGTGGCTGTGATATCGGCTGTCGTGCAATCGACCAGCATATAAAAGGGTTTCGTGCATTGGGCGCGGAGGTAAAAATTGAATATGGACTGATTAAGGCGCATGCGGAAAGGCTTCGGGGAAATCACATTTATATGGACGTGGTATCCGTGGGAGCCACCATCAACATTATGATGGTGGCAGCGCTGGCAGAAGGACAGACAATTATTGAAAATGCTGCAAAAGAACCCCATGTGGTAGACTTGGCTAACTTTTTAAACAGCATGGGCGCCAACATTAAGGGTGCGGGGACGGACGTCATCCGCATCAAAGGTGTAGCGGGACTGCATGGAAGCGATTATGCGATTATACCGGATCAGATTGAAGCGGGCACCTTTATGTTTGCAGCGGCAATTACCAAAGGGGATATCACGGTAAAGAATGTGATACCAAAGCATTTGGAGTCGATTACGGCAAAGCTTTTGGAGATAGGCTGTGAAATTGAAGAGTCCGACGATGCCGTTCGTGTGGTTGCGGCGAAGCCTTTAAGACCGACGCAGGTGAAGACGCTTCCCTACCCGGGCTTTCCTACGGATATGCAGCCGCAGATTACGGTGGCGCTTGCCTTGTCAAGAGGCACCAGCATTGTAACGGAGAGCATTTTTGAAAACCGCTTTAAATATGTGGACGAGCTGACAAGGATGGGAGCGGACATCAAGGTAGAGGGCAATACCGCCATTGTAAATGGCGTGGCAAAATATACGGGCGCCAGAATCAATGCGCCGGATTTGCGTGCGGGAGCAGCGCTTGTTATGGCGGCGCTGGCGGCAGAGGGCGTTTCTACGGTGGAAGAAATCCATTATATAGAGCGCGGATATGAAGATTTTCATTTAAAACTGCAGGCGCTTGGCGCGCAGATTGAAAAAGTAAGCTCCGACAGAGATATGCAGAAATTCCGATTAAAAACAGGTTGACAAAGTCTCGCGGTAAGAGTATTGTGTAGGTAGGTAGGCAGAAAATTAAATATTGTAATTTTGCAGTAATGCAGAAGATTTCCCTTATTCAGAGTGGTGGAGATACATAGGATCTGTGAAGCCACGGCAACCCCGCATAGCGGAAGGTGCCTCCCTGAGCGATTAATCCTGTCTAAGACAGGTCGAACAATAAGAGGATGTGACAATTGATGTATCAGGTCCGCTTATTGGGAGCGGACCTTTTTTCGTGTCGGCGGAAATGAGAAACAGAAGAAGTGATAATACGGTACCGCTGCGTCAGCAGCAGAAAGAGAGGAAAAAATGGAAACAGAAAAATTATTGTTTACGTCGGAATCCGTAACGGAAGGACATCCCGACAAGGTGTGCGACGCCATCTCCGATGCCATTCTGGATGCGCTTATGGTGCAGGACCCCATGAGCCGCGTGGCGTGCGAGACTGCAAGCTGCACCGGTTTTGTACTGGTGACCGGTGAGATTACAACCACCGCATATGTGGATATTCCCAAGATTGTAAGGGACACCGTAAAGGAAATCGGCTATGACAAATCTGAGTATGGATTTGACGGCAATACCTGCGCCGTCATGGTTGCCATCGACGAGCAGTCTGCCGATATTGCAATGGGCGTGGACAAGGCGTTGGAAGCGAGAGAAGCGGCGATGACGAATGAGGAGCTGGAGGCGATTGGCGCAGGGGATCAGGGTATGATGTTCGGTTACGCGACCAATGAGACGGAAGAATATATGCCGTATCCGATTTCCCTTGCCCACAAGCTGACCAGACAGCTTACCAAGGTGCGCAAGGACGGCACGCTGCCGTATCTTCGTCCGGACGGAAAGAGTCAGGTTTCCGTGCAGTATGATGAAAACGGAAAGCCCCTCAGACTGGAAGCAGTGGTGCTCTCCACCCAGCATGATCCGGAGGTATCACAGGAACAGATTCATGCAGATATTAAGAAGTATGTGTTTGACGCAGTACTGCCTGCTTCGCTCTTGGATGATGACACAAAATATTTTATCAATCCTACGGGACGCTTTGTTATCGGCGGACCTCATGGTGATGCGGGTCTTACCGGACGTAAGATTATCGTGGATACTTATGGCGGCTATGCGCGTCACGGCGGCGGCGCATTTTCCGGCAAGGACTGCACTAAGGTAGACCGTTCCGCAGCTTACGCAGCCCGCTACGTTGCCAAAAATATTGTAGCTGCAGGACTGGCTGACAAGTGTGAAATTCAGCTTTCCTATGCCATTGGCGTGGCCAGACCGACTTCTGTCTGTGTGGAAACCTTTGGTACAGGCAAGCTGCCTGAGCTGGAGCTGGTAAAGATTGTGCGTGAGAACTTTGACCTTCGTCCGGCAGGCATCATCAAAATGCTGGATTTGCGCCGTCCTATTTACAAGCAGACGGCAGCATACGGACACTTTGGCAGGAATGATTTGGACTTGCCGTGGGAGAAGCTAGACAAGGTAGAATTGTTGAAAAAGTATTTGTAAAATCAAAATCAAAGATTTTAATGGAAAACTGCCTGCTGTCACTTGTTTGGCGGCAGGTATTTTTTTGCCAAAAAACGACATTCTTTTCGTAGAAAAAACTATTGCATTTCCCTGTAAAGTGCTATATAGTATATCGGACGCATGGGAAAGCGCATTGCGCGTGGGAATACAGGGAAGGTCAAATATATAGGACAGCGCGGAAAGGCAGGAAATGATGACAAAGGACATGACACAGGGAAAACCGGTAAAGCTGATACTGGGGTTTGCAGTTCCCTTGCTTTTTGGGTATTTATTTCAGCAGTTTTACAATCTGATAGACACCTTGATTGTGGGACAGTATCTTGGAGTAAATCCACTGGCGGCAGTAGGTTCGACAGGTTCCGTTAATTTTCTGGTAATTGGTTTCTGTATGGGAATCTGCGTGGGATTTTCGATTCCGATAGCCCATAAGTTTGGCGCAGGGGATTTTGCCGGTCTGCGAAAATTTGTTGCCAACAGTGTGTGGCTTGGAGTGGCTTTTTCGGCTGTTATGACGATTGTTACAGTGGCTTTCTGCCGCAATATTCTCTATCTGATGGATACGCCGCCGGATATCATTGACGATGCCTATGCATATATCGTGGTGATTTTTATCGGAATACCTACGGTATTTCTGTATAATATACTTTCAGGCATTATTCGGGCGCTGGGGGACAGCAGGACGCCGGTTGTTTTTCTGGTGCTTTCTTCACTGGTTAATATTGGGCTTGACCTGCTGTTTATTGTGCGTCTCGGCATGGGGGTGGAGGGCGCTGCGTGGGCGACTGTTATCTCACAAGGGCTTTCAGGGATTTTGTGTCTGATATTTATGATAAAAAAATTTGAGATTCTGCGGATTCGGAAGGAAGAGTGGAAGCCGGAGCTGCATATGATGGGCAGCCTGTGCGGTATGGGAATTCCGATGGGACTGCAATATTCTATCACGGCAATCGGCAGCGTCGTACTGCAGACTGCTGTAAACGGGCTGGGCTCCATGGCGGTAGCCTCTGTCACGGCTGCAAATAAGATTGGCGGATTTCTGGCTTGCCCTTTTGATGCAATGGGATCGACCATGGCGACTTATGGCGGGCAGAATGTGGGAGCAAAGAAGCTTTTGCGGGTAAAGCAGGGAATGTATGCCTGCATCAAGCTGGGGGCGGCGTATGCGGTTATTGCCTTTTTGGTGGCATTTTTCTTTGGAGCGCCTCTGGGCAGGCTTTTTATAGAGGCAAAGGATGCGGCGCTGGCTGAGACGATTGTGGAGAATGTGCGGTTGTTTCTGATGATTACCACAGCCTTCTATTTTCCGCTTGCCTTGGTTAATATCATTCGCTTTATGATACAGGGAATCGGTTTTCCTACTTTTGCTATTTTGGCGGGCGTGCTGGAGATGGTAGCACGTGCGCTTGCCGGTTTTGTGCTGGTGCCGCTCTTTGGCTTTCCGGCAGCGGCAATGGGGAGTCCTATCGCGTGGATTTTTGCAGATGCGTTTTTGATTCCGGCGTTTTTCCACGTCTATAAAAAGCTGCGGCTGCAGCTAGGGGAAGAAGCGTGAGCGCAGGCGGCTCAGCGCTCCTCTTGATAAAACAGTATGCCAAGCGTCCCGGGACCGCAGTGGCTGGAGATAACGCCGCCCGCCCGTGTGACATAAATGGCGGCAAAGTGGTTTAAGCTTTGCAGGTATGCTTTTACGGATTCCACGATTGCCTCGCTGCATCCGGAGTGTGTGATAAAAACACAGTTTTTATCTGCCGTAAGCAGCGCGGGCTCCAAGTCCTTGGCATACTTTAAGAGGACGGATTGTAAGCTGCCGCGGTATTTTTTGGCTACCGTCATGGCGCCGTCCGTCACAATGATTTCCGGTTTCAGCTTAAGGGTGTTGGCTAATAGAGCCGTGACGGAGCTGCAGCGCCCGCCTCTGGCAAGATAGGTGAGCGTATCTACGACAAAGCTGGCGCGTACATCTTTTCTGCGTTCTTCTACCAGCCGTACAATCTCATCGATATGCTTTCCCTCTCTGGCAAGCCGCGCGGCATAGAGCACCTGCAGACCGATGCCTGTGGAAAGATTCATAGAGTCGATGACACGGATTTGACAGGCAGCGTCTAAATTGTCTGCGGTTTCGTTTATCATACGGATGACATTGCAGGTCGTACTCATTTTTTCGGAGATACCAAAAAAGAGAATGTCGTTTCCGGCGTCTGCGGCTGATTTCAAAATTTCCGACGCTCTTTCAAAGGTAACGGCGGCTGTTTTGGGTGTGGTGTGATTTTTGTCAGCCCATTCAAAAATTTCTTCCGGTGTGATTTCCGTTTTGTCATAATAGCTTTTTTCACCCATGACAATGCACAGGGGAATGATGCCGATATCGTATTGTTCCAAAAGCTCTTCTGATAAATCGCATGTGCTGTCCGCAATGATTTTAATCGTATGCATAAAGAATCCTTTCTTTTTAATGAATAACAGGTCTTCTACCATGCTGCAGAAGACCTGTTTTGCTTTACTTTGCGTTAGTTTGATACGGAAGATACGAGCACGCCGTTTACGTAGGTATTGGTGCGCAGCAAGGTGCAGGTGCTGCAGGAATAGATATATTCCGTATATGACTTGGTGCTGCCGTCATAATTGGCAACCACCGAATATTCCACCATTTGATTGTCGGTGTTATAGTATTCAACACGCTGCAGAGTGGTTTCGTCATTGGTAAAAATGGAGGTAGTATGACCCCAGCCGCCGTTGCCGCCCGTGCTGCTGCCTGACGAAGCCGTGCTGTTTGTACTGCCTGACAAAGCAGTGCTGCTGTTGGCGGCAGCGTTGTAAGAGTAAGCAGTGCTGTTAGTGTTCTGCGCAGCCTCGCGTTCTGCCTCCGCAATATCTGCGTAGCCGCCTGCGGTGCCCGCCGTGCGCTCCTCTGTGATGCCCGTGGTTACGTAATGGTTTACAACTGCGGAAATATCGTCGCCGAAAGTTTCCTTGATATCGACATAGGCGTCTGCGTAAGCCAGAGGATTAAAGAGAGCACCCTCAGTTCTGCCCTCGTACATGCCTGTAGTCAGATAGTGCATAAGATATGCATTTGTGTCATCACCGAAAGCAGCATCCAAATCGCTGTATGCCGACCGATAGGCATCTACGTTAAGAATCAGATCTGCCGTCCCGTTCTTTAGCAGTGTACTTACATAGTCTGCATTTATTTCGGCAGCAGATGCGGGGAGAGCGGAACCTATCAGAGCAAGTGCCGCGGTGCTGACTGCCAATGTTTTCTTTAGGCTCATATTTGATACCGAATCCTTTCTGTTTCGTAATTTATCTTGATTATATATTGACAGGATTTCTTTTGTCAACTGTCTCTTTATAACATGGGCAGACGATTTAAAATGGGGGTTACGCGAGTTGCTTTTTTCCGTTATAATAGACAAAACGAATGGCGCGCGGAAAGCGGCAGTGTATGGAGAGGACGCGTGGGCTGGCGGTATTTTGGAAGAAGGAGGAGGAAACAATGGTAAGACAGGAAGGAAACCGGCTGGTGATAGAGGAGGGGGCGGCAAAGGTGGTAATTGAGTGCTGGGGGGAGGATTCCCTGCGCGTGAGGATGACAGCGGAGCCTGTGATGGATGCAAATGACTGGGCGCTGTGCGAGCCGGTCAAAGAGGTAACGCCGGTGATTGCTTTTGAGGAAGTTGATACGACGGACCCGTGGTATCGGGGCAGCGAATGGGAAAAGTACCATCAGACAGGCATGGTGGCAACGCTTACAAACGGAAAAATAACAGCACGTGTCAGTGCCGAAGGGTGGATAAGCTACCTGAATGACAAAGGTGAAATCCTGACGGAAGAATATTGGCGCAACCGCAACCGTATCAACCGGTATTGCGTGCCGCTGCGGGTGGACGCCAGAGAGCTAAAGCCAATCAAGGGCAGCAGTGATTATGAATTGACGGCGCGGTTTGAGGCGTATGATGATGAAAAAATATTCGGCATGGGGCAGTATCAGGAAAAGCATCTGAACAAAAAAGGCGCGGTTTTGGAACTGGCGCATCGGAATTCGCAGGCGAGCGTGCCCTTTTTTGTGTCAAGCAGGGGATACGGCTTTTTCTGGAACAATCCTGCAATCGGGACGGCGAGCTTTGGCATGAACAAAACGGAGTGGTATGCAAAGAGCACCAAAAAGCTGGATTATTTTATTACGGCGGGCGATACGCCGGCGGATATCGAGCGCAATTACAGCGCGGCGGTGGGACGTACTCCCATGATGCCGGAGTTTGGCCTGGGGTATTGGCAGTGCAAGCTGCGCTACCGCAATCAGGAGGAGCTTCTTTCAGTGGCGAGAGAGCATAAGCGCAGAGGGCTTCCCATGGACGCGATTGTAGTGGATTTTTTCCACTGGACCATGCAGGGTGAGTTTCAATTTGAACCTCGTGACTGGCCGAATCCTGACGCTATGGCAGCAGAATTAAAGGAGATGGGGATTGAGACGGTGGTTTCCGTCTGGCCTACGATTGATGAGCGGAGCAAGTATTTTGGAGAAATGAGTGCAAAGGGCTATCTGGTGCGGGCGGACAGAGGCAATGCCAATCATATGACGTGGATGGGCAATACGGTCTTTTACGATGCAACCCACCCGGGGGCGCAAAAGTTTGTCTGGGAAAAGTGTAAGGAAAACTACTATAAAAAAGGAATCCGCATTTTCTGGCTGGACGAAGCGGAGCCGGAGTACGGTCCTTACGACTTTGATAATTATCGCTATTACGCGGGACCTGCGCTTCAGTGTACCAATATTTATCCGCTGATGTATGCGAAGGGCTTTTATGACGGGCTGAAGGCGGAGGGAGAAAAGGAAATCCTCTCTTTGGTGCGCTGTGCATGGGCAGGCAGCCAGAAATTTGGCGCACTCACATGGTCCGGCGACATTCATTCTTCCTTCAGGGCTATGCGTGAACAGCTTCAGGCGGGGCTTAATATGGGCATGGCGGGGATTCCGTGGTGGACCTCTGACATTGGGGGCTTTGTGGGAGGCGATATCAGCGACCCGTATTTTAAGGAGCTTTTGGTGAGGTGGTTTGCATGGGGCGCATTCTGTCCCGTATTCCGTATGCACGGAGAGCGCTCGCCCTGGTATGAACGGGAACAGGAATTTATCAATAACGTGCGCCAGCTCACTTCGGGGCAGGATAACGAGGTATGGAGCTTTGGCGAGGACAATTATGAAATATTAAAGAAGTACTTGTTTGTGAGGGAAAGGCTGCGTCCGTATATCAGGGAGTGCATGAGACAGGCAAGCGAGACCGGCGCGCCGGTGATGCGCCCTATGTTTTTTGATTTTCCTGAGGATAAAGTCTGTTGGGAAACAGAGGACCAGTATATGTTTGGGGCAGACCTTTTGATAGCGCCTGTTATGGAAATGGGAATGCGGGAAAGAAGCGTATACCTGCCTGCGGGACTGTCGTGGACGGAAGCAAACACCGGCAGGCAGTATGACGGCGGCGAAAGAATTGTCGTGGAAGCGCCGCTGGACGTCCTTCCCGTATTTGTACGGGAAGGAAAACACATCGAAGTTTATTAGTTATAACGTCCGCAGCAGTATGGCGGCAATCTCAGCCATAAATCAGAACCCAGCTATCCAGCCAGCGTAAGAGCTTGTCAACGTAGGATATGCTGATGGTCTGACCTGACAGGACCGGATAGAACATAAGGAAGAGCCATACGGATGCAGCGGCATACAGACCGAAGAGCATTCGGTAGCTTCCTTCGTTCATCCGGTCTTTTCGCTGCTTGGCAGCATACACAATCATCAAGATGACAAAAGGTACGCTGGGGAAGTAATGGTAAATAAAAGTAAGCCGTGGTACAAAGCACCAGGGAAGATATTGTGCAAGATAGCTGACGCTTAGGGCTGCGGCAGTCTTGTCCCTTTTGAAAATAGCATAGTACGCCACATAAAGGAAAGCGGGCATGCCGACCCACCATACAAGCGGGTTGCCAAAGGCGCTGATGCCCTGTCTGGTGTTGCTGCTGATAATGCCCGAATAATAGAAAATCGGACGTATCATAGTGGGCCATTCGTACCATGGAGAGGAATAACTGTGGGTGGCTTTTAAATTGGCGTGATAATCCAGCATGGAAAACTGGTTGTGCCACATTTTGGAAAACAATCCGTCGTAGCTGCCAACAAACGGTATATAGGAGAGGACATAAATAGCGGCTGGGACCAGAATAAAAAACACAAGGCAGAACAGGCAGGTATTTCGGGTGTGGGAAGCAAAACAGCGCAGGATTCTTCTGTGTGTAATTCCGTTGGAGATACCGTCAGGGTCGTTTTTGGCGTAGCGGTACTCGCGGTAGCGCCTGTACAAAGTGGCAAAGAACAGGACGGCAAGCCCGATGCCGGCATAAACGCCCGTCCATTTGCAGGCGATGCCAAGCCCCATGGAAATGCCGCAGGCGCCCAGCGGCAGCAGGGTTTTGCCAAGCGAGGTATCATAAAAGCTCATTCTGCAGTAGCGGTACATAAAGAAATACATCAGCAAAATGAAGAAGGTGACAAAAACATCGATGGTAGCAATCCTTGTCTGGGCAAAATGCATAAAGTCAACGGCAAACAAAAGACAGGCAAGTCCGGCAAGGGGGCGTTCTTTGGTGATGCCGCGTGCTATCAGATAAATGAGCGGCAGCATAAGGATGCCAAAGAGGGTACCCATAATGCGCCAGCCAAAAGGCGTCATGCCAAAAAGAGATATGCCGAGGGATATGATGCTCTTGCCCAGAGGCGGGTGCGTCGTTTCATAAGTGGGGAGCTCATGCAGGAATTCATAGGCTGTTCTGGCATGATAAATTTCGTCAAAATAAGTGCCGTTGCGGAAGCTTGGATTTTGCGGGAACAAATCCCCCTCGTCAAACAATTCATGGTAGTCCGGCGCGTTAAGGGGCATAAAAGCATTTTCGTCTTCATCGACCAGTACCAGTTCCATGATGGAGGCCTTGTCCGAGAGACAGGTAATTCTTAAATAACGGCTGTTATTCGGAAGAGCAACGGAATCCCAGCGGAAGACGGAGGCCATGCGGAAACGCTCCAAGTCCTCCACGGTATGCCACTCGTCGTTTATATTTTCTTTTACCTCAAGTGCAAAATCGCAGTTGTGATAGCAGCCGTTGTAATAGTAAAGGCGTGATGGAAGCTTATCCTCTCCGGCATAGAGCGTAATGGATTCGCCCTGCGCCAACAGGTATTGTGACTGCGGCGCTTTGGTATCGCCCAAATCATAAAGGGCAAAACAGGCGTAGACGGCAGTAATGACAAGAATAATGATAAAATCGGCAAGTTTAAAAGGCAGGGGCTTTGCCGAAGGTGCCGGCATATATTTCGGCGGTTTCGGTTCATCCGTTTTGTTGCGGCGTTTTGGCAGTGTGATGGGCGTAAAGGCAAAACCGCCTCCCCTTACCTTGAGCCGCAGAACGTCATATCGGTAAAGCGTCCGGTAATAAAGAAGGCCGCAGAGCACCATCAAAGCGGAAATAACAAGAAAGAGAGGCGCTTTCCGGTTGTAAGTCTGCGCATTGTAAAAGAAGAGAATGTAGGCGGTGTTGTAAAAATGCAGCGCGGAAAATCCTGTAAAGCACAGAAAAATTTCCTGTACGGGGCGTTTGACGTAAGATAACAGGAGCAGGATAAGGGCGGGGAAAAGATAGCGCTCATGCATCCTGACGGAAAACAGAAACATGGAAATAATCAAAACGCTTGCACAGGTAAAATAGCGGGAAGGATTTCTCCTGTTTTTAAAAAAGAAGTATGCGGACAGGAGCACAATCAGTACAATGATAACGGGGCTCCACTGTGCATAAGTCATAAAGAGCAGCCGGTTATCCTGTGAAATCCAGTTCAGACCGAAAAATCCCCAGAGATTAAAGGCGTTTACTGCAACATAGGGGTAGGAACTGAGCGTGGAGGCATATTGCGCAATGACCGTGCCGAGCTCAAAGGGCATACAGAGCAGAATCATGCAGAAGATGACGCAGAGTCCCGAAAACAAATTGTGGAAAAAGTAACGTATGGAAAAACGGTTGAGAAAAACATGATCCACAATGCCGTAAATCAGTACGGGAGTAAACACAAGCATCTGCGGCTTGAGTAAAACGCCGGCGCCGAAGGCGATATAGGCGGGGACCATTTTCTCTTCGGTTAAAAACAAGCACATCAGGACGACGCAGAGGGTAAAAACGGCATCTACCTGCCCCCAGACGGAGGAATTTAGGAAAATGGCGGGATTGAACAGGTACAAGGCAGAAAACAGTACGGCGCGCCCCTCATCCATCGCTTTCAGGGTAATGCGGTATACAAGAAGACCGATTGCCATATCGCAGAAAATTGCCGGCAGCTTTAAAAGAAGCAGGCAGACGCCTGACAAATACGGTATTTTGAACAGGGAAAAAATAGCGCCGATTACCCACAGCACATAGATAAAGCCGGGGGGATAGTCCGTAAAGGCGCCGGAAGAATAAAATTCTGAAAGTCCGTTTTCGTAGGCAAGTTTTGCCCAGCCGGCAAAGCAGGCGGTATCATTTGTGAAGCCCCTGCAAAAATAAGCGGCGATGCAGCGCAGAAGAAATGCAGCGCAGAAGACTGCTATGAACCATCGCCTTTTTAAAAAAGCCGAAATGCTGTCAATACGGCGGATACACAGAAGAAATCCGACTATGGTTATCAAAGCGGTCAAATGAATAACAAGCATGAGATACCCCCTTTTATACAGCGGCGTCTTCAGGGAAACGCACCGTTATTTCTTTGATATATATGAAATCATACCATAAAAGAAAGGAAAATACCATAAAAAGACATTGCGGCAGAAGAAAAAGATGTGTATAATAAAAAGTACATGGTAAGGGGGTGGCGGCATGGCAGAAAAGCCGGTAAAAAAGGCAGTATATATCGTAGGCACAGTGCTTTTGTCGCTGCTTGTCCTCTTTTGCGGGTATGAAATGGTCGCTGCCCGTATTGCTTCCAAGGAGGCGGAAAACGCCTATGGGGGGCTGGCTTTAAAAGTAGGGGCACGGACCGATACGGAAGAGCTGTCGGAAGCGATAGCGGAGGCGATTGCGCAGAACCAGTATCCGCCGCTTACGATTGACATGGATGCCCTGATGGAAATGAATGAGGATTTTAGGGGATGGCTGTATTTTCCTGCTCTGGACATTAGTTATCCCATCGTGCAGGGGGAGGACAACAACTATTATCTGAAACATTCTTTTGAGGGAGAGCGGATGAGTGCCGGCTGCATTTTTATGGACTGCGGCGCTTCGCCGGACTGGACGGACAGAAATACTTTTGTGTTTGGGCACAACATGCGTGATGAAAGCATGTTTGGCTCCTTTAAGCGCCTGATGGCGGACCCGACGCTGTGTCAGGTCAATACTTGCTTCTATATATACACAAAAGAGTATGTTTATACTTATGAGATATTTGCATTCTATGAAACCAAGTCCACCAGTGACAGATATATGACGTTTACTTCGGATGAAAATTATGATTTGTACGTGAAATGGGCAGTGGAACATTCCGAGTACAAGTCGGAAGCGGATTTGTCGCAGCGGGGTAATATCGTATCACTGTCTACCTGCTATGGTTCGGCGGGTACAAGCAGAAGGATGATTATCCATGGTGCGCTGACAGCCGCGGAAAATTACGAATGATTCAAAAAAACTGAACCTTTGGGTCACTTGGGACAGTCTTTATAAGTAGAAGGATATTGGATAGATTGTGGTTATGGGGAAAGGATGACTATCATGAAGAAGGGAAAAGCAAGAGCGCAATTCAAAAGAGCCATGGTAAGCCTGCTGACGGCGGCTATGATTGCCAGCGGCAGTATTGGTCTGACGACCATTACTTCAAGCGCTTCTGTTGCAGATGTTGATTTAAGTGACCCGCTGAAGTTTTCGGTTTACACCAACACTTATACCAACAGCAACCATGTGGAAGGGAATGTCGCAATCGGAAGCCTGCAGGCAGGTCTGGATATTTGGGAGGGCAAGTCATACATTGGTGATTTGGCAAATTCCAACGCATCTTTTAAGTGCAACGTAAGAGATGCAGTTGTAGCATTTGCCGCGAGCAATAGTGACGGCACGACCAATACGGCTGTGTGGCAGGAAGGACAGGGCTATAAGATTGCCATTATGTCCGGCGAAGATATTGTGCGGGAGTTTATTACCGACAATAAACTGACAGGCTATGAAAGCAGGACCGATATTGCAAGCAGAATCAGCACCGTAATCAATGCATGCAAAAATACGTCAGCCGCATTATATGCGCTGGAGGATGCAGAAACAGACAATCTTCTGATTTTAAATATCAGCGCTTCTGATTTTAACAGCAATGGGGATTATTATGATAAGCTGATTACAGAGAGCGCGAATGCCGGAAAGACCGTAGTTGTAAATGTTGCAGATTCCGGCAGTGTGGCGCTAAGCTACAGCATGAATGCCACCACGGTAGGCGGCGGACTTGGGCACCAGTCGTGGGCAGGCAATATTGTATGGAATTTTGGAAATGCTTCTTCGGTTAGTACAGGAGGCATATTTGGAACCGTACTGGCACCGTCGGCTTCCGTTACGAATTATGCAAATATAGTAGGTGCCGTTATTTGTAACAGTTTTGCACAGGGCGGGGAAGTACATCAGGTAAATTATACAAGAGGTATCCCAACGCAGCCAACGCCTACACCGGAACCAAGTGAAGAGCCAACGCCAAGCGAGGAACCGACCGCTACGCCGACCCCAAGCGAGGACCCGACGCCGACCCCGACGCCAAGTGAGGACCCGACGCCGACCCCGACGCCGAGTGAGGACCCGACACCGA
>ERZ779622.249-NODE-249-length-35699-cov-7.896925_pt1 | contig 35699 bp, 34 predicted proteins | sample MGYA00514188_ERZ779622 | MGnify/ENA primary metagenome ERZ779622 (study PRJEB29562, sample SAMEA4376702) | mouse gut metagenome | isolation source: Cecum | study: EMG produced TPA metagenomics assembly of the A DSS colitis mouse model was used to assess the... | reverse complement strand
TTTGTGGCCTGTCTGGTTATGAAGCCAGACAGGCCATTTTTCGACAGGCTGAAACGGCGCCGCGTAAGCGGCGCCGTTTCATATAATTCTGTTTGAGCTCAGCCCAGAGTGACCAGCAGGTCGTCGGTGTTGACGGCGGTGCCCACAGCGGCGGCCACGGCCTTGACGGTGCCGTCCACGGGAGCGGAGACCTCAATCTCCATCTTCATGGCCTCCAGCACCACCAGCACGTCGCCGGCCTTCACGGCCTGACCGGGCTTGCACTCCACCTTGAAGATGTTGCCCGGCATGGGGCTCTTCACGGCGGTCTCGCCGGCGGCGGGAGCAGCCGCGGGGGCGGTAGGTGCGGGGGCCGGAGCGGCGGCGGGAACCGGGGCGGGCGCGGCCACGGGAGCAGCGGCAGGCGCGGGTGCAACCACAGGAGCTGCGGGGGCAGCAGGAGCGGCGGAGCCGTCAGCGGCGGCTACGGACACGGCATACGCCTTGCCATCGATGGTGATGGTGTAGGTGCCTGGGCAGGTGTCCTGAGGAGCCAGCACCAGGTGCGGGGGCTGATAGCTGGCGGCGAAGGGCTGGATGGGCCGGGTGTTCACCCCGTTGGACGCGGAGGCGGGCACGTTGGCGTAGTACACATGGCCTTGCCAGGCGGGCATGGGGGGCAGATCGGACTCCTTCTTGGCAGCGGGCGCGGCGGCTTTCTGGGGCTCCGCCTTCTTGGGGAAGCCGGCCTCGCGGTCCTTGAAGAAAGCCGTGGCCTGCTGGGGGAAGGCGATATAGCTCAGTACATCCTCGTCGCTCTTGGCGGTGGCGCCCAGCTCCTTCTTGGTCTTTTCAAACTCGGGCGCCAGGGAGTCGGCAAAGCGGCCCTCCACCACGGGGGTGTCGCCCAGAATCTTCTTCTGAATCTCGGGGTCGATGGGGGCGGGGGTGCGGCCGTACTCGCCCCGGCAGTAGGCCTTGATCTCCTTGCCTACCACCTTGTAGCGGCCGCCGGACAGTACGTTCTGCACGGCCTGAGAACCTACCATCTGGCTGGTGGGGGTGACCAGAGGAGGATAACCCAGATCGGCGCGGACTTTGGGGGTCTCGGCCAGAGCCTCGTCCAGCCGGTCCAGAGCGTTCATCATCTTCAGCTGTGAGATCAGGTTGGACAGCATACCGCCGGGAATCTGATAGTTCAGGCACTGGGTATCGGTGGCCATGGAGATGGGGTTCAGGGTGCCGTCCTTGATGAAGTCGGCCCGGACGCCCTTGAAGAAGTCGGCCATCTTGGTGAGCGCCTTGTCGTCCAGATCCACCTGGTAGCCCAGGGAGCGCAAGGCGTAGGCCAGGGTCTCGGTGGCGGGCTGGGCGGTGCCGCCGGAGAAGGAGGAGATGGCGGTGTCCAGCACGTCGGCGCCGGCCTCCACGCCCTTCAGGCAGGTCATAAAGGCCAGTCCGGTGGTGCAGTGGGTGTGGATGACCAGGGGCAGCTCGGGCACGGCGTCCTTGATGGCGGACACCAGGTCATAGGACTCCTTGGGTCCCATGATGCCGGCCATGTCTTTGATGCAGATGGACTTGACGCCCATCTCCTTCAGCTCCTTCACCATCTGGACGTTCTTCTCCAGGGTGTGGACGGGGCTGGTGGTGAAGCAGATGGTGCCGGAGGCGTGGCCGCCCCGCTTGACGGTCTCCTCAATGGCCACCTTCAGGTTGCGCGCGTCGTTGAGAGCGTCGAAGATGCGGATGATGTCGATGCCGTTCTTGATGGAGTACTCCACGAACTTGCGCACCACGTCGTCGGGGTAGTGCTTATAGCCCAGAATGTTCTGGCCGCGCAGCAGCATCTGCAGCTTGGTGTTGGGCATCTTGGCGCGGATCTTCCGCAGCCGGTCCCAGGGGTCCTCCTGCAGGTAGCGCAGGCAGACGTCGAAGGTGGCCCCGCCCCACACCTCGGCGGAGTAGTAGCCGGCCTTGTCCATGGTCTCCAGGATAGGCTCAAACTTGCTGTAGGGCAGACGGGTGGCGATAAGGGACTGGTTGGCGTCACGCAGGACGGTTTCGGTAAAGCCTACTTTTCTCATAATGTTCGACCTCCATATTGCTCCCCGGAGCAAACTGTCGGGGGAAATTTTGCCCCTTGGGGCGGACGTTTGAGTCGCTTGCCCTATATTTTAGTATAATCTCCAAAAGAAAGCAAGCCCCTTATAAGGAATATTCTGTCCTTTTTTCTGCGGTTTCTTGTGCAAAAAAACGCCGCGGCGTTCAAGCCGCGGCATCTCATTTTCTTTTACCGGCCTTTATCGGTCGCTGTTGCCGTCGTCCTCACTGGCGTGACAGGCATCGTAATTGAAAATCAGATCATCAATATCCCGGTCCTCCCGGACCTTGGACCAGATGCTGTTTACATCTCGTTTGAGCATCGTCATCGCTGACATCTCCTTTCTGTAGCTGCTGAAAAATGGGTATAAAAATACCACCGTCTGCACCGCAAACGATGGAGAAAAATCCGTGACCCGGTCTGTCAGTCCATACAGCCCCGCACAATATGCTCCACTCGCTTGCAGGCAAAGAGTCCCCCCTGAGTAACATAACGCTGCTGCATCTTTACCCACCACTTTTCTATGAAATCTCTGCCAGACATGGAAGCCAAAATAGCTGCTTCCGATCTGACTTTTGTTATTGTAAACCAATCAAAGGCGTTTGTCAAGCACATTCTGCAGTTTTCTAAAAATTTTCCTGTCGAATTGAGGGAGCGGGGCGGCTCGGAGACCGCCCCCTACAAAACTTCCCCCTCAAACACCCTCCGGGCGGGGCCGGTCATAAAGATATGCTCCCCCCGTTTTTCCAGAGTGAGGGTCCCGCCGGGAAGGGCGGCCTCCGCCTTGGGACCGCAGCGGTTCTCCCGCAGCGCGGCGGCAAAGCAGGCGCAGGCCCCGGTGCCGCAGGCCAGGGTGACGCCGCTCCCCCGCTCCCACACCCGGAGGGTCAGGCGCTCCCGTCCGGCGCAGGAGACAAACTCAATGTTCCGCCGCTCCCCCAAGGCGGGGTGGCGCTCCAGAATCGGCCCCAGCCTCTCCAGGTCCAGGTTGTCCGGATTGTCGCAGAAAATCACTCCGTGGGGGTTGCCCACGTCTACGGGGACGACGGTAAAGCTCTCCCCCGCCGCCTCCGCCCGGACAGGACTGTCCACCCGGGCCGGCCCCATGTCCACCGTCACCCGGTCCACCGTCCCACCCAGAACATGGAGCTCCAGCCGCCGGGGACCGGCCCCGGTGTCGATGGTGAGGCAGGTCTTGCGGGTGAGGCCGCAGTCGTAGACGTACTTGCCCACGCAGCGGATGCCGTTGCCGCACATGGCTCCCCGGGAGCCGTCCGCGTTGTACATCTCCATGGCGAAGTCGCCCCCCTGTCCCGGCCTGATACAGATCAGCCCGTCCGCTCCCACGCCGAAGTGGCGGTCAGAAAGCCGGACAGCCAGCTTGGGCAGGTCCTCCGGAGCCCCCTCCAGGCAGTCGAGGTAGATGTAGTCGTTGCCCAGGCCCTCCATTTTTGTAAAGCGCATTCAATACGCCTCCCTTCGCTGTCAGCCTATGCTCCAGAGGGCACAGAAAGACCGGGGACGGCCACTGCCGCCCCCGGTGGGGATCAATAGATTACCAGGTATTTCTCCAGCTCCCAGCTGGACACACGGGTCTGATACTCGTTCCACTCCTCCAGCCGGCCCTTGATAAACTGCCGGGTCACGTGCTCGCCCAGCACGTCCAGAATGAACACATCCTTCTCCAGCTCCTCCAGGGCATCCTTCAGGGTGTCGGGCAAGGTAAAAATGCCTTGCTTCTCCCGGGTGGCGTCATCCATGGCATAGATGTCTCCGGTGATCTCCGGGGGCGGGGTCAGGCCCCGGGAGATGCCGTCCAGGCCGGCGGCCAGGCAGACGGCCACCGCCAGATAGGGATTGCAGGAGGGGTCGGGGGAGCGCAGCTCCACCCGGGTAGCCTGGCCCCGGGCGGCGGGGATGCGGATGAGGGCGGAGCGGTTGGAGGCCGACCATGCCCGGTAGCGGGGGGCCTCGTGGCCCGCGCCCAGGCGCTTATAGGAGTTGACCAGCGGGTTTGTGATGGCGGTAAACCCCTGGACGTGGTCCAGAAGGCCCGCGATAAAGGCGTAGGCCGTCCTGGACAGCCCCCGCTCCCCGTTGGCGTCGTAAAATACGTTCTTCCCGTCCTTGAACAGGGACATATTCAGGTGCATTCCGCTGCCCGCGATGTCGTAAATGGGCTTGGGCATAAAGGTGGCATGGAGTCCGTTCTGCTGGGCGATGCTCTTGGCTGTGAGCTTGAAGGTCATGATCTTGTCCGCCCCGTCCAGGGCGTTGTTGTACTTGAAGTCGATCTCGTGCTGGGCCACGGCGCACTCGTGGTGGCTGGCCTCAATCTCAAAGCCCATCTTCTCCAGGTTCCGGCATATCTCCTGACGGGTGGACTCGCCGTGGTCCAGAGGACCCAGGTCGAAGTAGGCGGCCTCGTCCTTGGTATGGGTGGTGGCCCGGCCGTTCTCGTCGGTCTCGAACAGGAAGAACTCCAGCTCCGGGCCGATGTTGAACACATCGTAGCCCATGGACTCCGCCCGGCGCAGCACCCGGCGCAGCACGCCCCGGGGGTCGCCCACAAAGGGGGTGCCGTCGGTGTTGTACACGTCGCAGAACATGCGGGCCACTTTGCCCCCGGCCACCTTCTCCGGAACGATGACAAAGCTGTTCAGGTCGGGATAGAGGCACTGGTCCGACTCATGGATACGGGTAAAGCCCTCGATGGAGGAGCCGTCGAACATGATCTGGTTGTTGACCGCCTTCTCCACCTGAGAGGCGGTGATGGCCACGTTTTTCATCTGACCGAAAATATCGGTGAACTGCATCCGGATAAACTCGATTTTCTCCTCCCGGACGATGCGGATAATATCCTCTTTTGTATAGGCCATAAGCGAAACTCCTCACTTTACTAAATATCGGTCTTTAGTATCGCATTGACAGGACGGTATTGTCAAGGAATTTTATTGACAAATCGACACAAATTCGATAGACTGTCTGTTACCTTATATACAGAAAAAGGAGCGAGGCCCTATGAAAAAGCCTTTTGTCACCCTGGAGCAGCTTCAGGAGATTGCCAAGGACTACCCCACCCCATTTCACCTCTACGATGAGCGGGGCATCCGGGAAAACGCCCGGGCGCTGTACAAAGCCTTCTCCTGGAATCCGGGCTTCAAGGAGTATTTCGCCGTGAAGGCCACCCCCAACCCCCAGATTTTGAAGCTCCTCCGGGAGGAGGGCTGCGGGGTGGACTGCTCCTCCCTCACCGAGCTGATGATGTCTGACCGCTGCGGGTTCCGGGGAGACGAAATCATGTTCTCCTCCAACGACACCCCGGCGGAGGAGTTCGTCCTGGCGGACAAGCTGGGGGCCACCATCAATCTGGACGACATCACCCACATTGACTTTTTGAAGCAGACCATCGGACACATCCCCAAAAAGATCTCCTGCCGTTTCAACCCCGGGGGCGCTTTTACTCTGGGGGAGAGCGAGGAGGGCTTTCAGGTGATGGACAACCCGGGCGACGCCAAGTACGGCCTGACCCGGCCCCAGATGACCGAGGCTTTCCGCCGTCTGCGTGAGCTGGGGGCGGAGGAGTTCGGCATCCACGCTTTTCTGGCCTCCAACACCCTGTCCAACGACTACTACCCTACCCTGGCCGCCATCCTCTTCCGCACCGCCGTGGAGCTGAAGGAGGAGACAGGAGCCCACATCACCTTTATCAACCTGTCCGGGGGCGTGGGGGTGCCCTACCGGCCGGAGCAGCCCGCCAACGACATCGCGGTCATCGGCGAGGGGGTGCGGAGGGCTTATGAGGACATTCTGGTCCCCGCCGGGATGGGCAACGTGTCCATCTGCACCGAGCTGGGCCGCTTCATGCTGGCCCCCTACGGACATCTGGTGACCCAGGTGCTCCACCAGAAGCACATCCACAAGGAGTATATCGGCGTGGACGCCTGCGCCGCCAACCTGATGCGCCCGGCCATCTACGGGGCCTACCACCACATCACCGTGATGGGCAGAGAGGACGCCCCCTGTGACCACAAATACGATGTCACCGGCTCCCTGTGCGAAAACTCGGACAAGTTCGCTGTGGACCGGATGCTGCCGGAAATTCAGACCGGCGACCTGCTGGTCATCCACGACACCGGGGCCCACGGCCACGCCATGGGCTACCAGTACAACGGCCGGCTGCGCTCGGCGGAGGTGCTGCTGTGCCAGGACGGCTCCACCCGCCTCATCCGCCGGGCCGAGACCCCGGAGGACTACTTCGCCACGGCTATCTGGGACTAACCCGCCAGGGCACTCAGCTCTCGGGCCAGCCCCAGCGCCGCGTGGAAGAGATGCTCGCTCTCTATGCTGTTCTGCGCGGACACGCTCTCAAGCAGGACCCGCAGCTCTACGCCCTGTTCCTCGTTCATGCCCGCTTCTACCTTTTTCATCTGCATCTCCAGAGTATGGCTGGCTTCCCGGTACTCCGGGTCTGATACCACATCCCCCATACGCCTTTCCAGCACAAAATCGTATAGACACTTCATCAGATCGTCCATCGTGATACCTCCAAAATAAAATACGTCAGTTTTAACGTATCTCTATATTATACGTTAAATCCGGCGTTGTCAAGTAGGAGATGTAATTTTGTCTATTTTTTCTGAGCGATTGATTCAACTACGAAAAAGCAAGGGAATCTCCCAAATCGCATTCGCCAAAGAGATTGGCGTCTCACCCCGCACCTATCAGGACTACGAATATGGTGCGCGGGAACCGCAAGTATCCATTTTTGTCCGTATTGCGGACTTTTACGGCGTATCTCTGGATTATCTGGCAGGACGCAGCGACGAGAGGTGAATCCATTGAACATTATGTCGGAGCTGACCGTCATCTTCGGTCTGTGCCTGATCTCCGAGGGCGTCTCCGCCCTCATCCCCGTGGCCTTCCCGGCCAGCGTCATCGCGCTGCTCCTGCTGGCCGTGCTGCTGTTTACAAAGGTCCTCAAGCCGGAGCACATCCAACGGGTCAGCACCTTTCTGGTGGCCAACATGGCCTTTTTCTTTCTCCCCTCCTGTGTGGAGGTGGTCAAACACGCCCCCTCCATCCTGGGCCAGCTAGGTCCCTTCCTGCTTATCAGCTTCCTCACCGTGCCGCTGATCTACGGCGTTACCGCCTGGGCGGTCCAGCTTCTCATCCGCCTGATGGGGAAAGGGGGCGGCAGCCATGCTTGACGTCATGCTCTCCTCCCCCCTCTTCGGGCTGACCCTCTCCGCCGCCGCCTGGTGCGTAGGCCTCCGGGTGCAGAAAAAAATAGGGCCGCTGCCCCCTCTGCTCACCGCCGCCGCCCTGGTCATCGCCGTGCTGTCTCTCTTCCGCATCCCCTATGAGCGCTACGCCGCCGGCGGCGATTTCATCAAGCTGATGCTGGGCCCTGTCACCGCCGTGTTGGCCCTGAACATCTACAACCAGCGCTCCATTCTGAAGGAGCGCTTCCTCCCCGTCCTGGCCGGCTGTCTGGCCGGCAGCCTCACCAGCGTGGGCAGCATTCTGGCGCTGTGCAAGGCGTTCCATGTGGACGACGCCCTGGCCGCCTCCCTCCTGCCCAAGAGCGTCACCACCGCCATCGCCATCGGCATTGCCGAGAGCCGGGGCGGGATCGGCGGCATCGCCGCGGCGGCGGTGATGGTGGCCGGCCTCACCGGGGCGGTATTCGCCCCCCTCTTCGCCAGGCTGTTCCACATTACCGACCCCGTGGCGGAGGGGCTGGCCATCGGGGCCTGCTCCCACGCCCTGGGCACCACCCGAGCTATGGAGATCGGTCCGGTCCAGGGGGCCATGAGCTCCATTGCCATCTGTGTCTGCGGTATTCTGACCTCCATTCTGGTTCTCTTTCTATGAAAAGACCGCCTTGCCATCGGCAAGGCGGTTTCTCTTATCTCTTCCGGTTGAAAATACGCTCCAGCATATCCCAGTCGTCGTCAGCCACGGCTGGCTTGGGAGGCTCGGGAACGGGCTCAGGTTCCGGTTCCGGCTCGGGCTCGGGCTCAGGGGCGGGTTCCTCAGCCGCGGCAGACGCGGGCGCGGCCACAGGCATCTGGAAAACGGGCTGCTCCTGCATATAGGGGAAGGGGATGTCCTGATCCTCCTCAAAGCCGGTAGCAATCACCGTAACCCGGATTTCATCCTCCAGCGTCTCGTCGAAAGCGGCGCCGAAGATGATGTTGGCGTCGGGATAGGCGGCCTCCTGGACCAGATTGGCGGCGGTCTCCACCTCCTCCAGTCCGATATCCATGGAGCCGGTGACGTTGATGAGCACTCCCCGTGCGCCGTTGATGGAGGTCTCCAGCAAGGGGCTGGAAATGGCCATCCGGGCCGCCTCCTCCGCCTTGTTCTTGCCGGCGGCCCGGCCTACGCCCATATGGGCGCGGCCCGCGTCCTTCATGACGGCGGACACGTCGGCAAAGTCCTGGTTGATGAAGCCGGTGTTTTTAATCAGATCGGAGATGGACTGGACGGCCTGCTGCAGCACATCGTCGGCGATCTCAAAGGCGTTGAGCATGGTAATCTTCTGGTCGCTGGCCAGCTTGAGCCGCTCGTTTGGGATAATGACCAGGGAATCCACCTTGGAGCGCAGCTCGGCGATACCCGCCTCGGCCTGACGCATCCGGCGGGGACCTTCAAACCGGAAGGGCTTGGTCACCACACCCACGGTGAGGATGCCCTGTTCCTTGGCGATGTCGGCCACGATGGGGGCGGCCCCCGTGCCGGTGCCGCCGCCCATGCCGGCGGTGATAAACACCATATCGGTGTTCTCCAGAGCCTCGGCCACCTGCTTGCGGCTCTCCTCGGCGGACTTGCGGCCCACCTCCGGGTCGGCGCCGGCGCCCTGTCCGTTGGTCAGCTTCTCGCCGATCTGAATTTTATTGGTAGCGCTGGAGGCCTCCAGCGCCTGCTTATCCGTGTTGACGGCGATAAACTCCACGCCCTTGGTCCCCGTGCGGACCATACGGTTGACCACGTTGTTGCCGCCGCCGCCCACGCCGATCACCTTGATATTGACCACGCTGTCAGGACCCATATCCAATCCAAACGCCATTATGTCTCCTCCTATGTACATCGGGAGCCGCCGCAAGGTCTTGTGGCCTTCTCCCAGCTTTCATCAAGATTTTGTTACATTGTACCGCAGTTTTATCCATTGGTCAAGAGGAAATCACATATCCGACCAAACTTTCCACATTTTTCATGTCAATCAGCCCTCCGGCTTCGCCGGCGAGTACACCGCCTCGTGCTTCTCCTGGGTCAGATCAATAGTGCCGGCGGCCTCCGGGCCGTATTTCTCCTCCATCTGCTCCCGGACGGCCCGCATCAGTCGGATATTGTAGCCGAAGTCGGCGTTCAGCTTCATTTTCACATCAAAGCGGTCCGCGTACCGCACAATCAGCCGGGTGGCCTCCAGTTGAATCCGGGATATCTCCCGGAACAGGTCCGCGTCCTCCATCGCCCCCAGTAAGGCGGTGAGAGCTTCCAGCCGGGTGGCCTCCCCCTCCGGCACCTTCATCATCTCCCCCGCCTGAGGCGCAATGGCGGTCAGCCCGGTCACCGCGATGGCCGTACTGTTCTCCGGGGCCTGCTCCAGCAGCTTGCCCCGCACGCTGATGAGCCAGGATTCCTGAGCCAGCGCCGCCGGCTCCCCGTCCTTCTTCCCTTCGCCCAGCTCCTCCCGAACGGCGGCCGCCTGTTCGGGGGAGGGCGCCTCCACCCGGGCTACCGCCTCCCACTCGGTCACGTCGATCCGGATGGTGCTGGGCAAGGCGCGGTTAATGGACAGCTCCCCTACATAGGGCAGCCGGGTGCGGATTTTCCGATCGATGCTCACCTTGTTCAGGGCGTACAGGTTGTCGCCCATCTGGATGCCCGAAGCCGCGATAATCTCCTCCTGGGTGTAGCGCTGATTTCCGGTGACCTCCACCGTCTCCACCCGGAAGAACACCGTAGCTCCTCCCGTCAGCGCAACCACCACCGCCAGAACGCACAGCAGCTTGAACAGCGGCCCGAACCGGCCTCTGTTTCTTCTGTGCGTTCTGCTGCGGCTGCTGCGTCTAGACATGTCGCCCTCCCAAACTTCGCTTCGCTTCGCTGCCCGTCCTCTCCCAGCGGGTCCCGACAGTCTCCTGTTTGGGGTCCGTGGCGCTCCTTACGGCAGTTCCCGGATGTCGGCCCCCAGAGCGCGGAGATTTTTGTCCAGGTCCTGATAGCCCCGCCGGATGTGGCGCAGCTCAGACACCTGGCTTGCCCCTTCCGCCCCCAGTGCCGCCACCACCAAAGCGGCTCCGCCCCGCAGGTCGGGACTGCGCAGGCCGGCTCCGTGGAGCATTCCCACTCCCGACACCATGGCGGCCCGCCCGGCGATCTGGATATCCGCGCCCATACGGCGCAGCTCATCCACATGGCGGTAGCGGCTGTCGAAGATGTTCTCCACAAAGAGGGTTGCCCCCTCCCCGCCCGCCAGAGCGGCCATGAGGACGGCCTGGGCGTCAGTGGGGAAGCCAGGGTAGGGCGCGGTGCGCACCGGGCGGATGCCTCTCAGCGGCCCGGCATTGGCCAGGGTGACTCGGTCCCGGCCAGTATGTACGGTACAGCCCGCCTCCTCCAGGCAGGCCAGCACAGCGGTGAGGGTGTCCGGCGCCACGCCGGTCAGCTCCGCTTCTCCTCCGGCGGCCGCCACGCCGCACAGGTAAGTCGCGGCGGCGATTCGGTCGCCCATCACCCGGTGCTCCGCCGGATGGAGAGGCGCGCCGCCCCGGACGGCGATGGCCGGGGTACCGGCGCCGTCAATCTCCGCCCCCATCGCCCGAAGAAAATTCTGTAAATCGACAATCTCCGGTTCCTGGGCCGCCCCCACGATGGTGGTGACCCCCGGACAGCCGCAGGCGGCCAGCATGATGTTCTCGGTAGCCCCTACGCTGGGGATGGACAGGCAGATCTCCCGCCCGCTCAGCCCCTCCCGCCCCCGGCGGCAGCACAGAGCGCCCTGCTCCTCCAAAATTTCCGCCCCCAGCGTACGCAGGGCGGACAGGTGCAGATCGATGGGCCGTGGGCCCAGCTCACAGCCCCCGGGATAGAACAGCTCCGCCGTCCCCAGCCGGGCCAGCAGCGCCCCCAGGAAGATTACCGAGGAACGCATCTCCCGCATGAGGCGCTCGGGAATATCGCTTCGGCCCAGGGCGGAGGCGTCGATGACAACGGTATTCCCCTCCCGGTCCGCCCTGCAGCCCAGCAGGCGCAGGATGTCCAGGGTGGCGGACACGTCAGACAGGTCGGGGCAGTTATGGATCACGCTCTGCCCGGGGGCAAGCAGGCAGGCGGCCAGAATGGGCAGGACGCTGTTCTTGCACCCGTGGATGGCCAGGGCTCCGTACAGGGGCCGTCCGCCCTGAATTTCGTAATAGCTCATGGGATAGCCCTCCTAAGTCAGGATTCAGGCTATCCTATGCAAATGGGAAAGATTTGGTTTATTTCATGATCTCCCGCAGCGTCTCATAGATTTTCTCACCGGCGTCGGGCACGGCCATCGCCTTAAGCGCGGCCGCCATCTTCTCCCGGCGCTCCCGCTCCCGGAGGAGGAGGGCCGCCTCATCGTAGAGGGTGTTCTCCACACAGTCAGCTTCCCGCAGGAGAACAGCCGCCCCCTGGTCAGAGAGCACCCGGGCGTTCTTCTCCTGGTGGTTGGCGGTGACATTGGGGGAGGGCACCAGCACGGCGGGCCTGGCGATGGCGGTCAGCTCTGAGATGGTGGAGGCCCCCGCCCGGCACAGCACCAGGTCGGCGGCGGCCATGACAAGAGGCATGTCGTAGACATACTCCCGCACCTCAATGCCGTTGTCTCCCAGCTTCAAGCCCCGGCGGAGCAGCTCCTCCTGCATCCAGGGGAAGTCCCGGCCGGCGCCGTGGATGTGCCGCCAGGGGGCGCCCTCGTAGCACTCCTTGGCGATAAAATCCAACATCTTCTGGTTCATGACCTCTGCCCCCAGCGAGCCCCAGTAGGACAGCAGTAAGGGCCGGCCGTCGGAAAAGCCCAGCTTTTCCCGTGCCTCCTGGCGGGTGTATTTGAAAAAGTCCCCCCGCACCGGCGTGCCGGTGACCACCACCTTTTCCGGGTTATCATAGTGCTCCCGGCTCTCCTCAAAGCCCACCATCACCCGGTCCACCACCTTGGACAGGGCCTTGGTGGTCAGGCCGGGAACGGCGTTTGACTCGTGGACGGCGGTGGGGATGCCCCGGTGGGCGGCCTCGTTGACCACCGGGAAGGAGGCGTAGCCCCCGGTGCCCACCACCAGGTCTGGCCGGAACTCGTCCAGGATGGCCTTGGCCTGCTTTTTGGACCTGCCCAGATTCACCAGAGTGCCCAGATTGTGGACAATCTCGGCGGGGGCAAAGGAGCGGTGGAAGTTGGTGATGGTCACTGTCCGGATCTGATAGCCCTCCTTGGGCACCAGCTTGTTCTCCATGCCCCCGTCCGCCCCCACAAAGAGGACGCGGCAGCCGGGGTGCTTCTCCTGAAAGATACGGGCCAGGGCCACCGCCGGGTTCACATGTCCCGCGGTGCCGCCGCAGGTAAACAGTATGTTCATAAAAACACCTCGTCAATCCTTTCTGGGAGCCGGTATCTGCCGTGAAATACTCAATATCATGCCCATCTCGGCCAGCTGGATCATCAGGGCGGTGCCGCCGTAGCTGAAGAAGGGCAAAGAGATGCCGGTATTGGGGATCAGCCCGGTGACCACGCCGACGTTAAAAAACACCTGGGCGGCCAGCAAGGTGATGATGCCCACGGTGGTGAGCATGCCGAATTTATCCCGGGCGTGGAGGGCAATCCAGTAGCCCCGGAGGATAAGCAGAGCGAACAGCAGCAGGATGAGATAGCCCCCCACCAGCCCCAGCTCCTCCACCCCGATGGAGAAGATCATGTCGTTCTCCGGCTCGGGGACGAAGCCGTACTTCTGGTTGCTCTCCCCCAGCCCCCGGCCCAGCAGGCCCCCGGAGGCGAGGGAGTACATGCCCTGACGGAACTGAAAGCCCTCCACCTGGGGGTCCGCCGCCCAGGGGTCCAGCCAGAGGGCAAACTTTTTCCGCACATAGCCCGTAGTCGCATACATAAGGGCCACCAGGGCCGCTCCCGCGCCCCCCAGGCCGATAAACCACCACAGACTGATGCCGGACACCAGCAGCACGGCGGCGGCTCCCACCGCCACCAGCAGCGCGCCGGACACATGGCGCTCAAAGGCCACCAGTCCCAGCACCGCCACCAGCACCAGGCCGTAGGGCACCAGCTCCAGAAAGCCGATCTTCTCCAGCCAGTTCAACGCCCGCCCGGTGGCGGTGCGCTTTGTAAAGCGCTTCTTGTGCTCCGTGTCCCGTTTGCACAGCCGGGCGGCGAAGAAGAGCACCACCGCCACCTTGGCAATCTCCGAGGGCTGGTAGGTAGGCCCGGCCACCAGCAGCAGCTTCAGCCAGCGCCGCTGGCCGTTGATGGGGGCGTTCAGACCGGGGATGTAACAGATAATCAGCAGGACGATGGCCACCCCCAGCGCCAGGGGGGCCATCCAGCGGAAGTGCTGGTAGTTGATGCGGGACACCACACACATGGCCGCCACCCCAGCCCCGGCGTATAGAGCCTGACGGGTGATGTAGAAATAGGGATTGTTGCTTACCGGAGGCTCAGAGTCCCGGAAGGCGGTGTAGTAGGAGGCCGAGAAGAGAATCACCAGCCCGATGCCCAGCAGCATCAGCACCAGCATGAGAAAGGGCAGGTCCAGCGGGCCCCGGGCCAGCTGCTCCTCCATGGTCAGATCGCGTTTCGCTTTGCGGGCCAAAGGATGGGCCTCCTTTCAGGTCTTATAATACCTCATCCGCCCCCTTCGGGGGCACCTTCCCCTAAAGGGGAGGGCTTTAGGTCCGCAGCCTTTGGCTTCCCCTTTAGGGGAAGCTGTCGAGCGAAGCGAAACTGATGAGGTCAAACATTTACATGGGATACCGGTACATGACCCCCAAAAAGCCCAGACAGCACAGGGCCAGAGTGACGCCGGAAAAGACGCAGAACAGCTTGGTCTCGCTCCAGCCCCCCATCTCGAAGTGGTGGTGCAAGGGAGCCATACGGAAAAACCGCTTGCCGTGGGTCTTTTTGAAATAGACCACCTGAATGATGTCGGAGAGCACCTCTACCACATAGACCAGACCCACAACGGGAATCACCAGGGGGATATCCAGGGCAAAGGCCAAGCCGCACACCATTCCCCCCAGGAAGAGGGAGCCGGTGTCGCCCATGAACACCTTGGCCGGGTGGAAGTTGTAGATGAGGAAGGCGGCCAACCCGCCCGCCAGGGCGGCGGAGAGGATAGCCAGGTCGTTGCGCCCGAACCAGGCGGAGGCCGCCATATAGAACAGGGCCACGGGGATGGTGACGCCGGTGGCCAGACCGTCGATGCCGTCTGTGAGGTTGACAGCGTTCACCGTGCCCACCATGACAAAGGCGGCAAAGACCATGTACACCACCCAGGGTAGAGGGAAGGTCACGTTGAAGAAGGGGACGAACAGGTTAGGGGTGAGATAGCCCTCTCCCCGCATGAGCACCGTGAAGGCAATGGCCGCCGCCAGCTGGAGCAGAAACTTCTGGGCGGCGGTGAGGCCCTCGTTGGCGTGGTGGCGCAGCTTCTGGAAATCGTCGATCATTCCGATGGCCCCGAACACCAGGGCGAAGAGAAAGACATACAGGTGGTTAAAGTTCCCCGCCCGAAGCTCCTCCCAGCCGGCCACCACGCAGGCCGCGCCGATGGCCAGGATGAACATAATCCCGCCCATGGTGGGGGTGCCCTGCTTGGACATGTGCCAGGTGGGGCCATCGGCCCGGATGGACTGGCCGGCCTTCAGCCGGCGCAGCAGCGGGATTAGAATCTGCCCCACAATGGCGGCCACGCCGAAGGCCACAATAAAACTGAGGATGTATGTCATATCTGGAACCCTCCCGGTTTCTCTCTTTTGAATCACACAAGGCAGCCGATTATATCATATCTGCTAAAACTTTTCCAGTCATTTTTTGTCCTTCCCCTGTCCGTTTGAACCAGTCCGCCACAATCTCCCGCTCGTCCGTTCGTCGGCACACGCTTTATATCCCTCGCTTTGCCCATTTGGGCAAAGCTCGCTCATTTCGCCGCGCCTCCTCCCCCAAACGCACCCGCTGCGCTGGGCTGCGTTTGGGCATCCCGGAACCAGTCCGCCACAATCTCCCGCTCGTCCATATGATACTGCACGCCGTTGATCTCCTGGTAGGTCTCGTGGCCCTTGCCCGCCAGCACGATCACATCCCCCGGCCCGCCCCGGTCCAGGGCCCAGGCGATGGCCGCCCGACGGTCGGGCTCCACGTGGAGGGCGGCGTCCGCCCCCTCCATGCCGGCCAGAATGTCGCCGATGATAGCCAGGGGGTCCTCAGTGCGGGGGTTGTCGGAAGTGACCACCGCCACATCGGCCAGCTCCCCGGCGACGGCCCCCATGATAGGCCGCTTGGTCCTGTCCCGGTCGCCGCCGCAGCCGAAGAGGCAGATCAGCCGTCCCGCGGTGAAGTCCCGGGCGGTGGTGAGGATGTTCTCCAGGGCGTTGGGGGTATGGGCGTAGTCGATGATGACGGTGTAGGCCCTGGGTACGGGCACCACCTCCACCCTACCTTTCACCCCCCGAACAGAGGGCATCACCCGGGCCATGTCCTCCAGCTCCAGGCCCAGGCACAGGCCGGCGGCCAGGGCGGCCAGGGCGTTGTAGATGGAGAATCCCCCGGGGATGGGCAGATACACCCGGCTGAGCTGCCCCAGCGTCAGGGCTTCAAACTCCACATGGCTGGGGAACAGGCGGATATTCCGGGCGGACAGGCCGGCTTCGGCTTTGTTCTCCGAGTAGGTAAAGACCGGGCAGCTCACCCGCTCCCGATACCACCGCCCCGCCGGGTCGTCCAGGTTGAGGACAGCTGTCCTGCACTGCCGGAACAGCAGTCCCTTGGCGTCCCGGTACGCCTCCATGGTGCGGTGGTAGTCCAGGTGGTCCTGGGTCAGGTTGGTAAAGACGGCCGCGTCGAAGGTGAGCCCCGCCGTCCGGTGCTGGGCCAGGGCGTGGGAGGAGGCCTCCATCACCACGTAGGCGCACCCCTCGTCGGCCATCCGGCGCAGGAGGGATTGCAGCTCGAAGCTGTCCGGGGTGGTGCGGTGGGCGGGCAGCTCCGCCGCACCGATCATGTTCCGGTTGGTGCCGATGAGCCCTACCTTGGCCCCTGTCGTCCGCTCCAGCAGCTCCTTGAGCAGGCTGGTGGTGGTGGTCTTGCCGTTGGTTCCGGTAACTGCCGCCAGGGTCATGCCGTCCCCGGGACGGCCAAACCAGTTGGCCGAGATCAGGGCCAGGGCGCGGCGGCTGTCCTCCGTCACCAGCCAGGGGCCGGGAAGATCCGGAGTCTGCTGGCACAGCACGGCGGCCGCCCCCTTTTCCAGAGCGGTCTCGATGTATAGGTGGCCGTCCGTCTTGTCGCCGGACAGGGCCACAAAGAGCGCCCCGGGCTGAATAGTTCGGGTGTCGCAGGATATGGAAGAAATTTCCATATCCAGGCCGGTACTCTCCCCCGTGAGGGGGACGCCGGCCAAAAGGTCGCGCAAGATCATGGTGTCACCCCTCACGGGTGTGGTTTCATTCTATATAAGCTGTGCGTATAAAATTGCTGCCAGCGGGCCGCCGAGGGCGGCGGCCCCTACACATCCCTTGTAGGGGTCGGCCCCCTGGCCGACCCGTCTGCCAGAAATTCTGACGTTTGCCATGATCACCCCACATACCCGTCCTCCACCACGTTGAAGAACCGAACGTCCACCACAGTGCCGATGGCGGCCACGTCGCCGCCCGCCACGCTCTGGCGCTCGGCGGTGGTGGAGTTGCCGTAGTAGGTGGACACACCGGAGGCCCGCATAAAGAAGCCGGCTTTCTCCAGAGCGGCCCTGGCCCCCTCATAGGTCATTCCGGTAACGTCCGGGACGGCGGCGCTCTCCTCCGGGGCGGCGTCGCCCAGGTAGAGGATCACGGTGGAGCCGCCGGGGATGCTGGCGCTGGCGGCGGGGACCTGCCGGGAGACGGTGTCCCCTTCGCCGATGGTGCGGAATTTCAGATTCTTCTTTTTCAGTGCGCTCTCCGCATCGGCCAGGGACATGCCGGTCACCTTGGGCATGGATACGTCCACCGCGGCCGACTCGCCGGCGCTGTACACTTTCTCGATGCCCATGTAGTCCAAGATCTGGGCGATGAGGGGGCCGGCCTTCTTGGCGGCCATGTTGCCGCCGCTGATGTAGACGCCGGTGGTGGACCAGTCGCTCCCCGGCTCCTTGGGCTTGGGCCGGTCATAGGCCAGGAGAACGATCACCTGGGGGTCGTCGGCGGGGGCGTAGCCCATGAAGGAAACCAGGGTGTGGTCCTTCTCCAGGCGCACCTCGGAGGAGCCGGTCTTGCCGCCGATTCGGTAGCCCGCCACATAGGCGTTGCCGCCGGTGCCCTCGGACACGACCTTTTCCAGGATGTTTGCCGCCCGCTGGCTGGTCTGCTGGCTGACCACCTGCCGGACCACCTCGGTCTGGGTGTTCTGGATGACGGTGCCGTCCTGAGCGGTGACGGTCTGCACCACATAGGGTTTCACCAGATTACCCCCGTTGATGACGGCGGAAAAGGCGCAGATCATCTGCAAGGGGGTGATCTCAAACCGCTGGCCGAAGGAGGCGGTGGCCAGCTCCACCGGGCCCATCTTCTCCTTGGGCCAAATGGCGTTTTTCAGGCTGGCCTCACCGGGCAGGTCGATGCCGGTATTCTCCATCAGGCCGAAGGCCTCGAAGTATTGGTAAAATTTATCCCTGCCCAGCCGCTGGCCGATCTCCATAAAGGCGGGGTTGCAGGAGTTTCCCACCGCCTTGGTCAGGTCCTGGTCCAGGTGGCCCTGTCTTCTGGAGCAGTGGATGGTCTCGGTGGCCACCTGGACGGAGCCGGAGCAGAAGAAACGATCGCTCTCCTTCACCAGCCCCTCCTCCAGGGCGGCGGCCAGCACCACCGCCTTGAACACGGAGCCCGGCTCATACCGGGAGTCGATGGCCCGGCTGCGCCACTGGGTGTTCACCGCGTTGGAGTAGGCCTGGGCCTCCGCCTTGCTCATCAGCTCGCTGTCGGTAAGGTTCTCGGTGTTGGCCGCCTTCAGCTTCTCAAAGATCTCGTTTTTGTCCGTCTCCATCTGGGCGAGGAGCCGCTCGTCTGTAACCTTGGAGTAGCTGTTGGGGTCAAATTCCGGGGAGCTGGCGATGCCTAAGACCGCCCCCGTCTTGGGATTCATGGCGATGGCGAAGGCTCCCCCCTGGATGTCGAAGTCCTCGATCCCCTCCTCCAGAGTCTTTTCCAGGTAGGACTGGATGGTGGCGTCGATGGTGAGAGTCAGGTTGTAGCCGTCCACCGCATCCACATAGTTGGCATAGGTGTTGAACCGCTCGGTGCCTCCGGCGGTGCGGGTGGTGTACACCCGGCCGGCGGTGCCCTCCAGCAGCTCGTTGTACACCGCCTCGATGCCGTAGGCCCCTCCGTTGTCGTTGACAAAGCCCAGGGCCTGGGCGGCCAGACCGGCGTAGGGGTAGTACCGCTTGGTGCTGTTGATTAGATAGAGATAGGAGGACGTCTTGTTCTCGGCGATGTAGGAGCGCAGGCTCTCGGCCTCCTCCTCCTCGATGTTGGTCCTGATCTCCCAGTAGGCCGACTTGGTGTTGTGGACCTGTTTGACCACCCGCTCCCGGTCCAGCGTGGGCGCCAGGGCCATCAGCTCCTCCACCATCTGGTCCTGCCGGGCGGCCACCCTGGCGCTGTAGACCTCCTCGTCCAGGGGCTTGCCGTTCTCATCCTTGTTGGGCACGCTTTTCACCAGGTCCAGGGGGGACAGAATCAGCTTATACACCGTGGCCGACATGGCCATCACGTTGCCGTTGCGGTCATAGATGTTCCCCCGGCTGGCCGAGATGGAGAAATCCAGAGTCTGCTGCTGAGCGGCCATCTTCTGGTACTCGTCGTGGTGGACGATGGCGATGTCCCACAGCTTCCAGGCCAGCGGGACGAACATCAGCACCCCACATACCAGCATCAGGAAGATGGTGCGCCGGAAAATCGCCCGCTTGGAGTGGGTGCCCCGGGTGGCGCTCGTGGGGGCGCCCGTCCAGCTGAGGCCCTGCTCATATTTCCTTCTGGTGCTCATGGAGATTCCCTCCTTCCTGTGGTGTCACGCCTCGGTCCCTTCGCCGCCGGGTCGCTTTCACTCCGACTCGGAACACAAACAGACCCGCTTTTCGGCTCTTGGTTTGTTTTCCTCGCTCCGTTCCAAGCTCCCATCTCCGGCCTAAGAGCCGCCGCTTTGCGGCGGTTGGCCTCCGAAACGCCCGCCTGCGGGCGGGTGTGCTCAGGGATTCGGCGCTTCTTGTGGAAAAGGGCGCAAGAAACGATTTCTTGCGCCCGAAATTCTCTATTTACCGGTGAGCTTGCGCGCCTGCCCAACCGCCCGTATCCACTGTATGTACGGGTCAGCGGAAATATTCTGTAATGCTGACGAAAATGCTTTCGATCCCGTCCGCAATGGTCTGGAGACCGGACATGCCCTTTTCCTCCTCGAAAACGATCACCGTGTCCGGCTCGGACAGGTCGATGTAGACCACCTGGTCCCCTGTGGGCCGCACCATGGTGTCCTCCACCGCTTTCTGGACGGTGGCCAGGTCAAAGACCTTCTCATACTGGGCGGACAGGGTCACATTTTCCTCCTTCAGCTGGGACAGCTCCCGGCGCAAGGAGACCATTTCGTCGTTGGCCACCGTCAGCTGGGCATAGCTGGTAATCAGCATGACGGCAAACACGGCGACCGCCAGAAAGCCCACCACCGCGAAGGGGGCGATTTGTCCCGCCTGCCGCACCTCCACCCGGGCTCGCTCGTGGCGGCGTACCTGTTCCCGCCGCTTGGGCTGGGGTACGGGGATATACTCCTCCTCCCGGCGTGGGACCCGGACGGCGTTTCCATCGTAGAGGGGGGAATAGGCCGCGCTGCCGTATGTGCTGTATGCAGTTGTGGTACGGCGTCGGTTGGCGGCCATGGCGTGTTCTCCTCTATAGCTTCTCGGCTGCCCGAAGCTTGGCGCTGCGGGCCCGGGGGTTTTCCTCAATCTCCTGCCCACCGGGCAGGATGGGTTTTTTGTTCACCAATCTGATGTCCGGCGTCTTTCCGCAGACGCAGACGGGGAAATCCGGGGGACAGGTGCATCCTCTGGCAAATTCGGCCAGGCCGGTTTTTACAATGCGGTCCTCCAGGGAGTGGAAGGTAATCACAGCCAGCCGCCCGCCCTTGTTCAGCCGGGGGACCGCCCGCTGGAGCATCCGCTCCACGCAGGCCAGCTCGTCGTTGACGGCGATGCGGATGGCCTGAAAGGTGCGCTTGGCGGGGTGCTGCTTCTCCCGCAAGGCCTTGGCCGGCATGGCGCTCTTGATGATCTCCACCAGCTCCAGAGTGGTGGAAATGGGCTTGTCCTCTCTCCGGCGGGCGATGGCCCCGGCAATCTGAGGGGCGTAGCGCTCCTCGCCGTACCGGGAAATGATCCGGCGCAGCTCATCCTGAGGCCAGCCGTTGACAATGCCGGCGGCGGTGACCCCCTCCTCCCGGTCCATACGCATGTCCAGGGGGGCGTCGGCCATATAGGAGAAGCCCCTTGTCCCATCGTCCAGCTGAGGGGAGGACACCCCCAGATCGAAGAGCATCCCGTCCACGCAGGACAGGGACAGCTCGTCCAATATCTCGTCCACCCGGTCGAAGTTGCTGTGGATCAGGGTCACCCGATCCATCCAGGGGGCCAGCCGCTCCCGGGCGGCATCCAGCGCCGCCCGGTCCCGATCCACGCAGATCAGCCGCCCGGCGGTCAGCCGCCTGGCAATCTCCCGGCTGTGGCCCGCCCGGCCCAGAGTGCCGTCCAGATAGGTTCCCTCGGGGCGGATGTTCAGTGCCTCAATGCACTCGTCCAGCAGCACTGGGCGGTGGGTAAACTCGCTCATATCAGAACCCCAGCTCGGCCATACAGGCGGCCATCTTCTCGGGCGTCATCTCTTCCTCCTCCTGGGCTCTCCACTCCTCGGCGGACCATATTTCTGCCCGGTCGTGAACTCCGATGATGACGGCGTCCTTCTCCAGTCCCGCGTATCTGCGCAGCTTCTGGGGGATGACAATGCGGCCCTGGCTGTCCGGCTCGCACTTGGCGGCATTGGCAAACAGAGGGCGCATGGCTTGGGACTGACTCATAGGCAAGGATGCAAATTTTTCGGTGAAGCGGTCCCAGGAAGCCTGAGGATAGATGGCCAGACAGGCGTCCACGCCCATGGCCAGGTAAAAGGTGACGCCCAGCTCTTCCCGAAGTCTGGCGGGGATGAACAACCGGCCCTTGGCGTCGATGCTGTGTTCGTATGTGCCGGTCACGTCCCCTCACCTCTCCCCACTTCAATGCTATATTCAGGGATTCTACTCCACTTCGCTCCACTTTGCTTTTTCAGTATAAATCCTGTTGACATAAAAATCAAGTGTTTTTTTCTGCCTCTTTTGTGCCAAACTTAGCAATTTTCTTAAAAAACTTGCATTTTTCCCGTTTAAAACGCATGTTCTATTTCGGTAAAAAGTCCTGTGATTCTCCTCTCGCATACAAGATATACGGCGTGAATTTCTCAGGCTTGTCAATATCTTGTGTCCCTTTCAAAAGCCTATTGCTCCTCCCTTGCGCCAAACTTCTCCGAAAAAGTTTTGAATTAATTTTTTCTCACTCATTTTTCCTCAAAAACACCTTTTCTGGCGGAGAGAAACGTGGTATACTAAGTCGAAATCTGCATTGGGAGGAAACGATATGCTGTATCACGACTGGGCGGCCTTGGAGCAGGCCTGCCTGTCCTGCCAGAAGTGCGCCCTGGCCGACACCCGGCAAAACGTGGTTTTCGGCACCGGGCCTCGGGACGCCGAGGTCATGTGCATCGGCGAGGGCCCCGGCGAAAACGAGGACCTCCAGGGCCAGCCTTTCGTTGGCCGGGGGGGCAAGCTGCTGGATGATATGCTGGAGCTTGTGGATCTGAGCCGGGATAAGAACGTGTACATCGCCAACATGGTCAAGTGCCGCCCGCCCCAGAATCGGGACCCGCTGAACACCGAGCAGGATGCTTGCATCGACTATCTCCGCAGCCAGGTGAGCCTCATTCGGCCCAAGATTATCATCTGTCTGGGGCGGATCGCCGCCTGCCGTCTCATAAAAGAGGACTTCAAAATCACCCGTGAACACGGCCAGTGGTTCGAAAAAAACGGCGTGTGGATGACCGCCCTGTTCCACCCGGCCGCCATTCTCCGGGACCCTCGCCGCCGTCCGGAGACCTTTGAGGACCTGAAGGCCATTCAGGCCAAAATTCTGGAAATCTGCGACCACACTTATTAAGGTATTATTTCCGCGCTTCGGGGCATACTGGCTCTGAGGTGATCGTATGGATTTGAACATGAACGCGGCGGTGACCTTCGGGGAGCTGCTGCAAAAGAATCCCCAGGCCGCCGCCTACTACGACCGCTGCACTCCGGAGCAGCGCAACGCCATCCTGTTCCAGTTGGGACAGGTGACCAGTCAGTCCCAGCTGCGGGCCTTTGTAGACAACCTGCCCAGCGCGTCCTGTTAAAAAATTTCCCGCCTTGTCAGGCGGGAAATTTTTTATAACCTGTATTCATAACCGAAAATACCAGATGGGCGAGGGATTTCCCAGCCAGACAAGGCATATTTTCGCAGGAATACTGAATGTATTCCAAGAAAATTTAACGGAGTATGGCTGGGAAAGACCCGCCCAGACGGTCGTTTGAGGTTGTGAATACAGGTTCTTAACCCCATCCGCCGGTGAACTCCGGCTGACAGTCGGTGTCCTGGACCACAAAAATCTCGTAAAGATGGGACAGGGCGTCCCAGGTGGCGGTATCCAGACAGCCTGTCGCGGGCAGTCCGGCCGCCCGCTGGAGCCAGCGGATATTGTCCGCCGTGGCGGGGCCGTTGCAGCCGTCCGCGTCACAGGGGATGATGCCCTCAAAGTGCCCGGCCAGAATGTTGAACATGGTCTGGGGCACGATCATATACTCCTTGGTCTCCCCCTCGTGGACCGTAATTCCCTCGGAGGGAAATATCCGGGTAGCCCGGGAGTAGCCGGTCTGGGACTGCTGGGCCAGCCAGGCGTCTCGGATGGCGTTCCAGGTGGCCCGGTCCACCGTCCCGGTGACCGGCAGGCCCGCCGCCTTCTGAAATCGCATCACCGCCTCCAGAGTGCGCTCGCCGAAAACCCCGTCCACCGCCAGCTCCGGCAGGAATTTATATGTGAATGACAGCTGCCGGAGCATATACTGCAGGCTGCTCACAGGCCTGGACAGCAGCTCCCGCTCCATCAGCTCCCTCTGCGCTGTGTTGTCTTTCATACCATCACTCCTCTCTGTCCGTCCCGCTGACCCGGTTCCAGGGGACGGCCCCGATACTGGCCCATTCGGGGGGTGTTGTCCCACCGGCCCGGCCCATTCTCCGGCATGCCGTCCGCCATTACCGGCACGGCGTCCTCCCGTAGGGACTGCGCCCGCACCGTGTCCCGGCGCAGGAAGTAGTTGGCCAGGGCAAAGTTGCTGTAAATGGAATTCCAGGTGGTCTCGTCCACATAGCCATTTGGGGTGAGGCCCACCAACTGCTGGTAGGTGCGCACCGCCTGGGCGGTTGCCGGACCGAACTCGCCGTCTACCGTCATGGGAGACAGGGAGCTGTCAAATTGGGCCAGCAAGGCCAGCATATACTGGAGAATACCCACCTCGGGGCCGCTGTCCCCGTCCGCAAGAGGGCCGGAAAACTGAAACTGAACGGTGACGAAGTCCTGCCCCTGGCTCACCAGCTCGGCCAGCTGAAGGATTCCCGTGTAAAGATAGACCATCTTGTACCAGGTGGCCTTGCCCACCACCCCGTCGGGAACCAGATTGAAGATGCGCTGGAAGGTGATGACCGCCTCCCGGGTATCCTCGTCAAAGACTCCGGTGGCGGGGGAAATCTTGGGAATGGCCGGGTAGTTCTGGGAGATGCGGTTGAGCATGGCCTGGACCACCACCACGTTCTCCCCTACCGAGCCCAGGCGGAGGGGCGTCTGGGGATAGGTGGGAGAAATGTTTTGAATGGGGGCGTTTACCACCAATTCGATATTGTCCCCGTAGTAGTGACGCAGAATTTCCATGGAGTTCAGACCGTCCTGAGCCAGCGCCTGGCTGCCCCACTGGGACAGGCCGTCGCAGGTGGAGGTGGTGCCGTTGCAGAACTTGGCGGCAAGAGGCTCCACATAGCCCTGGCGGCGGATATAATTGTTGAAAATCTCGTCCACCACCTGGCTGATGTTTTCGAAGATATTCCGGCCCCTGATGAACTTCTGGTCATACTGGGTGGTGGAGGTGATCTGGAAGTTGTAGCCCCGGCTGGGGTAAAATTCGGTGTACACCCGGTTCAGGGCGAAGGAGATAATGGCCAGTACGTTGGCCCGGATGGCGGAAGGCTCCCAGGTGGGGTATATCTCGCTGGAGGCCACGTTTTTCACATAGTCGGGGAAGGAGACGGTGACATTCTCCGCCCACTGGTCGGGCAGCCCCAGATGGACCGTGATGGTCCGGGGCACATATGGAATAATAACGGGCATAGAGACACCTCACAGGCTCTGAGCCGGGATGTCCCGCCCTTCCCGCTGCTGGAGGCTGCACAGCCCCTGGGGCAGAGGGATCAGTTCCATATTCTGCACCGTCTCCACTCCCGGGAATATCTGCACGTTCTCCACCTGGAGCATGGCGTACCCCGGCTGCTCCGCCCACACGCTGCACGTGGCGAAGGGGGCGTCGGGCCCCGGCAGGCCCTCCGGGGAGGTGCTCTCCCCCAGCGCCGGGGTGTCGATTTGAATGGTACGTATCATACCGCTGCTGTCGGTGTTCTGTATGGAGAGCAGCTTCCACTTGCTCTCCTCCCCCGCCGCGGCCACCACCACAGTGGCCCCCTCCAGGGGTATCTGCGCCTGGGAGGTGTACACCCGGACGCGTAACGTTCCTGTTGCCTGCATAGTTAAAGTACCTCCTAAACGGCAGAACTAAAGCCGTTTACCCCATCCTATGCATAAGGGCGGCGGGATGTCTCCCCGGAAATATGATAGCTATGCTTTCCCCGCCGGGGCGGGGAAAGTCCGCCGATATATCTTTTCCGGCCGGCGCTCTCCCCCAAGGAAAAGCCCTTGCAATACCTACGCGTTTATAGTAGAATGAAATGATTTTGGAAGAAGGAGGCAGGCGTCCATGAGCATGACGGCCGTCAAATCGGTGGATCCCCGCAGCCCCGCCCGGCGGGCCGGGGTCCGGGTGGGCGACACCCTTACCCACATCAACGGCCATCCCATTGTGGACGTGCTGGACTACAAGTTCTACGGCTACGACCCCCGGCTGGAGCTGACCCTGAGGGCCCCGGACGGAAGCGTCCGCACCTTGCGGGTGCGCAAGGGCGAGGGGGAGGACCTGGGGCTGGAGTTTGAGACCTACCTTATGGACCGGGCCCGGTCCTGCGCCAACCACTGCATCTTCTGCTTTGTGGACCAGATGCCCCCCGGGATGCGCCCCTCCCTCTATTTCAAGGACGACGACGCCCGGCTCTCCTTCCTGCTTGGCAACTACCTCACTTTGACAAATCTCTCTTCCCGGGAGGTGCAGCGGATCATCGACCTGCGCGTCTCCCCCATCAATGTCTCCGTCCACACCACCGACCGGGAACTGCGGTGCGAAATGCTGAAAAACCGCCGGGCCGGGGAGGGCATCGACATCATGGAGCGGCTGGCCGCCCATCATATCACCATGAACTGCCAGATTGTCTCCTGTCCCGGCATCAATGACGGCCCCGCCCTGGACAGAACGCTTCACGATCTGGCGGCCATGTTCCCGGCGGTAAACAGCGTCTCGGTGGTGCCCGTGGGAGTGACCAAGTACCGGGAAGGGCTGTACCCCCTCCGGACCTACACCAGAAAGACTGCCGCCGCCCTCATCGGCCAGGTGGAGGCCTTCGCCGCCCGCCACCTGGAGGAGAAAGGGACAAGACTGGTGTGGTGCTCCGACGAATTTTACCTGCTGGCCGGGCGGGAGCTGCCCTCAGAGGAGTATTTCGAGGACTTCACCCAGCTTGACAACGGGGTGGGGATGCTCACTCTGCTGACCAAGGAGTTTGGCCGGGCCCTGGACCTGATGGAACGGTCAGCGCTGGAGGGCGCCGCTCCCTTCTCCATCGCCACCGGGGTATCCGCCGCCCCCTTTCTGGCAAAATTAGTGCAGCGGGCCCGGGAAAAATGTGGTACAATAGAGGGGCGGGTCTACCCTATCGCCAACCGTTTCTTCGGGGAGACCATCACGGTGGCCGGACTGGTCACCGGAGGCGACCTCATCGAGCAGCTCCGGGGCAAGGAGCTGGGACAGCGCCTGCTCATCCCCGCCAGCATGCTCCGCTCCGGGGAGAATGTCTTTCTGGACGACGTGACCACGGACGACGTGGAGCGGGAGCTGGGGGTGCCCGTCATCCCCGTCCCCCAGGACGGCTACGAGCTGCTGGACGCCATCTGCGGCATTGAACTCACCCCCGAGGCCCAGAGACTTGCTCTGGAAAACGAGGAATTTTACCAATACAATCCGTAACAAAGTATACACAGATTATTCTGTCCTTTGCTTATGAAAGAAACAACTGTGGAACAGCACTTGAGAGGAGATTGCAATGGAACCTTTAGCCCTTATCATCATATTGGTTCTGATAATTCTTTCTGTTAGATCGAAAAACAAACGAGAAAAGCAAAGGCGCGAACAGTATTATCAAACAGAATATGCGGCACAAACTCAGAACTCTTATGAACAAATTATAAGTGACGAAGGTCTCTTAGGAGAGTTCTCTATTTACAAAGCTCTAAATTCCTTGGAAGGACCTCGAAAATTTCTTTTTAATCTTTACTTGCCCAAATGGAACGGCGGCACTACAGAATTAGATGTTGTTCTTTTACACGAATCTGGTATATACGTTTTTGAGTCCAAAAGCTATGGTGGTTGGATTTTTGGCTCAGAGAAGCAAAAATATTGGACTCAAACCCTTCCAGCAGGTCGGAGGCGGTCTCAAAAACACCGTTTTTACAATCCCATCTTGCAAAATGACGGACATTTAGATGTATTATTCAAGTTTTTGCGCTCTACTCATCTTTCAAGCGGTCCACCGCCTTACTATTCTTACATCGTATTTAGTAACCGCTGTGTGCTAAAGGATGTTCCAAAGAAAAGTGGAAATCACCATATCTTATATCTTGGGGAACTTCTCTTTGCCGTCCGGGAAAATGTTGTAGAAACAGGAGTACATCTGACAGCCGCAGAAATAGAAATACTGTACGAGAAACTTGAGCCGTACTCTCATGTAGATGAAACTGTAAAACAAGCACATATTGAAAATATCCGGTCAAAATACCGCTGACAGCAATTTCAAAAAATTGCCTCTACAAAAAAGGAAGTGAGACCCATGAAACCCTTAGTCGCTATCGTGGGACGGCCCAACGTGGGCAAGTCCATGCTATTCAATAAGTTGTGCGGACAGCGGCTGTCCATCGTGGAGGACACCCCCGGCGTCACCCGGGACCGGCTGTACGCCCAGTGCGAGTGGCGAAACCGCGTCTTTGACATTGTGGACACCGGCGGCATCGAGCCGGGGACGGACGACCAGATTCTGTCCTTCATGCGGGAGCAGGCGGAGATCGCCATCGGCACGGCTACGGTGATCGTTTTCGTCTGCGACATTAAGACCGGCATGACCGCCTCCGATCAGGAGGTGGCCAACATGCTGCTGCGCTCGGGCAAGCCGGTGGTGCTGGCGGTGAACAAGGCTGACCAGACCGGCCGGGAGAACCCGGATATCTACGAGTTCTACAATCTGGGCCTGGGCGACCCCATCGCCGTGTCCGCCGTCCACGGCCACGGCACCGGCGACCTGCTGGACGCCTGCTTCGCCTTCTTCCCCCCCGAGGATGAGAAAGAGGAGGAGGACGACGTGGTCAAGGTGGCGGTCATCGGCAAGCCCAATGTGGGCAAGTCCTCTCTGGTCAACCGCGTTCTGGGTGAGGAGCGGGTGATTGTCTCCAATGTGGCCGGCACCACCCGGGACGCGGTGGACAGCTACTTTGAGAACGGCAAGGGCAAGTACCTGTTCATCGACACCGCCGGCATGCGGAAGAAGTCCAAGGTGGACGACCGGATTGAAAAATTCTCCGTCCTCCGGGCCACCATGGCCATTGAGCGCAGCGACGTGTGCCTCATCATGATCGACGCCCAGGAGGGAGTCACCGAGCAGGACACCAAGGTGGCCGGGCTGGCCCACGAGGCGGGCAAGGCGTGCATCATCGTGGTCAACAAGTGGGACGCCATTGAGAAGGACGGCAAGACCATGGACAAGATGCGCCAGGACGTGATGCGGGACCTCAGCTATATGACCTACGCCCCCATCGTGTTTATCTCCGCCCTCACCGGACAGCGGGTGGACCGGCTCTTTGAGCTCATCAACTACGTGAACAACCAGGCGGCCATGCGGATTACCACCGGCATGCTCAACTCCCTCCTGGCCGACGCCACCGCCCGGGTCCAGCCCCCCACCGACAAGGGCCGCAGGCTCAAGGTCTACTATATGACCCAGGTTGGCATCAAGCCCCCCCACTTCGTCTGCTTCTGCAACGACGCCCGGCTCTTCCACTTCTCCTACCAGCGGTATCTTGAGAACCAGATCCGCTCCACCTTCGGCCTGGAGGGCACCCCTGTCCGCCTCACCGTCCGGGAGCGGGGCGAGAAGGAGGGATAGGGATGTTTGACTATCTGCCTGACAACGCCCCCTTTTTCTTTGCCGCCATCGCCTTGTGCGCCTATCTCTGCGGCTGCTTCAACGGGGCTGTGATTGTCTCCAAGTATATTCTCCGGGATGATATCCGCACCCACGGCAGCGGAAACGCAGGTCTGACCAACTTTTACCGCACTTTTGGCGGTTTTCTGACGTTAGTAGTCATTCTGTGTGATGTGCTGAAAGCGGTCATTGCGATTTGGATTGCCAAGGATATTGTCAATACACCGTCTGAAGCGGTAAATCTCGCCAAATACTGGGCGGGCCTGTGGTGTCTGCTGGGCCACATGTTTCCCTGTATGTTTCACTTCAAGGGGGGCAAGGGGATTCTCTCCGGCGGGACCATCGCCATCATGATCGACTGGCGCATCGCCCTGGTGGTCTGGGGGGGCTTCCTCCTGCTGGCGGCGGTGACCCGGTATGTCTCCCTGGGCTCCTGCTGGGCGGGTGCCTCCTTCCCCTTCGCCACCTGGTTCGTCTACCAGGACACAATTCTGCTCGTCTTGTCCATCGTCATCGGCGGGCTGATTTTGTACATGCACCGGGCCAATATCCACCGGCTGCTCACCGGTACAGAGAACAAATTTTCACTGCACAAAAAATCGTAGGGGCGGGTATCATCCGCCCGCCAATTATGTATCCGGTCTATACGGGCGGGTCATATCCACCCCTACAAAACGATTTTGGGAGGAAAACGGTATGAAAATCACAGTTCTTGGCAGCGGCGCCTGGGGGACCGCCCTGGCCTTGCTGCTGCTGGAAAACGGCAACGATGTGACCCTGTGGTCCTACACCGAGGAGGAGTCAGCCGTCCTCCGGGAGACCCACGAGAACCCCATGCTCAAGGGCGTCCCTCTGCCTGAGAATCTGAAGCTCACCACCGACATGGCCGCCGTCAAGGGCTGCGGGCTGGTGGTGGTGGCCACCCCCTCCTTCGCCGTGCGGTCCACCGCAAGGCAGCTCAGGGAGCTGGCCGATCCGGGCACCATTCTGGTGTCGGTGTCCAAGGGCATTGAGAAGGACAGCTCCTTGCGCCTGAGTCAGGTCATTGAGGAGGAGGTTCAGGGCAAATGCCCGGTGGTGGTGCTGTCCGGGCCCTCCCACGCTGAGGAGGTGGGCCGGAAGATTCCCACCGGCGTAGTGGTGGCCTCGGAGGACCTGGAGCTGGCCGGGAAGGTACAGGACCTGTTCATGAACCGCCGCTTCCGGGTATACACCAGCGACGACAAGATCGGCACGGAGATCTGCGCGGCTCTGAAAAACATCATCGCCCTGTGCGCCGGCTGCTGCGACGGCATGGGCTATGGCGACAACACCAAGGCGCTGCTCATGACCCGGGGTCTGGCCGAGATGGCCCGGCTGGGCGTGGCCCTTGGAGGCCGTAAGGACAGCTTTACCGGCCTGGCCGGGGTGGGCGACCTGATCGTCACCTGCTGCTCCATGCACTCCCGCAACCGCCGGTGCGGCATCCTCATCGGCCAGGGCGTGCCGGTGGACGAGGCCAGAAAGCAGATCGGCGCGGTGGTGGAGGGCTACTACGCCGCCGCCAACGCCCGCGCCCTGGCCCAAAAGGCGGGGGTGGAAATGCCCATCGCCCAGGCGGCCTACGAGGTCCTCTATGAGGGCCGGGACGTCCACACCGTCATTACCAATCTGATGCAGCGGGCCAAGCGCTCCGAGATGGACGAGAGCTACCTATGACGGAAAAACTGTACGAACAGGACGCGTTCCTGTCTCAATTTGAGGGAAAAGTCCTCTCCTGCGAAAAGGGGAAAAAGGGCTTTGACCTCGTGCTGGACCGCACCGCCTTCTACCCCGAGGGGGGCGGCCAGCCTTATGACACCGGGACGCTGGGCGGCGTGAAGGTGCTGGAGGTCCACAACCGGGAGGGGGAGATCGTCCACACCTGCGACGCCCCCCTGGAGCCGGGGAGGACCATTACCGGGGTCATCGACTGGGACCGGCGCTTCGACCTGATGCAGCAGCACTCCGGGGAGCACATCGTCTCCGGCCTGGCCCACAGCCTGTGGGGCTGCGAGAACGTGGGCTTTCACATGGGAGCGGAGGCGGTCACCATCGACCTGTCCCTCCCCCTTGACCAGGACCAGCTCGCCCGTCTGGAGGCGGAGGCCAACCGCTGCATCTATCTGGATCTCCCGGCGGACATCTCCTACCCCTCACGGGAAGAGCTGGAACACATCCCCTACCGGAGCAAGAAGGAGCTCACCGGGCAGGTGCGCATTGTGACCTTCCCCGGGGCGGACTGCTGCGCCTGCTGCGGCACCCATGTGCGCTCCGCCGGACAGGTGGGGCTGGTGAAGCTGCTGACCATGCAGAAGTTCCGGGAGGGGGTGCGCATCGAGCTGGTGTGCGGCGGCCGGGCCTTCCGCTATCTCAGCCGGGCCCTGGAACAGAACGCCCAGGTATCCCACCTGCTGTCCGCCAAGATTTTCGAGACGGAGGCGGCGGCGGCGCGGCTGCTGGAAGAGAACAATGCCTTGAAATCCCGGCTTGTCTCTCTGGAGGAGGCCCGTTTTGCCGCCCTGGCCGTGCAGTATGCCGGGGTGGGGGACGTGGTCCTCTTTGAGGACGGCCTGTCCCCCGACGGCCTGCGCCGTCTGTGCGACGCGGTGCTCCACGCCTGCGGCGGGCGGTGCGCCTGCTTCTCCGGGGAAGACGGCGCCGGCTATAAATACGCCGTGGGACAGGCAGGCGGCGATCTCCGGGGCTTCGTCAAGGAGCTGAACCAGGCCCTCGGCGGCCGGGGAGGCGGCAAGCCCGACTTTGTTCAGGGAGGCGTACAGGCAAGCCGGAAAGAGATCGAGAGTTTTTTCCAAAATGAGGTGCTTTCCCTTTGAACAGAATCTTTTGCATCGTCGGGAAGAGCTGTTCCGGCAAGGATACCGTCTACGCCCGTATTCTGGAGCAGAACCGGCCGGGGCTGGTCCCCGTCGTCTCCTGTACCACCCGGCCCAGGCGGCCGGGGGAGGCGGAGGGTCAGACCTACCACTTTGTCTCCGAGGAGCAGCTGCGGCAGTATGAGCAGGAGGGGCAGGTCATCGAAAAGCGGGTGTATCAGACCACCCAGGGGCCGTGGACCTACTTCACCCCCCGCTTCGAGCTGGACGCCGACCGCCTGCTTATCACCACGCTGGAGGGGGCACAGGCCCTGATGGACCGCTATGGCCCCCAGCGGGTCCGCATCGTTTACCTCCACGTGGACGACCACACACGGCTTCTGCGCTACATCGACCGGGAGAGCCGGCAGGCCAGCCCCGACTACGCCGAGGTCTGCCGCCGTTTTCTGACCGACCAGGAGGATTTTTCTCAGGAAAATCTGGCTCGGTTCCCCAACCTCTATCCCATTGACACCGGGGCCGGGATTGAGGAATGCCTGACGCAGTGGGACGCGCTGTACCGTATGGAGTAACTCCGCCTCCCTCCGGCGCATAGGATACCATGGACTTCGATCCAACAGGAGGTGACTTCCATGGTAACTTTGCTTGGCACCGTCGTCCGGGCCTGGGGCTCCCAGGTACTGGTGACCGACAACAGCAACGGGCAGGAGGTTTTGGTGAACACCAACAACTCCACCGGCAATCTCAACGCCGGAGATCAGGTGCGGGTCATCTATGACGGCATTATGACCTCCAGCATCCCGCCCCAGATCAGCGCTCAGTCCATCTGTGTTCTTCGCGTGTACTGATACTGCAAAACCCGCCGCAGGCCAAAAGCCTGCGGCGGGTTTTCGTCCGCGCAAAGAGATTCTTACAGAATATGTACCGACTCCGGGTCGAAGGCCAGGCAGCACTTCTCCCCCACCTGATAGATGCGCTTGTTTTTGGGGTTGTAGTCGGTGAGCTTCACCAGGGTATCCCCCACCTTTACATGGTAGTTCTGATAGGAGCCCATGAAGCAGGACAGGACCACCTCGCAGGGCAGGCCCCCCTCGTCCTTGAGGGAGGCGGACTCGGGCCGCAGCACCACGGTGTACTCGCTCCCCTGAGTCATCCCCTCCTTGGCGGGCACCCGGGCGGCGTGGCCCTCCACGTTGAGGACGGCATGGTCTCCGTCCATTTTCTCCAAGGCGCCCTTAAGGAAGTTGGCCTCGCCGATGAAGTCGGCGACAAACTCGCTGTTGGGGTGGTAGTAGATCTCCTGGGGGGTGCCCACCTGGGCCACCACGCCCTTGTTCATGATGATGATATTGTCGCTGAGGGCCATAGCCTCGCTCTGATCGTGGGTGACGTAGATAGCGGTAATGCCCACCTCCTGCTGGATGCGGCGAATTTCCGTCCGCATGGAGACACGGAGCTTGGCGTCCAGGTTGGACAGGGGCTCGTCGAAGAGCAATACGCTGGGCTCGATCACCAACGCCCGGGCCAGGGCCACCCGCTGCTGCTGCCCGCCGGAGAGCTGGTTGGTCATGCGGCCCTCCATGCCGGTAAGCTCCACCAGGTCCAGGATACGCATAACCCGCTGCTGTATCTCGTCCTTGGGCACCTTGCGCAGCTTCAGGCCGTAGGCCACGTTGTCGAACACGTTGTAGTGGGGCAGCAAGGCGTAGCTCTGGAATACCATGGCGGTGTCCCGCTTGTTGGGAGTGAGGGCGTTGATAGCCTCGTCTCCCAGGTAAATCTCCCCCTCGTCCGGGCTCTCAAAGCCGGCGACCATCCGCAGAGTGGTAGTCTTGCCGCAGCCCGAGGGCCCCAGCAGCGTGACGAAGGAGCCCGGCTCGATGGTCAGGGAGGTGTCCTTCACCGCATAGAAATCCTTGCCGGTCTTGGGGTCCTGGTAGATTTTGGAGATGTGGTCCAGACGGACCCCCTTTTTCATTTTGGACATGGCTTAACCCTCCTTGACAACTTGAATATTGACCCGTTTGATTTTTGCCTTCTTGACCTTTTCCGGCTTCAGCTTCCTGCTGGTGCCGAAATACTTGATGAACAGGTTCATCAGCAGCACCGAGCCGTAGGTAATGAGAATCAGAATGGTGGCGAAGGCACAGGCGATGGAGTAGGCGCCCTTCTCGGCGAACTCGTTGATCTGCACGGTGATAAGGTAGACACTGGGCGTAACCAGCAGGATGATGGCGGAGATGGCGGTGATAGACCGGACGAAAGCCGTTACAAGGCCGCTGAGGAAGGAGTCCTTAATGAGGGGCAAGGTGACTGTCATGAACACCTTGAAGCTGTCCGCGCCCATGTCGTAGGCCGACTCCTCGATGGACTTGTCGATCTGCCGTAGGGCGGAAATGCCGCTTCTCGTTCCGGTGGGCAGAGAGCGCACGATAAAGACGATGATGAGGATGGCCGCGGTGCCGTAAATTCCCCCCAGGATACCGTTGGGGAACAGGCCGTGGAGCGCGCCGGCCTCCCGGATTACCTGGCCGTTCTCCACCGCCTGATCGGCAAAAATCGACCAGTTGGCGCTGTGGAACAGACCGCCGGAATAGCCCCGGATGTAGCCCACGCCCAGCACCGTGCCGGGCACGGCCATGGCCAGCATGGACACCGCCTCGATAAAGCCCTTGGACCTGAATTTCCGCTTGACCACCAGATAGGAGATAATCATGGACAGCAGAGCGGTGATGGGGGCGGCGATGAGGGACAGCACGAAGGAGTCCCGGAAGGCCTGCAGGCCGTGATACCGGCTGAACACCTGACCGAACCACTTGAACGTGAGGGGGCTGAACTTGTAGCCCCAGGTGGGGAACAAGGCCCCGATGGGCACGCAGGCGTACATCATAATGACAAAGAGGGTGGCCAGGGAGCACAGGATGGTCAGCGGAATGGTGACGCTCCTGTCCGCAATGAGCATCCTCCCCCGGGACGCCTTGCCCGTCAGGGTGGCGGCCGTCTTGGCCTCCAGATAGTATTTCTGAACGATGAACATGCCCAGAGTGATGCACAGCAGCACCACGGCCATGGCCGCCGCGCCCTCCTTGTCATAGGCGCCGGTAATCTGCAGATAGATGGTGGTGGCCAGGGTGTCGTAGGAGCCGCCGATAATCATGGGGTTGGCAAAGTCGGCGATAGACTCGATAAAGGTGACCAGAAAGGCGTTGCCCAGGCCGGGGAGGAGCAGCGGGAAGGTAACGGTGGCAAAGACCTTCCACCGGCTGGCCCCCATATCCCGTGCGGCCTCCTCCAGGGAGGGGTCAATGTTCTTGAGCAGGCCCTTGAGCATCATGTAGCACACCGGGAAGAAGGTGAGGGTCTGGACGATGACAATGCCCCAGAAGCCGTAGACGCTGTTGTCATAGATTTTCAGCCACTGCCGGGTAATAATGCCGGCCTTGCCGAAGAGCATAATCATGGACAGGGACAGCACAAAGGGGGGCGACACCACGGGCAGCATGGACACCACCTTGAACAGGCTGCCCACGAAGCGCCACATCTTGACATAGACCTCCACATAGGCGAAGAGCAGGCCCACGATGGTGGACAGGATTCCCACCAGGAAGCCCACCTTCAGGGTGTTGCCGATGGCCGTGATAAAGGTAGGCATGGCCATGATACGCTGAAAGGTATCCAGCGTAAAGCCGGTTCCGCCGTAGAAGCTGTCTACCAGCAGGATGGCCAAAGGATAGAGGATAAACAGGG